>Ga0116227_10001945_pt1 | contig 47102 bp, 44 predicted proteins | sample S1TSphgellanicum_FD_89693 | JGI IMG/M metagenome (GOLD analysis project Ga0116227, IMG submission 89693) | Host-associated microbial communities from peat moss isolated from Minnesota, USA - S1T2_Fb - Sphagnum magellanicum MG | ecosystem: Host-associated > Plants > Peat moss > Unclassified... | reverse complement strand
AAGAATTTATTATAGAGAAAAATAAAACTCTTGTTTTATTATCTAGAAATGTCGAAAGAGTCACGTTCAATTGATCAATTGACAAATTCAAGTTTATCATCATTATCATCATCATCACGTATAAAACGAAATCCAATGAAGACAAATATTTATTGAAAAAGTCCTTTTGCCTTTCCAGCAACAACTTGATTTTCGTTCATTAACATTTGTTGTTCTTGAAAACGTTGAGAAATACGTTGTGTTACTTTGAGGAATTTTTCCAAACAATTATTAACACATAAATTCTATTGAAAAGAAATTGAATTATTCTATAAAATTAATTCGAATCACAACATACTTCAGCTCCGGTTGTTGTTCGACCAGTAAAATCATTGATACAATCAGTGAAACATACTTCAGCTATACGATTATATTCACGAAGGAATTCTCGTAGCTAAAAAGAAAAGAATCAAAAACAATTTGATAAAAAATAAATTAAATTTTCAAAATTAAGATTAAAATTAGGTTTAAAGTTTAAGTTAGGTCCCTTGTCCAATATAAATATAACATTGTATATTTATTGTTTTTTTTTTTCATAACAAGAATAATGTGTCTAGTTTAAACTTTCACCATTTGTTGATTGTTTTGTTGCTTCCTTTACAAGTTTGTGTTTCTGCAAGTGTATGTTTTATTGTGTGTTTTTGCAATTTTTAGTTTTGCCAAATGCTACTTCATTTGTGTGTTGTCAAATTCATTTTGGTAAGTTCTTTTTTCCTTTTTTTACACAATGGTTATTATTCTAGTGAAGGAAGTTAGATTCGTTGTTGTGGTGGATGATTTGGATTTCGAAATTAAAGATGTTGCATTTGAGGCAAAGGTGTTGAATAGGTATGACACCTTTGATCAAATTGCAAATAGGAACATGGAAGATCTAAGCTATGCATATTTACATTGTGATTTATTGGATAGGGTAGCTCTGATCACAATCACTTTGAGGGTGAAATCACCTTATATAAAAATGCATGAACAACATTTGCAAAAATGCATGTTTGTGAGGGTGGAAAATTTTGGCATTGAGTCAAAATCTAAAAGAGGTTTTGAGAAAAATGACATGCATGTTGTCATCACAATTGAGTCGACAACCATTGTGTCATCAATTCCTACATTCCAACCTGAGTTAATTCCAATGATTTTTCACATGGATTCCATTAAAGAATTCAAAAGTTCTATCTAGAGTTGGAGGTTTGCTACCATCGACGTCATGTCATTACTACAAGGGGAGTAGGGAATAACAAAGGTGAAAAGCAATTGTTGATTCCAAATGGAGAAAATGAATTTGACCAAGACATTATTGTTCTTGGTAACAATTTTAGAACGAAATATGAACAACTTCTTGAGGCGTACAATGGAGGCCATTGTGGAATGGTTTTAATAAAAAATGTGACAACAACAACAAAAGGAAATTGATATTTGAGGGTAGAACATTACATAATTTTAACAAAGGTTGTGAATGAAGCTACTCAAGTTCGTCTTCTATAATTACAAAGCAAATTATCAAGTGCTTAATTTGCATTTAAAGAGGTAAATTCCTATCCTTTCTTTTGCATGATTTATTTTGTTTCAAATTTACACAAAAAACATCAAATAAAACCTAATGTTCATCTCATGAACAATTATAAATTTTATTTTTTTTTACATTAGATTTGGGTTTCCTCTTCTAAAATAGAAGAATCTCCTTATGAAGAAAATAATTGGGTTTGGCACTTGAATCTCCTTACTACCTAGGCAAAAACAAAAATAAATAAAAATGTTTGAACTTTGCAATCTAATGTCGAACAATTTAGTGGCCATTAAATCGTTTTTTTTTTGTTTCATTTAAAGATCATGGCCACCAAATCATTCCACACTAAATTGTAAAGGACAATGTGGTCGCCACCAAATCCTTTAATGATGGATTGCGAATGACCTAGTGGCCATCAAGTCTGCAAGTTTTTTAAAAAAAAACAACAACAACAATTCGGTGGCCACTAGATCATCCCTCGTAATTTAATGAAGGGAAGAAAAAAACCACAATATAATGGCCACTAGATCTCCAAGCGGGAAAAAAAATGATTTGTGGCCATTAAATCGACCTTCACAATTTAACAAGGGACAAATTATGAGGGTCAATATGGTGGTCAATATGGTGGTCACTAGGTCTCCAAATGGGAAAAAAAAGAACAATTTAGTGACCACCATGTCGTCCCTTGCCATTTAGGTTCAAACATTTTTTTTTTCCTTTTTTTTTCTACCTAGGCAGTTATGAGATTTGGGTGCCCAACCCAGTTCTCCCCTTCCTAAGGAAATTCTTTTCTTTTATAAAAAGAGACACAAATCTAATTAGAAAATTAAAAAACAACAATTTGATTCTTTCCACCTTAAAGAGGGGAAAATCGGGTGACCACATAATTTTCTTTACTAAAAATGACCTATTAAAAATAAAACTACATTGAGATGACTTTTTTTTATTATAATTATCTAAAGAACAAAAATCCATGTTCTATTACATAGTAAACATAGAGTAGAATGTTGTTACTAAGAGTGAAAAAATTGTCTTTATATAGTCTAGTGGATTTTTGTTTTCAATAAAGAATATGGGATAAAAAGTTTGGAGTGTGTTTGTTCAAAGAAGAACATATTGTAATTTTAATATGGTAAGTATACAAGGATGTGAAAAACCTTTGTAAAAAAGAAATTATAACTTTATCCGCATTGGTCAATAGCCTTTGGCCATTGAAAGGATTTTTGAAAAAAATTTTGAACCCCTTTCATAATGTATTTAATGTCACAAAAATCACTGGAATTAGTTTAAAATGAGCAAGATATGGCTTATGGAGGTGAAGGAGGTGAGAATGTAAGGTTTAAGTATAAAAAAACCAATTTTTGTTTTGAAACTTAAGATATATATGTGTTGGTCTAATATTTTTTCATTTCAAAGACCATTTGTAGAGCTTTAAATTTCATGCACATAGCTTTTTATATCACTCAAAATGACTAATAAACAAAAGAGATATATGGTTTGAAAGAAAGGGGTATAATGTTTTTGGGGTGTGCTTGAATGACCTTTTTTTCTTAATATTTCTTTTGTTGTTATTCATTTTTTATCTTCTTCTTTGTCTTTTCTTTAGGTATTAATTATTTCAATTATTATGTTTCCATAAAATCTTTTATTATGCACTTTTTATGCATTTCATTCTTTTTGTTTACATATTATGTGTATGTGTGTGCATGATTTTATTTTTTAATAAATTGATCTACCTTTTTCCACATTTCCCTATGTTTATGTTCATTTTCATTTACCTTTTCATTTGAACATATTGTCTTTTTTTCCTAGGTGACCGAAGTGTTGTGCAGAGTTAGCCCTGCTGCGTCTCCATTTCAAAAGTATGTGGGAATTGTCATGTAACAAATGTCACCATTTCTCTAGTAGGTAGTGTTTATTATAATGTTTATTGTTCAAAATCAACAATTAAAAAATTAGTCTTTCTTCATGGTTCCATTACAACCAATGATGAACCTATGTTATTGACTGTTGAAGGCAAATGGATTGCTACAATTGTGCATATGACAAAATCTAAATTCTTAAATTTTCCTCAAATTTCGCTTGTCAACCACATCTACCCTTTTTGTCTTTCAAAGAAACATCCAACAATTTATCCCATAAGCGAAAATGAATTTGAAGGGTGAAACTTTCATTGCTCTTTTGACAATTAATCCTCATGATAATGTCCAATGGAATGTGAAATACAAACTTTAAACAAAAACCCTTTTAGACATTAAGGTTGTTGATAGTTTTTATGTGACCTTTCTATAGTTACCTTTAGTATAAGAATAATCAATATGTGTGAAAATTCTTTATATCAAAATTTTGGTTTAAATAGCCCATATTAGATAATCATTTTCATAGTTTTTTTTAAAGGAAAAAGAAGGTTTCCGTACACCAATTTTCATCAAATGTCGAAAACAATTTTAAATATAACATTTTGTATGTGAAGTAATTTTTCAATGAAATTAGTTTTTCAATGGAAGTAATTTTTTCGATGAAACCAATTTTCTAAAGAAAATAATTTTTTCAATGAAAGTAGTTTTTCAATACAAGGATTTTTTTCCAATGAAAGTAGTTTTTGAATGCAAGTAGCTTTTCCAATGAAAGAAAATTTTCAATGCAAGTAATTTTTTTAATGAAACCAATTTTTCAATGCAAGTAGTTTTTTTCATGAAAGTAGTTTTCCAATGTAAGCAATTTTTCAATCAAAACAAATTTTCAATGCAAAAAGTTTCTTTAATGAAATAGATTTTCAATGTAAATGATTTTCTAATATAAGTAGTTTTTCAATGCAAATAATTTTTCAATGTAAGTAGTTTTTCAATGAAAATAATTTTTCAATACATGCAAATATTTTATAGAATTTTTTCTATTTTTTTTTAATGCTAGTAAGTTTTCAATTCAAGCAAATTTTCCAATATAAAAAGTTTTCCAATGCAAAGAATTTCCCAAAAGAATTCAAAAGTAAATAGTTTTAAATCATCAATTATTATTTTTTGAATGTGTTTATGTGGGAACCATGCTTTGTTTTATATATTTTAAAATTAAATTCAAGTTAATAATAATGGAAACACCTTCATTAAATATTGTTGATTCATCATTTGAAAATGTATTACATTCATATGGCCTTCATTTAGTTTCAACAAACAAATATGAAATAGGTAATTGTCTTTTTGATTTTATATTTTATTTATTGGATAATCATTTATCATCTTTTGAATTGAAGCAAAACAACATGGCACATTTAAATCATGCTTATTATTGAATATAAAAAAAACTCAACAATGTCATATTTGAGATTAAATCGAAGTTTTTTGTTTGATTTGCATCAAAGCATGGTCACAAATGAACATCAATATGTGACAAAAATGACATTAAATGCTAGTATGGGAGGTTTGTGAGGAGATATCACTATAATATTTTGGATAGCTGAATATCTACAAAGGACAATTTACATTTGGAATAAAGTATCAAAACACATTATGTTTGGATGTGGCATGGATTTTCAATCTATCCCTTCACATATAATGTATAATTTTCAACATTTTGAACCAATTTAATATGTTAATGGTCTATTTGGGTCTTCACATATTTTTCAAATTCATGATTCCAAAGTTAGCATAAATTTAAATGATTTTCCATTTCTTTTGGAATCAATCATGCAATAACCTCCTATTCAATTATCGCAACTAACTACACATTTTAGTGGAATGAAATATTTGATTAATGGATACTTTGAAAACTAATTGGGATTCACCATTAGAGTATGTTGTTTCATTGTTTAATGTTTTTTGTAATACAAATATTACTAAAAATAAATAAAATTGTATTCAATACTTACAAATTTTTTTGAAAAATAACGCAAATGTTTGTGTCAATGAGATTTTGTCTAATCTTTTCACTTCAATTTCCTTTATCAAAGTTTTAAAAAATCCCAAAATTCAAATGGAACACTCCCATCTAATTGTTGAGTCTAATGTAACATAAAAAAGAAAAAGAGAAGATTTTGATTCGGCATTTTATGACAACAATATTTCAAAATTATTGGAAGTTTGTCCAAATCTAATTTATTATGCAAAAACATCTAAATTCATCAACATGTTTGCAAATATTTAAAAAACAAGATCAGAAATTATGAATCACATGAAATATATATATATATATATATATATACTAAAAAATCACAATAAAATTTCATAAATGACAAAGTTCAATCATCATATGTTCGATGCACTCTAGAAGAAGTTAATGAACCAATTCCCACACAACATTTTTTTGCTAAGCATGATGTTCAATCAAATAAAATAGAACATAATATTAATATAAAGGAAAATACACATAATTCAATATACATTGACATTTATAATAAATAAATCTAAGATGTTCCCATAATTCCTTGTTGTAGTTGTGAAAGGTTATGTTTTCTAAAACAATTTAAATGTTTTTCAAATCAATTGTCAAAACAACTTTTTATATATTTTCAAATTCAAATAGACATTAGTTCAACATCATACATATGTAAAAGTTTTTTACATAATATTAGTGAAAATAAACCACCTTTATATCAAGTATCAAATAAAATTTACAGACACAAAATTATTCCATCAATCCAAAAATTAACGTAATTATAAGAACATTTTATTTCATCATGTTTTGCTTTTGCTTAAATTTATAAACTATATAAGATGCATGGTAGTGTTATTAATGTCCCTACAAATGTGGAAAAAACTTAATCAATATTACAATGTTTACACATGATGATGCAACAATAGATGTGTTTTTTTAAAAAAACGGCTTGAATACAAATCACCTTATATGTTATGAAATGTTCATCCAAATATGGTGATGGTCATTTTATGAAATTTAATTGAAATGCCATTATACAAAACTTTGATGTTAGCATTCATTATCAATGGGCAAGTTTATTTGTTTTGCATATGCATTTAGAATATCAAATTTTCACTTATAATAATGCATCATTTGATAACTTTCTGACAATGAAAAAATACATTGTACACTAATAGGTCCACTGATACATAATTTTCTAAATGTTCCAAAAATAATGGATTAGGAAAATACTATATATTTGATTGCCCCGAGTCAAAACTTTCACCTTTTAGATTTATTTAAAGATAGACATTTAGAATAATTAAAAATTCATTATTTTCCTTCACAATATTTTTTGATTTGGAAGAAATAGTTTTTGAAAATTTCAACATTTTTGTAAATAATATAATTAGTGTTGAATTGGCCAAGGTACTAGGGTATCCTAGTCTATAGGAACATACATGTGTGGTATGGTAGAGGATTTCAAGGAATGATATGGTTTTTAGAAAAGTAAATGGTGCAATTAATTAATGGCACCAATGTCATGATTTCTAAACCTCATGATTTCTCCTCAAGATTACTTTTTTTTCATCATAAGATGGTTGGGTATTCAATTATTGTGCAAACTATTATATAGGATTTTTGCACCATGGCAACCAAAAATAAAATCTAGTGCAAAAAAATACAAAGGGGGATTTTTCAGAAAAATGTGCAAAAAGTTGCCATATTTAGAACCCAAATTCACCAGATTTATTAATTTTTTTTTTTCAATCGCCATATTTTATGATAAGTTCTAGTAGGTAGCCAATAATATAGAAGGCACCTGTTTTTTTTTCTACCTTCATATCTAGTATTTAGCCAAATTTATCTAATAGGTAACCAAATTTGGCTAAATTATTTTTTGAATGATCGCCACTTTGGCTACATTTAAAAATCCTTTGTTCATTGGATGATTACTAGTCCACTTGGATGAAAAAAGAGAGCCTCGTGGCTTCCGAGAATGGGCAGAAGATGAAGAAGAAGAAGAAGAAGAAGAAGCACAGTGAGTGCGGAGGGGCGGGATTTTTCTTATTGGCGAAATTTCACCAGAAATGGAAATTAAAAATCAGAAAGTCAAAAATGAAGTGTACCTATGTTGAAGGTTTCAATTGCCAGAAATGACCCAAACAAAAGAGTAAAATTTGCTAGATTTCTACATTTGGTTTCTAGAAAATAGCCAGAAATGTAGAAGGATGATTAAAGATCTTTGCTTCATATTTGGTTTATTAGCCAGATTAGGCTAAAAGTTGCTAGAGATGGTTGCCACTTTTTGTATATGTTCCTGTGGATGATTGCCATTTTGGCTAAATCAAAAAATTCCTAAAAAACCCATTGCGTGAAAAACAATGTTTAATATATATATATATATATAGCCAAAGTGGTGATCGTTGATAGGAAGGTGCAGAAAAAGTGGCGATCATCCTCAAGAATATTTAACCAAAACTGGCTATAAATAAAAAGTACAAAACTTTAATTATTCGCTCTTTATCTTTGGCTACCGCACCCAAAACCAGATATAGTTAGTTAGTTAGTTAGTTAGTTACAATTTTACGCCTGTCCTCGGGCCAGAGAGACCCATTAGGTGGACATGACTACTGTGTCCTGATTTGGAGACACTGTTCGATAAACCTAGCAAAAGCAGACTGGTTCTGACATGATACTAACTCCTGTATAGATGTAATAGCTCCTATTGGCAAGTGGTGCCTAAACTTGTCATGAATATGTTCGTAGGCTGGACATACAAGCACAAAATGGTTTTCGTCTTCGACTGCACCTAAGCTACATTGTTTGCATAGTCTCTCACAAATGGGAGTTTTCAAGGGCTTGGTCTTGCGACCGGTTTCAATCTCCAAGCAGTGGTTAGAACAACGGAAGCGTGAAAGGCACTTTCTGAGTTGTACATTGTCCACAAGGCTAAGGTATGTTTGAAAACCATAGGCGTTGTTGCCATACAGTTTGAAGTAGTTTGCAAGCCTATTGCCCCCACCCGAAGAGTCCAAAAAGATCTGTTGCATGCTTGCCATATTAAGGAGCACTTGGGAAGAGGGCTAAGTATCCCCTTCTGAATCCCAGTTTTGCAACTTACGAAGCTAGCATTTTTGTCTACTTGACAGAGCTTGTTGAACACTGAATGCTAAACTCATCAAGCAGGATGGCAGCGAGGTGGACATCCTGGCTTTGTATTTCAATGCTTGCTGACGCCAAAATAAGATTAGTGGGAACCTGCCAAATTCTGCTAGAACTATCCGACTGGGAGTGGTGTCGTTCACACCTAAGAGGCTTTTCAAGAAGCTTCTGTGGATGGCCTCCAAGGACTTGGTGGCCGGCTCATCAACCCACAGCTCACAACATAGCTCAGAACCGACTTGACTAGTGCATCATATAACTGGCACATAATGGCTGGGTCGTTTATTTTTAGGTCAACGCAACGCCGTCTCAAAGCAAATACCGCTCTTTGCCCGACTGTCGCCAAATGTTCGACGGTGGTCTTCAATGACCCGTTCCAGTGCAACTCAATTCCTAGATAACGGAAGGATGCAACCTCTTCAATAGGTGATCCATCATAGTGCAATGGGGAGGAGTTCACTCTGCTCCCAAAGACAACGACCTTGGTCTTTCTCATGTTCACAGTCAAGTCCCGTTCCTTGCAAAAAGCGCTAAGCTCATCAAGCTGCTTTTGGAGTCCCCGCAGCGACTTGGACATTAAGACTAGATCATCGACATAAAGCAATAATTTCACAGTGGTGCCTGCGAGTTCGGGACTGTCGTCACCAGCTAGCGCAACGATGCGCAACTCCAAGGCATCTATGTATAGTCCGAACAACAATGGGCTTTGCGGGCAGCCTTGCTTCACGCCGATTATGCATGGGAATGTGCTGGAGAGGCCTTATGTAGGGTGCGATACGCATGCCTGGTCTTGGCTGTACATGGACCGCAAGCATGCGAGGAAGTGCCCACCCACGCCAATGCCCTCCAGCACCCGCCATAGCTTCTCGTGAGGCACGGTATCAAACGCTTTCCTGAAATCAACAAAGCATATGTATAGCTTCTTTCTAGGCCAGCGCGTTCGAGAGTCAATCAGCGTTTGTAGCACAAACAGGTTATCCGTAGTGCGATAATCTTGTCTGAACCCCGCTTGGCCATGTGCTCGTATTCCTTTACGTTTAGCCCAAGAGCTAAGCCTACTCTCAAGTACCATAGCAAAGAGTTTAGCTATCACGGGGCCGATGGTTATTCCTCTGTAGTTATCAACAGATGAAACATCCCCACTCTTGAACAATGCATGGATTACTCCCACAGCAAGAGAGCTACAGAACCCCTTGCTAAATAGCTTGTTAAACAAGGTCTGTAAAATGTGTAGCAGTGCGTCACACCCATCGATCACAAATTCAGCTTTCATTCCATCTAGCCTCGTTATTTTTCCCCGCTTTAGCCTTTTTATAGCATCAGCAATTTCACATAGTTGAATGTCTTGACTCAAAGTGCAGCCATCCACGTCACTGGTAGGGGCCGGAACAACCGGATCAGGTGGTGAGGAAGGCGGCCCCCGCAGCGCAGCAAAGCCCTGCCGGAGCGCCTCCCTCCCGATGTCGTGCACGGCTTCCTTCTGCACACGATATCGCCTCCAAAATCTTGCGAGGTGAGCTTTGGCCATCTTGCACAAACGTATCCCCCTCAATTTTTCATAACTTATTTTCTTACACTTGAACAACTGTTTCAGATTCTTCTGAAGGGTTCGGGCAAACTCGGATTCGGGATTATCTTTCAGGAAAGTCATGACATGCCTTTTTTCCACTCTGCACTTTGTGTCAAACCATGGTTTATAATAGTGGTGATGGGCTGATGGGGGTTGCTTCTGCCCAAAGACATCATTAGCGACATTGCAAATATGGTTATGTAAAAACTCAACAAGGTTGGTTGCAGGCATGTCTTGCAGGTGCAGGATGTCAGTGTCGATGGACAGACTATGTTGCAGCTGTGTGCAATATTCATCAGCAAAGGCATGATTGTACTTGAAGCGTATCATGGGCGAAGGAATGTTGTTGTCGAATGCAGAAGCGGAAATACTAAACTGCACGACAAAATGGAGGGCAAGTGGGCGGTGGTCAGACTCAGATTGCTTGCTTCCACAGTATGCGGGATCAGTCAATACTTCCAGGTGTTATGCAGCCTCAAACATTTTTAGGGAGGCTATCATGTAATCTACTGTGCTATGGCCGTGGTTTGCAAGGCATGTGTACTCCCCTGTTAGGTCTCCTACTACTTGTTCGTTGAGGATGCGGTAGCCGGTGGCACCACACAGCCCCAACAGCTCCTTGTACCACCCGCTTGGTGTCGCCACGTCCCGATTTTGCCAGAGTTGCGATGGCAGGCGGGTGTCTTGGAGCTCTAGGATTTGCAGAGCATTACACAACGATGTGCAGTCCACCGAATTTGCCTCTTCACAAGTGCGAGCATTGAAATTGAGATATAGAAATTTGGCAAATTTTGCTCTTGGGGGGGTTAGGGAGGCGGGGGGGTTTCATTTCTGGTAATTGAAACTCTCACAATACACACTTCATTTTTGAGTTTGTCATTTATAATTTTGCTTTTTGGTGAACTTGATTTTTGAGTTTCTCATTCTTAATTTCGCTTTTTGGCGAAATTTAATTTGAGTTTCTCATTTTTAATTTCTCTTTTCTGGCGAAATTAATTTTTGAGTTTCTCATTTTTATTTCGCTTTTCTGGCGAAATTCATTTTTGAGTTTCTCTTTTTTAATTTCGCTTTTTGGTGAAATTCATGTCTGAGTTTCTCATTTAAAAATTTCTCTTCTTGGCGAAATTAAAATTTGAGTTTCTCATTTTTAATTTCTCTTTTTGGCATGGTTAGTTTTTGAGTTTCTCATTTTCAATTTCTCTTTATGGTGAAACTGAATTTTGAGTTTCTTATTTTTAATTTTTCTTTTTGGCGTAGTTAGTTTCTGAGTTTCTCATTTAAATTTTTTCTTTTTGGTGAAACTAGAATTTGAGTTTCTCATTTTTAATTTCGCCTTTTGGCGAATTTTTTTTTTGAGTTTCGAATTTTTAATTTCTCTTTTTGGCGATTTTGTTTTGTTTTGAGTTTCTCATTTTCCTAAATTTCGCTTTTTGGCGAAGTAAAAAGCGAAGTTTCGCCAATAAGAACAAAAATGGTCGTTCGAGACACGGGAGCCAGGGGAACGGCTACCGGAAGAGCTAGCGCCTTCTTCGCCACCTGCTGAGAACTGTGGTCGTCAGTACTGTTCTCACGCACGCACGCACGCACGCTTCGTCGTCTGTCAAGGCAGTCGAACGCCGGCCTCCTTCGGCGTGTTGTTGGCGAAGGGGAAGAAGAAGAAGAAGAAGAGGACGTACCTGCGTCTACCTTCCTTCATGTGCGCGACAGACAGACCAAGAGAGACATGACCGCAGCCGTGATGATGAGCTCAGAGTACCATCGCAGCATTCCATCTAATGTGGACAGCAGCAGCAGCCACAGTAGCAGCAAGATGTCGTTGTCGTCTTCGTCGTCTTCGTCGTCGTCGTCTTCGGCTACTACTACTCAGCCAGACACGGCAGCGGTGCGGACAGTGATGGGGGTGATGGGAAGCTGGGCCATGTCCATTTTGTTGAATAACGAGCTTCGACAAGACATCAAGAGCAAGTGCTCAGAGCGTCTGCAGCTGGAAACTCCCGGGTTTAAAGTCCAGTACGCCGAGCAAGCGGTGCTTGCTAATCTGGACTGGGGAATTGAAGGATTGGAGTCAGCTGTGAAGACCACCAACCAAGAAGCTCGAGCTGCACGTCTAGAGTATTCTGAGAAAATGTTGCAGGTAGGTGACCAATTCCCTCACCCCTTCTCTCAGCTTGCTTGATGATGAGTACTGAGGCTTTTGTCTCCAACATGATGACGACGACGATGATGTTCCTGAACTCTCTCTGACATCAGAACCCTAAATCTGACATGTTTCACTTGTCTACCTCCTTTGCCTGCAATGACACCTAAGCATTTGCCTCATTGTCTCTTCCAGGTCAGTAGCTAGCTTAGAGAGAAACCACTATGAGAAGTCCTGAGCAATAGTGCTGCTCAATCAGACAGACAGGAAAGAAAATGTGATCTGAGAAGAAGAGGAAGAAGAAGAAGAAGAAACTGTTGTTGTTTTTTGTTGCAAAACCAGGTGCCAGCATTGCTTGATCCGAAGCGCTCAACTGCAGGCATACCCAACACATACTTGTCGGCCTGGGCACATCTCTACCTTGCATTGGTGTGGAAGCTGCGCAACAACGACTTCTATGTAGCAACACATCTATTGGAGATGTTGCTGATTGACCCCACATATGCACGCCTTGATTTTGCACCCGATCTCTGGGAGCAACTCTTCCGCCCACACCTTGCCAACATTGAGATCTGGTTTCAGCAAGAGTATGAAAACATATTGAAAGTTGCTTGCATGCCAAAGGTTCCAAATCTCCTCAAGAGAGGAGTCCACAACAACAACCACCACCACCAGAAGAATGACTCCGATGGTGCAGAATCCATTAGAGATGAGGTAGGGTTCACACTCATCATCTTTAATGGAAGAACTATCTGTGAGGTTTTTTTGTTTTTGTGCATGATGATTATGATGATGATGAGAACGATGATACATGAGCAGCTCGAACAACCACCCATGTCATGCAGGTCCCGGCAACAGGAGATCTGCATCAAGAACAGGTGGTAAGGCTTGAGCTCCTCAACAAGCTCTACATGGATTGCCTTGACATGAATACGCAGCAGTATGCGCAGTATTACAAAGACTGGATGGCTTATGCGGCTGGTGGTATGCGGAGTGGGGATGAACCAAGCCTTCCCAAGACTCAAACACCTCCAACCCCTAAACAACATGAAACTCCTCCACCACCTAAAGTTGCGGTGGCAGGGGTTCAGACTATGCCCTTGGCCACACTTATTGAGGAGGAAGGATCAGATGATGAAGTGTCTGGGAAGAGAAGAATCAACTCTTTGTAAGTACTTAACCATTGTTTTTTTGTGAGCATATTCCCTAAGTTCTTCCATACCACTGTTTCCTGCAGCTGGGTGCTTCATGCAGAACAGAGTAGTGTAACACTGAATTTTTCTCTTGCTGAAGTGTGCAACTCTGAAAACAAGTGGACAAAACTCAAGAGTTCACTTCCTGTTGATGCCCTTGAAACTATGCAGGCCTGGTAGAGTTTCCAGAGCTCGCTCATTTGAGAAGGAAGAAAACCCACCCAAAAGACTTGTTCATATGGAGCATCAAAGTGACCAGACAAGCCTTTCATCAGTCAATAGTACGTTGGCTTCAAAGGACAGTCCAAGAAGTAAGGTGCATTTTGCATTGCCCTTCTCCACTACTACTGCTTTGGATTTTTGTTTCTGTGCCTTCAGGTTTTCCTACCTAGCTGATGGCTATATGCGAGGGCAAACAGTGTGTTCTGTGCTTATTCCATGCTGGACACCATTGAGTCAGCTCTTAAGTGGGTATGTGTATCTTGGGTTGACATCATGCAGTTGAGAAGGGAATCTGGAATGGAACACAAGAGTCCAGTGGGGAATGGAAGCAGTCCTCTGAGCCCAGGAGAGGCACTCTATGCCATTGAAGTTTATTGGAATGGTCGCAGAATCACACAAGGGGAACTTCTGCAAATCTGGGACAGATTCTCGTCTGGACAAATGAATTCGACACAGGCAAATGCATTTGTCAAACAATTCTGTGACAGGAATGGCCAGAGGCTTACAACCAAGAAGCTTGGTGAGCTTGTGAAATATATCATTCAGTCTAGCCAGCTTAGCTTGATGCTACAGCAGCATGAGGGGGGTTCCGGTGACTTTGATCTGGATCCAGCTTTTGACTTGTCCACCAGACCAATGTCATTGTCTTCTACATCTGGCAAACACAGGGACTCTGTAAATTCCCAAGCAACAGAGCATGATGTCCAACCCTTAGAAGAGACAGCAAATGAGCAGTCTCGCCACCCTGAGGAGGCAGTTATTTCTAAGGTTTCTGACCTTAGAATGCGATGGGATACTGTCCCATCTCACCCAAATGTTGCTGCTGAGGTACTCTTCCTGTTCAGTACTTGAGAGGATGTGTACCTTAATCTGCACCAAGTAATGTTTTTTCTTTGAACTGATTGTAAGTTGGCCTTACGAACTTGTCTTAGTAATGCTCTTGTCCTAAAGCAAATGTGGGGCCTAATTTTGCAGCAAAGTGCTGACAAACATTTAGATGAAGAAGCTGAGGAAGGTGCTGATCCTCTCTGTTCTGAGGAGGCAGAGATGGCCATGGGTCTTGTCATTGATGGCAAAAAGATTACTCAAGGGCATCTTCTGCAAATGTGGGAGGATTTAAGTGCAAGCCAGCAGCTACAGCAAGAGGACAAGTACCCATTTTCAAGTATAATCATGCAGAGTGATGATGATGATGGTCAAGGTACTACTCTAGCAAAACTCAGAGAGTTGGTCAAGAGTGCTCAGAAACCAAGGCAGCGGCAGTTACCTGTGACACAAAAATCCATCCATAGCATTGGTTCTCGCACCCTCCTGCTTTACAAACCTGGTCCTGAGGGTGGTGTCAGATCAGAGTGCCAAAGTGAGCAATTGCCAGTTGCCTCAAGATTGGGTCAGGCAGAATCGATAGATGATTCTGAGACTCCTGCTTTCTCAGTAACTGCTTCTACTCCACATTCTCCTTCTGCAGAGGAGAAAAGAGAGGCTCATAGCAAAGATCAAATGTCTACAAACACTGCTGATAATGTGCAAGTCACTCAGTCTCAGGATCAGCCGGCCTCTATAGTGCATCAACCATTTTCCAGTAACTGTGACTGTGAGACCAAGTTGAGGTCTTTGGGTGATGACAATGGCAGTCCAAATGGGCATGGTGAGGTCATGGAAGCTGCGGAGCAGTCAGATGTGCTGACTCTACCAAGAGATCAGCCTATTGCAAAAGAGTTGGATATTGGAGGATGTTCTCTTGAAGCAGTGAATCCTTCTCCTTCATCATCCTTGGCTCCCAGTTGTGATAAGAATCATGCCAGTGCTGCAGAGGAATCCACTGGATTTGATAAGGTTGCTCAGAATTGGAGTTCGAAGCTGCTTGGTATAGCTCAACATGGATCTGGCAAACATGTTCTTCAGTCTTGTTCCCTCCATCCAAGTGCACATTCACCATCTCCTTTGTCTACATCTTCCCTTGAGGATATGGGTGTGGCACGCACAGCCATAGCATCGACAAACCCAAGAATGCAAGTGGCACAAGATAACCTGCAGGATGTAAACTGCCAAGAATCAACTAGGGGTGGTGTACTCTCTTCATGTGATTCGAGTATTGAGATAGAGGTGTGCTTCCTGAATTAACCTTCAAGAAACTATAGTCAAAGTTTGCAAGTCTAGAATTGATTTCTCGGAGAGGTTCAAGGAAAAAGGCAGATCTTCAGTTCTTGCTGTCCTCTCTACCATCATTTGTTGTGGTCAGTCTAATAAGGCATTATTGCTTCAATGGAGTTTTTATCCACAATTGTGCTGGTTTTGTTCTTCTTGGGTGCCATGGTAATGACACAGGATCCCTCAACAACCAATGCCATGGCAGCAAGGCAGGCTCTGGAACAAAGGATTCAGCAAGATGCTTCTACTTCCAGTTTGACATTTTTGACCAATTCATCATTGGACTTGAGGTGGCTATCATCCTCTCTGGATTCTGTGCTTTCAGTTCAGGAGAATGTAAAATGTGGCCAGTTGGGTCTTGCACCCATGAATCAGTCAGCATTTTAAACAACAAAGGAGACAACTCTCTCTGTAAGATTGCCATCAGATATAAAACATCTAAACCCTAAACCCTAAAGACCATCATGAGTTATCAAGTGAGTAAACTAATCTGTATTGTGCGTGTAGTGCTGGGTCACTGATCAATGGAGATGGCAGCTGGGGCATCAGACATCCCTCAATCTCTGGACATCCTAAGTTGTACTCGCATCATCAGTCTTCTCAAGTAAAGCCCCCCAAAGACTTCGTCTGCTTCATCACCAAGCAGCTCTTTGAAGACCCTGTCACATTAGAGACAGGACAAACCTTTGAACGACATGCAATCCAAGAGTGGCTCGACCATGGAAACACCACATGCCCTATTACCCATCAACGCCTTAGCAACCTAATGCTTCCACAGACAAACTTTGTGTTGAAAAGACTGGTGGATGCTTGGAGGGATGAGCATTTGGAACTGGGTTATCAACTTAGCAGCAGCAGTGATCCCTTGTGCAACACTTCTGCAACTGTGATACCCTCCTTGCATATCATGAATCATCTTCAGGAAGCGCCTTTCTACAACAATGAGACTACCGGCAGCAGTCCACGCCCAAAGCACAGGCTGAGCTGCAGGTTCAGCCAAAGAGGAAATACATTGTCTCAAGCTGGAAACAGTATGACTGTTGAAGATTTGGAAGGTTTGATGAGAGTTTTAAAGCCTGCATTGGCCTCTCTTTGTACTGCTGAGGAGTTGACTGAGTGTGAGGCTGCTGTTCGGCAAATTGTCCACATTTGGATTGAGAAAAAAGGTAGCCCTGCTATAGTAGCTAGCCTCTCCAAAGTGGCTGTTATCGATGGATTGATGGAGGTGCTCTCAAACTCTGTGAACGAGGAGATTTTAAGAGCGACCGTCAGTCTACTCTCTGTGTTAGTATTCAAGGATGAGCTGGCTAGGCATGCGGTTGTGCGGGCGGACCCTTCCTATGAGACAATTGTGAATGTGCTACAAATGGAAGGGGTACCACAGGCGGCAGTGTTGCTGTATCTGCTGAAGCCTGGGTCTGAACACTTAGCAGCTATGGAAATTATACCTTCAGTGGTCAAAGTATTGCAAGAGAGTGAAACCATTGGAATGGGTGCTTTTCAAGTGTCTTGGAGTCCCAAAGCTGCTGCAGTGCTATTGCTTGAGCAACTAGTGACAAGTTTTGATTTTGCCACCAACATGTCACATGCAGAATCGGTTGTCCATATGGGATCTGTCCCGTTCCTGATCAGCCAGCTGGAATCTAAGGTCAATGTCACTCCTTTCACTTTCTATCACAGTGAGAGAGCAGTTTTGTTTTGTGTTTAGGGTTTAGGGTTTAGGGTTTAGGTCACCTTGTCTTCATTGTGTGACAAGTGGTCCAGAACCTGATAGTTCTTAAGAGTGGTGATTATTTCATCATCCAGTTGGGTGTTTTTGTGAACTAGGTGCATCTTAGTTTTTGCAGGTGTTTGAGGAGAGACTGGGTGCAGCAAAGGTGCTATGCTGCTGTATGCAAGCGGATGGTGGCTGTCGCTACTCAGTTGCTTATAGTGCAAATCTTTCTCCTCTGGTTGAAATGCTCCACAATTGCAAGGGACAATCACGAACAGTTGCCACCTCATTTCTCATTGAGCTTACTCATCTGAACAGGTCTACTACTGAGCTCAACCTTGGTGGCACTCACAGGATTGTCGTCCATTGCAGCTGTGCTTGTAAGCAGTTGCAGGGTGTGACTATACAGCAGAAGAAGACATATGATGGGTCTTCAACTTGGGTCATTCAGTCTCTTTGCAATGCTGCAGCACTGCATACTACATGCTCAAAAGAATGCTGCTGGCTGGAGTTGATGTTTTGTTTATGATTTTTTACTGCAGGCGGGAAGCAATAGAGAAGATCATGCGGCCTGTACAAAGTGAGGGAATACTGAGCAGTATGTGTGTACTGCTGGTTGACCTCCAAATAGCACCTCTGGAACAACGACCATTGACAGCAGCTCTTCTACTTCAGCTTGATCTACTGGTAAGCTCTGTAAATCTGTCATCCCATCTGTTACAATCTCATGCACATGAAGTCTGTCGTCCTAACTTGTATAACACTTGTTGTGTCTGATTATGAACAATATACACAATCGCAGTTTGAATCCCGGCGCCACAGCATGTACAGAGAAGAGGCACTGGAGGCACTGGTAATGGCACTCACAGCAGAAGAGAACCCAAAGGCTCAACTTGAAGCTGCCAAGGTGTTTGCAACTTTGGGGGGACGATTCTCATACTCAGGGAAGTCACTGGATGAGGCCTGGCTACTCAAGACCGCAGGCATGGCAGAGTCATACCACAGAGCCATGAAGGATGACCAGGGTCCTTGGTCTGAAGATATGGTTCTGAACCCAGTATGTGTCCCAGCCTTTTCCTTTCCCATGATTTCAGGTTTAGGGTTGATTTTCCATTCAATCCGTTTGCTCATCAACTCAAGTGGAGGCGAACCTAATGTCCAGAGTTTTTTCTGTTTGAAATTCAGGATGAGGGAGAGAGGGTGGCTGCTGAGTGGGATCTCCGTGTATCACATGCCATTCTTGGGTCCAATGGGAGACGAGTGCTTGAAGCGATAGGGCTAGCATTGCGTAGCCAGGATGCTCAGGTGGCCAAATTCTCTCTTGTTGCTGCAACATGGTTTGCAACACAGCTTGCTGAGTTGCCTGACACAGGCTTGCAGGCTGTTGCCCGTAACTGTTTCCTGCAACCCATGGTTCTGCTTGTCCAGCAGAATGGAAAAGAAATGGAAGAAAAGGTGTTGGCATCACTTGCATTGAACAGTTTCCTATCAGATGCAGGTGAGTCCAATCACTCGTCGTTGATGGAATCATATACATGTTGTGGACTGTGTGATGTTGCACAATGTCAGCTTCTGATACTTGCTGGACTTTACATATATTCTTGTGGCCGGGTGCCTTGCAGTGGGTGTGCAGCAGATGGGAGAGTACTCAAAGGACTTGATTGGGCCTCTACAGTACTTGAAATCCGTGACATGGACTGCCAAAACAATGCTCAACACCCTTGTCAACAGCCCTAGCATGCACTCTGTAACTAATGCTTTGGCATTTTTCCCCGTGTGTTGTTGTTCCATCAGAATGGTTGGTCAGTTTGAATTGGTTTGAGCTTGTTCCAAAATACAAGAGAAAGAGAGAGAGATTAGAGAAGCTGCTGATAGTTTTGAATTTTTTTGGGCAGAATTCGGATATCTGGGCACATGGGGAGGTACATCTGATGGATGCTAGCTTAAGTGGTGAAACAAGAGCACTTCTTTTTGCGAAAGGCTTTCTCTACAGTGCCCACATGGATGGTTCCATCAAGGTATCCTTTCTCCTGCATCTAGACTTTTGTTTCTGCTGGTGGAAATGGAAAGGTCTTCTTCTGGCTGCTCATGACAGAAGTTTGACCTCAGGGTTTAGGGTTTAGGTTTTGTTCTGGCCTGACAGAAGCTTGGCCTCCTTGTCAGATTCAGTTTTTTTCTGCTGAATCTATACACATATACAGGTGTGGGACACAAGAAGACGAGAGCCACAGCTGCTCAAGGAAGTGAAGGCGCACCTCAAGCCCACCTTATGCTTGGCCTATCTGCAGTCAGCCAACCAACTATATACGGGTTCTGCCGACAAGACTATTCGAGTATTTGACTTAACACCTGATCTTTCTCCTTGCTTAGTTTCTGCTTCACTTGTGTTTTTCTAAGTCATGGCTGTTCTTATTCTGCAAAGGGTATTTATATAATGTGGTGTGAGTATTAATTAGCTTGACATCATCCATTCTGGTGAATAGGTCTGGGCGTTAGAAGATGAAGGCATGAAATGCTTACGCATGGTGGATGTGAAGGAGCCGGTTGTATCACTTGTGGTCAACAGTCGGTTCACTGCTATTCTTCCCCAGGGTGCTGGGATTAAGGTCTGATTTGGTGAAGGCTTGCTTCACTCGCCCTATACCAAGAAGAAAAAAGACAAGAAGTTGCTTAGTGGACTGACTGTAGAAAGCCCTACCCATCTGGTCAGTCTTTTCTCAGAATATAGTGATCTTGCCTGTGTTCAGAGTTTAGGGTTGGTAGTAGCAAGAGAACAGTGAGGATGTGACAATGAGGAGGATGTGACTGACAATAGGTGGAAACTGTGGGAGATGACAGCTGCTGGATGAGACAGGTTCAAGCAAGCTCCTCAATGGAAACAAGCATGTGCAGAGCATGCTCATCATCGATGACATCATTTACTGTGGTTGCACTGACAATAGCATACAGGTTTCCTTCCATCTCCTGAACCCTAAACCCCACAGGTGCTTAGTTGGGTTTTTTAGGAGCTGAATAAGGAAGGAACTGTATAAGAATGTCCCATGTCGGTTCCATTGTTGCAGGAAATAGACACAACAACTGGTGCAGTTGTGTCAATACAGGCAGGGATGAGGCTGCTCCGAGGGAAGAAACCTATATATGCAATGCAGGTGTACCAGGACTTGCTTTTTACAGCTGGGGCATTTGTGGAGGGTGGGGGCACCAAGGTAATAACTTTCTCCAGGAAATTTTTTGCATCTATCTTCTATAGGGAAGTGCACTCTAGTCATTTTGGGTAGTGCAAGTGCTTTGAGGTTTGTATGAGTTCCATGTTTTTGTGCTAGAACTGGAACCTTTCAGCTCTACGTAAAGAAATTTCAATAAGATTTTTGGGTGTTTTTGCTAGTGATCCCTATACTTTTTTGAGTCCCGAGGATGTGGCATGTTGTGTTGAAGGTGTGGCAACGATTGACTAGAGTGCTGGTGACATCTGTACCCACACAATCGGATGTGCGAGCCATGGCTGTCAGTGATGATTTCCTTTACCTTGCTTCCAACTTACCTGGAGGAACTATTGAGGTTTGTCAACTCTTTTGCAGAATCAACCTGAGATCGTTTACCCACAATAATAACACATTTGATAAGAGTTTTATTTCCTCTTGCATGTGATGAACTGCTGCTGCATCATTGACAATCTACTTGTCACACCTCCTCCCTTTGATTCTTTTGAATTGACACATGGGCAAATTTTCCTCTTGTCATAGGTGTGGCTACGTGCACGGTTGACAAAAGTAGCAACTCTCAATGTTGGCAGCAAAGTTACAGCCCTCAGTTTGGTGGGTGAAACTCTCTACAGTGGCTCTGAAGATGGTAAAATCCGGGTATGTATCCTTTTATGTTTAATAAATACCTAGCTACAGAAATCAGAAAAATAGTCAGAAACTTTTTGTTGGGTTTTTTCAAGCTCCCACATTTCTCATCATGCACATCATACTTCTTATTCCCAGCATGAGAAATGTTATCAATGATCTAAGTTATAAATCAAGTGAACTGATTGTAAGCAGTTGTTTTTAGTCTGGCTCACTGAAAAACACTATATACGTGGACATGATGGTAGTTTGTTCAAAAGCCACAGATCTTAAACTTGCCACGAGTTCTGACCAAAAGACAATGCAGCCAGTGTGAGCCATCTAGTGCAAAATGGGTTTTGGGAGGTTGATCCAAAAGTGCTGATCAAGACCATGTTGTTGTTTCATTGGAAACAGGCATTTGCATTGAATTCTTGAGAGCTATTGGTGACCTTGCAAAGAGGTGTAAAAGTGACCCAGTAGTTATCTATCTCATCTGGTGGTGAAGCTCAACTCAATGGTCATAGGTTGTGGCTGCTGCTGCTGCACGACTACTCCTTTTCATTTGTACACTGTCAAAGCTGCAAGCAAATTCAAGAGGGCAACTACTTCCATTTTCTGTAAAAGCACATGCATCCAATTTTTCCACTTCACTAGCAGAGGGCCACAATATAGATTTTGATAGCTCTTCAAATTGTTGCCTAGATCATTGAGATTGGGTGTTCAACTTCTGTCAGTCTTCAATAGATTTTTTGTTTGTACTATAGGTTTGCCGATTGGGTACCTGAGCAGTCTCAGTTGTGGTGGTTTAGAATGTTACAATATAAATGCACCAGTGAAGACAAACAAGTGTTGTGTATGCCCACAACACGGGTTAAAAGTCTGTTGTAAGTGCTTGTTGCAATTGGGTCAGTTCAAATGTGAGAGTTTGTAGGAACAGAGCAAACTTGCAAGCCAACCTTTGTGATTCCTCCTCATCTACTATGCTGCTTTTCTGTGGTTTCATGGAACTTGCTGTATTGCATCAGTGGTCTTGTGAACCTGAGTTATAACCACAACTAGGAGTTTTAGAATGTGTTTTTGATTGCAAATTTTTTCATGTTTCTACAGTTTACATTGAAGGGGTGTCATATCCATTGGTGGTGATATCAGGGTGTTGGTAAATGTAGTGTGTTTTAAGCCCTCGTTGCAGGCAGGTGACACTTTTGATGTGATTCATGTTCCATGATTGGAAGAGCTTATATAGACATAGGTCAATTTGGATGATGAGCTCTATGGGGGTTTTGGAGCCATGTCATAGGTGTACACATACATTTGAATTTGTCAGCAACTTATTTGATGATGACTGCAAGGTATTTTGGGTGTGAAAAACCCTAAACCTTAAACCTTAGATCCTAAAATCATAAACGCTTCTTCATTTCTCAGATGGTCAGTTTTATTGTCTCACTGAAGGAAAAGGCTACCCTCTAAATGGAATTTCTTTTGGGAAGTGAAGCAGTTGGAGTCTTCCATATGATCTTGTACAGAGTCTTGTAAGTGAGGAGCTTTTCATTGTCCACTTAAGTCTCCATTTTCTTGTTGCCATTATTGTTCCTTTAGATACTGTCTTTTCCCTTTTCTGTTTGTTTTTATCTTTTTGTTCTTCATTAGTTCTTATTTGGGAGGTTTTTGTTCAACTTAGAAGGAGAAGATTTTTTGCCTGGCCTTGGTTTCCATAATACTTATGAGATCTATTTGCTCAGTAATGTTTGGATTCATAGCTTCAGCTGTTGGAAATTGGTAAGGTGAAGTAAGGTTTATTGAAAGCTCTTAACCTGACATTAGGATCACACAAGTTGCTACAAATTTATGATCCTCTTCTGAGCTCTGGTCTACTTTTCGGCTTGTACTCAAGGTGCCAATCACAACAATTCATATTATCTTCACAAACAATGATGTGAACATTCCATGTTGATATATCACATGTTATTAAATATAATTAAAGGTTTTCATAATTTCAAATTTAATAACATGCTCAAATATTTTAGATGGAAAAGTAACTTGGTAGGATGTTGATACCCAACATTCGTAAGACAAATGGATTTATTGACATTTGTTATGAAAATGGAAACATGAGCTTTGGTTTGCAAGCCTCCCAGCTTACCATGCTAATCCATGATCAATCATGCTGCACACAATTTTGAAATTTGTATTCAATCTAATTGATTGCAAGCAATGATAACCCTAATTACGTTTTTTTTGAGTTTTTAAAGGGTGAGTGACTTAATTGGTGAACTTGAATTTGAGTATGTAATTTCCACACTTATTGATATCACCTGATAGACACAGCTTTACACTCATGGTGGACAGATGCCCCTGTTTATGGATGGCTTTGTCTAGAGACCACCTTAACTGTAGTTTTCAACCACCTCTCTTTTGCAGGTGTATAGTGTATACACACACTTGAGTGCAAAACCATATTACCATCTTCATAAACTCTCTACATGACAATAAAGAGTGTGTATTTTTAAGAAATAAGTGATATTTTTATGAATGTGTGTACTTCCTTTGAGAATGTTGTTAGAAGTCCACTAGAAGGATAATTTTCTTGGGTCATGACATCATTTTCCAAGAAGAAACCCATATCGGTGACAAGGTTCATTGAATCATTTGTTTGTTGTCTTCTCCACTACATGCTGATTACATAGGTATGCATTTTCGATGGTTCTCAATGATTTGGAGGTATGAATATTTCAAGGGTTCAAAGAGTGACAAAAAGTGGTCCAAAATTGCAACCCCAAGGCACAACTTCTCTGAACAAGTGCATGTCTTGAAACTTTGCATGTCTATAGATGATGATGATCAATCAGAAGGTGATTGGAAATTGGGTGCTCGTGATAGACTTGTGGTCAATGGCATTTGAAAGGGTAGAGTCAAGTTGGAATAGCCGAGTGAATCAGAAGCAATTGGAAACACCTGACAATTGGACTTGAATTATACTATCACAATCTATACATGTTAATAGGCAATTGACAACAAAAGTATTCTTGAACACGATGTCAAATTCAAAGCCAGTGTCGAACCCAAAGCCAACACCACCACCACCAACACCATTGCCAGACTCAAGCCATTACCACCACCACAAAAATTATGCCTACTTTGTTTACATGGTTATCGCACAAGTGGTGCCATTATGAAAGAACAGCTTGCCAAGGCCAAATGGAATGAAGTTATTGATGATATCGTTGACTTGGTATGTACAATATCTTCACAATATTTGTATTGAAAACAATTGGACTCATTGGGATTTGGTATTGATTGGAACATTGTATATTGCAAAATTCAAAATTGATTTTGTGTCTTGAAAAAGCATGATGGATGTTCAGTGAATGCTATCCAAATTGAAGAGAATATGAAGGTGATATAGTTTTGAATGCCACCTAAATGTATTGGCAACAAAAGGATTGAACTAACTTCATGCTTTGTTTCCTAAGATTGAGCAGGTAGATAGTAGGAATGCAAGGTTTTTGATATGAGAGTTCACCATCAATTTAAGATTTGATGTTATGAATGAAGTTTGCATTGTGTACCCATTACAATTGTTCCTTTATCTTCCCCACCTGTTTACACAGAAAAAACAATTTCAATTCACCATTGGTCACACTTATGTTATTGTGGGTGGATACATTTGGTGTGTTGTGGGCATATCGACTTTCATGAATGCTTGGTGGCCAGCCACAGGACCGTCAGATGTGAGAGAGTCATATAACCTTCCTTATTATGAGTGGTATCAAGCAAACAAGGTTGCACAAATTCTTTTTTGTTAATTGTCAATTCTTCACAAGAACTTAACTCAAAACATTTTGAATGCACAAAAGAAATGCAAACATATGTCTTCTAACAAGAAAATATACATGTGGGAAATACATGACATATTTTGATTCTACATATTTTCATGAAGGCGGCACGACTCTCTATTCTTTGTCTATTACACGTCATCAAACATTCATTGATCTGTGTCATAGTACAATGTAGGAATCCTATGTTTAACCCCAAATGTCAATAGGACTTTTCGGAAGTTTATGGATTGGATGAATCAATGGTTCACCTCAACAAAACCATCAATGAGAATGGTCCCTTTGATGGGTTGCTTGCATTCTCTCAGGTATAATTTGTGTAATGTTTAGTTAGCATATATATATATATATATATCTTATATGACTTGCATAGAGTTGGTGGTTATGATCTTGTTTTTGGATCATGTTTGTTGATATCATACAAAACCCAAGGTGGTATTTTGTTTTGTGTTGGTTGTGTAGGGAGCTGTCCTTGCTTGTGCCCTCATTAGACTTCAAGAAAAGGTATTAGTCCTTACACAACATCCTTTAGTCTAAGCTCTTGAAATTCATTAAACAATTTGAAAATATCAATGAGACGACTGCAATTATGTGTAAGGTAAGGCCCCATGGTGGGGGCATTTCCAAAGCTAGGTAGAGGTGATGGTTAAGTCCAACCCTACATTTTGGGAATTTCCCCCACCTATGGGTGTTATCCATTGTAAAGCACAAGGTGAACATTATTATGAGCTTAAACATACCTAGATCACAAGGTGTAAGATGGGGAGGGTTCTTACATTAACTCCTTAAGAGAGGGAGTGATCTTATGCCTACTTATAGGGGTAAGATCCCTCCCACTCTTAAAGAGTACATGTATGGACCCTCCTAGAAAAAGAGGAGGGATATTCATGGATACAAAATGCCCTCCAAATATGCTTAGGTAATTTTTGTAAGTGCTTTATACCATATAATCATGGTTATCACTAATGTAGTCCAACATAATGAACTCAAATGCAGGGATTGAAGTTTGTTGATGCACCAAAATTTGGCAGGATTGTGGTGGTGGGTGGTGCAACGAGCAAAGCCATCCCATTAAAACCTGCATACTTTGATCCAATTTCATGTCCCTCATTACACTTCATAGGTCATCTTTCAACACTTCAATTTTAGCCCCATGATTTGGGATGGGACCTTCGATCTTTTTGTCATCCAAATTATGCAATTGGTGAACTAACCATGCCTACATTGGTATAAATTTGTATATAACAACCACACAAGTTTAGTTGAGAAGGGTTTAGTTGCAGGTGAGCAAGATGCAACACGCAAGAAAGCAGAGTTACTTGCGAAAAAATTCAATGGAGCAATTGTTGTAAGGCATCCGGGGGGACGTGTTGTTCCCAAATTAGGTGTACCTCTCTCACAAATTGACTCTTTCAAAAATCATTAATAATGAATGGAGCAAAAACCCTTCCAACTTCATTGAAAATGGCTTGATTGACAAATTATGACATCAAGTGCAATATTATATCATCCTCCATAATTCTTGCCATGACAAGAAATTTCCAATTTTTAAGGTTTTGGGTTGTGGAACAAATTTGTTAAGGGGAAAAACTGTGTTAATTTCAACCAATTTTCAAGAACATTTGTTTCTTTGTTTTCTGCAGATGTAGTTGCTGCTCAAGCACTCAGAGATTTTCTTACAAGACAAGTGCCAGAACCAATACAAGTCAAAAAGTAGGTTGTGAGCAGCTATGCTGCTTTATGCAAATTCCCTTTTGGAGATTGGGCACAACCTAATATCAAATTTATGGCATTTGCTTATGTTTCATATGGTTGAATCTCTGGGCTTCAATTACAACAACTAAAAATCAAACAGCACAAGCCTCAAGGGTACAAGAATGCTTGGATAAGTTGTTCTAGTTAGAAATGTTGGATTGGTGGGTGCATGTTTTAGCTCTCAAAATCCACATTTAATTACAACTTTTAAACATTAGTGATGTGGTTGCTTCCAATTTCACATGTTCTCTTAAGTATAATGATCAAATCTGGGAATTCATGGCCATGGAGGTATGATTGACCTTTGAAATTGGATCTAACTTCACACAAATGGCCCACAAATGCAACGAGTGCTATTGTCATTTATATACATATTATAATAAGACTTAAGATTTCACCCAAATAATTCAGTTGCCACATCAAGTGGTCGACATGATGCTAACATGACAGTAGACACAAACATGCCATGGGCTTAAGGATTTCTTCATTGATAAATGCAATGCATTCAAAATAGAACACTACTATGTGAAAACACTTCAAAATTGTGCATTCCAATTTCCATCACATCATAATAAGGTTTACCTTACATCAATAGTTACACATGTTGTATTGCCATGGTGAATTCCCATCACATCCTACATCGCAATTTTCCACAACATCCATATGTCAAAATTGAATGTGCCCATTGTAACAAATTCGTCCTGATCTAATTTGCAATGTGCAAAAAAAACATCGAAAATTTGTGAAGGTGAAAGTAACTCAACAAAAGGTGACCAACAATTTTAATCAATAGTAAAAGCAAAAGGAACACAAGGACTTTGCACTAAAAGGAAAATGTGACTGAGAGTTTCTTGCAAAATTGGCTTGAGTCACATACTTTGGCGTGTGTGAACAAAATGGGAGTGGTAGAGGTAACATGTCCAATGAAAATAAACAAAAGCACTAAAAGGCCTTGCTAACATGGGCATATTTATAATCTATCATTAGTTTTACACCATTTGATTGGAAATCTTCATCCAAAATAATTTTTTTAAATCAATTTACTGTTGTCACTGGGCATGCTTTTGTGGATAACTTTATTGGCCTTGGCTACCAAGGCAAGGATATTGTTGTGTTCAGATTCGTAATAGAGTATAGTAGCCTAAGGGATTTTGGCCCCTAGGTAATGGGTCTCTTTTAATACGAGGCTTTTTGAAAGGTGATATTTTGGCTTGTGTTGAAACTTGAGATTAGTTCTAGAGTTATAATACCTTGAAGGATTTTGGTTTCTTTTAGAGGATTTTTTTGAAGATTATAATTTTTGCTTGGTGAAATATTTGAGTTTCAAATAATTCTTCTTTTGCATTAAGATATTTTAAAATGTAAATGGTGAGGCCACATTGTGACACACCCCTTGTTGTATGTTGAGTTTTGGAAGATGATAAAAATGTTGTACATTTTATATGGATTGTGTATCTCTCTCTCTCGCTTTAGAGCCAAGAACTCGTTGGAAACACTTGATTCTCGCATTACTGACATTGGAGTTTGGCATCCGATTTATGTAGGCCCTCATCAACTGAACTTCTGTAAAGGATTTTTTCTATGTGTGAGAAAGCAAAAGGTGAGAGACCTATATGGTGATGATGGGCATATGGAAATTTGGTAATACCTTGTCAACTTTTAAATTAAGAAAAATGACATGTTGGGGTGTCCTAAGGCCCCCTTTACACTAGGAGTCAGGGCCAAAAAAACTTGGGGTCAACTTTGAGCATTTTCTGGGTTGCAAATTGGCCCCAAGTGACCAATAAATGCTAGAACATTGATGTCAGGATATTAATAAATGATGGAACATTGGTACCCCAAGGGTTGCAAATTGACCTCCCAAATTTGATGCTATCCTTTTTTTTCAGCCTTGCCAGGGGCCAACACAAGGCCCATAAAGTTCAGCATTTATTACTAACTTGGGGCAGATTGAAATATATTAATTAATTAATTTTGAAATTTTAATTTCAACAAATCAAATATTCCTAGATATATTCATTATTTTCCTTCAAAATATCTTTTAATTTGGAATATAAATAAATAAATAAATATATATATATATATATATATATATATATGAAAATTTCAACATTTCTGAAAGTAATATAATTTAGTGTCGAATTGGCCAAGGTACTACTAGTAGGGTAATAGGAATTAAGTTGCAACTTGCTACCTATAACAGCTTGTTGTTGTCTAGGTAAACACATCCTAAAGTTATGAAAATTGTAGTTTAGTGATTACCCATCTTGAGAACTTTTGTGGTGTTAACCCTTGTCTCTAAAAAAAATAGCTAACAAAATGAATGGGACATATTAACCTTGTAACTGAAGAGTCAGTCTGAGATGATTAATTGTGACAAGCTACTTGTCTCTCTCCGTTCCTTGCAAGAAGCATTCTCAGTAAAGCACTCAGAAAATTTTCCTAGTGTATTTGGAGGCCATATCCTATTCATGAAAATATCCATCCTAAAAGATATAGGGTTCCTACACCTAGTCCTCACGAGCGATCCTAAAGAGAGTGAGGGTTCTTACTCCTACTTATAGGTGTAAGATAAGTAGCTAAACTATAGCTAGCTCAGCACCACGAAGGATGAATGGTAAGTGATCAGGAATCAGTTTTTGGTTGGGTTCCAGTTCCCTAGTAACCATGGTAGTTAGCTCATTTGCTTCTTTTTCTCTTTTTTTTCCAACCTACCTACGAAACAACCCACAAGTAGGTTGTTAGTAGGTAGGTAGTAAAAACAGCCTTACATAAACCATCTACTTACCTAGTAGTTGCCTATTTTCCTACCTATCTACCTATAGATGAGACCTATTTCCTACAAATTTGGTTACCAAGGTGAAACCAAATATTAACTCAGTTGAAGTTCATCCACAACTGAGTAATAACTGGCATCCATCCAGTTACCCACCCTGGTGAGTGCTGGTTCACTTTGGCCTTATTGTTTCTTTTCTTTTAATGGACAAGTCACAAAAGATGACGTAACAACTCCTCTTGCCAGACTTCTTATTGTTCTTCTTTTTGGAAGAAAGATGGATGCAAACCTGCCAAATTTTCTTTCACCTTCTCTAGAAGGATAAACAACAACACCTTGTGCCAAACTTTCTTTTTCTTTCTTCTTCTTCTTCTTCTTCTTCTTTTTTTCTGGAAAGAAAGATGACATTAAGTAATCCTGCCAAATGTCCTTTCCTTTTCTAGAAGGAAAGATGACAATAAACACATTAAAAACACCAGGCCAAACTTTTAAAAAATTTCTTTACTGGAAGAAAGATGACGACGATAAATCGGTAGGTAGTTGGGCGGTTATTAGAATGCCACAAAATATCCGGTGGTTATCAGGCGGTTCATAAGATTTTCAACTGTTGTTCTCAATAAATCGAGGCGATATAGATATATATATACCCATGGTTCCCCAGAGAATCAGAGGACATATTCACATACACAAGTAAAATAACCTTCTGCAAAACTGCTGGTTCTTTGCCGGGTTTTTCATGAAAACCTGCCCAACCTTCAAACTCTGAAAGCTTTCAAAACCCAGAAGTTATATGATTCTGAAAATTTCTCAAAAACACCAGACCGTCTATCTGGAGGTTATTTTGAAAATGAAATAACCACCCAATACCCGTGATTTTTGGACACAAAATTTGTCATTTCTTTCACAGAAAAAGCTCGGAAAGTCTTAAAGAGATATGTTTCTAAGTGAGTAAATTCCACAAAATTCGCTATTTTTTGGGAAAAAAATTGCCAAATAATCACTATCAAAAAAATTGAAGAAGAAACCCTGCCAACACCAGCACATTTTTTTTTTCCATGTAACGAACGACCTGCCCCAGAATTTTTTGTGTGTAATTGGAGGCCGCTTACTGTACATAATCTTTCCTCCACAAAGGAGGGGCACTTCAAAAAACATAATGCCCACATCCTGATGTGGCTGCCCGTCCTCGTTTTTCCCCCTCATGACATCCAGCAGGTACCTGGCGGGTGCACAGTATGTGACTCCAGACAGTAAAATTTATTGCGAGAAAGTCAAAATGTGCCGGTTTATCTCAGGAAATTAGTTTTTTTGCATCAAATTTGTGTAGCTTGCCGTGGCTGGTGAAAGGTGCAACACAGTTGTGCACCTCCAAAAAAGAGTGTAATAGATTCGACCTAACCGCGGCTCAGTATTTCTGATTGGTCCAGGTGGTTTGTTATTAGTAGTCGCTATGTATCTGCAGTTCCAGTTACAGTTTTATTGGTGGGGTAGCCAAAAAAAAATGGTAAACGTAGACATTTAATTTTATTATCCAGAATGACAAACTGAGCACCGGTGGAGATGGTCTAACATTGTTATAAACCTGCAAAACTTTATTGTTTGGTAATAAATCTGCCAAATTCTTTTTTTCTTTATTGCAAAGAAAAGTAGTCCGTCCAACAAAAGGAAGACTGAAAAGGCAAATGATGATAGCTGAATTATTGGAGTTTGGCACAAACACAGAGAGAGAGAGAGAGAGAGAGAGAGAGGGTTTGTTTGTTGGAGGGCAGTAGATATAGCCAAAATGCTATATTAAAAATCAAAAATGCTAAAACTATGTACCTTTTATGAGATTTTCAATAGCCATATATAACTCGACCAAAATTTAAGAAAAAATTTCCAGATTTATACACATGTTGGTGGTTCAAGTAGGGTAGCCGAAAATATAGAACGATTTTAAAAAAAAACTACTTTCATATTTAGCATGTTGCCAAATCTGGCTAAATCTTTGAGTGGATCATCACAACTTTGGCTAATAGAAAAGACACTGGTCCAAGTTGGACCAGCATTTTTTTTTACTGGCGAGATTTCGCCAAAGAGAGAAAATAACAATTTTAAAATTAGAAGAGAAGTGATTTCTGAGGTTTTCAGTTGGCAGAAGTGAGGAAAAAACGGGGGGGTTGAAATCGCCAGGTTCTTGTCTTTGGTTTTCATTTTATAGCCAGAAATATAGAAGAACCATAAAAAATTGATACTTTATTTCTGGTTTATAGCCAGATTTGGCTAAATATTCGTAGGTGATGATCGCCATTTCTTCAACATCTTCCTAATACAGGTTTTTTTTTTTTTTTCCCCCAAATTCCTCAAGTAGGTCCACTGGCAATGATCCCAGCATTAATTAGCATTAAATGGCGATTGTCCTATGTGGGATGCAGCATTTTTTCAAAAGTGCTACTACTACAAGTGGCGAATGGCGACCTAGGAAATGCCGAAGTCTAGTGTATGGCAAATTTAATTATTTTTATTTTTAAAAAAGTCCAAAAATCACCAAAAATTCTTCCTTTTTTTTCATTTTTTGAAAAATGAATTTCGCCAAGTTACGAATTTCGCCACCAAAAAAACGAGAAAAAACCACTGCTTCCCATCAATCATCGCCATTCTGGTCTTTTTATAACACAAAATTGCCCCCAAAAAAAAAAGACGCTGCTGGGTCCGAGTCACGGGGGGCCCGCCCGCTTGCATACGCAGCAAGCAGGAGCTCTGCACACGGCGGTCATGGCGCGTTCTGCGCCACACAACGCGTCCAGTGTCCGCCTCCATCAGGCATCGTCAGACCAGCGCAAGAGCACTCTCCTTCACTCCGTCGCTACTCACATGCTCTCGCTCTCTACCTCCCTGCCTCCCTTTGTCTCGAGCTTCTTCAGTAGGGGAATGGAACCAGCTTCCGAAGAAGAAGAAGAAGAAGAGGGAGCCGCAGAAGAAGAAGCCTGGTAATACAGACAGACAGACAGACGGGTAGGAGACTGTTTGTTTGTTTGCTCTTTCTTGTTCTGTCGCTTACCGTCGTCATTGTTGAGAGAGTAAGGAGAACTGCGTGTAAGGTAACTAGACTACTTTCTTGTTTTGTCTTCTTCTTTTTGGTTTGAAGAATTTTTCTGTTGCGATAGAGAAGGCGTAGTTCCGAGGGGAGAGGATCGAGTTGAAGGAAGTGGAGAGAGAGAGAGAGAGAGATGGGGGATTATTGGCTGCGTACCGTGACTATTCCTTTCAGGCGAATGTGGAATGTCGTGGTCATCAGATTGCATCCTAAGAAGCGGAAGCGTGGTAAGTATGTGTTCCCTGGATCAATTCTCTATCCGGGTTGCTGTATTTGTCTAATGGCTGGTGGCTTGAGCGTATGGGGGAGTAAGCTAACGGGAGGGAGAAGAATCGTTGCGGGTAGCTTTCTGAACAAAGGCTGAGAATATTTGGCTGGTAGAAAGAAAGAGAGCTTTAGAGTTTTCATTTGTACAAGACAATAGAGACCCCAGGGCTGCAGAGGCTCTCTATTTGAGTATTTTCTGTGGCAAAATCAGCTTCTTCTTGCATTTTCTGTGGAGACCCTCATTGTTTTAGAGTTTCGATGAGTGGATGCTTTCATACATTACATGCCAGGATTGACTTGACATGTTGTAATCATCAGTGGGAGATCTTTGCCTTATCCTCTCTGGTGGCAATCTCCATAGGTAATTGATCTGCCTGAGAAGCGTGCCCCTCATGATCCAGTTCTTCCAGCCTTGTGCAATTCTGATCAATTCCAGATTCTCCCTGAAGCTTTGCACTGCCATTTGGAATGAATCATGGCAGTGTACAGATGTCACAATTGTGTAGTTCCTCCTTGACATCTGTCTAGTTCTGGCCATAGTAGAGACATTGAACTATGGTAGATGGATGTCGGATTTTGAGATTTTTGTATGGACAATGGAAGGTGAGGAGTTGGTTGTAGTTTTTCTCAGACTTTCTTGTGAGTGCCCAGGTCTTGGATATTGTAGGTACAGCATTGAAGTTGTTTGTTTCAGTTTGCATGATCCACACACAGAACCAATCTTTACTGACATGTTGTTGTGGGTTTTTCAGGGACTGGCATGAAAAAGCTTTACAATGATGTAGTGTCATGTGGCTATGAGGATGTGCATGTGATGTGGTCAATGCTGCAACAGCCAGCCTTCCCTCTGGATTCACCAAAGGGAGGGAGAACACTTTATGGAAATTATACACTTGCAGAGGTCTATGACTCTTGAGAGTGGACAAGCCAGCCAGCTATCCACCTTGTACCATGAGGTCACTGAAACTTGCTCTGAGTAATGGATGGTACATTCTCCAAAGCCTTTGATTGTATATTATGTTCCTGGCCTGGGATGACTGCCCGTTTTTTAGTTGAGGTGGTCTGATCTCCGAGTCTTTTTTTTTCCTTTCCCTTAGGGGCTTATGCAGGTTGCCACAATCATGCACTCCGAATGATGTCTGGTTGGGTTCCCTTCTCTCCAAAATGTGTAGCCAAAAGCCAGCATGCTTAGAAACTTTCCTGTGCTTAGAGTCTCAGAAGATAGCAAATATTAAGATGTGAGGAGGAGATCACTTTTCAGTCTATTGCTCAGAGCTCCGTGTACTATATTAATATATCTGTAAAGTGTGAATACAAGACACTCCTAGCAGTGCTTCTTACAAAACAATACAGTACTTTCACACCTTGGCTTTGTTGCTTCTTGCACCTGTTTCTTCCCGAATTTCTCTTTTGCATCCAGGTACATATGAGCACGTGCCTTGCTGAGGAGCCAATTTCTCTGCCCAATACCGACCATGAAGCCTTTTATTGCTTAGGCATTTTATCCCTTCCTTTTGCAGAATTCTATTTCATTGTAAATCCTGAAACATGTCTACAGCTCTCATAGAAGAGATGATGGCAGCAGCTGCCTGCAGAGTGGTTCTCATAACTCTGTTGAGGCCTCTCTATGCCTTAGGCTTAGGCCCTTTCTTGTACAGGGGACAAGCTAAAATGAAAGCTTAGCCTCCCAAGCAAGCTTGTTGCAGCTTGAATGAGGGTACTCTTCACTTTGTTGATTAGTTGTGTTTCTTGAGGCTAGCCAACATCCTGACTGAGTCTTCGAACTGCTTCCAGAAATGTGATAGAAACTTAGGATGCAGATCTTTGTGTAATGGTTAGCCTGAAATTTTGGTTGGATTATTGTTTACTTCCACACCAACTGTTGGGAGCTGATTGAAGTTGTTGGGGAGTATTATGACTGTAATCATTCTTTTCATGGTAGATTTTATTTTGCTTGTAACCTACAGAATGGTTACCTTTAAAGATTGTTGTAGAGTTTGCGTTGCAATCTCATAGATGTGGTTCACATACAAAGTTCTATTTGAGGAGAGGGTCTTTGTGCTGACTATTTATAAGAAGGTGTATCCTGTTGGTGACTATTGTGCTGGTGCTGTGTAGAATTCATGGTGTGGTCTAGTATAGGGTTGTGGCATTTGCTTGTGCTTGGTTTCACCTAATTTTGACTAGCAAATGTTTATTCATGCTTTTAGAGTGTCAGCAGTTTCGTCTTCTTTTTCTTTGAATGTCTGAATCTTACGTTCATAATAGTACTACAATCTTTTTGGATTTGTAAGTGTCCTCAGGATTGTGATAGTTCATAGGTTTTCTTTGGACTTGTAGCCAGTGAGTGGGCACCTAGCAATGAGCAAGGTAATGAGCCTAGCAGCAAAGGACTTCTCACCAACTGCATATATGCTCCACTCAATACCTCCACTCTGCTTCTCATGACAAGAACAAAAATTCAGCCATTGGAGGACAAAAATAGCTGGCTGAGCAGTGAAGGAATGAGTGCAACATTGCACAGTGCTGTAGCTCAGCCTCCACATCAGTTGCTGGCAGGCAAGCTCATAAATAAAATTCAATCTGCAGGTACCAAAACCTCATGTTCGTAGAGAATTAATGATTTTACTCTTCTCCTACTAGACAAAATCACTCTGTTCTTATACCATCACTTATGCTGTCATATTGCTGTCTTGTTTGGGAATGACTTGTTGGAAACCTTTGATTTACTTCAAAAATCAACTACCAATTGTGAAGTTGACTATTTTCACAAAACTGGGAAAAATAATAACCTACTAAAAATATATGCACCCCAGAAGAATGGAATCAAGCAACATCTGGAAACTGAAAGAAGGGAATCGGGGAACCCGCATTGGCATTATGATTCATTCATAGCAAAGGAACTTCCAAAACAATAACCTGCTAAAATTTTATTGTACATGGGGTGTGTACATTCACACCCCCCTTACAACGAGTTTTCCCCTGCCTTTGTCTTTTCACACAAAAGTCATAACCAGACTCTACAAAGACATGGCATGATTGTCTATACAAGACAGGCACAGGTGGTGATGCTAGTCAAATAGGAAAACTCAATTTAAAAGTTCCACAAACTTCTTCTAAAGCCTATTTTGGAATTTTGCTGAACAGATTCCCTGAAGAGACCTGTGCCACTTAACCTTACAGGTGTTGGTACTGAATTCCTCAGGACCCAACTCCAGTTTTTTATCTCCTAGAGCTGGGAAAAAAACTGCATGATGTGCATTCATCCTAGATTGGGGGGGGCACACTACTTTAAAACAAATAATGTAAGAACACTGCCACATGAACACACAGACTTGAATCCTTGAATTGACCTGAAACTACTCAGCCAACAGGCTTCCTAAATGACTACTGCTGTGCACCTTCATAAGAGAAGGAAGTCACCCATACTTGGCCTACGTGCTTGGATCAGCACATGGGTAGCCCTGTGCCAGTATGGTGAAAACCTGAGGGTCAATTTCTGTGGGACACAGCTGATTTGGATTCCATGCTGTATAGATGGAGTAGTGGTTCATGCACAAACCCCCTACTCAGGAGGGTTTGTGGCAAGAAGGTAGTACTCTGGAGTTAGGAGGGAATCCCCATCATCTCAGGTTTGAGAAACCTGGAAGTCAACTAAAGTGACTTTCCCCTAACTACATCGTCACATACAGTATCAAAGGGATCAAAACTGCAGGTTTTGCGATATTTTGCTTTTAGCAAAGTGGAACTGGCTCTGGCACTGAAATTCTTTTGAACATCAGAAACCTATTGGGCTAAAGAGGCTTTATCCAACTCTGGCCTTCAATTGCCGAATCACAGTCTCAGAATCGTTTCTAGCAGGAGAAGCTTTACTTCTTTCTCTCTCAGCATCCTTGGCATCCTTCTCTGCTTTCTTCTTCTCCAGCTCTACCTGCTTAACGTTGTCCTCATGCCCCCTCTTGAACATTCTCACAAAGTTGAACAGTATTGATGTCACTGCAATCACAACAACCCACCCAACAATAAACTATATTTGTGACTCAAAAACAAATTTGAAGTTACCTGACAATACCCAAAGGATTCTTCAACAATCGAGATATATTGAGATGATCAGTAAGAGCAAAGGGAATTTACCTTGCTCAAACGGGCACCTTGTAGGATCCTCTCCAAAGTACTGTGCCAGTGAATCCGCATTTCGACCCTGTTGTCATCAGATACACATAATGGGCATCTTAAAAGCTTCTTTGGAGCAGAAAGCCTCCCTTGCCTATGCATAGCATTCCCAATCATAAAATCCAGGCAGGGATGTAAATCCAAATCCTCTAAGAAATGCTCTCCAAATTTTTTATGTTCGGCAGACTTCTGTGATGCTGGTTTGGAAGAAACTTACCACTTCAGCATAAAGAGAAGCAAGAGAGCGGACATCAGCCTCAGCTGTTGTGAGGAACTCCTTCAATGCCTGGACTCCAACAGGAACAATTTTAATAGCAGGAAAGAAAAACAACCAGGCAAATATCCAATTTGTGGAGGAGGAAAAACCAGATACTGTTTACTTCCTCTTTAAGGATGAACAGGTTGGAAGGCTTTCACACACATACCTTTCGGAAACCTTCAGATGCAGGGCCATCATTTTCTGAAACACTGAGTTCCTGTTCCACTTTCTCGAGACCTTTGCTAACTGATTGCATCTCTTCCGCCAAAGATTTCAGCTGAATCTGTAATGCAACATGACACTTCACAGTTCAGAACATCTTCTACTTCAATCCTGACCCCTTAATGTGCTTGAATCAAAACCTTTCCTAACATGACCAGACCTTTCAACTTCACATAATGGGCCTGTAGAGAAGATTACCTTGGTTGCAGGTTCCAAGTTTGGGAGGTCCTTGTCAAAGTCAAGAAGATCAGGTAACTTCTCGGCTATGACCTGTTATGCCAATGTTACAACAGAAAATAGAAGATGGGGTCATGTTTTCTCAGAGAGGTCAAATCTCAAAGCAAAAAAACAAGGAAAACTGATCATGAAACAGAGAGGTGAACAGCATTGGTTGTCAAAGGCTGAAGGAAGAAGGGCTCTTGGGAGAAGTCACAAAACATTGAATAATATTAAGAAGAATTTCTCACCTTGCAAAGATAATGCATGAGAGTCATTTTACTGTTGCGCGCCCGTGTGTCTGTTAGTTTGAGGAGACTGTCCAGCTTGAATCCAATTGCTGATCCTGCACATGTGGCAAAAACGCAAACACAATATGCCAATATGGTAGACATCAATGTACATGAAAGGTATCACAAAGCAAAGCACAGAAACAATGGAATGTATTGAGTATCCTACTCCCCCTGTGTTTAGTATCCTACCTCGAGCTGTTCCAGAATTAAGTGCATTGCCAAGGGACAGTATGGTCTGCATTACGCGACGTAATTTAGCTGATTCCCTCACCTGAGTTACACATACCGGATTCTTGATCAGAATTTACTCACCAATACAGAAAGGCAGATTCAAACTACTTTCTCTGCATTTGCCCTCTCATCTCACTGATATCAAGTATAGGTTACTTTGCCATGTAACTGAACTCCTTGGGATACAGTAATAAGAGCTACATTGCAAAGGTGAGAGAGAGACCATACAGCACACCAGCACTTGAACTGAGGTACATGAGAGCCCTATTATGCATTGGAAAGTGAGAGACCTTTCACTAGTACCATGCAATATATCCTGATCTACTTCATACACATAAGAACTGCAAACAAAGACAAAAGGTGTGTAAACCAAACCAACCTCTTTGGAAGCATCGTTTACAATATCCAAATTAGTTCGCAGATCTTTGATCTGTTACAAAAACGTGCTAGTTCATCAGACAGCAGGAGGAGGGCCTGAAGGCAGTAAACTTCCCAAAGTTCTGAATTTAGAAACTGCATGCAACAACCAAGACCAGACATTACCTGTGAAACAAAAAGAATTTTGAAGGAGAAAACTCGCAATTTGGCCTCCATTCTTGGGACCCTCATCATTTCAAGAAAAAACTGCAAGATAAAAACTAATCAAACATATCATCCTGAGAGTTATGAATAGAAATTTGTGTTTGCACAATTCACAATTTAAAGAACATAAGATGCAGTCTTATGTTCTTCAAGGACCAGCAATGCTAACACCAAAAGTGGAGTTTGCCATGACCTGCTAGATTTGTTGGCACAGATAGTGATACAATGCCTAGGCTGCAAGCTTTGAGGAAATGTAAGAACAAAGAGTTTCAACACTGATGCCAGAGAGCTTCTAAGGTTGAGAGATGCATCAAAGCTGAAAACATGTATAAAAATTCTACACAAACAGACAAAACTCCAAGAGGATGGCAAAACTGTACCTGTTCGGACTTTCCTAGAGTGGCTTTGTCACCAGGAAAATTCTGAGTGCAATCCCACAGACACAAAAGTAAGAGCACTGACATCTATGCTCAGTTCGTTTCCTCTTAACAATGCCACAAGGAAACTTGAAATCAATTCTCAGTATTATGGAACTATACAAAGATTTTCTGCTAGAGTTATAACCACCCCTCATAAAGACTCAGAGATCAAGGAGGAAAATTTGTATTCCAATGTTACAAAGTTAAAATCAAGGACAACCTATCAACCTACCCGCAGCATCTCCATTTCTTCCTTTGTTGGGCAGAACTTGATGAGATTTTCAACCTGGTCTGTGTCCAACACAGACCCATCCAAAGCAAGAACTCCACTCTGGAGACAGAGATCCTCAAGTCAGTAGTGCCAAAAAGCCCTTGGAATCATGCCCAAAGGACCAGCAAAGCAAACTCCTGACACAAACAAATCATAGAAACCCAATTGTCTCAAAAAAAACATATTGCTGAAATAACAACATACCAATTCCATAAAACACCCTTAACGTGGGACAACATTCACTTACAATCACATCTGGCAAAGGCATCTTGACTTTTGTGAGCATAATCTCACAATTATTTGCTCGCCTAAGGTCAACCTGCATGTGTGAAGTAACAATCTTAAATCAGGTGGTCTTAAACTGATCATGTGACTCTTTCGATGAGCCATAATTTTGTTGGCTTCAGAAAGTCTACCAGAGATGCACACTCAGTGACCATCAACCATCATATCACATTATTGGGTATCAGGGTCAGTGTAAGAAGGGGCAATTTTTGTACCAGATGAACTTTCTCCTGCTTTGTTGCTGCTCTTTTTGATCCTGCCCTATCTCCAGCTACAGAATTTGAAACTGGTGCTGCTGCTGAAAATAGGCTCTCCAACTCAGACATGTCAAAATCAGGTGCTCTGTCAGACAGACCCACAAAACATGATCAGTACATATACTCAGATCTGTGATCATTGTACTATTGCCAGCAAGTGTTCTGTCAGTGGCTTGCATTCCACCTCTAAAAATCTAAAAGCATGGTTGCACACCCCCTCTCTTGTGACAGATTCACAAAGAACTGCAAAGTGCAAAGGATCTTCCAGAAAGGTACCGTGAAAGATCTTCCTGTTTCTGATTCTCTGCCCACAAACTGCCTTGAACAGCACGAGTGACTTTCACCCAGTGAAGGGGTTTCAAAGATGCTTTCTTGGGCAATGGCTGCAGTGGAGCAGCAACAGCTGTGGGTGCAGGAGGCAATGCCCGACCTCCTGTTGGCAAGGGAGTGGCAGAGGAGCCTATTGAGGGAGGGGCTGGAGGACCACCTTGGCCCTTACCAAGAAGGGGAGTGGGTGGTGGCAGAGGAGCACCAAATTTGCCTGCAGTTGGAGGAGGTGGAGGACCACGAGGAGGAGCACTGGGCCGTCCTAGAGGAGGTGGAGGTGGTGGCGGAGCACTTGGCTGTTTTGGAGGAGGAGGGGCACCAGGCCGTCCTGGAGGAGGTGGTGGTGGAGGTGGAGTAGGAGCACTTAGTCTCCCAGGAGGAGGTGGTGGTGCAGGTGGAGGAGGACCACCCGGTCTTCCTGGAGGAGGAGGAGCACCTGGTCTTCCAGGAGGTGGTGGTGGTGGGGGTGGTGGAGGAGCACCTGGTCTTCCAGGAGGAGGTGGTGGTGGTGGTGGAGGTGGTGGTGGAGGTGGCGGAGGAGCACCTGGTCTTCCTGGAGGAGGAGGTGGTGGGGGAGGTGGCGGAGGAGCACCTGGTCTTCCTGGAGGAGGAGGAGGTGGTGGTGGTGGAGGTGGTGGAGGAGCACCTGGTCTTCCTGGAGGAGGTGGTGGTGGAGGTGGAGGAGCACCTGGTTTTCTTGGAGGTGGTGGTGGAGGAGGGGGAGGTGGGGGAGGTGGGGGAGGAGGAGCACCTGGCCTTCCTGGAGGAAGAGGCGGTGGTGGAGGTGGAGGGGGAGGAGGAGCACCTAGCCTTCCTGGAGGAGGAGGTGGTGGTGGAGGTGGAGGGGGAGGAGGAGCACCTGGCCTTCCTGGAGGAGGAGGTGGTGGTGGAGGAGGAGGAGGAGGAGCACCTGGCCTTCCTGGAGGAGGAGGTGGTGGTGGAGGTGGAGGGGGAGGTGGAGCACCTGGCCTTTCTGGAAGAGGTGGTGGTGGTGGTGGAGCCTCACCTAACCTTGGTGGAGGGGGTGGGGGTGGAGGTGGAGGAGGAGCACTGCCAAATTGTGTTGTGGAAGGGGGAGTTGGAGGAGGAGGAGCCCTGCCAGGTCGTGTTGGGGGAAGGGAAGGAGGAGGTCCCCCAATTCCAGAGTAATCAGTGGAAGGGAGTGCAGATGCACGCATAATGCCTGGAGGTTCTGGAGGTGGCAAAGTATGAAGTGGGCTTAGTGTATAAGTTTGAGGAGCAGAAGAAACCAGTGGCTTGAATTTACGAGGAGAGCCAGGGGAAGACCATGTGCCATGGCCACCTGGAGAATCACCCGGTAGCAGCTTCTCCAACCGTTCCTGGAACTCAGAGGCAGTCATTTGCTGCAGAAATCTAAGAGCAGCATCCCCATGACCATCCACCCAGTCCCCACTACTGAAAAGCTCCTGAACTTTTGCAAATGCATCCATGGGTAATTCTCCCTTCTCTTCCCCACCAAGCATTATCACAGGGGCAATTGACATAGGAGCCACCTCTGTTTCATTGAAAAGCACCTGTCAAACAACAGCAACTCTATGTGAGAATCTGAGGAAGTGTGAAACCAAAACCCTGTAAATCAAACCTCTTGTCATGCAGACCATGTGTTCACTGGCCTTTTGTGACAGATGGAGATATGTTCTTTTTCTTTCAACTAGAGAAACAGAGAAACCAAAAATGTGATCGGAAATATCAGATGGGAATTTGTAGGTCATGGTACCATACTCATGTGGGTTCAACCACAACACATAACTGGTCTCATAAACCCTCAGGAATTACAAGCATATAAGGCACACAATTGTAATGCTGCAAGACAGGAGTGACTCACCTCTGCTCGGAAATCTTTAGGGAATCGTTCTTTGGCATTCCATAAAATGTCTATGTCATCCCGTGTGAGAATTAGGATATTGGACCTAATGAAAGCTGTATTAAACATAACCCGGAACATCATCTCCTCTCGCTCTGTTTCATGCTCCAGATTTATGCACTCCATCACAACATCACCTCTCACAGCACATTGCAGATCGATCTTGACAACGTCACAATCAACCTGGATTGACCCACAGTGGTTGATGGTATTATGATAACCACCATGCTCTCAAAGACCATTTCCAGTTCCTGACAGTTTCTTCTTGTGTTACTGGGGTACATTGCTACAGCAGCTATTCTCACAATTAGTATCATGTGCTCATGATTAGGTTCCAATTAGTCCTGCTCAATGCTGTATACCATGCCTGACATATGATGCTTGTGGTTTCTTTGGTGATTTCTTGCATGAAGAAATCTCTGTGCTGACAGCTAATCTGGCATTCTTTGATCAGCCACCACCAGTATTGAGAGCTAAACAGAACACAAGCTCAACCAGAGCATACTTCAGGCATACAAGACCAGAGAATCAGCACCAATGCAAACTTGGTTCTTGTGCATGTTGAGAATTCTCAACACCCAGGAAACCCTAAATGTAACCTCCTACTCTCAAAAGTGAACAAATTGCAGGATATGAATTGTACAATGACAAAACCCATGACACAGGCAAGCCCTAAAAAGAAAAACCCTTGCAGACTCGAATCCTAGGAAATGAGGACATGTACCTGACGATAGTGCCGGACTCGCTTCTTACTTTGAGAGAAAAGCATTTGGGTTGTGCGGTTTTTTTTGGACCGTGGATCTTGTCCAAATATGCGAACCAAAGGCCTGCACCCTCCCTCAGAATCGAAGCTTGGAACCACCCTGAAGATAAGACAGTCTAATGTAAGCGACCGGTCAGGTGGAGGCCATTCTGGTGCGTTGTTTCTTCTCGAAACATATTGAAGATACCGGAGTTGTGATGGCATTGGATTCAAAGGTGAAAGAAGAGGAAGCAATCCTTTGGGCGCCTCCCTGTGAAGCATATCCAGGGTTTTGAGCTCCCCTGTATACATCTTCCCATATATAAGAAATGCTGCAAGGATGAAAGCAAGCAATGGCCAGCCTCCTCTCTCACAATGCATCAGAATTATGTTCTGATTGCCTTCTAAAGACAACCAGCTCTCACTGGAGCGAAGAAAATGGTGAATCATCTCCATGGACAGAATCGGGCAACCTTCATACTGGCGAGGATAATCCATGACTGTCATATCATACTGTGCTAAAATCTCTGTCAAATGACTCTTCCTCTCCCCCTCCCTGAAATTGAACACCAGATACGATGAGTCTGGAAACTGCTCATGCAGCTGTGTGGCAATCTGCCGCATGTAAATCTTGTATGTCTCATCCTCAAACACATCCGTCGAGAAGCAGGAATCAAACACTGCACAGCAGCACACAAAGCATCTCAGTCTCTTTCACTGAGGGCAACAGAGAGAAAAACAGCCCTAGCATGTGCGTGAACAAGCAGTCCTTTAGACCAACAGTCTCTCTTTCACCCATCCTCATTAGGGTTACAGCCTTCCTTCTTCACATGGGGGTGGGGTGAACACATGCTGCCGCTGGATTGAAAACCAAATGCAGTCAACCAAACCCTCTTTGCAGAGACCTCAAAAGCCGCTAGGGTTTCCAATGCTAGCAATCAATCAATCAATCACTACTATTGACCCAAGCTAAAATCCTTACTAGCAAACACCCAGTATATGAATTTGGAACCCACACAGAATCACAAACAAGAGGAAACCGAAAGAGACAACAAAAACCCTCCCCTCCCCAACCAAAAAAAACACAAATCTTCCTCTCACCATAGACACGCTCAGTGATTTCGAGAAGGCCATCAGGTGGCCTTCTATAGAAAAACCTCCTGAACAACGACATACTCCCATGCGCAAGCACACATACGGATCTCTTCAAAAACTCCCTTCCTTGTTCTTGTTCTTGTTCTTCTTCCTCCTCCTGCTCCTTCTCTTAGCTTCTTCCTAGCCCTAACAAGCAACCCACTCTCCAATTCTTCCCACGGCCACTATTGCACTACCTAGATCCGTGCAAAACACTCCAGTCCTTGTCCGGCAGCAAGTCGCCCAGCTGCGAAAATTGGTAGCCGCAGGAGCATCCAAGGTGGAGAGGGCGGAGAACAGAGGGCAAGCGATGGCGCGAGCAGGGAAGCAAGCGAGAGAAAAAAGAGAGGAGAGAGAGAGAGAGAGAGAAGGCAATGGTGGGGCTGCCTGCCACACACGAACAGCGCAGTGCAGTGAAGTGCAGTGAAAAGTGCAATGTTGTGATGTACTGGGGTTGTGCTGATAAGTAAAAAGAAATGAAAGGGAAAAACACTAATTGATCTTATTGCCCCTAAACTTATTAGGGTTATAGTATTTAGAGCACCCCCAGCTATGCTCCGTATGTGACCCCTCTATATTAAAATGGGACGAAGAAAAGTCAAAACATGCTGGTTGGTTTGGCTCAGGAGAAAGGTTGGGTCTGCTCCTCCCTCCATATTTGCACAATTTGCACAATTTGCAGACGCTAGTAAAAGGCGCAGCAAAGTTGTGCACCTGCTAGAGAAGAGTGAAATAAATATGATTGGACTGCTGCTCCTTGTTCTGATTGGCCAATCATCATGATATTGGTCCAGGTGGTTTACTATTAGTAGTCTCCCACCTATTTGCAGTCTGAGCTTTATGGGTGGGGTTGCAAAAAAGTAAATAACTAAACTTGGATGTGAGAAAATTTTTTTGGCAGGGGGTTACGTACAGAGCATTGGTGGGTATGCCCTTAAGTGTAGTAAAATATTACAGAGGGTGTTGACTAGGCTTGTGTGTAGGTGTGGAGAAAAAAATATTATGACCAATAAAATTGCTGGATTTGGTCATTTAAATTTCTTTTCTTAGTTATATCTTGAGTGGACTAACTCTCAAAATGTGTAATAGGGTTTGGTAGGTTTGCAAGAATTTTAGAGGACCAATGGAAATGCTAGAATAGGATCATTATTTTCAATGTTTAGCATAAGGTTGTGTGTGGGCCCAAGGATTTTGTTTTTGGTCAGGCCAATGGGATTGCTCGATTTCGTGGACTGAATTTGTTTTCTTTAGTTATCTTGAGTGAAGTAACAGTTCAATGTCTAATTGCGAATTTTTCTTTTGGGCAGCCAACATTTTTCTTTTGGGCAGTAGAAACACAGGGCATCTATGTATATTTGTGTATATTTTCAACACTAGTGATACCTAGTGCAATGTTGTGATGTTATAGGGTTGTGTGAATTATTGGTAACTAAAAAAAATGGTCAGGCAAAAACATTATCTAATTAGTGATTTTATAGGGCTTTTTTTTATTCACTACTAAGCATAAGCCTCTTCCACAAGACCTTGTATTATTTTCTGTATATTTTCTAGACTAAGAGTGTAATGTTGGAAATTGTGATGTATTCTTGTTGGTAGGTAAACAATAAAAGGGGCCACATTAAAAAAAAAATCATCTTATTGCCCACATAGGGTCTTTTTTCACCCCTAGTAGGCACAAACCTTTTCCATAGACCCTAAATATTTTTAAAATGTTTTCTACCTTAATATTATGACCCTAGTCTTTGTACAAACCGGGTTGAAATAAAATTTTAAAGAACATCCACAAGTTTTTTTTTAAATTAAAGCAAGTTGAGAATGTTTCTTTTGTTTTGGGAAGCAAATCATGAGGGTATGGAAGAACAAAATAAATGGTTCTTTCATTCAAACTCATGGTCTTAATTTATCCACAATAAAAGTCCATCTGATTTTATATATATATTCTTTATATTCAAATGAAGAATATTATTTATACATTATTTATACACATAAATAATGGACATTCTTTGGGGGTACAGGAATTTGTAAGCATTTGGATGTCTATGTAACTTGTTGGTAGGGAATTCAAGGTCATTGGTTAAAGAGGTGCACTTGGTGCAAAAGATGACAAGTTATTGGGAATAATAATAAATTATTTGGCGTGGGGAGGGGTCCCACAGAATGAGTTAATCAAAGAAAGCATCAACTTTGGAACTCCCACTATGCAACAAACATCCTCATCTTTGTCATATTTGGTATGTGCCCTTGATTTTGTCTTTGATATAAAACTCTTTCAACAAAAGACTTGATGTTCAAAATTTTAGATATTCATGGGTATAAGGTGCCTTCCAAATATATTGAGAAATTTATGAGAATGCTTCACAATAATTGATGATTTGTTTCATTTCATTTTGCATCATACATAAATGATTTTTTGACTTGATATCATTTTATTTTTTTTAAATTAAATTTCCCCCCATTATTGGAGATACATCCATGACCTTTGACCACACCAAACTTGTCTACACATGATGGTTTGTCAGTCATGGCATGATCCAATAGATGCACAAACACAAGGTGCACAAAGGAAATGAGATCTACTTTTGTGGAGATTGTATTTTCTTTTGTTTTTTTTTTTTTTTTTTTTTATTTTTTATTTAAATTTTTTTTTTTAAAAAAAAAATATTTTTATTTTTAAAAATAATTTATTTTTTTAAAAAAAAAAAAAATTATATTTTTTTTTTTTTTT
>Ga0116227_10001944_pt1 | contig 47104 bp, 33 predicted proteins | sample S1TSphgellanicum_FD_89693 | JGI IMG/M metagenome (GOLD analysis project Ga0116227, IMG submission 89693) | Host-associated microbial communities from peat moss isolated from Minnesota, USA - S1T2_Fb - Sphagnum magellanicum MG | ecosystem: Host-associated > Plants > Peat moss > Unclassified... | reverse complement strand
CTCCACTATTATATAGCTTAGGGTTAAAGGTTGTGGTGCAGATTGTGGGTTTTTCTTTTTGGAAATTTTCGATTTTTTAATATTTGATTTGATTCGTTTTTTCTGGTGTCTCGACTCTCTAGATATCATCCCCATGAAGGTTGATAGTAGATACATTATCTATTCATACATGAGAGGGGGGCCATTACCTTTCGTGTGTTGGGTAAACTTTTTGTATAGGCCTACTACTACTTGAAGTGTGTTTTTTTTCAAGGGGTTTAAAGTTTTCAACTTGTTTTTTTTGTGTGCTAGTTTGTTTTACTTATCAAAATGTTTTGGCTGAGTTTCCAACTTCTTTTTTTATGCTCATTTTGGGCTTGTTGAATTTTATTTAATGTTTTTAAAACTGAGTTTCAAGATTTTTTTTAAAAATTACGTTTTGGCTTGTCTTTTTGTGTAATTTTTTGTCTAACTTTTCAACAATTGTCATCCAAAAATTAGAGGGTCCAGCAGCACAGGAGAATTGGAAATCCTTGGAGGAAGATATGTGGACTGGCCGGCCATAACCAAGAAGTGGGTGGGTTCAATTGCCTGGCTTTCTAAAAGCCTATTTGGAACTTGTTGAAAGTGGAAAAGAATTGTGGACCATGTGAAGTCGGTAGTTGTTTTGTATGCTCCATTATGGTTGGGAATTTGTATTTTGCAAAAGAATTTTGTTGAGACACCAAATGGATTCATTATTACTAATCAATTTGCTTATATCTTGGTGGGTACACCAAAGCCTTTATGCATTACAATTTTGTTACTTGTTGGTCCTCGGAGAAGAGTAGCCCTTGTGAATTACACTTAATATATCCACACTGTTGAGAATTAAGCAGTTGGTGGTGATGAGCAACCAACCCACTTAGGTGAAATGTTGCTGAGTACCTTTCCGATTGAACTATGTCCCAGTACTGCCTAAGTTTTGCTTGTAATTAGCATACCACTACTTTCATGATAAAAGTCGGTGACAGAAACTCTTGGGACGGGGAAGACAATCTATGGTATCAAACTCCATAGGGGGGAGAAACACGATACTTGTTTGGCAACCAAGAGGTTTTTTTTGGTTTTGAAGCAGACATCACCCCTACAGATGCAATAGAGAGATTTGGCAAAAGGAACTAGTTGGGGGTGTTAAGTTAGTTATGAAAAGGAAGCCATTATAGCCCAACACAATAACACCTCTTTTAATCTCCAATTTGGGTTTTTTTCTCCCTTATACATTTTATACCTTAAAAAAATCTACTTAAAAAATATTTCTATGTATTTGGGAGAGAGGCATATGGAGGCATATTTGTTATGAATTCCACTTAGAGAAGAAAAAAAGTGGTTCAAAAGGAGGGAAAGGAAATATAGTGTTAAACTTCACCAGAATAAAACCACAAGAACTTTTCTACTCATAAGTTACAGCAAACTGTAGACTACTCAACTGGGACCACCACAGCAGCAAAAAAAAAAAAGCTCTGAAATCAATTACCAGCCTGAGTTCCACTTGGGTGTAGTTGGAATAAGCATTAAATGCTAGCTCTCTTTAGGTAGGGACTTGCTAAAACTGGTGCATTAAGTACTGTTCCGTGTATTAAAAGAGTACAAACATCCAGTGTAATGAATTTTCACCCTCATCTTGAGTTCAGTTATCGGGGGTGAGCTTTGGAAAAAAGAAAAGAAAAGTTGTGTGGTCTGTTTTATTACCTAGCTCTCATGCTTGTAATTGAAACCATGTATTTCTGTAGTTTTCTGCTCCCCGCTTCTTCAGTCCCCAAGCTTCTTGGCTTTTACAAAGGATGTTTTTGGAGAAAATTTCCAGCAAATTCTCCATTTATAGAAGGGGGTTTTTTAATATTAAAATGGCCATATGTAGTCTAAAGGTCCTTTGAAGTTGCAAGTACATGGCAGGGTTTTTTTTCATAACAATTCTATTTTTCTCTCTGGTGTGTAGCCAAATTTGGCTAAGTCCTCTTGTGGAGTATTGTCAGTCCACCTACCTCATGAAATTGAGGAAAAAAGACCCTGTGAAGCTGTGTTGACTAGACAGTTAACTGTGAGTTCACATTTTTTATTTTAACTGTGGCTGGTTTGAACTTGCCATAAGCTTTATCCTTTTGTACCTGGGCCAGTTCAACACTAATTATATTATCTTTAGAATTGTTTTTAGAAAATTCAGAAACATTTTTCTGAAGGAAAATAAAGAATTGTATGGAATATATCATTTTGAGGGAAATTTGAGGGTGTTCTTCCTGTTGATGGAAAATAGGGTTTCTTTTGGTGTGAAAATTTTGCACTGTTGATGCTCCCAAAAACAAATTGAAAAAAAAAGACAATTGAAAAAAGTCCTTGATGAGACAAGGAGGATTGCATGCCAGAGTTGGTTTTGTAAATTTTAGACTGGGTGAAGGTGCAAGCGATATTGAATTTAGAGTAATTTTTTTGATGAAAAATTCAGCCAGAATAATTTTTAAAAATTTTAATGAAATTTGGATAAGTGTCATTTCATAATTTCAAGTGAAAGGGGCAAAAAATGAAAAACAGAAATACAACTTCATTTTGGATCCCAATGAGTGTCATAAAAATTGGCTGATTTCTAAAATGGAAGAAGACTCTCTAAAAGAGTTCACATCTGCACTTTCATTTCTTGCACTCTTGAGAAAGTGAAGAAGAAGAAGAAGATGATGTGAACCAAGGTCCAAGGGAGTGGTGCAATCTAATAATCATGAACTCAGCAATAAGTACTAGTGTACAACTTATGAATGTGGTGGGGTGAATCCAGGTAATCACTAATTAAATCTCATTAAGGACTTCCAAGTGTGCAGTGTTCTTTTTGCTCTTTGGTAAAGGGCATGATGCTTCACAGTAAGCTCCTCAAGTGACTTGATGAAGAAGGAACAAGTAAGTACAAAGAGGTTTATGGTCTCACACTTCCAGAGTTGAAGGTTTAGCCACATTTCAAATGGATAGGAATTTAGAAAAAGAAATTCCATCAACAAAATGAATGAAAAAAACAGAGCATCAAACAAAATTCATGTTTAGCAACTAGCCTTCTTCTTCTTCTTCTTCATTTTTGCTGGATATGTATAGCCCCAGGAAGCTATATTAATAAACCAAGTGTTTTTTTGAGATTTACAAAAGCTAGAATTTGACTCAAAAGTGAAAAAAAATTGTCAGAATTTTATACATGGTTTACATATGTAGCCAAAAATATAAAGATGTTTAAAAAATTCTGCTTTCAAATTTAGCTTGTAATGAAATTTGGCTAAAATCTTCATGTGAATCATCACCACTTTGGTTACACCACAAAATTGAAAAAAAAAGAAAAAAAAAGAAAAGAAAAAACCCTTGTTAGCAACTAGCTAGTTATGCTCTCCCAACATGCGATAAGCATTAAATATAACCACCCAACAACTACTTGCCTATTTACTTACCTACCTACCTCACACGGCTTGTTGTTGTCCTTCGTCACAAATGCGGTAAAGAAATGAAAGAGATTCAAACTTGAACATGCTAATACAATAAAAGAATGCTTAGTTGTGGGTATAATTACAGTGATTGGGGAGTAAGTGGGAGTGTAATGATCAAAGACTATAAGAAATCAGCACCGGTGTTTTTTTATTAAAAATTTAATATTAAAATTTTGGTGAAATGTTTTTCAAAAAAAGAAAAATTAGTCGAATTTACACTGAAAAAAAAAAAATTCAAAAGTTCCCCAATTTCTTTGTTGAAAAATGGTGAAATTTTTCCAGAAAAAAATCTTTGCTCAGCATCTTTTATATGTGTCAGTGGAATGTCAGGTAATTTACTAGAAGTGGGTATTTTGCAAAATGCATACATTGAGAATGAAGTTTATATAGTATATCATCTCCTGAAACCTAATTTTGCACTACTTTAATCATTTTGTGCTTGTTTTAATGTTAAATGGGCCCCCAAGTTATGAAAGGATTTGTGGTGGGAATCTTTGTTTGTGTAAATTTAGCCTTGGAATTAAGTAAATGGTGTGATTATGTTTCAAAATTAAAGTTTTGGGCTAATCAATTTGAGTACTGCAATTATTTTGGTTTGATGTTAAGCCGACTTTACTTTGAAACATAAGAACTCCTTTCATTTCAAGGTAGGCAAAGTTTATAAGTTTCAAGTATCTTGATGCATGTTTACTTGCACCTAGCATGTGAACCTTTGCCAATCTTTATCACATTCAAACTAGCTTGCAAAATATTTCTTCACTCTCACTCATAAACATGAAATCTCAGAATTCAATGTGAAGTGAGGATATTAAGGTAATTGTCACCACATGGGTCAATCATTGGGATTGACTTTGATGGACATAGGAGCTGATAGGTTTTAGAAATATCTTTATGTTTAGAAGTTGTAAAAGTTTTGAATTCCAAATTGGTGTAAGGTTCTAAAAGGTCAAAAAATAGTATAAATAAGATTCAACTTTAATCTTGTTGATGCAAATTATGGTTTATGTATTACATTTTTATATCAAATTTAATTTCATGTCATGCATTGTTTGATAAATGAAGTTATTTGGTTTTCAGTCATTTTGTGAGTCTTTAATTCTACCAAATTCATATCATTATGTCATTGAATATTTGTCATGTCCTTGTCACCAATCAATTGAAACCAATCATTTTGTTTAATGGCCTTTTAAGAAAACAATGTATTTTGTGCATATTTGCAAGTTTGGGCTCAATTTCCCATTCTATAAAAATTGGAATTCATTTAAATAGTTATTTAAAGGTCAAAATATTATTGCAAGTGGATTTACTTTTGAACCGCGTCCACTCATAATAATAAAAGGACTTGTACACCATATTTTGGATGAAATATATTAGTCAAATTGTTGCAACCTTGCCTTCAACTCATGACCATGATTAAGGCATGACATAGAGGATAAACAAGCAAAGTGCTTCAAAACTTAAGCACATTTCCACAAGCATGAGAAAATGAGTTTTGATATTCTCAAAGTTGAAATCAATATTTTTAAATGCATAAATTTCACTTTGGGAACATAAATTTGCAATGTTTTATATCTTTGGAACAACATAGCCATGTGCAATTTGGCCCTCATTAAAGCATTGGAAAGGTCTCTGTAAGACATACAACAAAGCCTTTAAAGGTTTTTAAATCAGAGTTCATACATAGGAATTATGAACACACGAAGTTATATGACTCATAACTTGACAAAAGCAAGAAGTTTTGAGACTCCTTGGGAATCTCAAGAATTTTTTCCAATTCAATATAATCTACACCATCATTTACATAACATATTATAAGGAAGATTATAATGATTATTCCCAAGTCCAAGTTGTGATGAATCATGTGATAATGTTTCTCGTATTATTTAATGTGTACATCATTTTGATTCCAATTTGCACTAATCTTTCTCTTGATTTGTGTAATTGATTTCACTTCAATTCACATTTGTGAGCTTAGTTGAGTCCTATTCCAAAGTTTTTTTTTCTTTTTTTTTCCACCACATGTTATAAAATACACCTTCAAAAGGACCAATTTAAAAATCATTGTTTTCAATTGGCCAAACAACATGATAGGCCTAAGTAATGACATTTAAATAACATGTCATTTTTTACATTGTTCAATTTTTCATGTTTATGTAATTTGGGATGGGAAAATAATTAACAATCTATGTTGGATGTGGTCAACATGGGTTGTAACTTGTGGCTCATATTAAAGCATATCTAAATGAACTTTCATTTAGGCTTTCAAGTGAAAATTATAAACATTTTCTATTCAATGCATCCAAATTGCTTTTAGTTTTTAATATTGGCAACATAACATGAATAGTTCATTGTCCAAAAATATGTAATTGAAATGCACAACATGACCACAAAGAATTCATTGCAAAATTATTCAAGAATAGTTATGGGCCTACCATGACTATGATTACATGTTAAGTTTTAATATTTTTTTTCAATTATAGTAGAGAAAGACATAAGAAATTAGAACATGGAAAATAACATGGAACAACATTGATGTTTTGGAAAGAATATTATTGAGTAATAAGAACATGAACATCATAAGAAAATCAAGTTATCCATAATTTTGACCTCATTATTAAATAATCTTTGAAATTTGGGTTACTCCATGTTTTAGCATGTGGGTACATAAGTTTTGAAGAACCTAAATTTGGATGCTAATGATATTTTGATCGTTTTGTATTTATCAATAATTCCAAATCATCTTCATTCAAATCCAATGATCAAGTTATTTTGAAACCAAAAATTTAACAACAATTTTGCCACATTTTTTCAATTATGGACATCTTTCATATTTTGTTTTCTTGACCTTCAATTGCTAGTGTTTGGCTTTGCACTTTTATTACACCATTATTGGAAACTATCCTTAAAATATTTGAAAGTGTTAATTTAGAGTGAAAATGACATATTTTAAATAACATTCAAAATGTAAAAACTTTAGAATCAAAGTGAGTAGATGCAAATGCATTATAGCTTGAAATTTTCTTTCTCAATTGTGCTAGTTTAACATGTCAAACCATCAAAACTAGTCAAATGCAGTTCAACCCAACTATTTGGCTTAATCGACATCTTGATGTTTTAATGCAATATTTACAAGCAAATAAGAATGTTGGAACTTGGTAATTTGCAACTTGGATTCAAGCACATAGAAAGTCACATATTATAGTGTTTTATTGTAAACAACAAGATGGAAATCTATGTGAACTATGGAATCCCAATTGTTCATCCCAACTTTATATATGTTCATTACTATGTTAAAAAAATGTCAACCCATATACATTTTGGAGAACATTGAGAGGAGTTTAAGGACTTTTTTAGAGAACTAATCATTGCATTTGATGAATCTAATAAGCCTTTGATTTATATAAAATTTGCCCAAGTTGTTTGCCCCATAATCTAATGTAGGCTACTCGATCACAAGACTTCAATTAACTTGTAAAAATTTATTTTGTTTTGTTTCAAGTTTATTGGGAATCTATACAAGGAATCTCTTATTCTTTAACGTTTAATCTATCTTACATATGTTCTTAACAAAGGAAGTTTTTGTCAAATTAAAGAACACTAAATGGCCTCTACCTATAAGTGAACATTACTTGTTGCTACTTGTTGATATCATGAGTTGAAATTACCTTCGTTAGAAAAATATTACCTTTGTTGATGAAGGATGTAATGCTCACCCATATGAAATAAGCTACTATGGGCAAGCATTATTTGTTGCTATTTGTTGTAGCAAATGCAAAGGTTAGCTTTTGTTTGTTCTATGTTTCTTAATATTGAGGTGGTTATTTCATTTCAATTCTTTCGAGTTGAACATTTTGGCAAGTATAATGACATTATGTGGTCTATTTCTATAGTGTTTTGGTGTTCATCTAGAGATTGGTTACGGTTGATATGGATGACTATACCACATATTTAGCTTTAGTTCATGCTCTTAATATGTTTAACTCTAGACAAGTTTATTAAATCAATTTTTTTGATATGCATGCACTTTGTGCATATGTGCGTCAAAGCATGGTTGGGGTACCAAAAAGGACCGTCTCTTTTTAGATCTAGTGGACTCGAGCTTACTTAAACATGTTGTAACTAATTAATGGCACATTCATATTGAAAGTTTGATTTTCTTCATGGATAGATACATTACTAAGGTATTATTGTATGCATAGCATGTCAAATTTGAACAAGTCTCAAAATTCCTACCAAGTTCTAAAATTTTGAGACTTTGTTTCCAGAGGAAATAAAGGTTCAAAGACTCATAAAGAATATTTAAACATTTTTTTGGGGCACAAGATTCTTACCACAAACACTTTAGGTACTAATGTACATAAAATATATGAGTGTGACAAAAACCAAGTGCCCTATTGCAATGTAAAAAAATTCAAAAAGTGAAATTTTTGGGAATTTTGGGCCATTGATAGAACATGGCCTACATTGGATAAATTTTATTATATTCTTACTTTCATAATTGAACATAGATATTTTAGAAGCTTGTATAAAATTTGGAACAAAATTATTTCATTTGACATGGAAAAAAGGGGAAATCTAAAATATGTCATAAGAAAAATGATAAAAAGGTGAATTTGAAAGTCATATGAGTGAATCCTTATGTTTCAAAAGGTGTACACAATCATGCTTGGACCCATGTGTATCTAATTCCATGTTTTGTATTTACATTCTAGAATATGATGTATATTTGAACAAGCAAATTCATCAAGGGCTTGCAAAAAATCTTTTTCAATTAGTTTATGATTGCAGGCTAGAGGCCATTGAAAGAAGCTAATTGGTGGTGAAGGGGCTTGAAAAATTCTTTTGAAATATTTTAGTGTTTAAGAAAATCTAGACTATCCTTAGGGAAATATTAAAAGCATGCATTTTGGAGGGACTCCATATTCTAAGGACACAACATTTCATCAAATATATGTTTTGGTTATGTCATTTGCATCAACAAAACTGATCTTATTAGATTAATAATGGAATGGAACAAATTGGACATAAGGCTCCACTAAGCCAAGGTTGTGGCTTGACTTGTATTGGTGGAACATTTAGTGAATGGGATAGCATATTAGTGGGATGTGTGGGTCCTTCAATGCCTTGTTGCGTTATTTGGCAAATTCCAAACATGCTTTGGTATGTTGGGATTGTGTGTGCATATACTTTAATTTAAGGGCATAAAATGTTGTGCAAGATCTAGATTTTAATTAGATATTTTGAATGGGCATGATAAAACTATTAACCTAGGAAAAAGGTAACTGTAGGTTTACATATAATCCATCGAAAGGTGAGATTTTGATTGGTGGGTCAAATGCCACTTTTGGTTATAGTTTCAAGAATCAATCTAAAACAAACAAGGATTTCTAGGTTCAATTTGTTTAATTACAATTTGGCTTGTTCAATGATATATGTTAGAGAGCATTCACTTTTGATAGCTACTCAAAAGAACAAAAGATAAATGAAAGTTGCAAATGTCTTAATGTTTTGGAATCTTCTATATGCATAAAAACATGTTGGAACATTTACTCTAAAGAAAATTGAGATCCCAAGAGTAGTATTATCATTTAATTGATGTTACAACTCTCCAATGATATAAAAAAAAACCTTTGACAACATGAATAGGCATGTGTGATGCTTCTTCTCTAATGTCAAAACTTTCTAGTATGGGTATTCTTGCAAAAGTTTTAGATTTCGCATTTCAACAATTAGATCTAGTTAATGCCCTTGGTTTCAGGGGTGAAAACATGATCAATTAGACACTACTAATATTTTCCCCCCTCAAAATAAGTAAGTAAAGTACATTTCTTATTTAAATTTTCTTTAGTTCACGATCCACACGTTAGGGTTTGGAAATGCACCCGTTAAAGTTCAAGAAACACCTAGTGTAAGGGGCCATGCACTTGTGAATCAGGGTCCTATATGGCGGTGCAACTGACTTTGCCATTGTCGTCAAGCTCCTAGCGCCAACTCTTGCATCAATGGAAGCTCCTTGCACACACTTTACACCATAGGTTTGAATTTCGATCTAATTATAAAATATGTTTCTTTTTTTCATTTCGATCATACAAATGCTTGAGGTTTTTTTTCAACGTGAGAGTAGTGGGTTGAAGCATATGCCTTGGTTTGCATCACTTTGTCACTGGGCATCAAGTTTAGTAGTTTGTTATGAATGTAAAAAAAAACATAGCGTTGCTTATGACGAGAGTAGCATTAAGTGTGAAGAACAAAAATGTGTGAGAAGACGCGATTAGTAAGAGAGAAAAAGAAAAATGTCACAAAGTGAGTCACATTTTTAGTCGTTCTTTTTGGACTATGTTTGACTTTGTAGAAAACCTAGGGTTGGGGAGTAAAGGCCTAAATGGTCATAAGGAAATCATAGTGTCTTTGATTTTTGATGATGAAATCACCTTTGTGTTTGGTGTGAGGCAACCTGATGGTTGGAAAGTAAGCATTAATGAATTTGTGATTATTAAGGGTTACGAAACATTCTTCAAGTTGTATGAAGATGTTTACACACATCTTCCTCCCAACAGTGATTACCCAAATGTTTTTTTACGTGGTTGGTTAGTTCAACGGAAGGGAATTGAGTGAATTAGGTTCAATATGCCCACCATACTACACAACAACAGTGGAAGAGGGCAACAAGGCCTACACCAAGTGGAAGACTGAAATTGAATTCAATTGTACCAATGCAATCCACACAATTTGAAAATGAAACTCCAATGCAACTTAGTGAAGAAGGTGGCCAAGATGAAGAATGATTTGTTGTGGAAGGCAAGAAAACATTGAAATTTTTCTTGTTGAAACAAATAGTAGACGTGGTGAACAAGTTGCTAGGAAAAGCAAAAAACGTGGGGTAGGACCAAAATCCAAAGAAGTTGGTTATGCTTAAGGAAAAGAAATGCCTCTAATTGGAAGTGAGTTCCTAGGAAGCGACTTTGGTTCACTTGCAGAAGTCCTTAAAGAAGGACGAACACAAGTTGTTGGATTTGGGCAAAAATCAAGATAATGTTCGCCAAGAGGTTTTTGTATGGCAAGCAAAGTGCAAAGATTCTAATCCCATTGCTTTGGAAAAACATAGGGCCACGGCAACAATAGCAATTATTGATTTGAAAAAAGGGGAGCAGGATTTTGAATTTCAAACCTTTCTGATTGACAACCAAGGTGGGAAAATCCAAGAAGGTAAAAAAGAACATGACCTCACAATGACACAATTGGGAACTTTAAGTGTTGAAGTCGAATTGCTCGATAATAAAGGTACCATTAGCAAGATCTGGATACAAGGTTTATTATGCCAGATACATTTAATGTCAAATGGAGCAGGTGTGTCTAGCACCCCATTGCCTGTAGAGGATCTCCCCACCATGGTAGTAGGAGCCTTATAGTGAGTTTTGTGGAGCCATGCCCCATTTGTGGTTTTTATTTCCTGTGCAACCATATCCTTGTATCGTCATGTGGATGCAGATATCACCCCTTCTATTTGGGGATACTTTTGGAAATTAATGCCTTTCACTGTGCCAAACCAACTTGTGGGAAGTTGATGGAATCTGATTGGATCACAAGCTCAAGGTTCAAGCAAGTTTCTTTTTAGTTCAAGAGGCCCAAGTTGGAGAAAAGATGCAATGTGATCACAAGGAGTGCTAGTTGAAATTTACAAGGATCAATATCCACAACTTGTAAGTGTTTATTACATTTTGAACATGAATTTGAACTTTTGGTCCATGTGCATGTGCAATTACTTAGAAGGCTTGCAACTTGATTTTTTGTTCAATTATGTTGACATTTGGAATTTAATTAATTGATTTTTTGGTGAATAAATGTAAAAACCAGAAAAAGAGATGGTGTTTTTTTCCTTCTTGGGCAAGTTCAAGTAAAGTTGGTTGAATTTTGTTTGTGTGTTTGCATGTCCAATTTTTATTGTTTTGATGAATTAGATTCCCACATGTAGATGCACATCTTTCAATGTCTATTGTTTAATTTTCATATTTTAAGTGTTGTGAACCCATTCTTGAAAAATTCCATAACCACTTCTAACCTATAGCCCTTGCTTTTCAAATCTAGATATGAAAAGCCATGGCATTCTCCACATTGTCTACATTAGGTTTTTGTTCTAAATGTTTTTTTATTCATGACTTGTGAAATTTCCTTCCTCGTGTCATAATCAAAACTTCAAAAACACAAATAATTTGTTTAGGATTTTCTAGAAATTTGGTTCAAATCTGTTCTATGTACACACATATAAATTACAAAACCTAGATCCTAGAAGTGTTGATGGTTTTGTAAGAAGTTTACAATTAGTTTTACTACATAGCCTTTGATTTGTTAATGTTTTCTTACATAGAGGCATGTCATGAGTGTCCACATTCTACATTTGCAATCCATTTCCTTAGGTTTGAATTTGAAATTTGCTTCTACATGTTTGAAACAAAAGTTCAAAGCCATTTTATTTTGTTGTGTGGGCTTGTGGTTTAGGGTTGAAAATAATTCCAAGTGCTAATGTAAATCCAATATGTAATTATAAAATAATTTATTAGAGTCAAATGTGTTGATTCATTCTAAAAAGTCTACAATTCCATTTGGTGTAACCCTTGTCCTTTTCATGTACATTTTGAGATCAGCCATGCATGTATATCCATGTTTTCCATTTGAGGTGTCAAAATTGCTTTTAGTGAATTGAATCATCACACAACACATTTATGTGTTGTATGTAAAAAACAAAGCTCATATGTTAATTTAAATTAGCTTGTGGTTGGTTGAATTTTACTATATGTGCAAATGCACATCCACCAAGTAATTTCATTAATGTATCAAATTTTTAGTGTGTTGATTCCCCTCAAAAAATTCTAATGAAATCTGGCATCAATTTTGACTAAGGCCTTAACATGAATGTAGGTTTTAAGAACCAGCCTGTTGTCATTCAATTTAAACCTAGATGGTCTTTTTCTCCCAACAACTATGCATCAATTTATCCTACTCCAACTACTTCTGTTATAGCTTGGGGTCTTAATATGGGATTTCCTTTTATGAGCAATTTGTCATTATTTTCATCGGTCATTAATTTTTTTAATTAGGTTAAGTAAGTTGATCTTACTAAAAAAATTAGACACAAGTTTTAGTGTATGTACATAGTTGATGTTGGTGATTTTAGTATGCCTTGTCTTGTGTGCCTATGTATTGTTGGTCTTTTTTTAAGCTTTCTAATTCAAACTCCTTGAACTTAAGTTGCTAGTGCTTTTGCATGTTTTTGATGGCAATTGTATGTTTACATGATTTCTTTTTGATAAGAAAATGAAGAACATGTCCATTTTGTTCAAACTATTGCTTGAATTTTTCTTTTGATTGTATGGGGGTTATCTTTGTTTTTCGGTTTGGCATCTTGCCTATTTGGCTTGTGTGCAAATATGTTGTCAAAACTGAAAATCTCGATATCCATGGTGTTTGATTTATGTTTGGGTTGACTAGAATATTAGCAATAATTTGTTATTGTTGTAGAAGTCAGTTTCAACTCCAATGACGAATTTAAAAGCTTCAACAATTGCCTTCAATTTTAAAATTATCACTTAAGGACTAGTATATTGTCTCATGTACCTAGTAGGTGAAATACATCTACATGTGTAAAGTGATTAAACCAATTGGTTGTGAAAAATAAAAGTCATGACCATTTGTTTATTTTTGTCAATGAGAAGTGAATTGGACTTGAATGCATGTTTGAATGAAGTTAGCCCAAAATTGGAATTTTAGTTTTATTCGACCTTGATCTATAGGAAGCCAATTCATTATAATCTAGTCCATCATTTTGTGACCATATTAGGCATTTGTCAAGAACTAGCAAAAATTGATTTGTTATTTGATGTTCTAGTCATTACATGTGATGTTATTTTATGTATTATAGGCCTAAAGAATTTAATTGTGGTGTAATTTGTCTTGTACTTTGAAATTCTTGATGCATTGCAAATGCATATTATACTTGATATAACTTGCTATATGTAATCTGCTACATGCTATCATTGATTAACTATTTGATGTCTACTTGTAGGGGATGTTTGTTGCATGTCTTTTTATTTTTACTATTTTGTTTGTAATATTTACTTGATCTCCATTAGCTTACTTGTTCTGGATAGTAGGTACTTCCTAATTTATGTCATGTTACTTGTCGACGCTTGTTTCAATGGGTGGTTACTTGTGCACTAATTGTTGGATTTACAAAATTACCTGATTTAGGCAGTGGCTCCTTGCTAGATAGTAGCTTCCTTGGAGTTTTAGTAAATGGGTATTTGCTAAACTTGTTTCATAGATTTGCTATTTGTTGGACCCTACCTTACTTGTTTTAACTAGTGGTTACTTGTTGGACATTATCTTCCTTGTTTAGGTATTGGCTACTTGTTGAACAACTATTAGTTACTTGTTGAACTGCCAATTTACTTGTTTCAAGTATAGGTGCTACGTACTTCTGAGCTATGGTTTACTTGTTTCACCTAGTGCTTACTTGTTGGAACCCCAGTTGACTTGTTTCAGTGAACACCTATTTACACATTACTTGTAAAATTTAGTTGCTATCTAGTTGTGTTACTTAACAAATCATCCATTAATTGTATGCATGTGGGAAATGATCTATAGATTGTCTATAGACTTCTAAACCTATTGCTTTTTATTTCCAAACATTTTACTTTATTAATAAATGTGTTATGTAGTGTATGCCACCGATTCCACTACAGGGGCTCAAATGCCATTCCCATGCATAACTTTGATGGCACAATTGAAGGAAATGGTGGCAAGTATAGGTCAATTGTTTCTAGAGGCTTTCCTTTGCTTCTTATAGTCACTTCAACTTCACCCATAGTATCACCCCAAATAACAGAAGTATCGACATATGCATTGCATGATGCTAACCTCATTGATGACAAAGAAAACAAGAATATCAAGTTTCACAACCTCTTTGTAGATGAAGGAAACATGAATATGGATGCTGATGGCATTTCTCACTAGAAGAAAAATGTGACCAACACCAATATGTGACTAACGCATTTACAACTACTTGCAACTATTTGGTTTTTGCAACTAAATTTTTGCCCTTTCCGATTAATGTGACATCATGTTAACATCAATTGAATCACCTATGACTAACTTGTGACTAGTCTACGACTAAATTGGTTTACATCTATATATGAGTTGAATTTATCATCCAAGAGTAAACATTTAAAGTCCCATTAATCACAATCGAAGTGATGTTTAATCGCAATTAACATATGTTTATATACATCGATTATAATAATAATTTGATTTATGATTAAACTTAAGATTCATAATATTTTAATTGTAATTAAAGTCATAGATATGATTATTGTAATTATATTAATTTCATTACATTAAATAACTTATAATTTAAAATAAATTAAATATATTCCAAAATAGACTATCATACTAAATTTTTAAAATTTTTTAAAGAAAAATAAAATTATTGTAATTAATATATAATTCTTATCATATCATAATAATTAATTAATTTAAAAAATTTATAATAAAAACTTAATTTATAATTCAGATTAATTATTCATGATTTTAATTTTTAGTATTTTTAAAATTTAAAATATGGCTACTACAATTAAATGAATTAATTTTATTTTTATAATTGTAAGAATTACATTCCAGTATACTAGAATATTAAATTATGTAGTTACAATATATAATTTTTATTACATCATAAATTCTTTTTTCAAATTAAAAAAAATTATAATAAGTTTTTTTTACTTATTATGTATTAATGCTTAAATAAAATGAATAAATGATATTACAGTAAATTTTCAGATTCATTAAAATGATAATTCCCAATCATAAAAAAACTATTGTATTTACAACATTTATGTTATAATAATATTAAAAAAATTTGTATCCTAATTGAAAAGTTAAAATTTTTATTCTATAGTTACGATTTTTATTTCAGAATTTTATAATAATCTTAAAATAATGATCAAAGTTGCTATAATTATTGTATTTAAAAACAAAGATACACTAAAATAATTGTTTGTATAAGTCATTATTTACTTATTTACAACAAAATTTTGAATATAAAAACATAAAATTTTATAATAATAATTATTATTCTATTAGGACATAAAATCATTGTTATTAATTTTTGTTTTTGTAAGTTAGAATTAAAATACTTGAATAATTAATTTATAATTTATTTTCTTATTTAAGTTTCTAGAATAATCATAATTTAATTAAAACAATCAATTTTATGACCATAACTACATGGATTTTATATAATAAACTAAAATATTTATTTCTTGTAATTACTTGTTCATAATGTATCACTTTTATAAATTATTATAAATGATTATATTTATTAATTGTAAGTTACACTAAATAGTTATTGTTACAACATAAGTTTTTTTATAATATAATTTACATTTTTTCAGTAAAATAAATCAATTACTGTAATTAATGTTATATTACTTTGAAATCAATGTAAATATTTCAGATAATAATTAATTATATTAATTTCAAATTTATTTTCTAATTGAACATAATTATTCATAATCTGTAATTTATACATTTAAATTTGAAGTAAAATTTTGGTAAAATTATAATGTAGTTAAAATAATTATTTTAATGATTATAACTTCAGGAATTTTTGTACAATAAATTTGTGAATAAAAAAGTTCTGGAATTACTTATTTATGATAAATATTTTATAATAATATTACAGTAATTATAAAATAATATTGTATTTTTAGTAGATTATTGTATTCATAGTTGTTAATTACCATTGGGAAAAAATATTTACTTGACCGATAAAAGTTCTTACAATAATAAAAGTAATTATATATTAATTGGAATAACTTTTTAAATGTTAGTTTAAAAATAAAATAATTTCTGTATGCTTTTATTTTCTAATATTAATTATTATATAATTATTTTAGTTTAATAATAAAGATTTATAATAATTATTTAAAAGTATAATAAAAAAATTTTCAACATTAATTATATTATTTATAATGCGTTGAGATATTAAAAAGTAAGGATATATTTTGATATATTTAAGTTATTTATTTATCTATGAATTATGTATTGACAAGTTGTGAGTAACTAAATAACTAATTAGTGAAATATGAAAGAGTAATTAGTTATTTAAATAGTGGATAATGAATACTTTATATTTGTAGTGTATAATTTATATTTTAAATATATGTTAAATTTAATCATTATTATTTAAATGATTATTTAATTATTTGGTGAACCATGTATTTGAATTGTTTGAAATTGTAAAAAGGAAGGAAAAAAACATGACAAAGTTTTGAAATTATAACTTATTTTATGAGAAAGTTGGAACTTCAAAACTTATCCCATATTGTTTGATCTCCATTTTTAGTTTGAACACTACGTAAACAACAGGTGTGATCATCCAATTTCACATTAAAAAATGTGTGCACATGAGATGAACCATTCAAAAGGCTTAACCCAAAACAAAAAGAAAAATTATGCACAATTTTAAACTACCTATTTTCCCAACCTATTTATTTACTTAGTTTGACCTACCCACTTAGGTTGACCTAAGTACTTACTTATATGAGTAGGTATTTAGCCTAAGTTTGTAAGCACCTGTTTATGTACTTACCTTAGTACCTACTAACCTAATATTAATATTTTGTATTAAATTCATTTAAAATGCCACATGGTATATTTACATAAAGCCACATGTCATAATATAAATCATCCAAGCATATGAATTGAACGTCCCAAATTATTTCAAAATAATAATAATATTTATTTTGAATAATTAAATATTGAGACATGTGGTAGCATTTGCCCTCAATAGTGACCAAAATAGTTGCATTTTAATTGCATGTGACAATATGTATACAATGGAGTCAAAGGATGAATTATATTTGTTGACTTTTTCGTTCATCCAATACCCTTGTCATTTGCGACTAATATCACATGTGATTTGTTCAAGGTTACTAAAAGGATTTTAGTCGCAAATGTTGCTTACAATTAAAATTTAGTAGTAGAAACCAATAAAAAATAGGTGTTTTTCTTCTAGTGTTTGATGATAAAAAGAATCATCCCATAGAAACTTTAGGATTACAATCCCTAGTACATGAACATTTATATGATGCAACAATTGTTCAAAATACTGATGGTTCACATATGTTAAGTGTTGATGCAGTACAAACATGTGTGCCCAAACTTGATGGGCATGTAATTTGTGCACCTATTAAAAGACCAAGTACCAAAAAGAAGTTCATGTCATTAAACATGGTGTCTAGTGCTTCTTGACTAATTCTAGAATAGTGAAAACACACTAAGGCATCACAATTTTGACAAATTAAAGTCCTTTTCTAATGTAGTTGAAAATTGGCTTAAAATATGAATATTTAGATGATATTGAAAATAACATTTTTTTTCCATTTCCAATTCAAATAATGATGTTATAAGACATATAAAAAATATTTCAAAAGAAATTATTTTTAAATAATTATTTTTAAAAGCTTAAAAAACTTTGAAAATAATTATAGTTTTTGGAATTTTAAGAAGTCCATAACATAATAAATTAAAATCACGTTCTATTCATTTAATGGATCTTTAGTTTCTTAAACATAATTCATCCAATATCCCAAAGTTTCAAACACATAAAATTAACACATTGTAAGATAAAATTCCATATCCATGAGTTTTGCAAGTGTGACAAAAAATGTGGGCGAAACTCAAAAGTCCATTACTTATTGGTTATCCACGATTTTGATTTGAATTTTTCATTTTTGGAAGTTTGATTATGATAACTTTAGATAAATGAGTCCCTTTTTTTATTATTTCAATGGATCTTATTTTATTTATTTTCTTGTACCTAAAGAATACATGGAAAACTGCCATTATGATGTCCATATAAGGTCACCATAGTGCGCAAACACCCGTAAGTAAGGAAGTCCTAGTAATTGTACCCAACAAAATGCAGTGAAAGATGCAACAACTTGAAAGAAGAAGGATGAACAAACTCCTACAAATGTTTTGGCTAATTGTGTAACCAAGAAAGGTAGGAATATAACCAAATAGGGACCTCAACTGAAAATGTTGCCACAAAAATTTAGGTTGTTGGAAATTTCTGTTCAAAGTGGGTACCACATTTGACCAAAACCTTTGATGTGCATAATTGCAATATGGATTATAATGTAGTAGACCTAGATAATAGTGGATAAAAGTATAGATTTAGTTGAAGCATGTAAAATTTATAGTTTTTCATGTGATCAATGCATTAATGTGGTTTCCTTGCAGATGTGAATTAAACCAAGGGTGTCCAATTTATTTTGTTACTAGTTTGGGGCAACCTCACATACCAAACACTTTAAGATGCAGTCATGAGCATAGATCTTGCCTAGAAATGGTTTATTTTCACAAATGTGCTCATTATATTTCAATTCAATACAATATAGTCATTTGTGGCCTTCGACAATTGTTTGAAAATTACCTTACTATTTCAAAGTTATTGATGTTGTGTGGAGTGGATTTTCAGATGGACAAATGTAAGGATCTTTTTGGTCTTCTTAAGCTAGTATTTCAATTTTTTGTCTGTGTTGTGGTGATGTTTCAAATGTGTTCAATGTGTGGTGCATGTGTTGATGCTTCAAACATTTGCCTAATTGCTATTATTTTAGGGTTTGAAAGGAGCATTGGAGGATTCACCTCTTACAACCTTCATTGAATTGACATGTTAATATTGTCCTCTAACACAAGTTTTCAAAAAGGTACCTACCAAAGCCCTAAACCCCTCCTTTTTTCATGATGACTAGTAGAATGTTTTAAACATATATGATAGACTCTTCATTGAATCAAAGGAACTATAGTAATATTTGTAAACTTTTAGGTCATTTTGATTATGGCAGTGCATAAGCCACTGGAGTTATCTTTATATTTTGCAATTCAGATACTATCCTATGTAGGGCTATGCATTGTGTTTTTTATGAAATTTGATTGTTCTTAAAAATGGTCTAATCAATATTGAATTAAGACTGAATTAGTAGCTATCGGTGGATGAAATATGATAGAATTTTTGTGTAAACATTTGATTAATATGTTTTTCCATATTTTTGTGGGCTTGTTTAGATCTGATTTATGTGTTAATATGATTCAATTGACCTAGACTAAATGGCCTTTGTGGGTTTCTAAATAATAGTGAGGATACATTTTTTGGTTAGCCTGAAGAAGGAAAGAAGTTGGAGAATCTTAGAGACTTTATTGTCATTTGTCCGATCATTTTTATTATGGGTGAACTCCCGAAAAGGTATTTGCTATTTGATGGACTAGCTTAAATAGGATTATAGTTTTGGTACATGTATGATTGGATGTGTGGACCATTGGCTTTTATCATGGTATTCAAGATTTGGGAATGTGATTGTCATAGACAACCTTCCAATTGTTGCATTTGAGAAGTTTCACAAGCTTGAAAGAGTTATCAAAGTTACAAGGTTTAGGGTTTAAGATCTAAGAACAATTGGAAGGTTGAGACATACACTAGTTTAGGTTTAGGTTCTAGGGTTTAGGGTTTAGGATTTGGGAATGTAAAATAGTCATCCACTTGTTGCAATTGAATTTGATAAGATTGAAGGTGTTATTTATACCATTTGACTATTATAAATATTGTCTACTTTTGGAATAAATACAATTAATAGTACTTTTCTTTAATCTTCATAGGATCAATTCAAATGAAGATGATGCCCGCATGCAAGAATTTCATAGTTGGTAATCTCCTTCTGCTATCATTCTTTTGATATGTTGATTTTAAGATTATGGACCTTATTTTACCATGCACTATTAAGGTTTTCATAAGTTGGAGTTTTCTAGGTTTTTTTTGCAAATTTAGGACAATATTTATGGGTTATGATGGGGCCAACAAATAGCAACTCAAGAAGATAGCTTATGGTTGAATTGTTGGTTGAATTCATTCATTGATTTGAAATGTTGTTTCATGCCCACATTTTGTGAATTAACACATTGTTTGCAGGAATTCATAAATAGGTTTTTTTGGGTCATTAAACAACTACAAAAATATCCAATTTTAATGTTTTTGTCAAGAAGGAAATCTATTAATGGTTATTTAGGTTGAAAAACCTATTAATGTAATGATGATTTGAGTTAGGCATATTGTTTTATGAAACTGGTTGTTTTTGCATTTTGGCTATTTTATGTCAAGAAGCAATAGAAGATTATAATCACATTTAAAGCTCAAGATACATTGTGACAAAGATTTTGAAAGGCAAAGAAACAAGTAGTTGAAGATTTTGAAATGTCATTGCACTATTAGAAATTCACTAGAATTTTTTTTACTAAAAATTTTGGTCAAAAAAACCTTTCAATCATTTTGGACAAGCCATTTTGAACTTGTCCATTGTGACTAGGCCATGTACTTTCCAACTAAGCCTAAGTGAACATTTTTTACTAGTACTTTTGACTAGTCAATATAATAGTCAAATGATTTTTTGATTAATCAAACACCATTTTGATTAAGCAAATGCCATGTGGCATTTAAATAATGGCCACCCAAATTAACACGTGGCATTCAAACATTGGCCATCTAGGCTATTGCTATGTGACATTTAAACATTAGCCATTTAGGTTATGCCACATGGTATTTAAACACTGGCCATCTAGGCTATGCCACATGGCATTTAAACATTGGCCACTAAGGCCACATGGATAGAACCTAAATAACCTAGGTTTGACCCAAAATTAAATACCTACTCTTAAAGTCCCTATGTTTAAAAACCTATAACCTAAACTCTTAAGTTTAAGTCTAGGAGCCTGTAATTAGCAAGTAGGTATATAAGCCTAAAGTAGGTTAAGGCAACCTAAGGTATGACCTTTATTAGGTTTAAATGTACACCACCTACATTAAGTCTACACTTAGATGACCTAGGTAGGAAAATCCTATTTCATTTTGAATTTGGGCTTTAAAATTGAGCTTTTTCAATTAGTTCATCTCAAGTGGCCTTCCATTTTAAAATGTTTCTTATGTTTTAATGTTTATGGTGCATCTATTTATATTGCTCATCATTTGGAAAGGATGACAAACAATATGGAACAAACTTTTGGGAAGGAGAAACATTTTCATGTCCACAGAACATTAAAGCCTTTTAGTTCACACAACATTATTCATAAATAACTATGTTAGATACATAAATTAAACAAACAAATAAATAAAGAGCTAGGTAAATATTTATGTTAATTAAATAAAAATAAAAATAAAAATAATTTTATTATAATTAATAATTATAATCATATTATAAATCCTTGAATTATATAAAATATCAAGATAATTATAATGTACTATATTGTTGATTGATAGTTACAACCAAATTATTACTAATCTTTACAAATTTGAACTAATTCATTATATATTATCAAAAATGTTTTTATAATAATTAATATTTAACTATTCAATTACACATTCATTAGTGTATTTTAGGTAAATAATTAGTTAACCAACTAGTAATTTATCATAAGTATATAAATGGCCTACCCTAGCCTATATGACTAGGTTATTTATAGGCTAAAAATAGGTAAATAAGGGGAGTATAGGTAAGGTATCTATAAATAAATACACCTACATATATGTTAATTGTATTTAGGTTATTTAACCACATACATACATTACATAAATTAAATAGGTGGCTAATTTAACTTAGGAAAAATTAATTATGGAAAAAATAATGACTAGTAAAATAATGTTTAAACTAGTCACAACTAAAGTAATTATGGCAAAATTAATGATTATTAAACTAATAATGGCTAAACCAAACAAAAATTAAAAATAATTATGGAAAAATAACCATGACTATACTAATTATGGTTCAATTAATCATGAATAAAGTAAATTAGGCCAAGCTAACCAATGAATAAATATGGCTAAACTAAGCATAATTAAAGTGAATATGGCCAAACTAACCCATGAATAAATATTTTATGACAAAATTAGAAATGATTGAATTAACCATGAGTAAATAAATTTGGTTAAACTAACCATTAATAAAGTTAATATGCAAATTCATTATGTATTTTATACATTTGTTTGGATGTGCTTACATAGTTTCTCAAGTGAATGCTCCTTTGTAATATATTTAACGAGATTGATTATATATGTATATACATGTCTAAGATTTGGGTTTGGACAATATGAATTCAATGGTAGACTAACATGTTGTTTACAAATAGATGTGCATTCTTTATTTTCCTTTTTGATATCTTGAGAAGGTTATGACCCCAACCTTAAGGTTTATTTTTGGAATTTTCCTATTTCCTATTGTGAAAATGATTTCCATTTTATAATTTTGTCATTTTGTTCTTTTTCTTTTTCTAGCGTTTTTCAAAACTCATTCCAAATTTTTATTTATTTTTTTTATCATGGTGGAAAGTTGATTTTCCTACCAAGCAATTTGGAAGAGCTAAATTTTGTTGTTGTAGGTACATTGTCAATAAGGTGTTTGATTAGTTGAGGAAATGTTCAAAGAATATTAAGCATTTAGTAGTTGTCAAGTTTTGTATACATGAGGTGATCTTGTTAGGATATTCAAAAATTCTCAAGTAGCATTTGTTGTGCTATTTGATTTGATCTTAAACTATAGCTTGGTAGGACTTGTTTAGTGTTTCATGCAAAAGCTATCATTTTCAACATGTTTTTTAGATCCATGTTATGAACATATCATTCAAGTTGACTCCTTAATTTTGTCATGTACAAGAGTGGATGTTTAGTTTTGAACTTTGATTTAGATTATTAGTTTGGGGTTAGTATGTGTAAAGGGGAAGTTTGACAACAAGGCAACAAGAAATTTGAGCAAATATGCATTGGGACTATGGGGCAACTATTAGTAGTGAGCCAATGGATTTTTCAACGACCATTTTTGAAGAGATGCATGTACAAACACAACATCAAAATCGGCAAGCCACTTTGAACATCATACCCTAGAACTCTCCTAGTCAATCAAAGATGAAACTCCACATCACCATCTCTTAGCAAACCTAGTTTAGACAAGCTAAAGCTAGGGCTTCTTGGGATTCTTAGTTTGCCAACGTTTACAAATGAACCTCTAACTTTTGTTTTATACGTAAAGGTGTCCCACATGAATTTCAGATGCCTTTTGGAGGTGGTTTATAAACTTAAAAAATTGCTAATAATAAAATCTACACCACGTTGCTTACCCTCCAAGCTCAAAGTTTGGCCCCAAAGTACCCACTTGGGTAAAATCATAGTTATAGGAGTCACTCAAGTGAGTGGACATTCTTTAAAATTGCATTTTTGAATGTTTGAAAGATCACAAGGGAAGCATAATAGTTTGGATTGTCATAAATTTTTGGAATATTTTCCATTAATTGTAAAGTTTACATGTTCAAAGCTTGACTCAAATCAAAAATGTTTTTGCATGTTCAAAGCACTTAAACTTTGAGAATGGACAATCCTTGTTTTTTTCAAATGTCTTTTTTTTCTATCAAATGTGCATCATTCCTTTTGAAAATTGGAGAGGTTTTAACATTGATTATTAGAAGAACAAAAGGACTTGAATTGATGAATTTTTTTAATAACCCATTTGAACATATTTGGTTCAAAAATGCTTTTGACCTTGAAAATTATGAATTTTGAAAATATGACTTTAACAAAAGTTATTCATATATATGTGATAGAGGGCATGAATACATAATATAAATGATCAATTTGTAGTCAAAATGTATTTATATCTAAAATGTAGTGCTAAATGGGTATTCGAAATATAAAATTTTAAGTTATAAACCAACATAGGAATGACATGTGTCATGTGCAATCCTTAGAAAAGGACTTTTACCTTGGTGCCCCTAGTTTCTTTGACCATGATTTCACCCACTTGGTTTGGTGACTAGTTGGCACTTATTATAATTAAGTGGGCCATGATAGATAAACAACAACTATATATATACATATATATATAAATATAATGGTGCATTCACACTTGATGTTAAGTTAGTGTTAAATGAAAATCTAGGTGGCATCCAATGTTAAATGGGCGATAGCTTAATGTTAAGTGAATGTTACCTTAACATAAAATTTTCATGATAACTAAATTGAAGTCCTAAATGGCTAGCATGGTGTTAGGGGATTCAACACCATAGTCATTAGCACCGAGTGTGATTACACCTTTAAGTATTGTAACTAATTGCCAATTTGAACCAGTAACCATAACTAGTGGCATTTAAAAGTAGACATAGTAAAAAATAAATGACAAGATTGCTGGACGCAAATGGTTTTTTTCCAATTAAATTTGTAATGTTCCTCAAGTGGCAATCATCCATAAGGATTTATACTTAAATTTGGCAATTGATATTAAACATATGAAAGTGAAAATATTTTTAAGCACCTAAATTTCATGTTGTAGGTAGTTGTGGTGATTCTTGGGCAAATGTTTTTTTAAAAATTAGATGAAAATGTCTTTGGGTCATACCTTTAGAAATCACTTAAAGGAATGAAAAGGGAACCAAAAACAACCAAATCATTTTCTTAGGCCTTTATTTTAAATGTTTTCACAACTATAGGTTAATTTTTTTTTTCATGTTTATCAATTGCATACACTAATATACGGCTTGAAGTTTATTTTAGAATTAAAAAAATTGGAAATTGTCAAAAATTTGTATTCTTGAATTAAATGACCCCTTTAGAAATTAATAGCCTTAATTTTGAAAATTCATAACTAAATTGTACTTATTCAATTAATTACTTAATAAAAACCTAAAAAGAAAATAACTTCCAAGTTATTTTAGAAAAAAAATTCTCAAGAAAAATTTCAAATTATGTTTCAAATTTACATTCTTAACGAAAAAGTTCAAAAAAAAGAAACCACTATTACATTCCTGAAACTTTTTTTGAATGCAATGATTAGAAACATCAAAATCCACAATATTCTTAATATTATTAAAAATTTAAAATTTCTGAAACCTAATAAATATACTCATTAAATTAAAATTAAAAAAAATTATTTAAATGTTTTCTATGACTTTTCAAAGTTTGATGAGTTTAGAAAAATTATGGTGTGACATTCCTAGTGGTACCACCCAAAAAAAAACTCTTTTATCCTCTTTCGCTTTTCAATGAATTGTTTTTCAGAAACATGAAATTTGTGATAGAATATTTTAGTCATTTGAAACTATTTTTAACAAAATGGACCACAAAACAAATCACTGGTTCTACTACAGCCAGTAGAAATGGCACCAAAGATTCCACAAAAAGAAACAAATGTTTTTTAAAAACCAGTTAAATTTGATAAATATTAACCAGGGTTGTCAAAAAAATGTAAACCCTAAACCGAATTCAGAACCGCCACTGCCGGAAGGTCATGAGTCTGTCTGTCCGTCCGTCCGGCTGCTAACTTCAGTTACAATTACGTTTGCTTGCAGATCGATCCACTTACTTGGGTATAGATGGATGGATCGATCCACACCGCAATGTAATGTATTGCGCTGCAGAATTCGAGGAAAATCACACGACACGCAACGCAAGAAGAAGAAGAATCATAGATAAATTACGAGAGATCAGATCACAATGATCAACATCTCGTCTCATGCACTTGATCTATATCCGCAGGAACAGAATTTTGTCCATCATTTTGTAAGCCAGCTTCCACCCTCCATTGCTGTAGCATCTATGCTTGCTTCCTTGATGGCGACGTTTTTCTAGTGAATATTGATCTAGAGCTATAATAAATTCTGATATAGCAGTTACAAGTACTCGGTCGCGATGTTATGGTTCTCCAGTGATCCCCGCAATGATCCCCAGAAAAATAAAATTCACCTACTGCTAGCTTATTCCGCAGTTTTGAATGTGTTTAGATTATCTTTCTCTTCTTCTTCTTCTTTTGGTGGGGGTGATTATATTCTGTGGGCCTTGCGAAAACTGATCATAATCTGTCTTGCAAATCATGGTCAGAATCAGCGTGGGAAATGGTTCGACTGCATTCGATCGCCTAGTGCTGGAGAGAGGAGATGCGCAGCTGCATGGCTGCAGTTATGTGACCTTGCGCTGCGTTGGAACTTGGAAGCTTCACAATATAATGAGCTTTACTGCATGATGGGAGCTTCACACGATGAGAGGAGATGCCGCCCTGATGATCCGTGGCTGCAGTACGTCTATGACCTCGCTCTGCGTTGGGAGCTTGATCACATGATAGGCAATTGGATGCGCCCCATGCATGATGACGAGAAACGTAGCCTGCACATGAGATCAGAAGGCCAATTGCCGAATTAGTTGGACCTACTGCAATGACCCATCTCGGATCACCAGAATGGATTCGCGATTCGATCCGAATGATTCTGCCTAAATCAGAATTAGCTACGGGCTGATGCTCATCATGCAGGAAGCTCCGGCTGGTGATTGTAATTGCAACTCTAATGCGGGTTCAGATTTTCCAAGTTGTAAAAGCAGCTTTGAACAGAGAGGTCATCAACGCTCGACTCACTAAAAGTGCTACGAAGGATCAGACATTGGACCCACCAAGGCTTTCGTGGAAGATACAGAGACTTGTGATATAGACAAAATACAAAGAATACGGAGGAGTCGGTATTACAAGTCTTTGTATTCTAAGACTTGTAATACAGACTCTTCAGTATTCTTTGTATTCTGTCGATAGTACAAGTCTCTGTGTATTCCACGATTTGACGGATGCCTTGGCAGCTCCAATGTCTGATCCGTAGTAGCCCTTGGATTGAGTGGGAGTTGATGACTTCTCTGTTGAAAGCTGCTTTTGCAAGTTGGGAAATCCTAACCGATGTTGAACTTGCAATCACAATCACTCCGCTAAATATTCCTGATGGCAAACATAATATTCACTCAATGGGTATATATCTATTGTGTAGATCTCCATGTGTAGAAATTACATGAGTTTTCATCAAAAGTGTGTTCTTGTGCGCACCCTTTAGCACAAAAACACATGATGCTACTATTTCTTCATACATCAAATTGAATTCTCTAATTGGGATCATCAAGAGAAATACATTCCAAGTTCAATTTGCTTTCACAGCTCTTGATGGGTACTACATATATGTAGTATGTACATCACCATGTGTAGAAATTGCACAGTTTTTCATCAAAAGTGTGCTCATATTCTCACCCTCTCAACCCATGTGTACCTTATGCATCATGTTGAATTTCTCTTGGGATCAAGAGACATCAAGTCCTCAAATTTTTCTAGGATTCAGGTCAACATCAGCTTGCTCGTGCTTGCTGTCGTATTGAAAAGACATTGAAATATGCCAGAGTTTACAAGTAACACCAACCCCCAAACACCCTTTCCATCTCCCAAGAAAGAGAAACAACCAAACAATCAGTGTTGGCAGGATTTGAGCAGGTTCAGGCCAACTTATAAAGTCAGGTTTTAGAGTCTCAAGATTGAAAGTTCCAAGGTTTTTTGGAATTGTCATTGAAACTTGCTTAACAAATCAACTTCTTTTCTAAATTGAATTAAAACATGAATCAAAAGTGTTGTCTGCTTTTCTTTTTTTTAAGTTCAGGTTCTCTATTACGTGAATATAATTTTATTATATATATATATATAAATTTGACTTTACATTTTAGACAAGTTATTACATTTGTTTAGTTTTACATAATAAAAATTACATAACTTTTATCATAGAATGTGTTGTAACTGAAATAACTAATTATATGTTATTTTATTTTAGTTTTGTGTACTGAAGATGGAACTAAACCTTGTCTTAAATCAAATCAATTCCAAATTCTTTGTGAAAATTAATTTAGAACCAAAAATTTTAAAACTTCGAAAAAAACCAATCTTAAGATCAGATCAAAAGCTCCCTCGAAAACCAAGAAAATTTGAAAAATTAAAATTGAGACCAAAAAGATTGTTTTTGAAATCAAGAATTAAACAGCAACAACTCACCACAACCCTAAACCCTAAAACCCAACTCAACCCCACCCACCCTGACAAGGCCAAACTTTGAGGTATGTCTAGAAATTCAAAAGGCTTTAAACATGGTCTAGTTGTTATTGGCCTATGAGGGAAATTATGCAACATTTTCTGCACGTTTCAAGTTTTTCCAAGTGCATGGTATCTCAATACTCAGAAGGGAAATTGTTAACACTTTCAGTACTATTCTCTTCAGTCATCTCATTGGAAATTGTGTTCCAGGAAGCCCTGGTGTGGGCCAAGGGGAAAGAATATGGAAATAACTAAACATGGCCCCACCTTCAACATTGCCCAATTCTCAACATGTTTTTGTTTGCATTTTCTGCTTGGGTTGGTTTAGGAGCTTCGAACTATGTAACACTGGACATGATACTTCCATGAAGCCAACCACTAGAGCTTCAAGAAGTTGCAGCCACAACAGTTGATTTCTTTTCAACTAGTTTTGTTGTTTTTGTCACTGTAATAAAATTGGGAAAATTTTGAATAAATGTGTTTTCCTAGTGCAAATTTTACTACTTTCCCTGATGTTTTGAAAAAAATCACCAAATTTCAGATATAAATTAAAAAATTGGGGGGAAAAAAAACTTAGCCACAAGCCTCTTTCAATCATAGTCCTTCCCCCACACAAAATCTTTGTCAAAACTCCACAGAGATAATAAAGTTATCGGTAAAGTCAGGCAATTAGGGGGCGAGAATGGCCAGTTTCAACATAATGGGGCGTCGTATGCTTAACTGGGAATGAAATTTTACAAAACGAAATAACGGGGACTCAAACTAGTTTTTCCACCAGTTTTGGTGGTGAACTGAGTTCATCCCCTCTTTCCTGAGAGCCTCCACTACTGCTACATATATTTTCACGGCTCCTACCTGTACAACTACCATAATTACTCTCGAACCTTGTGCATTAAACGCTGAATTTTAGCATTTCAAACTGAGATTTAATAAAATTTCCTTACTTTGCAGAGACCACTGAAAGAGGGGATAGGGGGTGAAAGAGAGGGTGAGTTTACCGATAACTTTAATGGTTATGTGTATTTGTTGTGGTAGACCACTGTACCTATGACTCATGCTCAGCACCAATTAGTTCTAAGAGGGCCAGTTGAAAAAAAAAGCAAAGAAAATTGTTGAAATTTCAAAGAGTCAAACCCAACATATATTTAATATGGGAAACAATTTAAAATACTAGAATACCAAAGATAATTTAAAAACTTATAAGTGAACTTAACATACTACTAATTATTGTTGAAATTATGACATATTCAGATTGGGGCTGTTGGGCTCTTTTTTTGGAAAAATTTAATTGTTTCAAACAAAATTTGCCAAACATGAGTTATATTTAAGAATATGGATTTGAGCTAAGGTGGGCATAGTGGATGATCCCATATGAATTCAAGAGCTGCTATGTACTGTTGAATGAAAGCCATTTTAGGATGGTAGACTAATAAGTACCATGATATCTATTGTTACAAAACCTTGTAGAACCCACCTAGTATGAAAGGAGGTAGGATCTATGGTGGTAAAGACTCATGCAAGTGCACCCCTCGAGCCTCCAAAATGCACTCAAATGGGTACTAGAGCCCAAGTATAAAAATACTACACTACACACATCGAGTGCAATATAAAAATTGCAAAATTGCCTTCTTATAAATGTTTAGTTAAATTAGGATGTATCATGTTTTACTCTTTTGACCATGACCTCATAAGAAGATGGTGTATGTAGTTTTAAGTTGTGAAGTTCGAACATTTTGGTGCACTCAATATTATTTCACAATGGCAGGGTCAATTAGCTTTGGTGTGGCTTCCAGAGGGTTTTTTCTTGAATGAATTTTCACACTGTGGTGACAAAAAAAAGTTTGGAATTTTGTGGAATGTTTTGCCAAACTTTAGAAACTGCTAAATTGAAAAAAGAAAAAAGAAAACCCGGTAGCTTCTTCTAAGGGCATTTAATAGGATACTTCATTTCTCATTAATTTGTTTCCCTTATATTTACTGAATGCTTGCTATTATGAAACTAGAAGAAAAATAATTATTTTTAAAATAAAAAAATCAACATACAAATAAATTCCATTAGCTAAATTAATATAAGTTTCATCAAATTAATGAATGAAGTTTGAATTTTCAATATATTTGCCCACCATCCTTTGTCAAACTCAGGCTATAAAATGATTCTTCAAGTAAGAACAAAGTATTGCAATTTTTGGATTGTATTTGTGAATTTGAAAACCCTTGAAAAGATGAAGCAACTTCAAAGTTCAAAGGGAGGCCAAATTAATCCAAGAGTTTGAACTCTCAGGTCAGCTTGTGAAAAACAACTCATAATTAACTCCCTATTTCCCATTTGAGCTCTGTACTACTGCGCACTACCAGTGATGGTTAACTTTTCTTTTTTTTTCCCCTTATGTTTTTGTATGATTTTCAAAAATTGATCTTTATTTATGTAAATTTCAAATTTAATGTAAATTAATATTCATTTCATGGACATGAAAAGACACACATTAATTAATTTTTTTTCATATCCATGTTGATAAATAGGAAGAAAAAGAAAAAACTTATGAAATGGAGGTAGTTATCAAGAAAGGTGGGAGATAATTATTGTCGAAACCTCACACTTGGAGCAGACCTCTTTCACAAAAACTAACATAACCATGAATTTTTTTAATTTTTAAACATAATTATGAACATAAAAAGTATTTGATCTTTTCATCTGCACAATGTTTCATGGGAGCAATGAGGTTTGAACTCCTATCATCAATTTTAAAATTATTAGATGGGACATTTTGAAGCATATTTGGCACCTAAAAAATGTCAAGACCTTTCATTTTGAAGATGGGCTTGTGGAATATAAACAATTATAGGATTGAAATTATACATTTTTATTGTATACTTATGAAATTTATATTATTGTTTGCACAAATATATACTCATTTATTTATTTTCTATGTTTAATTATTATGGCATAACCATCCTCCGACCATGGATTTTACAGACTCACAAATTATGCTAAACTTTTTGAAAACTAATTTTAATTTTCTTTTCATAGGTTTATTTTATTAAAGAAATTATTTTAAAAAACAAGTTGTTCTTATCAAGTGAAAAGTGTTTTCAAAAACTTCAAACATTCACTTATATATTAAACAAACAAATTAAATAAAGAAATTATTAAAGTCTTACACATCATATGTGCAAAGACTTTCTTAATGAAGTATTATGTTTTAGTTCTGCATATTAATTGAAAATCATAACTAATTGGTGATGATTCGCAAATCATTATGAAATTATAAAACAAAACCACTTAACAAATTATCAATGTTAAATTTATATAATTATATAATTATCATATCAATTTCAACCCCTAAATAATTACATAATTACCATATCTATGTTAATCTCTAAATACTTACATAATTATTAAGTTATTGACATCAAATTACAAGCTCTTCCACCCAAAAAAAAATTGTCTTCCATTTCTTTGGAGATATTTCCCATTTTTCCATAGAGGTCTTTCATTCTTGTGGTATTTTGGATAATCTCTTCCATAAAAAATATTAGGCTAATTTTAGATTCAATAAGGGCATTACCAGAAGCGAGCTCACTTTCTTTTTTCTTTTTTGTTTCAGGAAGGGGAGGGTCCAAGCAAAGAGTTCCCAATAGCACCTCACTTTTATCTCATATGCTTTGACAAATGTTGTCCTCCTTTCACCTATATAGGTTGGAAAAGCGGAGGAACTTTATATTTCAAAATAGAACATTCTATTTTTGGGAGCACCCACAGTTTTTTTTTTTTTTTGGAGTGATGGGCCAATCAAATTAACTCTTTTCAAAAAAATAAAAAATAAAAAATTGGAAGGCACTTCATCTAATATTGCAAAGCACAATAGGCATGATAAGGTAAACTAACTATCTAACTAGCATGTCAAATAGTACAAGGTCTGGTGGCCATTGGGTTAACTGCACTTGACATTTTGTTACTCTTTTTGCTTTTGGTGCTTTTGTTGGGTTGTTAGTTTCTTACAGATGGGTAGTCTCCCTTTCTTTCTCAACAGCCAGCTTGCTCCTCTTAAGCTTGAACTTGTTATGTGTGTGACTCTCAAAGTCTCCTCCCACTCATTGGGACTCAAGTTTATAGAAAGTCTTTCAAAATAAAAATATCAGATTCCTTCATTCTACAATTTTCTCTACTTTGCATTTGAAGATTGAATCAACCAGCTCTTTTAAGTTAGTTGGAAGACAAGGTATTGCAAATTACCCGTCCTGTTTGCCATGTGTTTTTTTTTTACATAATTTGCAATACGAAAGACACCATAGATTTTAATAGACACATGAAATAGACCACACACTATTACCCTAGTACCTTGGCCATTTTAACACATGTCTGTCGAATAATTAATTAATTAATTAATTTTGAAATTTTCATTTCAACAAATGGGATATTCCTAAATATTCACTATTATCCTTCACAATATTATTTTTTGATTGGGAAGAAATAATTTTTGAAAATTTCAACAATTCTTTGGAAAATAATATAATTAGTGCCGAATTGGCCAAGGTACTAGGGTACGTCCCCAAAATTTCCCTGCCATTAGCGTAGCCCAAAAAAAGATGATGAACAGTTCTGGGAGTGGGAAGCTCTGCATGTGCTCAAGATGCAGCGATTTTTTTTGCTTTTGAATTGGGGTGGGGGTGGGGGTGGGGGTGGGGGGAGGTTTGGGGGGAGGTTTCTTTCATTTTCCCTCATTCTCAATGTCTTCCCATCAGGTTCCCAATGGGTTCTCATTGCATTCCCAATTTGTTCCACATGTTCTCAATATTTTCCTCGAGATGTTCCCAATGGGTTCTCATCACATTCCCAATTTGTTCCACATGTTCTCAATATTTTCCCCAAGATGTTCCCAATGGGTTCTCATCGCATTCCCAATTTGTTCCACATGTTCTCAAAATTGTCCCCAAGATGTTCCCAATAGCACCTCTTTTTTATCTCATATGCTTTGACAAATGTTGTCCTCCTCTCACCTATATAGCCTTCATGGGACAAAGGGGAGGAACTCCACCCTTCTTCTACTCTAGGGACTCTTGCATATGTATACAGTCTTAGTGACAACAAAGTTTCTTTAGTTTCATATCACTCCCACTTCAGAGTGGAATGGAAATTTCCTTTTTCAGTTGTTTAGACTCTCGACTCTTAGAATGGTTTTCCCCCTCCTAGGCCACTCCATAAGTTTATTAGAAAATGCAAATTGTAGCTTGAGCCCAACTCCAACTAACTAATTAATATGGAATCACACTATTAAATCTCCATAATCCCTCTTAGTGTTGTTTTTATAAAGGCACTTCCTTTCGCTTTCCGACCTGTGCCCCCAAAAAAGTTCAAGTTTGTGCAATGTGCCTAATGTTTGAAAAAAGTTTGGCTTTGGGATATATAAACATATATAGCAACATGTTTCCCCAACATTAGGCATTTAATCCACATACATGTAGCAATTGTTGCACAATTACTTGATTTTTATCATGTTTTGGGTGCTTTTGTTGGGTTGTTAATTTCAGCTATTTACGTTAACAAATTTTCTTTGAAACTAAATGGTTAGTGAACAACAATTGGTTATTAAATAGAACATGTTCTAGTGTTTTAAGAAAAGTTAGATGTCCAAAAGAACATAGTAATATTAAATTGTTGGACATCTCTCTTATGTTTCAAAACTATAAGTTGAAATAAAGATAACATTTATGCACAATAAATTGTATGAAATTTTTAAAATTTAAAATGGAAGGCAATAATTGAAATATTTTACACACAAACAAATGAACTATGCACATACAACTTCATAATTCCAATGTTTGTTGATGGGACTATACAAGTATGACTAATGTTTTCTCCTTTTTTGCACCCTTGGTTCGTGTCGACCTAATCTTGAAAACAATGAACTCCCAAGATTTACATCACATGTATATTAATAATTAGATATTCATAGTCATTAGGGTCCCCCTTAATAAATAAAGTATGTGCTATGCACCTTGTAAAGTCCATGTCTTTCACTAGTCTTGTGTGCTCGAGCTCCTTTGTTGTGCACAATTTGGGTAGCTCAAATGTGAACCCTAAGAAAGATCAACCCTCATTTCAAACTAGGTGATAATTTGACACCATTTAAAAAAGATTATTTGGCAATATGTTGGTAGGTAATGATTTTTGTCATTTACGAATGATAAAACTTAATTTGGATTTTTGGACTTGTCATATTTTTTTGTTGTGTCTAAATTTTTAATTATTGGTTTTCTAACATGTATCATTATTTTTTTTATATTGGTCAATTTTGCTTTAGGATGCAAGTTGTAAAAATAATTGTGTAAAAACAACCTAGCCCCCTTCCCAAAGATTTTTCTTTCCTAGGAAACTTGTTAACTACACCCTTGTTATCTTATCCAAAGAATCATTTCAAGTGCAAATTGATATTTTGCACTTTTTTGTTTGTAATTTTTTTGTTTCACTACAAACATTCTTATTTTTGTTATTTTGTTCCTCACTTTTTGTCATGGTGGACCTTTTGCACCAAAAAAAGAGAGTTATCCTATGTATATGATATTTGTCTTGTGCACAATGCAACATGTTTTTAAACAAATGAGCTCAAATAAAGATTTAAAGCTAGAAAGTAGAACTATAAGTGGATAGAATTGGACACATTTGCTTTTTGCATATCAAACTAAAAAAGTTTCACAAATGAACATTCCTTTAAGAAAGAAGATAACAAAGTTGGCCTACTAGGTAGTTTACAAAGAAAGATTTTTTTAAAAACAAGAAGAAAATTTAATTAATTAATTTAAATTAATTTATTAAATTAATAAAATGCTAAGAACAAATAAACATGTTGCTTATGCCGTATTCATGTCAAAGTTCAATTCCATTTGAAAAAGTTAATTTCCCTTTGAATAGATAAGCCCCCCAAATTTTATGTCCGTGCCATTAGGCTAGGTTGAAAATGGTGACAAACAAATGAAGGAATAGAAAGTCTACTCAGCCAATGAGGTTATGTAACATGCCCTCAGAAGGCCCAGGATTATTATTTTTTTGCGGTTTGGGTAGGGGTTAATGTCGGGGTTTTTTAGTTCTTCTTTGTTCCCATCAAGCTCCCAATCGGTTCCCAGTAAGTTCTCAAAGGTTCTTGAAGTTCCCAATGTGTTCGGCAAGATGTTCAAAAATAGCATTGCACATTTATGTGATATGCTTTGCCCAAAAGTTGTTGTGTATTCACATATGCTAGTGCAGCGCGTGTCTTTGGCCCAAGTGTGAACACATTGAAGGCTCAACAGAATTTTTTTCTTCCAAACCCAATTTTTGCAATTTTTCTGAATTCCCAGCAATAAAATCCACTCAAAAATAAATGTCTTTCACACCTTACCTCTGAATTTTTTTGAAATTACACTCTAATAAATCTGACTAGTGGAGGGCTTTCCAACAACATCAAGAACACCCAGGGGCAAATTCCAATACAATTTTCAGTTTTTATTTTATTTTCATTGAGAAAATGATTCAATAATCAATAGCTTCCACACTCTAACTCCAAATAGTCTCAAACTAAGTTGGTGCACCCCTATCATCAAGAGCTTTCCAAAGATACCAAGAACATGGCATGAAGAGCCGTGATTTGGGAGATGTCAGCCTGACAAAACAAAACAATTTACTTGGCTTCATAGATAAAAGGAAGACACTCTCATTTAATTAATTGAAATATGGACATGCACCCTCATGATAGAAGGTAAAAACATGGAATAATTTTCCCATTGAAAGAGGTCCAAAATCAAAAAGTCTCACGATTTCGACAATTTGAACATGTGAACAATGTGCCAAACACACACACACACACACCAAAAAAAAAGCCTTAGAGCATCTCCAACGCTGCTCAGTATGTAACTCTGGACAGTATAATTAAATGTCTAAGTTTAGCTATTTGTTTTTTTGCAACCTCACCAATAAAACTGAAACTGGAACTGCATATACACGGGGGACTACTAATAGCAAACCACCTGGACCAATCACTTAGATCGATCAATCAGAAATACTGAGCCGCAGTCAGGTGCAATTTATTACACTCTTTTTGGGAGGTGCACAAACTGTGTTGCGCCCTTTACTAGCCACATCAAGCTGCACAAATTTGGTGCAGAAAAACCAATTTCCTGAGCTAAACCGGCACATTTTGACTTTTTAACAATAAATTTTACTGTCTCGAGTCACATACTGAGCACCGTTGGAGATGCTCTTAAACTCAATATTATTCCCATACCTCCACATAAAACAATAATAAACTATTACTCAAGCATAAACAACTAGTATCAAAACATGGTGACGGGGAAGGGCACCTACTCAGGTACCTTCATCTTCTTCAGTGACGCCTCTTAGTTTCTATATTGAACCTAGGAAATTTTATGCCAATTTTGGTCTTAGACCCTTAGGAGTCCTAGGGCTTTTTTTTTCGAAAGTTCGCCAAAATGTGAAAAATAAGAATAAATTTTTTATTCTATTTTGATATAATTCTCTTTTTTTTTTTTAAAAACCAATTTTTTTCCCAAAAGAAAGGTGGATTTTGTTTTTCCCACATTTGGACTCTTAGTTGTGTTTAGTAGCATTTTTTAAAACTTGTTTTCTTACTATTTAGTTTCTAATTTTTACCATAGTACACATTTCCAGATCTTTTGCCATATTTAGAAACAAAATTCTAATCCACATACCTAGTCCAAGGTCAGTTTCGACATTCAAATAATTCAACATTAAACCCTAAATTCTAAATCCTCTAAGATGTTCACATCAGGGTGACCAAAGTGTTGACTATTTCCCTTTTTTTTTAATGATGAAATTTGTGGGAAAGAGTGAGAGTGATAAAAATTTGGAGGTTTGGTATGGAAATGATACATAAGTTTAGCACAAGCGAAGAGAGTGCACTTGGCTGCAAATTTATCTTGTGTAGAACAAGTGATGATGGTGGGACTCTCCTAAATCTTTTTTGTCAATTGGAAGCAAAAGAACTAAATCACATGTTCAGCTTGAAGCGTTCGCATGCTCTTCATTTGAGGAAATTTTAGATCTTCCTGATTAGAAATCAAAATGTTTAATCTTGACAAAAATACGGCCATATTTAAATGTTTCTTGATCTACATGTAAATTGTTATACATCTATCCAATAATGTTGTATGTACAACCAAGATATGAAAAATTTCAAGAAAATTCAAAATTTCAATGAATGAAAAATAAAACTGATTCAATTAAGCAAAAAAAATGAAATGATTTTTCAAAAATAATTATTATTATTCATTTTTACAGTGACAAATTGACATGTATTATAATTTATGTCGAGTTTTCATTTTTGTTTGAAGCGATCAAAAATTTTGTTCATGTAAGCACTTTTTCATGTGTGCAACTTACCAGGAAAGCCGTCACAACAACTATTTCAAACAACTATTTTGAATGTGACTACTGAAACTGCCGATCGATCAAGTATGATCTGGAAGAGAACATCTTTTGATTCGTCAAACTAGTCAAAGGAAGTAAAGGTACTCAATACTCAGCTGAATCAGCACCCGCACTAGTACCTGCACTTGTAGAGCATCACCAGCTGTGCTGAGTATGTGACCCTCAAAACATATTTAGTGGAGGTAGGCCTGAGGGCTCAAAATGCAATCTGAAATTTCAGAGCGCCACGTGGTCACAAGCACCCACTTTGCATTGTTTATTATATTTATTGAACATCAATTTAAAAGGGTTTTTAAACCAAAAAATAAATTTCTTTTTGACTATGATCATGCATTGCACATCCAATTTACTTGGTAAAAAGAAATTTTAAAAATAACCCAACAATTGAAAGGGAAAAAATATGAATACCCTTCATAAAATTGGGTGTTAGGCCTATCTCCACTCCAGGTCCCAGAAGGGGGCCACCTTGTTCTCACATCCAAGGTTTAGTCACCTACTTTTGTTTTCCAACCACACCCATAAGACTGAAATTGGGATTGCAAATAGGTGGGAGCCTACAAAGAGCAACCAGTGTTGTGCGAATTTTCACCAGAAGGTGAACAAATAAAAAGTTGTGAACTGCAAAGAGGGAAACTTTCTGGAAAAAAGTGAGTCCATTTGTCAAATCCATGCCAGCCCTTGACTCAATAGGCTCTAGAAACTATTGCTCCATCCTAAATTTCCTGGCCCCCACCTCAACCATAAACGGCTGTGAATAGAGAGGAGCCAATCCTTCTTTCGGAACAAAAGGGGGTTTGCATTGGACTTTTAGTTACTTAAAATTAATAAATACATTCAATTAGGGGTTAAAAATTAACAAATAAACAAGTATATGGGGAGAGTTAACCTACATTCAAGGATGTTTTAAAAAGTGATACATAGTGACTTCAATTCTAATTATTAATTACCCAAGAAATAATCTCAACAAATATTTTGCACTTGTTTTTTTTTTTTTGGGGGGGGCACTTATTATACACACCATCATATATTTTGAAAAAATCACCTTGGGCCTATTTTGAAAGACCCATATTTGCCAAAAATGAAACCAGCAAGTGACAAAGAAATCACTTATGCCTCTATCAAAATTACATTGGACATCACTTAGGCATATTAGAGGGTAATAGTACTGTCGCCTCTTGCACACAATTTATAATTTATTAAAAAAGAAAAACCCCCCTTGATAGCAACCCCACATGGACCAGTCTTAAAAATCAGAAACAAGAGCAATTAATAAATATTTTTTGAAGCTAATAGAAGCAAAAATGCACCAAGTTACAGATTGATTACAAGTTACAACCAACTCATTATTATGTCTACCTTTCAAATTTCCAATTTGTGACTCCATAAACACACCAAAATCTAAAATGTGGCTCTACTCTCTCATCTCAACTGAAGTTTGTTACCACGGGTTTGGAAGATACTGGAATGTCAACTATACTAACATTGAAAAGAGAATATGAGAACTTGGCCTTGAGGAATTTTTTACCGAACTCAAAATGCTCACTATAATTAGCATCCACCTTAGAAGCTATCACATCCTTGTTGGAGCACTTTTACTCACTCTCAAAGCTCCTCTTTAAAGTTTTGCAAAGGAAACAATCAATCCAAAAGTGTAAAATCACGTGATTGAATTTAGAAAGATACAATAAAGTTATCCATAAAGTCACCCTATTAGGGGCCGACAATGGTAGGTTTCGTCATAATAAGGTATCAAACGTGTAACTGAGAATGAAAATTTGACGAAACCAAATAACTTGGGAGCCAGATTGTTTTTCCAGCAATTACGGTGGTAAACTCAGTTTCATCCTGTCTTTCCTTTTTCATGAGCGCCTCCACTCCTGCTACATTTATTTTCAGTGCTCTTACCTGTAAAACTGCTACTATATTTAGTCTTGAATCTTGTGCATTAAACGCTGAGTTTTAGCATTTCATACTGAGATTTAATAAATTTTCTTTACTTTGGTAATAGCACTGAAAGCGGGGGGATAGCGGGTGAAAGCAGGCCCAAAGACAGGGTGACTTTAAGGATAACTCTAATATACAGTGACTAAATTTTGTAAAGACTTTAAAATGACAAGACCTTTGTAAAAACCAATGCTAGTCCCCTATTGATCTGAGGAGTTGAAAAGATTTTGGGATGTTTGTTCCTCCCAGACAAGCAGTATTAGAGAATTGGTTTAGGATTTTAGCTCCAATAGGTGACAATATGTATGTCACACACAACAAAGTTCCTTTTTTTTCAAAGAACAAATTCGTTTGCAAGAGCAACAGATACCACAACTAGTTTTCTCATACAATTTCATGAAGGATGGGACCAACAATATGATCTAGTTTCAAAGGCAATAACTCAAGTGATGGATGGAATATAGCCACTGAATTAGTAATTAAGCTATCACACAGAATTTCACAAATACCTCAACTTAAAGTGAATCAACATCCATGAAACAATGATATGAATACAAATGAGATGGTAAAATGGCAAAAGGTCAGCTTGGAATTTGTGACTTTCACTATCAATAATTTGCAGTCTCATTCTCAAACATGATTTGAAGCCTAAAATCCTTGAAGGGATTTGAATCTCAACCCTCAAAAAGGTGTTGCCCAATATCGTAACTCAAAGCCTACCTACATCCACAAGCAATCAAAACACAAGCCCATACTTTAAAGTTTAAAATAAACATAGAACCTTTAAAAACAAAGGTCAAAGAAGGACCTTTTTTTTTGTGTCTTTTTAAAATGTTGCTTCGGCTTCTTCAATGCTAGTAAAAATTATTAATATTCATTGCATCATCTTGCATCTACCTCCTTTGCTTATTACTTTGGTACAAACAAAAAGATTATAATTTAAAAATTTCCTTGTAAGTTGGACCCTTTTTCATGCATACCAAATTTGTAATTGAAGATAACAATTAATAAAATGAAACAAACAAAAGTCCAAGAACCTAAAGCAAACAAAAAAAATAAAAACTCAAGCAAAATATCCAATTTGCACGGTTTATGTATCTACAAACACCACATCAAAATTGTGGCACATCCTTATGTATGATTTGCCATTTAAATTTGCAATCCAAAAAACCTCTAACTTTAATGAGCTTGTTGCTAGGATTGAACTATGCATCCACACAATAATCAAATTTGCCTTGCCACTTACCAATGGCTTACTCATAATGAAAATTTTGCAATGTATAAAAACATTGTTTATAAAATTTGATGCACAGGTCCAACTGTGTGATTAATTAATCTCATAACTTGTTCTTCATGAACGTACCGATATTATAAATTCATTCATCTTCAATAGAGCCAAGGATTTGGACATCAACAATCTCAACCAATTTAATATATTCAAAAAGCTTATGGTTGGGGATGGTGGATGCAAAAAATTTGTGCCAAATTTGAGTGACTAAATTCAAGTTATTTTCCTCCCACAAAATTGGTTCAAAATAATGAACCATGGTCATCTTGAAAAAAAATGTTTATAAATCAAAATTTGTGTTGGAAACAAGGCAAACACAATTTTGGTATAGTGGTACATTTTTAAGGGCACAGAAACTCTGCTTCAACACACTTAAATGAACGAGAATTTTTTTTCTACCTTTGTTGGATTCCAAGCCCATAATTGTGGATAAATAACACTAAAGTCATCACTTGATGTTTTAGGAAACAACATTCAAGCTTAAAATTATGAGATTGTTAATAGTAGATTGGTTAATAAGGTATTTGTGTTCAACAAATGAAAATGTGAAATATGCAACATCCTCTCCACCATTTAGGTTTTAAAACCAAGTAATGGGGACATTTTCATTGGTCAAGGCTTCAATAAAATTAAAATCATCAAAAGATGGATCTTCAAACATGGGAAATAGATCACAATAACCTCCATAGAATTCTTACTAAACTAACTTGACTAAACGCACAAATTCACACATAAAGATTTTTCTACTATATGCAATTTTAATCAATGTCTAAACACAATCAAGCAAGGAAAAAATGCAAGGCAACCCAAGAATGAGTTTATGTCATATAAAGCATTCAAGTTATTTCATGTAACCTCACTCTTTGCACTTTAAGGGTGGATTTGGACAATGAAGGGGCAACATTTCCCATATGCCTACTTCATTGGAGAAAGCATGGTGATTTGACTTGTTTTGACATTCCTAAAAGACAATGTTGCCCTTATTGTTAGTAAGTTAGAAAGTTTCTAAAATTCCACAAATTTCTTTGAGTTACGAGGGAAAAAAAATATACAAACATACCTTCCAACCAACACACTAGATCCAATGTTAATAAACTAACCATTGTCAAATTCATCTTATGAGTAAAGCAATGAACTTTACTATAAAAAAAAAGAACCACCTTATTTTTGAACTACAACATCACCTTGACTTAAACACCTTGGAAAACACTACTCCCATCATAACCCATACTCACCAATTTCCCACTTGATTCCTCCATGCCTAAACCACCAAATGTAAACAAACATTTCACTACAAGAAATTTGCATATTAACGACTAATTTTTTTAATTAATTTTTACTCATAAATGCCACATGTGACTACAATTTGCTTTATTCACCTTAGACAAATTGTATAAAATTTCAGTCACAAAAGACAATACATGGAACAATGCATGGCACCAAGTCACAATGCTAGTCGCATTAAGATGTGACTTACATGAACATTTCATCCATCCAAATTAGCTTATGTCGCATTGTTGTTTTGCAACTGCTTTTACGACTTAACAATGTAGTCGCATTAATTATATATATTTTTAATATTTTAATATTTAAAATAAAATTATTAATTATGTATTTATATATATTATATTATTCATAAATTCATAAATTTCAACTTATAAATTGTTGACACATGTCATTACTTAGGTTAAATTAAAAGCTTAGTTTTATTCGATAAACCACCTAGTTTGCCTAATAGGCTATGTACATAAAAAATATTCAATGAACTTACCACCATTGACCACAACCCATGTCATTTTTGAAAACTGATCCTTGGACCACAAAAATGGAGATCAACTCCTTTACCACCAAACCACTTCACTTTTTGTGACAATACAACTATGTGCATTCTATTTAACTTACTTGATTCAAAACATTACACAAAACATCATTTTCAATACTTGATATCTTATTAATATTTTGTCCAAATCGCAAGATTTAAAGTTCAATCTTAAAGTTTTTTCAATAATGTACACAACTATGTGTTTTTTCTTTCAAAAATGTGAAATAAATTGAAAAGAAAACTACTTGAATTTTGTTATTGAATACCATTTCAATGACCATTCCTTGGAAAATTTAATTCAAGCACATGATTTATGAATGGAAAAAAACTTTGTGGATAATATATAATAATAATAATAATTTTATATTTTGTATCTTAAACTTTCATTTGATTCTAAAAGTTATATTATATAATTTTTCTTTTGCATATAATAATTTTAATAATAAAATTGAATTTAGATGTGTGATATATAATTTATTCACATATAATATTTATAAATGGATATAAATAAATTATAATATAAATATAACAGAATATTTTATATCATTAAATTATTTCTGATGTAAAATTCTAATTTAATTTTTTAAATTATTAAATACTAATTAATGGCATATAATTAATTGATTTTATAGAACTATATTTTCTTACTTTTACTTTTATAATATATTAAGATTTAAAGTAAAATTATGACTAAAAACAAAATGTGAAAATATATTATATATTTTTCACATCTCAAACTTCTATTTGATTTTTCAAACTTTTTTTCTCTTATAACATATTATAATTTTACCCAAAAAAAAAAATTTAGATATATGATATATAACTTAATCACATATAAGGTTTATAAATGAATCATAAATTAACCCTCCTATCTAGCCATTAGGCTAGATTAATTACATAGTTTACTTAATTAAGTAATTAATTTATAAATTAAAAATGTTATCACATATTTATTACCCCTATTATTTATTACTTAACCCATGTACATACTTCCTACTATATATCCTACTTAAGTACTACCTATTATCTAGCTTAATTTATAAATAGACTAATTGCATAACTTACGTAATTAATAAATTAAACATAACATTATTTCATTCAACACAATAAAAAATTTACTAATAATTAACCTACTTATTACTAGTACCCAATACCTACTACCTATTACCTAGCCTACCTAATTAATTAACTAATTAAAAAAATTATGACATATCAATTGACATGATAAAATTTAATATTAAAAATTCCAAATAATCGTTCATATTTACCATTGCCATGGGTCCTCTAAAGTTTCAGAAAACTCCCAAACCCTACTACACATTTAATGGTTAGTTCATTTAGGAAAAAAATTAAACTACAAAATCCAACAATTTCATTGGCCAATTCATTTTTGTTATATTTAATTTCATGTACATTTGTAATTAGGATTCATAGTCACAATTGAAGTTGAATAAAATGCCATGTGGTGTCTAGTGGCTTATGAACCATATCCCAAGTTACAAAAATAACTACATTTTCATATATTTTGAAATGCCACTAAAAATAGATGATATACATCCACTTTTCAACATCACTTTCATCCAAATTGACATTAGTCAAAAGTCATAGTTGCATATGTAATTACAAACCACTTTTCAATTGTTTTTATGACTACAAGTCGTTTTTACCATGGTGCCATGGAAGATAGTCGCATTAATAGTAAAAAAAATGGTTGATTTGGACACAAGTCACAAACATGTGGGTTGGTATGGACAAAATTCCTTGTAGTGAAAAGTTATCACATGTGTTAGAAACACCAATTTTTTCTAAAAAAAAGAAGATAAGAATCCTTTTCCATGCCTGGACTACATATCAATGTATGGAGATCCATTGGGCGTTGTCAATTGTTATGACCTCATCTACACTACTTACTATGAAGGCAACAACATGTGTCTTTTGTAACCTCCAACAAGACAATGTCCATGACCTTTCCCATGTTTTAACTAAAGTTATCACACTAGTGTTTTTTGACCGATTTTTCACTTTTAGCAATTGCAACAAGGGTTTCATGTTTTTATAGTTGGTCATGAAATTTCGATGAATAGAGCACAACAAATTGCACTTATTTGTGTGTTTTTTTTCAATGGGCACATCAACTAAAAACTTGTCGAAAACAAAGGCTTGTCATTACGGTGTATGCATGTTCATTCTTGGCATGCACCAAATCCTTTTTGCAACAATAAAATCTTGTGGCAACTCTAAGCATGGATATCTTGCAATTCCAATGGTTAACCTATTTAATCAAATTATCTAGCTTTAGAATTAAGAGTTTTTCTTTCCCTTCCACATAGGTGCAAATCTTATACCAAACTAAGCAAGTAAGCTATCCAACCATCTTGAACCTTCATATTCTTCCATATAATTTTCTCTTCTTACGTTGTTGTGTGCATAGTTGGATTTTCAATAATTAAATCACACTTGAAATTAATGGGCGGGTTGTTAATAGACAATACAATTATGAAAAAGATGGACCAACCTCATGTTGATGGGATAAGGAGAGGGGAAAAAACCTTACATTTGAAATTATTTGACATTTGTAAAAAAGCTATGGAATTTGGATGATGGAAATATATATGACCTTATTGTAGATTGTAACAAATAAAAAAACAAAATGACAACATTGTAATAGCAGAAAGGCCAAAAGAAAACCCTAAACCTATTGCATAAAATTTGTAACAAAACAAAAATGAAATTCAAGGTTGAGGGTCTGGAAATTGGAAGCCTTAATTATAACTTGTTTACACAACACAATGGTCATTTTGAAGTGTGTTGTAACTTATGAACCTAGGCCTAGAAATAAAAAATGAAACCCCCAAATCATTTAACTCAAAAGGACTACTCATCTCCCATTATCTAAGTGCACAATGGGATTACCTTGATCTTAAATGCATAGTGCACACTAGTTGTGGATGCACACAACAATTGCCTTAAACTTGAATGCACACCAATAATGGATTTCTAATCAATGGCAATTCAATGACGTTTTTGTTAATGTTCATTTTTTAATTTTGACTTTTGAATGACAAAGTATCAAATATTTGCACAATGCAAATTGAACAACAAAAAAGACAAAAGAAATGAAGTTTAAACCTCGAGCTACAAAGAAAGTTTAAAAGGTCTCTAGAATTTAAAATTTTAAAATACCTCTAAATTTAGAGTTACATAGTCCTTGTAGTGTAATTATACACAACAAAGAACCCAATGAATTGGTATTTTCAAAATGATGAAATCAAATTGAATAACCTCCAACTCAAAGCATTTGCATTCGTTGACTATGATTTCAAGTCAAACAATCCCCTTTTCATTATTCCAAGTTGCCATCTCATACACCATATCTCCCCCCAACCTTAAACCAAAAGCTATTAAATGCATTCAACCACCAATTTTTCCCCAAATTAACATTGCAATTTGCAAACATAAAGAATATATGACTCTACAATTACAACCTCCACCAAACTAATAATATCCATTACCATTTCTATGCAAAATAAAACATTGTATATCATTATAAAATCCCTAATGCCTATGCAAACAAGTGCTAATGAATTCTTGGTATACTTAATTTGCAAGGTGTTGGTGAATTTTCTTAAAAGTAAAAAGGTGCAATGGTGAGAAGGTCCACAACAATGGTACCTTTCTTAACAAACAACAATGACAAGGTGGAAAAAAACTAATGATGGTGAGGTTTAAGATTTTGAAATGGTGGTGATGTTGTCACTTGTTGAGATTAAGTTTAGTTGAATTGTAGCAAATTACAACCCTCATTTTACAACGAAGGTTTCATGGATTCTATTTTTTATTCACCTTTTGGCTATTTTTCACAAAATAAAATAAAATAATGGTGGAGATCCTATTATCAATCATATTAAGCCTAACAAATGTTAGATTTGTATTCAAAGACCTTGATTTAATCTAAGCATGAGGAATTTCTAATATTTTTTAAAAAAAAGTTTTAAAAGTTCATAGTTTTTAGCATGGTATTAATGTGGGTGCTAGTTCACCCAAGGCCTCAATAATCCCCCCCACCCCCCCCCTCCCCCCACCCCCCACCACACCCCTACACCATATTTAAAGTTTTATCATTCTTTACTTTCTTTTTTTTTTTTTCTTTTTTTTTTTTTTTTTTAT
>Ga0116227_10001943_pt1 | contig 47113 bp, 34 predicted proteins | sample S1TSphgellanicum_FD_89693 | JGI IMG/M metagenome (GOLD analysis project Ga0116227, IMG submission 89693) | Host-associated microbial communities from peat moss isolated from Minnesota, USA - S1T2_Fb - Sphagnum magellanicum MG | ecosystem: Host-associated > Plants > Peat moss > Unclassified... | reverse complement strand
GGTGTTGCTTTTTTTTTTTTTCTTTGTGTTTTTTGTTGTGTGTTTGTGTTTGGTGTTGGGTGTGGGGTGGTTGGGGTGGGGGGGTGTGTTTGTTTGCCTTTTCGCAATTTTTTTTTTAATTTTAATTTTTACAATTGCTTTCAAGAGGGGATCCTGTCAGTAGTATCCGCGTGGCACCACTTGGCAGACGACGTCCAGCAAAGGAGAAACCAGCAGGAAGGTGTGTGGATTAGTTCCACGTGGCGGGAAAGCAAAACAGGCACGCACTACGGACTGCCTACCATCTGTCCCACTGCGACTTCAGTGTTTAAGCTAACGGATACTTGCCACCTGGGCACATGACGCGGTCAGACCTTTTCCCCGCCCCGACACAGACAGAAACAGACAACCTAAAGTAGCCTACGTATCCCACGTGGCTCAGGAGTTCGTCGACTGGCCTTACTCTTCACCGTCATGCATGAGAACTAGCGCTGAGTCAGCTGCAAGGTGGCAACGGATCTCGTTCTCGGGACGTCAAAAAATTTGCGTTCACGATTTCTTCAAGGGGAGAGAGCGATTTTGTAGGATAGTTTTTTGAGCCCTCGTTTGAGAACCTCATTTCGATCTGTCGATGGATGAGACTTCTTCAGGGGAGCGATTTTGTAGCGTAGATTTTGGGCCATCGTTTTCGGAACCTCGTTTCGACCTGTGGACGGGACTTGTGAGCGATTTTTGTAGCATATTTTTGGGGTCCTCATTTTGGAAACCTCATTTCGAGGGACTTCTTCAGGGAAGCGATTTTGTAGGATAGTTTTCGGGCCGTAGCTTTTGGGAACCTCATTTCGACCTGTAGGTGAGACACGTCAGCAATTTCGCAGGTTTTGGGCCCTCAAACTTGGGTACCTCATTTTGACCTGTCGACGGGATTTGTTAGTTGGAGCGAATTTGTCGGCAAGTTTTGGGAACTTCATTTTGGGAATCTCATTTCGACCTGTCGATGGGATTTGTTCACGTGACGGATTTTTGTACCGTAGTTTTCGGGCCTTCATCTGGGAACCTCATTTCAACCTGTCGGTGGGATCTGTTCAGGTCAGCAATTTTGTAAGGTAGTTTTTGGGCCCTCATTCTTTGGGAACCTTATTTTGTCCTTTCGATGGGACTTGTTCATTGGAGCGATTTTGTAGGGTAGTTTTTGAGCCCCTAGTTTTGGGACCTCATTTTGACCTGTCGATGGGACTGGTTCGCGTGAGCGATTTTGTTAGCGTAGTTTTTGGGTCTTCATTTGGTAACCTCATTACGAACGCTAGTTTTGGACGGTCATCTGGGAACCTCATTTTGACCTGTCGATTGTAGGTTCCCGGAGCATCAGGATCTGGAAAGAAGAGCAAAACACATAAGCAGTGTTCGTTGCAATGCGCACGCGCGCGCGAGGGAGAGACGCCTGCAAAGCTCTGAGCATCGAGCGTTTTCTTTCTCATTTTTGACCGCTCTTTTGCTTCCAGTTTAGAAACTGTTTTTTTGTTCTTCTGTATACTTTTCAAGGAATAATTTTTCGCTTTTCTTGATTGTTTTATTCCAGCTTGTACAGATTTTTCTTATGTCCGAAGCATCATCTGCAGACTACTAGCGACAGAGACCGTGTCGGCGTTTTTCTACGCTTTTATTTCCTGTGATGGAAAAGGAGATCGGGAGAAATTAGAGGCTCGTGTTCTGTGTTAATGTATGCATGTTTGTGGCAGAAAATTTGCGCCTGGTTGAGTTTGCGGCTTGCCTAGCAATAGAATTTTTTTCTCTCTCGGTTGCAATAATAAAAATTTCTGCTCTCGAGAGCTATGCAGAGAGACATGAGTCCAGTATGAAGAATTGCTTGAATTTCTTTTGAGAAACCGTAGCAGCAAGCAAGGAGAGCTGTTCAATTTTTGGAATCCTTCTCTCCATTAGAGATGCTTCTTCAACTGGATCATTCTGCAGCAGGCCCGGCAGAAGAAAGGCTTGGAACAGGAGAAACAGCAAAGAGACTTGATCCATGATTCCAAGTTTCAGCTCCCGAGGGTCATTGCCGCAGCTAGTCTCGATTAGGCTAAATCCGATTTGCCTTGGAGCACGGTTTATGCTTCCAAGAATCGCTCCAGAACAAGCTCAACATCGAGATCCGAGCATATCACTCCGGCGGCCCTGCGGCAGACAGAGCAAGCTCTCTGCATCCAGTTCTCTACAGATTTGAACCGCAAACAAGCGCTTCTATTGCATCTGTAAGCTCCACAGATTAGATCGTTTTCTGAAGTTCTCGACGCATACCAATCTCGAGATTCTTTGCAGCAATCGATCAGATTACTAGGCTTCTTCTTTGACCATTCTTCTTCTTCTATGGCATCCTGTAGTACTAGTTCTTCTACCAGTGGCACTGTCCCCGTAGCCAGCACAGTTGTTGCGACGACGACACCGGTCACAACTGCAACAACCGCAGATTCAGCGAGTGCCGATGCAACGCCCGCGCCATTCTTTGCGCCTACTGCTTACACGGTGATGCATCAGCAGCATCCTTGGCATGCTTTTCCAGGGGCTTATAATTCTTCATTCCTGGGAGGAGCTTTGCCACCGCCTCCAGAAGGTTATCCTGCGGCTTACGCTTTTGCTGCTTCGCCGCCGCCTCGCCTTCCTTCGCAGCAATCAGGAGGTGTATCCGCTTCTTCGGCGGCTTTCACAGCTCCTTTCGCCAGCTTCAGGCCTCCGGCGGCAGCAGCGTGGAACACGCTTACGTTTCCAAGGTTTGTCCGAGGCTTCCAGGCTCCAGCTGGTTTGTATCCACAGCCTTACCAAGTTCCAAGCTCCGGTGCGGACAGTGCGAAAGCAAGCAGAGGTCGCAGTAGCCTCTTGTTGCCCCGCCCTTCTCCTGTGTTCCCTGATAGTGGCAGAGGGCAGCTTCGTCGTCCGCTGGCCACCAAAGCTTGCGACAAAGTCACAGTAGCGATTGCTGGCGCTCTAGCGCCAGACTGCTATCTTTCCCTCGGAACTTCGGCTCCCCGGCAGCGCCATGACGGGGATGTTGTCGCTGGTGAGCATTTTGGAAAAGATGCTGCTGCTGCAGCATTGGTAAAATGCAACGGCAAAGAAACAAGTGAGAAACAAAAACACGTGGCTGTGACAGCAGGCGGAGAGAGGAGAGGTGCGGTATGCTCCGATGCTGTTGCTGCGGATTGCTCATCGCTAGAAGGTGAAAGTGTCCTTGATGGTGAGGAGCTTCCACCACACAAGGAATCGGAGGTCGAGAGAAGACAGAAGGTGGCAAGCAAGAAAGAGCATCCGGAGTCGCATGATTTGAAGAATCCATGGAACGAGGGGATGGTGAGGTTCTTGTTTGAGAGCTATGAAGCCATCCACACAAAGCTCAATAGTGAAGGCAATGGCAACGGCCAAGGAGGCAACAGCAAGTACCACAAGAAATGGAGTCCGATCTTGTGCTTGATGAAGGAGAAATTCGGCAGAGAGTTCACCAAGCATCAATGCCAGAGCAAGTACTACAAAGTGCGTAGAGAGTGCGCCAAATACACCTTGCTGTACAAGAAGAAGAAGAAGAAAGCAGCAGCAGCGCGGTGTGCGGGTGTTGTGGCTGATGATCGGGAGTTGCAGAGGCCTAAATTCTACGAGATATGGCAAGAGTTTGGTAGCAAAACAGGGAAGAAGACCAACAACCACCCACAAATTTCTCCGTTGATTCTAGACCTCTGCATGTCGGATGCTGAGGAAGTGTCACAGGAGATAGAGGAGGAGGAGGAGGAGCAAGCAGGATCGGAGGAGAAGATAGAGGACGAGGACGAGGATCTGTTCTCTCCATCATCAGAGGAGAGGACCCAACAATGCACAAAAGGAGGAGACCTGGTTTCAGCAGGCACCCAGACTAACGCTCAAGTGGTCCAAGAAAGACCCATCCTCAAGATTTCAGTGCCTTCTTCTCCTGCAAATACACAGGGATCAGAACACCAGGACGAAGAGACTGCAGCTCTTTGTGGACCCATTGCTGCTGCAGAGAAACAGGAAAGGCGGCCTATGGCTGGGAATGCAGAAGAAGGTCATGGCCTGTGGAAAAGAGGGGAAGGTGTGGGGTTTGAACATGGGATTGGGGTTGATCTCAATATAGGTTTTAATAGATGGGACAATTTGGGGAGATCTCCAACAGCAGTGGCAACTTCTTCTTCTCCAAATGCTGCTATCGAGAAACAGCAGCAGGTGGACGGAGATGATGGTGCTGCTGCTCAATATTCTGTTTTGGGGAGTAGAGAAAGACAATGTCTCCAAGGGGTGAAGAGGAAGAAGGGAGCAACAACCCTATCTGAGAAAGGCGAAGTAGTAGAAGAGGCATCAGTGCCATCACTTGATGAATTGAAACAAGACACAAACAGACTAGGTTTGGCACTGGCAAAGCGAATCAAGGTGGATGACTTGCAGCTCATGAGAGAGATGCAAATGCTGCTTTGTACCCAACTCAAAGCTTGTGAAAAGCGGGAGGAATCAATCCGTCTTTGGGGAGAGGTAAAATCTGCACCTTGTCTCTTTTAGTCACTGGATTTATCAACAGAAAACATTGTGTTCCTCATTGGTTATCAACATGAATTTTGAGGAGACAGCTGAAGAAAACACACAGCATACGTACACAAGGCAATTTGTCATGAGGTTTATCGAAACCAAGTAGCATTGAAAGAATGTTGCAATCATTATTATTCCAGAGCAGCTCTGACAATGTGAGCAAAGGATTTCATAGAAGAGCACTGATGATATTCTTTGCTAGAGCTACAGACATTGAGGTCACTGGAAGAATCAGCACACAACAACAAGGCCTGTGTTGTGGTGATGCATTAATCAATTTCAACTTCAATTGGGCTTCACATGTGGAAGCACCTCATAATTCATGTGCTGAGCATGACTTCTGTGACAGTAGACCGCAGGAAATCATCGTTCCAGTGTATTCACCTTTTGTGAGGCATTTTGTATATGCAGGCCATGGGAGGAATGCTGAAGCAGCATGTTGAGTACATGCAGACATGGGGTACTACCATGGAACAAGCCCGGTTGCAGCAGTCACAGATATTGGAGTCTGTGATCACAAAGCTAGAAAGCTTGATGCAGCAAGTGGCTTCTCTGCAGTCAGAACCACCTAGCCCTGCCACACCAAAGTAGATGATTGCTTGTCACCCTTGGCACCCACCTCCAGTTTTCCGGCTTTCTTTCTTTCTGCAATTGCAGGCAACCACCACATGCTATTAGAATGCACTCCATGAGTCATGGTTTTATTACTCAGAAAGATTATCTCTGCAGAGACAACATGCTACATCTGTGTACTAAAGAGCATGGTTTTCTTACTCAGAAAGATATCTTTGTGGAGGGAGCCTGCCGCATCTGTATACTATAGAAGACAAAGACAACAATGTATACCATCCACTACAGGTGAGATATTTCAGAACATCATTTGAGAGACAATTTGATGTGCCAAAACATATCTGGATTGCTTGGCCATGTATCAAGCAATTCAACAAATGTACAGCTTAAGGTAAAATTTTCGCACAGTCCAAAAGTGGATAGCAAAGTCCACATTGGTTTCTAACCATCCCTTTGAATGCACAACCATGAACAATTTGTACTGAGTCATCTAATTCAAGTATTCTGTAATTTCTGTCTTCCATTCAACCAGAATTAAAACCTTATATACACCTCTTGTTGAATGACTTCATTAAGCAATCAAGCTTTATCAACATCCAACAGCCTAATTCGAGTATTCTGTAATTTCTGTCTTCTGGTCAACCAGAATTAAAACCTTATATACACCTCTTGTTGAATGACTTCCTTAAGCAATCAAGTTTCATTGACAACCAACTGCCCATGGTTTGCCAGAAAATTGGTGCTCGATACACTGAAGTGACTCCTCAAATGCAAAACCAGTAAGCCCAATCTTACCCTTACATTTTTTAAAAGTGCATCTTCTTAGACGAAGAGAAAAAATTGGTGGAAGTACAAATTGCATACTACACGAGGAGATTTGCATGCTGACAGTAATGTTCTCACCATCTTTCAATCTCTACTTAGCAAGGACCTGGTGAGGACATCACTGTCTGATATTCAAAAACACCCACAAAACTCTCAAATCAGAACCTCTAATCAGAACAAAGAGAGTGTACCTGTCTCACAAACAAAACTGCCAGACAGTCATTGTGAGCGTAACCTCTGCTGAACAATATATGAACTGGAGAACATTATCCCCAAGTCTCAGGTTACTGACACACAATTTCTGCCTAGTCCAGTGTAGCAAACTCTGCTTACCATGTCTGCCTAGCCCAACGTAGCAACCTTTGCTTACCATGTCATAACATGAACTACTGTCGAGATGCTGCAGAGAGTCGAAGCTTGCACAGATCCCAGCAGCATAACTTCATATTGTACACACATGCCAAGTCCTTCAGCCTGCCAAAGATTTTTCTCCACCTCAGATGCCACTTTTGTTCCTTCAGCCTACCAAAGATTTTCCTCCACCTTAGGTGCCACTTTTATCTCTACTGGTAAACAGCTACCACCTCCTCCTTGCTGGAAGTTTAAATGCTACAACCTCGCCAGGAAGTTAGGCTTAATCTCAGCCATATTGGGTTAACCTAAAAGACGCTAACAGGTTTGGTACAGACTTTTGTTTCATGGAACTAAAATAGGTCATAGGGTAGACTTCTTATGGATAACAGGGAATGAGGCACTGCTGCAGCAACCAATACCTAACTAAAGGATACCCCGTTAACTACTCACATAGTTTCCAATGGGACAACTACCAAGTCTGGCCAACCCTGGCCATGCCATCATATCTTTCTCCTCATCATGCCTCCATGTGCTAGTCAATTCTCAGTTCAAAGTAATGGGTTCTACCAAGCTTATCAGAATCCAGAAGTGCAAACATAATCTGACAAAAGACAGCCAGAGAGATCTTGTTTATCCAACCTCCTGACGGAACAGAGGAGAACCACAGACAAAGCTCAGTGCGTGCCAAGCAAGTTAACAGCTCATGTAGCAACTGGTTCTCTTTACCCTTCCCAGCCCCCCCCCCACCAAAAAAATCTGAAGAGGGGCTTGAAAAAGCAAGGAACCCAGATGACTAGTGTCTGGTGGTACTGTCTAGTGCTGCTGCTGACCCCCCCACCCCCAACCCCCAACTGGCAATTTGCTGCCTGGAAAGGCATCAAGGAGTCGTATTAAGAACTGTTTGAGCACTAGTTCCAACTTAGTTGTCTTTCGGTAAAAAAAAGGTTCGTAGCTGTTCCACCAGGTGTTCCTTTAAAGCTCTAGGAACCTGAAGTTTTAAAGGTTCTTGAACTTCAATAATAAGCTGTTTCCTGCATCACCCCCATAAGTAGCAACAAAATGTAAAAACTGAGTCATCGTTGCAGCATCCACGACGAACATCCAGACTTTTGTCCCAAGAGCAATGACAGACACAACAACACCTGCATGTGTTGTTGAACCCTATTACATATTGATTAGAGAAAGACTTCTGCTTTTGATCATGGGGTCAGAAATGCGCACAAAATTTCAGACCCATTCCTATATACATATATATATATACCTACCTCAAAAGAGCTCTGTCTGCAATTTCTCTTGGCCACAACTGTTCAAGCCGCCGTTTCTTTGCTGCCCGCAAGGACTCTCTCAAAGCTTCACACCAACCTGAACGTTGTAACTCCGCGCGTCCTTCCTTTTCAAGACTGACAGTCACATGGGCATCCACAGGTTAGCTTTAGATATATGCAAAGACACTTGAATGCAGGCTAGCCTAGTCTCTCACCATCTAGGAACCCATCAATAAAATGAAACCAAATGTCAGGCTAAGCCACTGATTGAAGTGGCATAAAACAGAGCTTAAAACACTACACACATTTCCTTACATGATCTTCAGCTTCTCAAGCTCTGTTAGTTGATCTGTGTCCTTTAAAGAGTTTTTCTCATTCACATCCACAGACACAGCAGCTCCACTAACTTCTTCGGCCTTGTTGACTTCAAGTAAAGAGATGCCACCTTCTTCTCGCACCCTCTTCTGACAAAAGTTTGCGTCCTCTGGACCATCTTTTTCCTGCTCACTCTGTACCAATCTTGATCTGCAGTCTGCGTCCCTGATTTCCTGCAATTAACCGATACCTCATAAATTGAACCTTGCAGAGACCGTTTTCCAAACTAAAGAGAAATTGCCTTGTGATGCTAACTGGAACCAAAATTGGCAATGACATCCAAACAAGACATGTCCACTATCGCTAAACCCAATCCTGATCATCCTTGAACTCTATAACTGTACCAATCTGATTAAGTAAATTAATCCTCAGCTACTCATGCTGCTTCATCTGCAAGATGGCAGTTTGCACCTATTTCAAAATAGACAGCTTAATAACACTACATTGTTCTGCCTACACAACTTCCTGATAAGATTTATTAACATTCCCATTGAGACTTCTTAACTCTCCAACAACTTACTTCAGAACAACTAAAAAAACTTCCAATAGGGGGAAAAGCACAACAGAATCATACAGGACACAATGGCAATTCTTACTCACCATTGCAAAAGAGTTGGTTCCTCCAGAAACAAATGCATCCTTCACTGCAACCACAGACTTGTCTCCAATCGGATTACTTGATGTCAACTTTGGCAGTGCAGAAACAGCAGAAGAGTCAATAGATGTACCCAATGGTACTGGTGGTACAGCTGGCTCAGCCAGATGAGTGGTTCTTTTATCCTCTGGAGAAGTGGAGGCTAGAGTTTCTGGAAGCTCAGGTCCATAAAATCTTGCATTGCATTCTGTTCCAACCAATGATATCTCCTCATGGGGAGACAAGCCACTGCTTCTGCAATCTCCATTTGTGCTTATTTGCTCCTCAATCACAGCTTTACCATTAGCTAACTGCTCAGGCTTGCAGTAGCTACCATTGCCAAGGTGTCCAGACTTTACTTGGCGACCATTGACAGCTGGAACACTGCAAGTTTTCAATGCAGGCTTTGCTGTTGCCCTGCTGAGATTTCCATTGTTGCTGACCCCAAAATTAGAATTTTTGCTCACAGGTGCATTCATCTTTGGAGACTTAGTCAGCTGTGTTTCATGTATAGCTCGTGATAAAGGCATTGAACCAACAGATGCAAGTGATTCTTTTGATGTCTTCATCCCCATGGAACTTCTGACATAGAAAAGCATGTAAGCCTTTTCATCTAGAACAGTCTTTGTATTTATCACTGCAGATACACTTGCATCATCACAGCAGAACCATCTTCCACTAGAATCCTGTCACAGAAACAAGAGAACCCACTCAGCTTCCTACTTACATGGGCAAGGCAACCTCAAGAACTGTAAATTCCCATTTGTTTATTGCCCACCAATTCCTTGTGAAAAAGCCAGAAAAAACCTGGTTAAACCCTGTGCCCAAGCAACTTGCCCATAAATACTGCTGTTGCAATGATCCCCACAAATTTGACTTGGTCCACACTGGCCTACCTTGACATATGCATAGTAGTGTCCAGCACCTTGTGAATGACCCACATGGACAACTATTCCATACAGTGAGTACTCTGGTCGAGTGTCCTGGAAACATGCAGAATCAGCAAGTTATAAACTGTGGACAAATTGTTGTAGCTTACAAGCCATAGCTCCACAGAGAACATGTGCAAAACATACACATTTCAGACACTATCCATGACAGGCCATCAACAAACCTTGCTTGCCCTGCACATGTGACCTGTCAGGCACAACCGTTCTTCAAAAACCACATGCCGGTCTATTTTGCCTCCATAGATGTTCTCAAATCGCTGCAAGAAAGGTTGGGGAAGCAACATCAGATGGATAAAATCTCGCAGAAGAAGGACTAAAATCTCATGTGCAAACAAAGCTCTCTCTCCATGTGTGGCCAAGAAACATCATGAAAGCCTACCACATGTTCAATGCTTACATTTACTTGGAAACATCAGATGCAGACACATTAGAAGATAACCAACACAAACATGGCCTCAAACCTGCCAAAAGACTCCCTGAAAAACTGCAACAGGAAATGATCACAGTTGCAAGGAGATGGTCCTAACCTTCAGCTGTATAACAAGTACATTGGGTGCCCGATACACTGCCATCTGTTTACGGGCTGGACACAGCTTCTTGCACCTATACAATGAATGAGAAACAGGACGCGCTTGTTAATTCCTATTACCAAGACATTTGTTCTTACTACCTAATCTTTAGGTAGAGCTGTCACAAAAGTTGATTGACCCAATGATGCAAACAAGCACCAGTAGCCATAAGTCTGTTAAAACACTATGAAAATTCTCACTGGCAACCATATTGTAAACTACAACTGACCAGGACAACTAGCAACCCCCTAGGTCTAAAGTTTGAGGTAAAGAGGAATGCAATCATCAAATGGATCCTTTCCTCTCCAAAACCAGTACTCTGCTGGACATGTATTTGAACGATAGTGGATATCAAAGAAGAGACAAATGTTCAGAAGTGGCAGCCAGGTAACATGGGGTCGCTATGAAATTGCCACATTAGCCCATTAGCTCATGAGAGTATCTTCATTAACTGCTGAGAGAGTTGCTTAATGAGGCATCTGCACAGGCTAGTATAGAAGTAATATATCCAAAGAGACGTGTAATCCTGAAGTTTGACAATTGAAGAGCAAATTGAGTAATGTCAGGGCTATACAAACTTAAGCAAAAGAGCAGATGAAAATCTTACTGATCACATTTGTATTTGTTGTCACCATCCAACACTTCAGGCTGGAAAAACCGACACAGAGCATCCCCCACTGTATTCATCCGCACAATGTCAAGGCTGAGATCCATAATCTCATCTAGCTTATTGGACTCGGTGTTGCATGAGAGGCACCGGACTTGACTCTGTAAAACCCCTCCAAACATCTCCTTAACCACAGTGTGTGGCTCCTCCTTTTCTCCTCCTCCTCTGCCTCCTCCTCTTGTTGGATCAATCTGCTTAATTGCAAGCTTGCTCCCTCGGAGCAACTTATGTAGCTGTACACAAACACTATTACAGGCCTCAATTGCATATCGCAGGAGCTCATGTGCATCTTCTTGGCGTCCATTTCGGAAATGTTTGGCAAAGTACTGTAGCCGGTTGTGTATCCTTACAGGCGCATCCACATCAAGTTCAGTTGTCAAAGATTGCTGAATCCGTTTCTCCAAGTAGCAGAATGGACAATTACTGTTATTCTTCTCATTCAGCACATTGCCTGCACATATACATCAAAATCCCATAAAAGCAATGACTCCCAGGGTCTCTAGCATCAGGAATACTGCATCCTCCTGACTACTTGCTGCATAGGGCTACAGCTTCCTGCGAAAACCTCAAGCACCTAGCAACAACAAACAGGCTGCGTTGTGATCCATCCTTACAGAGTGAGGAGTGGAGATTGAGAACGCAGTAATTTGCGAGTGGAGGTGTGTAAGTCAAGCACTGCAATACACTGTTGAGGTAACATGTGTTCCCCAGGTTTCTCAGCCCAAGAGGCCCCGCCTTCCGTCGTCCGGTTGTCGTGGCCTGCCACGTGATTTGCAGATTAGGCAAGAGGGAAAGAATCGCCATGTGTGTTGCGGCGGCGGCGACGTCGGCAGCGCACTTCTCCTAGCAGGCCACCCCACATGATGATGGTGCAGCAGCACAAACAGCGGCGCCGGCGACAGCGCCGGCAGTGGCGGCTCCTCCAACGGCACCCGCTTCTCCATACACCAAAGATATTACAAGCAAGCTTCGCAATGGTCGTTGAAATTGCTGCTGCATCGTCTGACCTATGAAAGCAATCCCGCAAAATTTACACACTTATTTACTTTCTTTCTTTTCTTTTCTTCTCTTTTTCTCCCTCCTCCTCCACCACCACCACCACCACCATCTCCCCTCCGCCCTCTTGGTCGCACGAAATGATGCAGCAGCAGCAGCAACAGCAAATCAAGTCCAAATCCGATACCATAAAGATCACTAGAAAGAGGAGAAATCAATGAAACAGCACCAGCACCAGCAAGGGTGAAAAAACACGAGGCAACAACAACACGCGGTTGCAAAGGAAGAACAACAATCCAGAGCCCCTTGACGGAGCTGAAAAAGAGAAGAAAATTCAGGACTAGGGTTTGGACTCTGGAGCTCCAAAAAGAAGAGACGAGAAAGAGCGCGGCCCTCGAGGCATTGATATTGTGTGTAGGGAGCACGAGGTGGTAGGTAGGTAGGTAGGTAGGTAGGTAGGTACCTACTACCTACTCTCAACCGGTAGCTGTCGCACGAAAGGTAGGTAGCTAGACAGACATGCAGGCGGCTCTGATACTGACCCAACCCGAAGAACTGCAGGGCTACAGGTGGGAAGAAGCTAACCCTAAGGTGCCAGCCCCATTTGCCTTTGTTCTTTAGGGCAAGTGTTGGGGTAGAATTTTGCTCAGTTTTGAGCAGTGCCCATTCGGGGCTTTACACCTTAAACCCCTTATTAAACCCTAAAGGCCCCTTGATAGTGGAATTTTTACTTATTGTTTTATTATTATTTTAAGGTTTTTGGTGAATGTTTTTTTAGTGAATTTTCTTAAGGATGAGGCTTCCAATTTCAGGTATTATGGTTGTAAACTCTTTATTGCCCCTCCTCAAGTACAATAAGCTTACACTTGAGGGTTAGTCTTAGAGCAGTTCCAACTTCCATGCATACTTGATATTTGAGCCTTGAACAATAATTGGGACATCCAGGATAGCATACTTTTTCCGGGTTCCAAGCCTCACCCATAAACATGAAAACAAGGACCATCAAAAGTGGGAGATTTCTAAAACCACCTGAACCAATCAAGAGCAATTGTTAAATTGTGCAATGCCTTTTTGTCAGGCACAGCATCATCCTGTGCAAAAAATGCTAGACCAGAACCATTTTACTTTCCCAAAACCCACATAAACTTCACTTTTCCTTCATCCAAAACATGTTGTGCAATGTGCTGGTGGGTGGGGATGCCCTTAGATGATTCTCCTGTGCTCAATATCTGACCTTGCAAAAATATTTTTCACATCCAAGTTTAGTTATTTTGACTTTTTGTGACCCCACCACCCATACAACTGAAACTGAGACACAGCAAATAGCTGGAGTACTACTAATAACAAACCACCTGGACCAATCACAATGACAAGAAGTTTCATGTAATTTCCCTCTAGCAGGGTGTCTGTTTGGGAGGGGAGGAGGTAGTACTAGTATGGCAAGAGTGAAGCATGGTGGAGATTTTAATAATATTATTATCAGAATTATATGGATATTTATAATTTATGTAAAAACAAATATTTCTTGGAATAGCATTAATGGTTTAGATCAACCTTTCTATTTGTTGTGCAGTAATCAGGTTGTTGGGACTGGGGAGTAGTAAATTTTTAGGGCGAATTTCTGCGAAATTTTTCCTTGAAAAATCTGATTTCAAGTAGTAGATTTTTCATGAAGAGAAAAGTTCAAATTCACTAGATTTCTAGTCGAAAATTTCCCAATCGCCAGAGTTTTGTCCCTAACATGACTAACTACATATTTCAATGCACTTTGTAGCTCTCCAATGGAAAGTGACTATCCTTGCAGCAAGAAACAAGGCCCTATATCACTAGCTTTCCATTTGGCAATCATTTCACACCTCCATTGGTCAAGCATTGAGGGCAAGACCTCTGAGAGCCCTGAATCACTGGAAAAACATAATGGAAAGCTGTTATGATCACAACAACCTAATGGAAAGATGTCCTAAGTCTACAATGAGTGGCAGCTTGAGTCAAGCACATTTATCTGGTACCAATATCCTTAGCTATGGGTAAAATTTCTTGCATTTCTTCAAATAGAACTATCGCAGATTTATGTGTGGATTATGCTTTGAAGTATGGGCAGAGAGCACGGGCATGATTGCAATTCAATTGCACAGTGTGCTAGCTTCAATTTGTATGCTAATAGTCATTGTCCAAATGAGCACGCAATTTTTAGTGTGCAAGTAGAAGACTATTCAACATGTTGGGAATAATTTAATGGCTGCATTGTTGCAGACCCACAAATGAACCCTCCTGCAGCACTTGCACCTCGTCTACAAACCCCTGATTTCCCTCGAGATGACTTTTTCCAATAATTTTTGGAACTCTTCTCTCATCATCGTTACTTGAGGACCTATTGCCCTACTGCAGATTTTTTGACATAATAGTTGTGACACTGTACTCCAACACACTCACACAATGCCACCTTGATCCCTTATTACAAGGGGCATGCTTAACCATTCAACAGAAATGCATCATGAGACATTTCCACAAATGTGCACCCATTCTACACTCATTCTCTCTCCAATTATTCCAAAAATTTGTGAACTTAGTCATTTCTCCACATGATCATTCTCTCTTTGAACAAACTACACTATGAGCATCCACATTTCACCACTCATCTCCTGAAAAGAAAGCTGTCAGCATCCACTGCAAAAGACAAACCAGAGCAGCATCTGTTCAAGGTAAGATGAGAGTAAATTTAAACACATCAACCAAGAGCATGCAAAACAAAACTTATCATTGCAATTCAGTGCATCATTTCACCATGGTGTCCATTTATCCTCCATTTCTTGCACACCCATCACACCAAAAGACAAGCTCCTTCAAGAACACATGCAAAAACAACTTCACCGCACCCTCACTTACCAAATACATGAAACAACCCTGTCATTCAACTGGCAGTGCTGTAACAGAAAACACCATGCTTGTCACTTAGTGCCAAATAGATGAACCCTTCTCAACTCCGCCAGCAGTCCGCCAAAAGTAAGACAATGACTCCAAAAGGGTTCCTAAACAGAACTTCTCTCATCCTTTTGATTTTCTGATCATCATTGTGAAATCTGATATGACTCCTTTCACATCACACCAACACTTTTCACCCTCCCACCACCACTAGGCTTCAAGTTTCCACTCTGTAAAAACAATTTTGACTAACACCTGACAAAACTAAGAAAACTAAAACTACCATGACAACAAGTATCACCAAATAAGACTAACCCTCCATGCTTCTCCTTCCATTTTACTCCTCACCTAGCTAAGCATTCAGATTTGCACAAGTGACACAACACAAGCATGCATCATTAAAGTGAAATTTCTATCTCCTGTCACCACATGAAAAACTACACTCCCCATGTTGTTACTTCAATCACAATTTTTTTAAAGGCACAGAAATTCACCCCTAAAACTCCAAGAAAAACTCAAGTCGAAACCCTAAAACCTTAACTTTCCAAGCTTGTACATCCCACTCTGCATCTCTCCTACCTCTGCTTTTTTCAAAACACCCAATCCTTTAAAACTCTAAAATACAAGGTTCAACAACCCTTAGGATAACTTCAAGAACTTTCTTCTAAACATTTAAACCTTCAAAAATAACCTTATCTACTCATTTGCATCCTTCCATGCATACCTTCTCTCCAAAAAAACAATCCCCTCATTTGCTTCTTTCAATGCATAGATCCCCAAAGCCAACACACACTCCTCTTGTTTCTTGAACTTTGTTCCTTGTAAAAAACTCCCACATAACTGAAGGAAAAACCTCCTTGTGAAGTTCCAACGCCTTCCATTCAGGCCCCCCCACCTTCATCCTGTGCACAACCCTCCTCTTGTGCCCCCAATTGCATTCCATGATCTCCATGCCACTCAGCCTTTGCCCTCCAAAAGTCACCTTCACAATGCTTCAAAAATGGAAGAGCTCCACATAAGTGTTCAAGGAAACTCCTTGGTGACACTACCACCCACTTTTGCCAGCTATTCGCCCTAGTTTCCTTGTCAATGATTGACTGTCCTCAATGCTTGTGTACAATTGATAACACTACTAATGGTTACACTCCACACAATAGTGCTCACACTGTTGACGATACTAACTCATACCAAGAGTGACATATTCATGCCAATAGTGCATGTACATTAGCTGACAATGCTTATAAATATTAAGTGACAACACCTGTATACAAGCAAACAACGCCAGGGTTGAGAACACCATCTCATACCATGTGTTGCCTAAAATTACTAATCAACAATGCCTATATATTACCAGATAATGCCTATATTCCAGCAAACAACACCAAAGTTGAATGCACTACCCACTTTTTCCTTGTCATACCAACAGGGTATATGCTACCTTCCTCATCCCCTATTCCTTCCAAAAATATCTGCCAACAATGGCTACTACTACCCAGCTAATCTCAAACCTATTTCTAATGAAAAGGGGTGACATCCATTTCATATAAGATTGGACTCTTTGGTGTGCCAATAACTCATGGATTTTGGCTGATGATTATCATATTACATATCTGATGCCAAAATACCCATACTTAACACAAGATATCCTTGGTTAACATGTAACCCACACCCCAATACACAATGTTCCAATTTGAGAAATGCTTTATCTTAAAGGAAAGGTCAAATGGGGGAGATTTCCAACCCAACCACTTGAAGTTCCAAGGAATTGTCTCCATAGTGACCCCAATCATCATACATAATCTGGTGGGTGCAACTTCCCCTACTAGACTCAAAATGCAGCCACCCATCCATCCTTTTGCATCAAATACCTACCTGACCATTTCTGCATGCAAATGCTAGCTAACACTACAGATTCTGTAAGTAGCAAAATCATCCAGGATATATTTAGATGAGGTTTCCTCAGATTGGGTAACTGCAATTTTGATCCTGGTTTTTGGCTCAACCAACAGAAGAGATGGGCCGAAAATCGAGACCTTGTTGTGTATGGGCAGAACAAGGACATTGGCCAACAATAGTGCACTGCAGAAGCTCCCTAAGCTCAGTGAGCCCGCCTATGTGCTTGTAAATCGTTACACTCTGCTCTGCAAAGAGCTATAACTCCTCATATGGAGGAGCTTCATACCTGTTACACCCCACACCACAGTCATCCCCCACATCATACTCATGCAAAAGACATGAAATCACCATAAGCCACTAACCATGAGTAACACTTATAGCCCCACTGACATGAACCAAGGCAGGGTATGGTACAAACAACTATAACACTACCAAATTCTTTGGTTGAATTCCTGAAGTGAAATGGTGGAGATCAAAGAACTTTTTTCACTTGAGGAATGATTTAGGACACTAGAAGTACTAAAGGAAGCCGATCTATTCTCTATAGCCTACCCAAATGTCCCTTTATGCTTCCTGTTTCCAATTTCCTCTGGGATATTATGGTCACTGCAGTTACTACAGTAGAACATGAGAGCCACTCCATGTGAGATGACCATCCTACAGTGCTTGGAGCTGTGGCTAACAGATTGTCAGTGAGGCTATGTTAGGTGTATCCAGACACAAAGGATATATACCTGCACATTATAGACTGACTGGTTCCACTTCTGTGAGCATGTAATTGTTTTCATAGAATCACACACATCCTACTTCAGTGAGTGAGAATTGAGCAGGTTGTATACATGGAACCTACTGAAGTACTTCGAAGGAACAGAAGGACAGGCAGAACTGCAACGTACTCAGGGAAAAGAGGAAGAGATGTCAAGCATCTGGGCCCAACCTTCCTCGACTGCTGATAGCCTCCTCCATCAATGCTCTTTCTTCCAACACCTGTTGAACTCCGCAGTTATGTCACTTTCACATCAATGAAACATCTCTAAAAGGACAATTTCTGGACAGAGATTTCTGATCCCTGTAGGGAAGATGGTTGAACAATACAAGCCCTGAACACCTGAACAGGGTGGATTGCTATACACATCTGCAAAAACAGAAAACCCTGAAAACAATTGGGCTTGCATGCATCACAATCCTGATGAAAAAGTAACACCAGGATGTCTAGCACCATGTTAACCTCACCTCAGGAAGTAAATCTTGGCGAGTTATCACTCCAAGAACCCGTGAAGGCCTTGGCACAACACATATATGCCGCAACCCAAGCTGCCGAAATAGATTGTACACCTGCTTCCAATGAACTTCCCCTCATCAACAACCATCTCATGCTAGAGTTGTTGACAGAAATTGACTGTAGCTGCAGCCATATATTTGTGCTTTTCTATCTTATGCCAAACAGACTCAAGGTAGAATGAGAGATCGCACTTTTGTGAGTGACATGTCCTCAGGGACAATGTAAGGTGTAGGATTCACAAATGGCTCCAAGTCAATATACATTTCCATCTCTGCTGGGCTGATATTGATGTCGTGAATGGAAACACCTTTGCTGGACACAGGCTTTGCAAAATCTCTGACATCATATCTGCACATGGCAAATATCTGTCACTTTAAATTGGCATCCTTGACAGACTCTATATGACAGTAATCCCTATATGACACCTCTACTTATCACCCAACTGATGCAAGCACCATAAGAAAATCACCATATCACACATGTGACTGTGGATTAGAAGGTAAAATGGGAAGAGAAGTCAGTACGAGCTCTTGGATAAAAACGCAGGCAGGTCATGATCAGGAGTTTTTCACCTGAATGTAATGCGTCCTCTTGTGTCCCCTGGGATGGGAGTGAGCTGAAAATCTGCCTTTGCTTGCAGTAGCACAATTAGATAGCTGCATCAACCAATCCACAAAAGCACTGAACTGGGAAACCAGAAATGCTCGTGACAGAGACAGAATACTCGCTAACTAGCTGACAAAGAGTTAAAGGTCGACAGGTTAATTGTTACGTGTAAACAGTAAGGTTTGAACAGCTGCCCACCTTCGCAGGATCAAGCCAATGACAACTGTTTCCCCATTGTGGAGCCAATCAATCACCTGCCATACTCACCCCAGCCTGTTATGACCAAACAAGAACAACAGATGACGCAATTTTTCATCCTTTCTTTAGCCTGATGTCTTTCTTCAACAGAAGAAGCTCTGCTCTAAGTGACCTGCAGCCCATCAGCATGAAATCAGAGATTAAAGGAAAACACATACCGGGAAACCATTATGGTTGTTGCTGCGAAGAACTGAAACAATATGGCCAACCTTGGATATTCTTGAAAATTGTATGACCTGAAAAGACCAACAATTTACAAGCAAATTTAGCATGCTCCCACCACATACAGACAACATGCTCAAACAGTTGAAGGCTCTATTATATTAGAGCTGCAGCAACACTTACTCTAGACTGTGACACAAAAGTAAAGGGTCTCTGTATAGTTTATCCACTTCACATTACTGTCAATTGAAAGCAATTAAAAGGACACCCTTCAGCTGCATCTATGGTCCCAGGGTAATGAAAGCCATTCAGTTTACTTGGAAATGATTGTAGTCTTAGTGGCTGAAGACTGCCCTATTCTCCAAAAGTTCTAGGCAGCTAGCAGAACTGGAAGAGTCACCCTACCATTGCATCAACAATGACTGTTGATGCTTGTGAAAGACAAGAAAGATCAAGGCACAGATTTAACAGTTTCAGCCAAACTGTTCATTCATGCAGCACACTAAACTGTCTTGATTGCAATCCCCTCAATTCAAATGATTACAAAGATTGCTGGGCACTTGAGCAGAGATGTCAAGTCACTCAAGGTCTTTACCTTTTTCGTGCCAATTGTGTCCTTGGCAGACATATTCCGCATGAAACGCTTTGGCCTTGAATCAAGGACAGGGAGACCTCGTAATTGCACTTGCTCCTCATAAAAACCTGCATTGAATGCATCCCCCACTGCCTGCATTGTCAAACCAACAAAGTGTGAACAAGGAGAAGAAGCAAAAGAATGGCCTTGGACTGGGAATGAAAGAAAAAATATAGTCAAATGGTAGCATCTGAAAAGAATCGGAACATTAATGTGCACAGCATGTACTGGGGCAGACGCACATGTCATGATATGGGTGGTGACCTTCCCCAATGAGACATGGCATGTTAACGTTCGGGACATCTATTTCTGTATCTTATGTGTTCTGAAGCTCTTTGGGGCAATCAGGGCAGAGAAATGCAGTGAAAGGGCAAAAGGAAGGGATAAAGACACAGTTCTAAACAGCAGTCTTCAACTGAAATCTGTTAGCTCAAACAATACCTGAAACCAGATCTGTGTCATGCACATTCATACAAGTTGATCACAGTTACATTTCAGGGAACAGCAAGCAGGACGAGATTTATAAATCTGCACCAAATTTGAAGTTACAGAGACCAAAGAAACCCCATATGCCATCCATCATAGGTAGCTCTGCACTTATACATCACAGGTGCTTAGAGTACCTTCGAGATAAGAAGAACGAGCATGATAAGTGGTAGAAGCTTTAGGTTGTTCGTGATTTCCACCATGATCACACACAGTGAGACTGTCATCCTCATGGAGCCTCCAAGAAATGAGGCTGCCCCTAGCAAGGCATACCTGATTACAGACCACACTGCACTCTGTCAGGAACGACTCAAAGAGTACAAGTATTGAGTTTCCCAGAAAGACCTATCATGGGCAATATAGGTTCATATTGATTTCTGAAATAACTTGAAGCTAAGTCTGTCTGATTGAGCTGGAACCAGGCAACTCAGAAGTAGTCCATCTTTCATATGCGGAGATTAAACTTTGATATGCTAATTTCCAAATAACAACTACAGAGAGGATCTAGCATAACTGCAATCATATACAGACAAACCAACTGAGGCTGCATATGGCCAAGAAGGGAACATGCCCATATTTTACAAAATTGAGCCCAAGGTGAAGGATTCGGAAACATACGTTCCTTCGTCAACACTGTCTCTATTGGAAGCATTGACAACCAAGATGCCAACAAGTCGGCCATATGTTGCACCAATCATGATACCTGGAACAAACTGCCCTGATGGGACAGCTGTTCCATATGTAACCAGTGCCAGCAAAAAGAATGTGACCTGCACACACCGACACAAAAAGTTCATTCCTTTGTTCCTTACCCTTCTTCTCAAGAGCTGATCCAACAAATATCCAATTCCTAACATCAATATTTTCTCACATGTAGAGCTGATACACCTATTGAAATAGGGCATTCCTCTTGGACAAAGGTATAGATGCTGGCATAAAATGCAAAGTCATTCTGACACAACCTCTACCAAGCCTCATATATGACATGTTTAGAGGGCCTGTTGGAATAATACACAAACCCTAGATACATTATTACAGAGCAAGCAGCACCTAAGCATCTATCACCACCAAGGATGTGCAATACCAATGTTATGCACTGAAAAATAAACTGGGTTAACAAAAATTCTTCCAAGCAGTGGTCACTGTATACTATAAGCTGTACTGTAATATATATTGTAGTCCCCAAGAAAAAAGCATCCCTTACCAGAAAAGTAATAAGGGTATATGAATTGTATTCACGTGGAGTATTCGTGCTAAACAAGTTTCGAATTGCATCATCCTGCAAGGCAAAGATTTCACATCAGGCCTTCCTGAAAAATGAACTTGCAGCAAATTAACTTGGGAAGAAAAGGTCCTAGATGCCCAGATCTCCGGGAAGATAAATTCAATGATTGCCACGGACACAATCCATCAATGCTTAAGCGTGCTTGATAGAATCCACTTGCTCATCTTCTTAATGAGAACATGGACCTGTTGGATTGGGAACCAGTTCACTTCTCACCTGTGTGTTGAAAAAGATGGTTGCAAGATCGTTGTAATGGCTTTCACTATGACAGTTGAACTGAATACATCTCCCATATACCACAAGAATGTCAGTTCAAATCTTGATGGCTTGTGGGATAGAAACACCAACCCTGCAGCCTCCACAAAGTCAGAAGCTTAGGGAAGCCAACCATCCAACAACTTGGTGTCTTCCACTAAACTAAGAAAAACACAGAAATGAGAAACAATTTTGAATAACATAAGCCAAACCAACAAGTATTTCATCATTCTCTTCCCTTAGGCTGTCTAATGTAGAACTCTGCAAACACTCTATGTGTGACCTTCAACACTGCTACACCAAACCATCAAACAGACAATACACATAATGACCATACATGAAGGATGAAAAACGTGAGACCATAAGAGTGTGGAATGAAGACAACGTGACCAAACAAAAGTGCAAAATAAGAGAGAAGACTTAACTTACATTGACATAGTTGCCATATTGCCCGGATGGACGGGGACAAACTACATCAGGGTACTTCTCAGGGTTTGGACAGGGAGTACATTTTGTCATCAATGGCAAACCAAATGAAAGGACCGATGTAATCAATGACACCAAGCATGCTTCCATAATCTGCCATGCCCACCCAATGTGAGAATGAAGTTCCCACTTCCAAGCCTGGCCCTTCTGCTCATCCCCCCTAAGAACTTTCTCAACAAGGACAGAGACTGCCAATAAGATAAAGCAAAATTACAATTCAAACACAAATTATGAATATCCCTTGTTGTTATTGTTGTGATCCTTCAATGTACCAGATTATTGGCAGAACATTGCTGAGAACAATTGCACTAGTGCAGGATGAGCACTAGGACTTAAGCAAACCCAGACCATAATCAAACAAACAAGCAGATTAATACCTTTACACGATTGCCTTTCTTGTGTAGGACATTTCGTCGCCAGGATGAGAGAAAAATTGTCAGCTGGTTGAACAAAGCTCCTGCAGACAAGGAACAAAGTATAGAATCTTTACTCTTGATGTTCAAGGCTTTTGTGATGTTAACTTATCCTTGCTTTTCGATGAGGAATATTAAGATTCTTTCAAGTCAATGTCAGACATTATCACCAGGAACTCATAGTCTTGTGTTATATACAAGCTTGTTGAGGAGGAGCCAATACAGTTTCCACATTGAACTACTGCAGGTGCAACCCCAGTTACCCCCAAAAAAAATTTGGAAATGGAACGTTTCATGAGAGCTGAAATTTCATGTTAGTTGAAGCTCCAAGATGTCAAAAGGGAGGTCCAAAGTCCATTAACTCAATTCTGACACATGGAAACTGAGCTGGGGGTGTAGCTATGCTAATTAACTTCATCCATGACTTGCAAAAGCATCTTAAGCCCATGAGCCATTCTCAGTTGGGCTGCAACAAAATCCTACTTGCGAAAAACTTTCTCAATCATTGATGGGATAATCTAGTTACACACTTGCATCTCATGAGAATGAGTAAAAATTGCACCTAGTAGTCCTCCAATAGCACCAAGCATTGCCATAGGCAAAAGCTCATAAAACGAATAGTCATCTTGACCCCTGCAATTCCAAACAGTGGTAACCATCAATAAGAAATAGCCTGTGGTGCTGAACTGATTACCTTGAAAACATCCAAACAACATTCAACCTTTCCTCTAAAACCTGAATCAGGAGCACCTTTTCCTCCTTGAGAAGACAAGGAACTGAAGTTTTATGAGAATAACTCACCCTGAAATGTCCCATATGATGAAGCCACCAGAACCAAAATGCCCACAATTTCCATTCCCACACCAGCGCATTGCAGTCCGCACTACAACAGCCACCACAGCTGATGTGAAAAAGACACGCCATAGCAGCTGGCTTCTCCACCTTCATTCACAACAAATAGATTCAATGCAAAAGCTAAGCCCACAAGCAACCAAAATGGCAAACAGCCATCCTCCAGTAGGCCACCATCCCATCACATTGAAACCAAGCATTTTGAGGACAGATCAAAGATTCTATCTGGGGTCAAGAAGTATTTCTACATGGCATTCCCAACCACTCATGGAGTTGCAAAGAAGAAATCTGCATAATTTGAAGTTGGTCCTTTGCATGCATGTGAATCAGACTTCTAACTCTTGGTAAACAATCCTTAAATGAGCTTTCTTCACCTGGACTCTTTACTTTATGTTCCTTAAATTGCTCTTGATATTTGTACTGCCAGGGAAAAATCCTAATTGAACAACTGGATATGCATTCTTCATGAGCATGTCAATGAGTCACACAATAACAGGCTGGGAGCACCAAGTACAGAACAGGAAGGGACAGCCTGAGTACCAAGAAGTGACCTCCTCCAGGGCAAACAACACACCGCCAACAGGAGATCTGAAAGCTGCTGCTACACCAGCTGCACAGCCACAAGTCACCTGCACCCAGCCAACCCATATGTTCATTCCTTAGTCATCCAGTCCCCAAAAAGGCTCTAAACCTAATACCATACTTTGCAGTGTCCTCTTACCAAATCAAACCTGCTGCTACATAGTTGCACAGCCACGAGTGATTTCACCAAGCACAACCCACTAAGCCCATTTTCTTGGTTGCCAGTCACCGAAATGGGCCTAAACCTTACAACCTCAAAGCACGTCCAGCATTCATACTGGCTACAAGCCTGGATTCCAGCCCAGCCTCGCTTTAGGCATAGCTTGTATCCTAATGAAACTTTCACCTAGACAGATGGGACCTCAGCAGGAAACAAATCTTGGCAGATCCATAGTGGCCACAGAAAACCATGAAGAAACTAATCTGCTAGCTTTTGAAGCTTACAAGATCACGACGATCCCGATCATTCTTGAATCTCCGGAGCCATCTCCACTTGACATTGTAATTGGTGGAGCCACCCTGGATCCAAGAACCAGCTATGATTAATTAACTACAAACTGCGCCTCCACTCAAATGGTTCCTTTAAAGAATCTCCATCATACAAGAGAAGAAAACTATACCAGATCTCATGTGTAGACAGTCATATCAAGCTATTGCCAGCCATTTTAGTACCACAAATCTGTTTCTGACTCATCAACAGGTGGAATCAGACCAATTATCTATTGAGTGCATACTTTGGAGAGCAGTTAATAAAAAGAAGATGTCTTTCTGGTTTCCTTCAATTTTGAAGTGCCACCATCAAAGTCTCTAAAGGAAAGTGAGCTATGAGGCTCCATGCAGTGTCTTGTGAGTGCTTCTGTCAAGTTCCCACAACAGGTGCATGAACTGCATAACTCCTAATCTCTAGGCAGAGCCAGCAATGATACTTAGCTCATATCTTAAATTGACTATTCTTGATGACAGGTCTTGATTGTTACAACCATGTAAAATTTGTTGGTTGGAGTGAAGTTTCTGATGTCCATTATGTACTTGATGCCATTATTTCTGATACCTCATACCTTGCAAACCAACACACATACAATACTTCTTCCATGACATGCAGTTGAACAAACCTGGCCAAGAACTGATGCGATGCAGGCACCAGTGTGCACAAGAGGTCCCTCTTTACCCAATGCCAACCCTCCACCAACAGATCCAATGCTACCTAGAATCTGCATAAAGATAAACCAGCCTGCTTTTGAAACAATTTGTCCAACCACTTAAGAATCCTTTCTCACTTTATCCTATACTGGAGCTTGGCAGACAGTGAGCAGAAGATAATGTATGATTATAGAAACTCCCCTACAGTACTTTCAAACAGCATGAAAATATGTTCAGCGATGATATGGACCATGTCCTCCAAAATTGGAACCATTGAGACAAATTATATCCAAGCTGAGGGATGTGGACTGTAAAAGAAATTGAACAAAAATAGCTAGATGCTTATGTAGATTAGCAACTGGCTCTTACTTTGCCAACCAGCGTCCGAAACAGGAGAATACCAGGCGTATCTATACCTGCAACCATAGAAGAAAATTATTAACCTCCATCTCCTTGGACCTCTATTTCTAAATCACAGTCTGCCACATTGATAGATGTTGTAACTGCATAGTTGGAAATAGGGTGATTAATGATCAAGCTTCAATCCCAATAGCTCCACTTTGACAGGAATGTTCTACACCCTCTACCAAACCAGTGGCCCAGTGCTCTCAGATTCGCAACCATCATGGCACACATCCCTCCATTGAAAGTCACAAGCTGTTGAGTTAATATATTGACATACAACCCCACTTACCATTCAAATATGCCTTTATTTCAGGGATGCCAGAGCCAGCTGCAGCAGGAGCAAACTGAGTGACAATGTAAACTGAGGAAAACACCAAAGCTCCATTGAAGAGGACATATAGAAGGAAGCCTAATATGTATGAGTGTCTCATGACAGCAAATGTTGCTGCAAACTTCCATCCTGAGAAATTCTCAACAGAGATGTTGATGAAAAAAGCTGATAGGCCAGTCCCTGCCACACCAACTTATTCATCAGAATCTAACTGTTTGTTCAGAACATTTCATGCAGCAAGTGAGGTGATTTCTTTCCACAAATATTCAAGCAGGCAGGAATGTTGAATCATAAGGAAAAATCTCAAATCGCAAGGGCCCCTGACACAACATATAGTATACAATGACACCAGCTGAAGCTAAGATGACTAAGACCATCTTCTCAGTTGTGACCAGTATTGCACCCTCTTGGGGACAGTAACCTATAGGATGTGCAGAAATTTTACAGTTTTGCATAGGACTCTAGGTTCTCTGCTGACACAACAAACAGAGAGAAAAACTCCGGATCTCTGCTTGATCAATGTCCTAGAATCAACAGCAGTGGTATACAGACTGGAACTTCAATAGCCAATATGTATGTTTGGTGGTTTCTAAAGCAACAAAAGGCTCACGGGGTTGCTGCAACAGAGGGAAAACCCTAAACCTCATGGAATGTAATAAGTATTGTTGATTGGTCATGGGCATGTGCACCTAGCCAATACCAAGTGTGCATGTCAGGATCCTTAGTCAGATGCAACAGCAGAACTTTGTTTTATGTTCTAAGTTGTAACCTACCATATGTATTCAGAGACACAAGGAATATGCCACAAGTAACGCAGATTTAAGCACACACTGAAGTGAGAAACTACCACATGATGCAAATCAAATGTAGAGCAATAAATGGCATACCAACACCAATCAGAAGTGCAAATGTCCACTTCAAGGTTATATAGGATACGTGTCGCCACATTCCTCTTTGAGCCTGCAAATCACAACACAAACTAAAATACTTATTCGCACCATTGGGGTATCGTTTAGTTTTCTGGGAAATCCATCAACATGCACATGTAAATGTTTCATCAATCAGATTTTGGAGACTAGACTCTGGAACAAACCACTCTTGAGTACAAAGAAATTATTCTAGGTCACAAAAGTGTTTGAGCTGAGGACCCCCTACCACATGACTCAATGCCTCAATTGGGCCTAGGCAGTTCATAAGGAACCCAATTTCTCTCATTGAATTGATCTGAGAATTTGAACACAGCATCTACAAGAGATCTGTTTGCTGATTGTGCAATAAAAGGAAACATGGAATGATTTCCCTATGATTGAATTTTGGGAAGCTTCATTGATTGTAGAAACTCTTCTGCCACCTGGAATATAAAATTGTGGAAGATGCAATTCTGATCCAACATTGTAACACAGTGACACAAACATACATGCAAACCACCCTGTGGAGAGGAGGAAGAAGAAGGACAAAAAGAGGGAGGGGTAAATAAATGAATGCCTGCCTGATCCTCCCGATAGGCGAGGCTCTCGACCACCTCATAATCAAGGCTCTCCATACCCATGTTGCCAGCTTCTCCTATGTCACCAATATCATTGTCGACGTGCTCCAAGTTGGAAGAAGAAGAAGAAGAAGGTAAAGGGGAGTCAATAGTGAGGAGCCGGGACCACTTGGTCCCCCCGTTCACATCAAGCCTGCCCTCCCCCTGCATGCTTGAGCTTACAAACTAGCCAATACTTCTGCCCACAAATCAAACCACGCTTCTTATGATTCTTCTGGCTTTCTGTCTTCTTTATCTCACACCTAACCACCTTTACAGCACCTCATCATCTCTTGAATTCTAAACAAAGCACCTCTTCCTCTTTCTGATCCAGCCTCAACAGCACCTCCTCCTCATCTCCTTCATCATCTCCTGAATCTTTAAAGGTTTTTCCTGAATCTTCTGAATCTGGTAGAGCCAAAACTAGGTCAAGAAATTCGAGCGTCGATCACAATCCAATCCCGCCTGATTTCTCCAGTCTGCATGTATGACTACAACAAGCTCCTTTTTACAGCAGAATCCAACAGTCAAAAAGAAGAAAGACGACAACAACACTTTCCTCTTCTTCTTTTTTCCGCGCGCCTTATTCCTTCTTTCTTGCAGCTAACACACCTACCTCAACAGCATGTCCTCCTCCTCCTCCTCGCCTTCATCTCCTTCATCATCTCCTGGATCGAATCCGTGGTTCCTGAATCTCCCGGATCTAATGGCGAGCGAGCGAAAATCTAGGTCAAGCAAGACCGGTGTCCGACGCCAACAATCCAATCCCGCCCGATTTCTCCCGGCATGTAATCACTACTAGCTCCTTCACACCATCTGGTCACAATCTCCCCCACGTTTTGCAAACCTCTCCTGCCGTTGCTCCTCCCGCCGACCCCGCCATGCATGGAAGCGACAGTCAAGCTCTAGGGTTTTGAACGATCTGCGAAAGAGCAGCAAATCAAGCTATCTGCTGATCGAGCTGCTGCTTCTACATACCTACTAGTAGCCCACTAGGTAGGCAGGTAAATGCTCAGTGACACTGCTTGTACCTACATACTAGGTGCCCATAAGGTTGGTAGGTAGGTAAGTAGGTCCTAGGTGATGCTGCTTGTACCTACCTGCAAGGTACTTATTCGGTAGGTGCTTTGTTCTGCTTCTTATATCTACCTACCTACCTACCTACCTACCAGGCGCCAGTTAGGTAGGTAAGTGAAAGGTGCCGCTGCTTCTACCCAACTACTAAGTGCAGATTCAGTAGGTAGGTAGGTAGGTAGGTGCTGGGTTTTTTTTTTTTTATTTTTTTATTTTTTTAATTTTATTTTTTAAATTTCCGGGAGGTGGTGTGGGGTGAACAATTTTATAAGTGATTTTGTGTGGTGTGGCTAAATTTTCGGTCAGGGAGGTCAGTAGGTCACCCCCCCCCCCGCTTTTCAAGTCAGCTCTGCGTGAGTTTTCTAGTTTTTTGAACCTTTTTCTTTTGTAGAGTTCAGATGAAACTCAAAAAATTTGGATGCTGAGGGCCATGGTGAACCATCATCACCCACAGAAGAAGTTAGTACTCTTGACCTTTTCGAATGAGGACTCTTAATGGGCCATATTAAACCCTCCAAAAAATATATATATTAGCTTTGGGCTTGGAGACCCTGATTTAGTCTTAAGGTGCATTCACACACTTCATGTTAAGTCAATGGTTAAATTAAAAATCTAGGTGGCATCCTAGGTGGCATGTCATGTTAAATAGGTGATAACTTAATGTTAAAGTGAATGTTAGCTTAATATAAAAATCTTCATGTTATGTAGGTTTAGGTCCTAAATGACTAGCATGATGTTAGGGGACTCAACACTAAACTCCCTAACACCAAGTGTGAATGAATGAATCTTTAGCATGGGATAATTCTAATATTTAGAAGCAATTTTAAATAGATTTTAGGGTTTTGTAGTTTTTATCACGGTACCAGTGTGAGTGCTGGTTCACCCAAAGGCCATGCATGGGGTATCTATCACAAGAAAAAGCGAAAAGAAAATGATGCGAGGCATTTCAAAAAGATGGAACGTGCGCTCCTGGCGGTATTCTATTTTTTTTAAACCCCACAACTGTGTTGCACCTTTAACCCAGCCACGGCAAGCTGCACGAATTTGGTGCAGAAAAAACCAATTTCCTGGCAACTAAACCTGCACATTTTGACTTTATCGCAATAAATTTCACTGTCTGGAGTCACATTCTGAGCACAGTTGGAGATGCTGTTACGTGAACTACAAATACACTAGAATTTTCTGCCAGTTGCCTTACTTCGCCTGGGAGCTTGACTAGGGGGACACGGCTGTGTGTAGCACGCCTTTCTACCGTGGCAATGACCAGACCAGGTTCATGGACCCTAATTGGAACTTGCTGTAAAACCTGCCAACTTTAATATTAAAGGCACAAATGCAGGAGAAGAGGAAGTACAAAAGGAGAGGATTTAAGGGGTTGGGTGAAGCCTGGAACCGATGGCTTTACCCCCAATAAGGCCCCAGCAGGTGAAGCAGAGAAGAAGCGTGGGCCCAAAAAGCCATAAAGCTTGTGGCCGAGGGCTTTTCTGAGCATAAAGACTAGCTTTATTGGCCTTGCCTACTACCAAAGCAAGGATATTGTGTTTAGATTCATTATAGAGTATGTAGGTAGTAGCTTAGTAGCTCAATGGATTGTGGCCCTTGTTAATAGGTCTATTTTTATATGAGGAGTTTTGAAAGATGATATTTTGGCTTGTATTGAAACTTGAGAATTAGTTATTGAGTTATGATATCTTGAAAGATTTTGGTTACTTTTAGAGGATTCTTTTGAAAATTATATTTTTGCATGGTGAAATATTTGAGTTTTTGTAATTCTTCTTTTGCCTTAAGATATTTTTTATTTTAAATGGCAAGGTCACAGTGTGAAACACCCCTTGTTTTTGTATTTTATTTTTTCACGAGATACCCTGTGGTACCCAGCCAGATATCACAAGAAACAACCAAAAAATGGGAGCATTTTTTTAAAGAGAATGACTGCTGGGGAGCAAGCATTCGGTTTCTAGTAGTTGTGGCCAGAGAGAACCAGCACCCCCACCAGTGCACCATGAAGGATGGATGGTAAGAGGTCAGGAAACAGTTTTCTGTTGGGTTCCAGTTCCCTAGCTAACCATGGTGGTTACCTCAGTTGCTTTTAACTAACAACCCAGAAGCGGCTTGTTAGTGTAGGTAGAAAAAACAGCCCTTGCCTATGTGTGAACTGTATACTTACTTAGTAGTTACCTATTTTCTTACCTATCTACTTTTATATGAAACCTATTTTTTACGAAATGCGTTACCAAGGTGAAACCAAATATTAATTCAATTGAGGTTCATCCATAATTTAATCATAATGACCATCCAATGGATGATGCATTAATGCATTCTAGTTCCCTCTAGCCCATGTCAATAAATGTAGTATTGGTATAACAGGTGTAGTTTTAACTAGCTATGGCTTGGAATAGTTAGTAATGAGTGTTGGATAAATATCTGAAAACCAAGTAAGACCTAATGATTTTAGTTTTGAATATGCATGCCTCATCTTAACCTTAACTTTGATTTCAGTACCCATATATTTATTTATTTATGTATTTTATTTTATTTTTTTTTTATTTTTTTGGTAACCTAGGACCTACCTTATTATAGGATCTAAGTTTAAACTCAAAAGCTAATCATTCTTATTTCTACAAACTCATGTAATTTGTGTTCTTTCCAAGGATTCAAATTTTTTTTCAACTTTGCAATGCATTGCCATTGATCCCCATTCCCCTTTTGGTTTGAGCTTTCATTTTGCATGAGCTTTCTTTCTTTGTCCAACTTCCCATTTCTTTCTTTTTTCAACTTTTTTTTCCCTTCTTTTTTTTATAATTTGACTTGTTTCCTCTTATGGTATTGTTGTGATGGTTGTTGCAAGCAAGAAGTTCTTCGTATGTAATAATTTCATTTTTGAGGTTTTTATTGTAAAATGGTGTTGTCGTTGCAATGGTCATCATCCTCTCATTCAACTTTATTTCCTCCATTATCATTTTAATTTAACTTTCTCCCTCCTACATAGTATTGTGTTGGTTGTTATGAACGAAAAGGTCTTTCTCTTCACAATAGTTTCATCTTTGAGGTTTTTATTGTAAAATGATGTAATCATTGCAATGATCATCATCCTTTCTTCATCATGCTACAAGTTAGTTGAATATATTTCCTTCATTGCCCTTTTTTGTCTTTTTCTTTCATTTTTTGTTTCATGTTGGCTTGTAATCATCTAATTTGTTTTAGTTCCAAACCCAAATATAATTTTTTCTTCATTTAAAAACGTTTTGAGTTCCTATGCATATTTAATTTAACCTCTTCAAAATATAATTTGCTAAAGATTGAAAGCTTGTCACAAAGTTAAGATTTTTTTATTGGAATTGCTAAATTGTTGTAAAGGACTAAAAGAAATGTAAGTGAATTATCAAAATAGAACAAAAATGTAATGTATAGAGTGTGAAGAAAGGTTGTTGGAAATGTTTTAAACTAAAAGGTTGGGGTTCTTTTATATCCTCATCTCTAAGAATCAAAAGTCCAATTTCATTTATGAAAGAATTATAATAAATATGAGCAAAAAAAGATATGGCAAACATGTATTCCTTTAAAAATACCATATCTTCAAAAGGTTGTGTCCTCCTAAAAAGAACTATGCAATATGAATTCAAGCCTTGAATATTGTGATCATTTTAGAACACTATTTCTTTGCCTATCACCTTTCGATTTTTTCATTCAATTTACTTTGTTCCTAAAACAAATATAATTTTTTGAAATTTAAAAATTAGTTGTAATTGTAAGGACCATTTTTTTTTCAAAACCTAAACCTTAATTTTTAAACATAACCTAAACTAGTCCCTAATATAAAAAAACTTAAACCTCAACACACCCAAAACCCACCATGTTTAAGAAAATGAACATTAACTTTAACTGAAAGTTCTTGAATTTTTTTTTTAAATTTCATAACCTTACCCATAAGTTTTTCCAAAAAAATTAGTAAGAGGGAATCAACCCTAAAGGTTTTCCCACAAAAAAAAAAAAAAGTGGATCTAACATTAATGATAACAAATGACAACCCTAGGGAGATTCCCTTTTCTTACTTCATGTCACTTTATAAGGTAAAATTTCCCACTCGTAGGATGTAGAAAAGTTTTACTTTAAGATCATGTCGGAAAATATTACAACTTAAGATTTCATAAACTCAATGTAAGATTACAAAGTTTTTCATTTATTATGTTAGGGAAGTTTGCCCTCAATACTAAGGTGTAACGTTCATTTTGGAATGTCTCCCCCTATATTAAATAGCTTGTCATAGTTGTAGGAAAGCAAAAGCTAATAAATATCATATATAGTCAAAGTTGTTATTTATCTCATAAGACCATGTTCAAATTATTTTTTAAGTGTCATTAAAGGGCTCACTATTTTTGCTCTATTTTTTTCAAAAGGTGTCTTTAAAAATGGAACCTTCATCAAAACAACCATTTCACTTTTTGAAATGCCCCTCCTTTTTTATTTCTAATACCCAATTAACATAAGTGAAGGATCACTAAAAAATTGAATATATTTTACATATGAAAATTGAACTTACATTCAACTCATGTAGGCATTTATACCTTACATTTTATTGTTTTAATTATTTAATAAAAATAATCAAGTACAAGATGTAAGTGCATGCGACCTTCTATAACCATATGAAATTTATCAATGTTGTACATAATTAAGGTTGTCATTTTTTATGTATCTATTTTAATTATGGGCTTACCTATTTCAAACTAATCAATAAAATACATGGGGGGGGGGACACTAGTAAAATTAAAAATGTGAATAAAAACATAGAGTGAAATATATTGGTCGTTGAGTAAAAATGATAAGTTAATTAGTTACAAAATAGGGTACATTTTATTCAAATAATCAATTTAATTATAATATAGGGTATGTATTACCCAAGGGTAAGGTATAAAACATAAGACATATAGGTTGGTGAACAAATATTTAAGCTTTCAAAGAAAGTGTGTTCACTTTCCCATATTTAGCCCTATTCAAAGGGTCTAAACATGCCTTCACCTAATGCCCTTTATAGTCATTTATAAACAACCTTTTAGGTTTGAAATGAACAAGATAAAACCTCCTAAAATAGCAAGGTTCAAAAAAATAATCCAACTTCTTATGAACACATATCCTTCTATGTGCAATTGAAGTGCATCTACAACTAGACATGTTAAACTTCACATATCATGAACAATATCCCTCATATTACAAAAAAATATGGAATTTATTTTTGAAAACTCCATTTCCAACAACAAACACACTTGCACAAATAAGATTCATTAGAAAAAAAAATTCATTTGCAATCAATTTTGTAATTTAAAAATGTAATTTGCAACTAAAAAATCAACTACAAATGACATTCTTTTGTTACAAAAATTGGTTCCAAATGAAAAAGAAAATTAGTGATTTGCCCACCAAACTAATGAAAAGCAAGTGTTGGAAATGCCCAACAATTAAAAATATTGATTATGAGAATTGATTACTCGTTGCTAAACACAAATAGGCAAATGAACATGCATAATATCTTAGCATGGGGAAGTTTTGAAGCTTGTTAACAAACACAAAAATCCCATTCTAGATTGAAAGATTAAAAACTCCAACCACAAGTTTTAAGAACTAGTTGTTTGGTTATAAAGTATCATTGAATGATTACCAACTAGCAATGTTTGTTATTGGGCCATCTTCTGCACTACATGGGTGCTCATTCACCCATGGGTGTTTGTTAATGAATGTCATGCTCAAAGTTGATAAATGAATACCATGTTAAACATATTCAAAACTTCAACTATAAAATGCATCCTAACAAAGTTTGCACCTTTAAAACCAAAACCATGTGTTTGTAAACAAAGATATATTAAAGTCATGTTTAAAGTCATATCTTGTTTGGACCCTATGTTTGAACATTCCTCTACTTGTCATCTTATGTTTAATTTGAACATATTTAAAAATTATCCAAATTAAGGACCAAACACAAAATTTAGTTCAATTATATGATGTTTAGTTCAATTTTATAGCAAGTTCAAATGCCAATGTTTTTTTTCTTGGCAAATTTTCACGAAATGGTGTTTTCCCTTTAAAAATGGAAGAAAATAAATGTTTTTAAAAATTATAGTTGCCAAATTTCAAATTTGAAAATAATTTACTTTTGTATCAAGTTTTATTATGTAGCCAAAAAAAAAATGATGTTTTAATTTTTTTGATTTTCACATTTCTTTATAGCCAAATCTAAATCATCATACATAATCATCTAGTTACATGATTGCAACTTCAACACCATTGAAGTTTTGAGGGAAAAAAAAAAACGATTAATTCTTACCACAATGTGTAACATATTCCAAGAATTGGAAAAAACATAAATATGATCCATTGCTCCAATTCGGAGACACATAAAAAATATTTTTCTAATAAATATGACATTTGGTTCCAAAACTTTTTTATTTATGTGAGCATATATACATCATTTGAGCTATTCTTTAGCAATAATGTGCAACATGTTCCAACAACTATGCAAAAACTATATTTAATAAGCATTGTTGCAACTAGGAAAGTTATAAGAAGAAATGGTTTTAACAAAATGGAAATTTAAGTTGTTATTTTTTTGTTATTCCAAATTGAAGGTGTGCAATGTGCAAAACACCAAGCATTTTTGTTTGTTTTCAATGTGTAGTGTTGTGAACATGTTGTTAGGTGATTTTGAAACATTCTACCAAACACAAAGGAAGGAAAGGCAACACCATGAATGTACATGTTTATCACATATAGTAAAACTTGGTGGATTTAATCAGCATGAAGGTTTGTTGCTTATCATTTTAACACATGTGCATTTTATTTTGATATGGTTTCATACAATGTATCCTTTTATAACCTGTCAACTTATATAATGTTCAATCTTTTGGAATTCATGTCATAGTCATTTTGTTCAATTAAGACATAGACCACACTAGCGTTTTTATTTGTGACAATTTTTTGTCACTTGGTAACAAAAACAAAGCAAGTTATGATTCATATCTACAAATTTTTTAATAAAAATGGCCCAAAGTTGCCTTACATCAATGGATTTTTTCCAAATTGCCAAATTTTGAAAAAAATTTCTAACATGTCACAAAAATATGGAAGGATTCCAAAACATTTTTACTTTCTTCTCTAACCTATAGTTAAATTTAGTTAAATCCTCTTGTGAACAATAACCAATCTAGATTTTGATTCAATTATTTTATTGATATTTGCATTCCTCATTTATTATTTGTCATTCAATTACATTGACTTGTGTTCAATTGATTGATTGAGAAGATTGAATCAAATAACATTCTTAGGAATAATAAAGCTCATTGTCAAAATGTTTTTAAAAAAAAAAATGACTTCAATTATTTTTACTACAATTTGTATGTAAGGATTTTTTCTATGCACTAAAACTACATTATGGTTTATTTTTGTTTGAAATCATATTGAGGTTTTATGTTATTGTCCATTAAATCATGTTTTGTTCAATATCAAGGTGCAAACGGAATATCATGAACCACACCCAGCCCTTTGGGTGACTAATTATTGAGTGTTTATTTTGAAATATTTTGGAGATTTTTTTAACAAAAATATTTTTAAAATCTTGAAATTTTTCATCAAGTTATTATGTTATCGTTTACATAAAAAATTTGCTAAAATATGTCATTTTCAAAAAAAGTCAAGTCCATCTATAAGTCCTTTTACTACTTAAAAACATTAATTATAATGTTTTCAAATGTTCTTGAGTATTTTTCATTCATTAGATTGATTTCAAACTTTTAGAATATATATACCAATACATAGAAAATAACATTATGTAAATGCAATTCCATTTGGAATTCTTTTTTTTCTTTCTAAAATGTTAGATACATTGAAAAACCAAGCCTTGATTACAACTCTTTATGTATATGTTAATGTGAGTGCACCCACCAAAGTTTATAAAATATTCTATCATATATGCTTGTTGGATTTAATCATATAAAAATATGAAAAAAATCATTATGAAATTTATAATGCATTATATTTTTATATCAATTAAAAATTGTGGTAGATACCCAATCTCAAAATTATATACTATACATTCCAATGATGAAAAATAAGCCAAAGTTGGTTTAGCATGATAATAATAAGGTCCCCTTGTTTCATCTTACAAAAATCAATTCCAAAAATCAACTACCTCTTCAAAACATAACTAGCTACCACATTCCTTCTCCTTGCCCACCTACATAGACATGAAAAAAAAGGTCATTTTCAAGCTTCTTTTCATCATCAAAAATGTATTAACTATAATGGAGGTTGCTTAAGATTTTTTTCAAAAGCCTCATGATTTTTTGATTTTTTTTTTCAATAATGGTTTGTCAAAGATAATGTTAACTTAAATGAATTTCCTAATATATATTGGGTGATTTTCATCAATACATATGTGTTTTACAATGTGTTTTTTATTTTATCAACATTATGTTATTGAACATGGATAAAATTTTGTTGTAGTTCATGGTTTTTTCCACTTAAATTTCATTAATTCATTTTCATAAATAATATGTCAATAAGTAATGTAGGAGGAAAAGGAGAACAAAAAAAATGACAAGGATCTAAAAGCAAAAACAATGATGGTGTTTAACCAAGGTGGAAACCTCTCTGACACAAATAATGGTTGAAGACATGCATAGAATGATGAGAGATTTTTTAATGTGGAATTTCGTGTTAAAAACTCTATCCATAATCTTCAATTTCTCTTGTAAGTTATTGACATTTCTTGTCTGAGTTTGAATATTTTAAATATTAAAATTCAATTATGACTTGTGTGATTTGCAACCTTCAATTTTTTTTGATAATATAATGTTTATAACTTGAATATATATAATGTTAAAGACAAAAGATCAAACACCATTTATGAAAATGAAACCATTGCAACATTATAAATTATCCATAATCAAGTTTGTTTTACTTGTGTGCATTAGCATTTTTCAAAATAATTGCAAATTCATGTACTTCAATTTTGAAATAATTACAAATTACTAATAGGTGTTCCAATTTCAATTATATATATATATATATATATAATCACATCCTTTACAATTTGTTGGTTCATGTTGATATTTGGTTCAAATTATCACTTTTGTGTTTTAAATATTCATTTTATCTATTGGATAAGAATATGGGTTTAAAAGATTTTTTCATCAATGTTTGAGCCCAAATCTCTAAAAGAATTTGGGTTATTGCATGTCCAATATATTTCAAACTTTGTTCCCATCTTCCTAATTTAGTAATACAATTGAACCTTTTAAAACGTGCATATGAAAAGTGTTTTCATATGTTTCAATGTTAGAAGTTGCTAGAAGAATAATGAAATAATGTTAAATTCCGAAAAACCTACTCAAACTTGATTTTTTGAAAATTATTATGCAGAATTTTGATCATAAAATTTCCAACAAAACTATTTGTTAACTCAATTTCAATGTGTTGGGGGATATATGTCAAATTTATTTTTTGTGAAATAGTTGTGATAAAAAATTGCCAACATTTTCATACATTGTTGAAAAGAATTTATCATTGAATACATATTATATGGATATTCCCCATTGCTATACTTGTTACCCTTGGGAAAAATGTTAACATGTAAAAATTTGAAACACACATAAAAGGCTTGATCAATAGGTCTATACCTTCATAACGTCTCATGACTTCCATATATTTTCCTTTTGGCATTTTCTTGTTTTTTCTCAAGAAATGACAATTAGATCAAACATCATTGCCTAAGATGTGAAGGGGTTCAAGTCGCAAAAAATAGCCCTTACATAATTGTTTTTTGATTGATGTCTTTAAACATCACAACACATTGGAATCATTCTTTTGGGCCAAATGTGTTTTTGATATGGTATACATATGTGTATAGTATTGAACAAGGAATGCATTAAATAATGACAATACCTTTTAAAAAGCAACTTCAATCAAAATAATTTCTAAAGCTTGAATTTGAAGATAAGAAGACTAAACATCATATGTCAAGCATCATTGGAAAAGATTAATACAATTACGTGCTATTGACATCAAGAGGCACTCCTAAACCTTCAAAGTTAGAACATCATTTCAAAAAGAAAACAATTTCAAGTGAGTTAGTGTAAGTGCATATTGAAACACAACTTTGTGTATATATGACCATTCCATCATGTGATGGTTTGCATTGCACATGACAATGTCACAACTTCAACCCTTGTCATGACAGTAAATGCAAGATTTCAATTTATAAAGTAGTCATGTTAAATATTGGTTGAGAGATCAATAATTCCATTTGATGGAATGTTTGACCTTGTTGCCCAGTTGACAATTGTGGCAACTTCTTGGTTCTATAATCTATTGGAAAATATTTTCCTTTTGAAAATAACCGCCATTTCCAAATCTACAAGGATCAAAATGATTTGGGACAAGGACAAAGGTTCCAATTTGATGTAATTTGCAATTATTTCAAAAGCAAGCCACGTGGCATGAACCCTCAATACAATCATGTGAGCAACACTCAGTACAATCATATGAGCAACCCACGATATGAAATTTATTTAGTCAATGATTGTATTCTTTGGAGTCAATTGGTGAAAAAATCATCCACTCAGTGCATTCCTAGTCTAGAGTTTGGCAAGAGAGGTAGATATGTAACCCTTGGACACATTGAATGGATATTATTTTCCTACTGAACCTACCACCCCATGAGGTGGGAGGGTTCCTACACCTACTCATTAAGAGCGGGAGGAAAATTGTGCCTACTATGGAGTCAAAAGCTGTTTGGAAGCATGCTGGAAGAATGCTGCCCCTGCCATTCATTTCACTTATAAGGCCTTCAGGCATAAGCAATAGGTGGATCAATTCCAACATGAGCAATAGAAGTGGACAAATTGGTAGCAAGACCTGAAAAAGTTTGGTCAGAAGCCACCCACAACAATTCTTGCAAGGTTCCAGATCACCACAGGTCTTTCTTCAAGCAGCTCAAGAGGCCTTTGCACCAATGGTTCACTTGTAAAAGTCAGCTGGACGTGTTGGAATGTCTAATGGCTGTCACTTGCTTTGTTGCAAGTACCCATTTGTGCAAATACCAACTGGGTTGCAAACTATTACCTTGTGAAGGTGGTGCAGGTATAAAGTGTACACCTGATGATGTCAGTGAGATCTGTCAGCTGATGGTTTTGTAGCTGAGTATGTCATCATGTGGATCTATGAGATTCCCTGGGCTACACACATGGGTACAGAACACATGTGTACAGAACACACATGCAAACCTTCAAAGTTTGGAGGTTGACCTTGCAAACTGTGGATATCACACGGATGACATCTCAGCTTCTCTCGTAGCAGGTCGGTAAGCAACAAAGGTGCCATCATTGGCAAAGGAGCCAGGGTTGAAGCATGTCACACCCATGTAGTGGAACACTTTCTGCTCAGCTCTATCCCCCAATATAATCTGATGCTCATAACATAAAAGCACAGTTAGTGTTGCAGTACTAGTCTGAAATATTTACCCTCCTGTGCACCTGGTGTAAACATGAGCAACATAGGGTTCTTGCATATATAAATCTATGACTATGGCTTGGGAGTGATTCTGTAACAAACAGAAAGAGAATTTTAATGAGAAGTAGCTGGCAGGTAATGAGACAGAAATCTTACCGTATGGGGGATTGGATACAATGAGAGAGCATGATCATAGTTCCATATGATGGGCTGTGTTGTCAGTGGCAATGGGCAGAGATGGCTTTGGTGTGTTATGGTTACAATGAGCTGCAATTATTGACCAAGACTGTTCACACTTGTGAGGGCGGATGAACAAGATTTGTGAACTGCAGGTGTGGTGTTAGCCCATGGTGAAGTGATTGCTGCAATACTGGCAAGAAACCAAAACTTTTAAAGGGAGTGCTGTCATAAGGAAAAGCAAATAAAAGCCATGGGTGACTTACATGCTCAAATGGGTCACTAGTTTCATCTTCAGAGGGAGTACAGATGCAGGAGCGCCGCATCCGATATTGTAGGTCCTCACGGAACAGCACAATCTCTTGTGAGTAAAAGCGAATTCTGTAGCCCCAAAAAGCTTTGTAAACCCATTAGATTGCAGTAAGAACTCCATTGAAGGTTAACCATTCTCTCAGTTCCAGCAAGACAAAATACTAGCATGACAGGAACGAATTGCAGTCATAAAAGTGTCAGTTGTAAAGAAATTATCAGAGCATCACCATCATGAGGCGTCTGCAATGACTATAGAGAAATCCACATCCTGAGTCTGTGTCACTTTTCTGGTAGCAACAACAGACAGGCAACTTGCCCTTTGCTATGAAGGAGACTGACTGTAAATCTGGGATCTAATTCTTGACGTAATTCTTCAACACACCTGCAGGGGTTGCTGCCAAAGATGGAATTGGGGAGGTGCTTTAGAATTTCATCAGTGAAGAATTTTGGTAATGCAGGCCTGGGTAGCACATTAGCAGGTCCTGCATTGAAGATAATGGTCATTCATTTAGAAGCAAACACAGCAGCACTTTGCTAAGGCCCATGTTCAAAAAAGCTTGTTGGTATACAGCACCTGCTAAATCAAGGAGGAAATTGCACTTTCAGAGCAGGAGTTGGTAGAAACCTGGGTCACCAGGGCCTGGAATAAACAGAAAGCGGCTTGCATCCTTGATGCGTGGACGGCTTGCAATCAAAGATCCCAGCTGTTCAAATTGACTCCTGGACAACAAGAGATTGGTTGGTGACAAGATCTGTGCAAATGACAAGTGCTCAATGCATCCAGGGCTACTTGTCTCCAGAAAATCAAGTGAAGACATTGCTTAATTTGGTGGTGCATCAACTATTAACCTGCTTGAGAATTGGGATCAATGTGCAAAACTACGAGATTCTGTGGTGCTTTTTTGGGAATGAGAATGCAAAAAAGAGACCCGCAGAGGGTGATCACCTACCGTAGCTCAAAGAAGTTGTAGAAAGCGAGGTTGCAGGGATGTGAACAGAAGTTGCCCAAGAAAATGAAGAGGGAAGGCACCACCTCGACTGACTCATATCCATCCAAGACTTCCTCAAGCTTCTGCATCGTCTGTTCCTCCACCACCCCAAGGAACACCATACACAATCCTTATTTCATATCACTGTGACGCCTGCTCTCATTGGGATACAAAACAAGAAAACTGGAGGAAGATATCAATACAAAGAGTGTAAGTGACCACAGTTCGAACACAAGGAAATCTGTGCCAGGAATTGCCTTCGGCTAACTGCTGCCTGAAAGTAAGCATTTCAAATTCCTTTGCATGGGGTAGGGATCAGTAGAGAGTTACCTCTGCACTGTCAAGCCAAACATCAGAGAGGATCACAAACATGTCATTGACTGCTCTCTTCTCCAGTTGTTCGAGACGAATCTTAATAAAAAGAAGTAAAGGAATTCAATCCGCAGTTCTTTTGGAATGAATCCCCTTCCCACACTCCCAATCCATTGACTTACACCATTTCTTAAACCCATCCTTGAAGGGACAACAGATCTGGTAATAGGAGGGATCATTGTCATAGGCGAGGAGGATGCATGTGTCCAAGAGGGAATAGAAACCATTGGATATGAGCATGATGTCCAGGAGCGTGAAATTCTAGAGTTACACAAAAGTAGCACAGCAGGATACAATCTCTTCTGATGATAAAACACCACCACCAAAGAAGTCAATGCCAGCTGTGATCTGTAGAGATGCTTCTCTGCTCTCAAGAGGTGGAAACCCTAATGTATGGATCTGTTCAGTACACATAGATTCCCCCCCCCCAGCCCCAGGTATCAGACACCATGATCAGAGCATCCTGCTGAAAAATTGGACCACTAGCATAAGATTCTTGGTATGGATCAAGCATAACAATCTGGTGCTTGCACAGAAATGGAGAATCTGTACGTGGAGAAAATGCATTGCAATTCCAATACTAGGAGCACCTGGAAAACACCATTAATTTGGAAATCCCCTTCTGCCACAACGACAGAGTTCTCTGTGAAAAAGCCGGTTGTTATCTTGTGTTTGCATGTCAAGGGTAAATCCAAGAAATCATGTTGTGTGCATATTCTAAATCCTAAAAACCCTACTGCTTCTCTAGATGACATTCTCAAACCACAGAGAGAGAGAGAGAGACGGACAGACAGACAGTGCTTCTCAATTTTGCTTCTTTTGGAAATGTAAATCAACTCAAAAACCTTGTCAGGATATAGCTTGAGACAGGTCAACAGGAATTGAAGCAGAAAGATCTTCCAGGAAGAAGTGCCCATCCTCAAGCTGTGAGATGACACCCATTACCCACCTTCTTCCAGTGCACCCTACAAGAGATTGTAAGGGTGTCATCTGCAAATGCGAAAGGATAGAAGAAGAAGATTATGATGATGATGATGACGAGGATGATGAGAAAGATAAGAGAGCACATAATATGACAAACCCAAGTTTCACCAGATGATTTTGTAGTTCAAAAAAACATCATGGATCTTTTCCTTACATCAGTCAAGATCTTGTTCAAAACTCTTTCAGTGCTTCAGAATCAGGAGTTGCAAAAATTCTCTGAGAGAAGTGGAGGAAGGCCTACTACTAACCTCACAGCTCCCAGAGTGGGATCCATGCCCTCCAAAGGCAGGTTTCGCAAAATGCTTGTCTCTCAAGAGCCGCTGTTGAAGGAGCTGAAGTCTGTCTCTGTACAGACAAGCTTTTGCAGGAGCATTGCCGTGAATTGGCAGTTTCCCAATGAACCTGTGCCATGCCAGGCACCATTGCCCGTACATGTGATGTGTCAAATCAGTAATTCTCTAAACCCTAAACCCTGAACCTAAAGCCTTACACAATGCGATTCTCTCTCTCTCTCTCTCTCTCCAAACCCAAAGGAAAGAAAGAAAGAAACTGCCCTGAAGGAAGAAGTGAGGAGCTTACGAATGGAAGACTTTGCGAATGGAGTCGTAGCTGATACGAGGCACTTGGAATGCATCGATGACTCGGAGCATCTGCTTGTGATCAGATTCGTTCAATCCTGTCAATAGACTGAGCACTGCCTCGATCTCTTCTTTCCCGACTACGTTGCTCTTCACTGCAAGAAGAACAAATCAAAGACCAACAATGTAAAAACCAGCGTATAATTAGACCTTGCCAATAACGATCTTCCACAACAACAATGCAACAAGCAAAGATTAGGGAACTCGACTTACGCGCTTGTTTATCGATTTCTGTCAGCAAAAGCTCCAGGGCTTCAGTCTCATTCAGGGAGGAGGAGGAGTTGTCAAAGAAGGCTAGTACACCTTTCAGAGCTTCCATATTCAGCGTCAGGCCACGCATTCGGAACTTATGTTGCACTGCTCTCATCCTGCGAGCCTGTTCCGGCGCCATCTCTCTGTCTCTGTCTCTCTGCCTCTTTTTTTGTGCTAAACTAACCACACCAAGAATCAATCTCTCTCTCTCTCTCTCTCTCTCTCCAACTCCAACCTCAGATGTCCAGCACTCCGAGCTTAAATCCGACACAACCCATCTTCAATCTTTGTGTCCAAAGCTCCTCTAATGCATTGCAACTAGAAATCTTTGTCTCTAAAGCTTAAATCCAACACAGCCCATCTTCGACCCTTGTTTGTAAAGCTCCTGTAAAGCTCCTCTAATCCATTGCAACTCCAAATCTCTCACTCTCAAGCCCAAATGCAGCACAACCCATCTTCAATCTTTGTCTGCAAAGCTCCTCTAATATATTGCAACTCCAAATCTATCTGTAAATCCCGATCTCCTCCTATCCCAATTCACCCATCCCAACGTCAACAGACCAAATGTTGTTGACAACATTCTCTTGAAATCAGAGTTGCTAGTCCAACTCTCTCTCCGTCTCTCTCCTTCCTCAAGCGGCTGGTGTTTATCGTCGTGTTGGCGGGAAGAAGGTCGCATGGGTCTTGTAGAAAGTAGAAAAACATTTGAATCCTCCTTGTCGCATCCTCCGTTGTAGTCTAGATGGTTAGGATACTCGGCTCTCACCCGAGCGACCCGGGTTCGAGTCCCGGCAACGGAAGCTCCCGAGTTAGGATAGGACTACCTCTTTTGTATATATACTTTTCCCCTTTTCTTTTCTATTTTTGGTGTCGACGGACGGACGGACAGACGGACGGACTGTCTCGTCGGTCGGACTAGACGGAAGTTGACTGTCTCGACGGACGTGAAGGAAGGAAGTTCGTTAAACTTTCGCTTTCGCGCGCTTTCTTATTCTCGGATCCTGTCCGGATGGATGGAAACTAAAGAAAGTTGACGGATTGTGTCGGCGGACGTTAGTAAAAAGTTTGGCTTCATCGTTGCTCGTCGTTGTCGTCGTTGGCGGCTGAAGTCAGGAACGCTGGCGATTTCTGATTCTGTCGCGACGGAAGTAACGAAAGTTGGCGCGATAGTTGTCCCCCATCGTCGTCGTCGGTACTGAACTGAAGAATGGTCGCACGATCGTTGCCCGTCGTCGTCATCGGAGGGCGGCAGAAGTGAAGAACGTTCGCGCTTCCTTTGCGAAGAAGGCTCCAGTCGATCGCTTTCGGATTCTGCGTCGTCGGAAGCGAACAAAGGTGGCGCGATCCATCTCGTTGGCCGTCGTCCTGCTGCGAACGCGGCAGTGCGGGAATCGACAAAATGCACATCTCGACAAATGGCAGCAAAACCGAGAAATCCGCTGCACATGAAGCACCTTTGCAATGTGTACAGGTTTTGTGCCAGCAAGCATGATCCGGTGTTGTATTTTGTCGGAACTCGGAAGGGTTTCTTCTTGGCACATTGCGTCGAAGCATTTTGATCAGGATTGAGTCGGATTCCTAAGCTCTGTTGTAGAGTGTTTCCTATATCCTTGTTTGTCTGAAAAGCTTTTAGGAGCAAAAGATGGCGGATTCAAAGGAGGTCTTCGAAGAGAATCCGGAGCGGAAGGGTGAAGCAGCGCACAACAGGCAGATGGATCGTCTCCACAACCGAAATGTAAAGGCAGGTACGGAGCGATCGGACAGGCGATCAGCAACGGGACATAGCGGCGCCGTGAAGAAGTCGGGCCACGGCGGCAAGTTCACATGGGACGGTCCAACCACCGAAGAAGACTACGCGGAGCCGCCGCCTGTTGCGTTGGACTCGAACGACCCTAACTACGTAGATCCGGAGGAAGAGGAAGAAGACAAGAGGGCGGCGATCGGTGAAGTGGAAGTTGCCAAAGTAGCAAATGATGCTGCAGCGTAGTGTTGCATACGTTTTTTTCTCCGAGGCCGAGAAGCTCACAAGGGTTAGGGTTTCCTTCTCACTAGAGTTTCTTACTCTTTGCTGTACATCGTCACATCTGTTGTCAATTTCGTCTCTGTGATCATCAATCTTGTCAATTCGGAGAAAAAAACACAGGACTGACTGTCCAGAAAGGTCACAGAGTCGTCCCTTCTCTGAACAACTGTGCAGAGTCCTTTGCCAAAGACTCTGCCAAGCAAGGAGTTTCCATCCTGCCTTTTTTTTTCCCCCTTTATTGGTTTCTTTTTCACTCTTTTGGTGTACATAATAGTACTGTTGCTCCTTCTTCTTCTGTCAATTGTCTACTGACTGTGTTTCTTTTGGCAACAAGACTCTCTCACAAGGAGCTTCCATCCCACATTTCTGTAATGTATGGGTCAGACACTGCCCTATCACAGTTCAATACTTTTGCAACCAAACTCTGCACTCAGGAGTTCCATCCTGGCTGTAATGTTATGCTGTATTTTGGTTTTGATGATTCTCACTCTTTCTGTGCATCATAGTGTTTGCTGCTTCTTGTGTTAGGTTCAACTGTCTTTCTTTTGCCAGGTAGTTTTCAACATACTCTGCACTTTGGACTTCCATCCTGACTGTCGTGTAATGCTGCATTTGGGTGTAACAATTCTCATTCTTTTTGCACATCACAGTGTTTGCTGTTTCTTGTGTCAAATTTAAGTGTGTCTTTAATCCAAAATACTTTTCAACAAGATTCTGTAAGGAGTTTCATTCTGCCTGTTACATATGCTGCATTCCTCTGTAATGATGCTCATTCTTTCTGTGCATCATAGTATTTGCTGCTTTTTGTGTCAAGTTTAACCTTGTTTTTTCCAATTTACTTTCTAACAAAGACTCTGTAAGGACTTCCATCCTGCTTGTTGTATATGCCTGTTGAGGTGTAATGATTCTCATTTTTTTGGTGCATTATAGTATGTTTGCTGCTTCTTGTGTCCAGTTCAAAAAGTGGTTTTTGGTTTTTCAACAAGGCACTGCAAGAAGTTCCATTACACATTATGTATCTGTTGCATTGTTATTGTGATACATAATTTATGTTGTAGAGACTACCAACACTATTACTGTCTCTTGCAGCTTTGATGTGCAGTTTTTGCACAGTATCAATTTTTAGGTGACAGGGTTTTAGAATTTGGCATTTCCTCTTATGTAGTTGTATTTTGATAAACACAGTACCCTTCAAAACAGAATCAGAGAGGCATTTTGTCTCTTTTGGACTGTTGAGACTCCTGGGATTTGTTTTTCTGTTAATTTGTGAGGGAGAATAATCAAATGACCTGCTGATAAAGAGGATTTCTTAGGAGAACCTTCCCAACGGGGGTGTGGTTGAGGATGCAACCTTGCAGATGATTATACTGACTAGTTTTCAAGGTCATGATGGTTGATCTTGCTTTGATGCTCTCTATTAGGTACCCGACAGAGATAGAATGGGGTGCATTAAGTGGAAGTTGGGCATATAAAACCCCAGCCCTAACATTAAGAGAACTGCCCATTTC
>Ga0116227_10001942_pt1 | contig 47123 bp, 34 predicted proteins | sample S1TSphgellanicum_FD_89693 | JGI IMG/M metagenome (GOLD analysis project Ga0116227, IMG submission 89693) | Host-associated microbial communities from peat moss isolated from Minnesota, USA - S1T2_Fb - Sphagnum magellanicum MG | ecosystem: Host-associated > Plants > Peat moss > Unclassified... | reverse complement strand
ATTTTTTTTTTTTTTTTTTTTTTTTGTGTTTTTATTATTTTTTTTTTTTTTTTTTTTTTTTTTTTTTTTTTTTTTAAAAAAAATATTTTTTTTTTTTTTTTTTTTTTTTTAATTTTGAAATTCTCATCGTTTTCATGATCTACTATATTATTGCCATATGAGTAGTGAACTTAATTCAAAGTGTAGTTTATTTGTTGATTATAATGATTTTTCAACATGTTGACTTCATGTTTTCACCCAAAAAAGAATTCATTTCATTAATTTCAGGATTATTTAATCACAAAACTGACCTTAGGGTAAGGGTAGTTAGTTAGTAATCACTACTTTGTAAATAAGCCTCAAGGAGGCGAGGGGGGGGCCGGCGTTTAGGGTCCTTCTTCCACCCTTTTCTCAAATTGAAGGTTAAATTAATAGGGGGGCACTTGTGTGTGGCCTTCATTCCCACCTAGACCCATTCTTCTTCATTCATTCCTTGCTATTTAGGTACCTAATCTATACATTATGGGCCCCAATTATGTTGGCCCTAAGGGCTAGGACTCACAATCAAATCCCCTTGCAAATATGTTCAATTGGGACAAAAATTCACCAACAATTAGATTATTGGTAAGTACATGATTTTACACTAATTAATTAACCTAATTAATACTACTAAGTATAGACTTCTTTACAAGGTTAAGAGTCATCCAAAGTTTAAGCTTATCATGAGCTCCTTGGGAAGGGTGGGGATAATAAGTCATAAGAGGTTCAAACAAGAGTTTAGGTTTAGGGTTTAGGGTTTAGGGTTTCTTGTCCTTATTCTTGTTGACATGAGCTTTCTTTTGTTTTGTTTTTTTGCCTTGCAAGGCTTTTTTTTACCTTTGTCTTACTAGATGCATTTTGAACAAGTGGCACTACAAAGCCTTTGTCTTAAAAAATAATGATTTACATGAAATTTTATTAAAAGATGCAATGTAAAATTGTCTTAATTTTATGGACTCAAATTAAATCACTTAAGAGTTCATTGGCTTTATGATGAGTAATGTTTAATTTTGAATTTTCTAATGTAGTGGGGGGGTGTTTACTCAATGTTTTTTCTTGAGCAATTGAAAGAATTATTGTGTTTTTATAAAATTGTGCATATATATATATATACCCTCATTTTCATTCACACATATAAAATTATACAAATATATATGACAAATAATTTGAGTTTCACGATGTTGTGTGTTACTAGTGAAGTTCAACTTCTTCTTTTTTTTTTTTTGGACATTTTCATTTATTTATGTCAATGTCAAAAAATTATGTGTATTATATAACTACTTTTATTTCAAAATTTCTTAAATTAGGAAAATTATTTTGAATAAAAAAATAAAAATGTATAGGAACTTTTTTTTTAACTCTAAACAAAATTTATGAATAAAGTATATATAATAAAAGCTATTTAAATCGAGATCTTGATATAAATAATTTTCATATATATATATATATATATAATATAATAGAAATATATAAAACTTTTATCAACAACAACAGAAATCATTCCCAAAAAAAAATAAAAATTTGAAAAATGAATTTTACATCATCAAAATTAAGCTTGTGTTTCACATTATGTTGCACATCATCATTAGAAACGACTATCAAATAAACAATAATCAAATCTTCCCCAACACAAATTATATTATTACAATTAAATTATAATTGAAATTCATAATCAAAATGTTCCACTCCAAATACCATTCTATTTTTCTTCATTGTAATAATAATAGACAATCTAAAAAAGCAAAGCAAATACAACTTACCACAATGAAATTGAACATGTTTTGTTTGAGTTAATAAAATGTTTGAGCATATCTTCTTCAATTGCATAATAGAATGTCAATGTTCAACATGGCATTTTTTCACTCCAAAATCCAACTACCATTCAATCCTTTTTAGGGTTTAGGGTTTAGGGTTTGTGATCTACCCACTAATAATTGATTCTTATTGTTATTAAGTACTCATTAACTAATGCTAAATAGTAAACAATTTGGTTCTTCACAATTGATCCCCCCCCTCCATAACTTAGCAAAATTTGCATCCTCCTCCCCTTAAAAGCAATATAATAAATTCATAAGGCTGATGGTTTTGTTCACATAGCCCTCCATTTATTAAGTCTTAAAGTGGGATGGATGTTAATTGGGGGTGTTTTAAAACCCTAATTTTAAACCCTAAACCCTAATTTAATTTTGGGTTTGTAACTCATGTAATGAATTTTTTGTCTTAGCTTTTCAAGCTACAATTAAAACCCATTTAAAAGATGGGGTGACTAGCTAACAAGCATGAATGCAATCTATTCATACATCATACAACCATAGACATAATAATAATAATAATAATAATAATAAATTATTATTATTTTCATTATTATTGCCTTCTTATTTTTCAAATTTATGCATGAGCCCAATTCACATTTGGAAGAAAGAAATGACAGGAAAAAAAAATTAAAAAAATTTAAAAATTAGGGTTTTTCAAGTAAGTAGGGTCTCTCTCAACACAAAACCTCTGAGAAAATTTATTAGGGTTTAGGGTTTGCAAAGCTCCAAACCCTAATGGCGATGGCGCGACGAGCAGGGGAGATCCCAAGAGAGAGAAAGAGAGAACGGGAGCGAACGAGCGAGCGAGCGAGAGAGAGAGAGAGAGAGAGAGGCGGTGGTTTTGCAGCGCAGATCAATGCTTGTGTGAGTAACGAGATTCCCCCATCTCAGCAAGCTACAAATAAGAAGAAGAAGAAGAAAAAGAAGACCAGAAAACAATTACACTACCTCAGATTCTACAGATTTTTTTGACAAGCTGATCATTATCTAGTATAGACTTTTCTTGATTGTTTTTTTTTTCTTTGCTGAGTTTTCAGGCAAACAATCATCGCTCATGCAATACAGAATCCAGTGATGCTTTTCAGTAGCAGGAAAATTAACACCTTGTAGAATTATTATTGTTTTGGTTTCTGAAAATTCTTCGTCACAAGATCTCAAGAGATTTGGAGAAGGACTCTGCTGTTGCAACAGCATGTTACGTGTGTCAATTGACGATCCTCATTCACTGGTTGGTTGTTTCTAGGGTTTTCTCACAAGGCTAAAGTGTGGCTGGTTGGTTTTTGGGGTTTTCTTACAAGGCCTAAAGTGCTAGCCAAGGACAGACAGGATGTTTGTTGGGTTTTAAGGGTTTAGGGTTTGGTGAATTTTGAGGCTAGTGAAAGACAGACAGACAGGATGTGTTGTTTTCCCATCTCAAAGTGAGAGGGATATTATAAGGTGGATTGTTGTGCAGTTAAAAAGATGCTGTTGAAGCTCAACAAGAATCGGCAGAGGACAAAACAGAATCAATCATGGTTGAGAAAACCCTAAGGAATTCAAAGAAGTTTTTTATTGTTGATTTGTGTGTTCTTTGCTTAGCTTGAACTTGAGATCTTCCTGGGTCCAATTTTTCACTTCTCTCTTCAAAGGTGAAGAAGGTGGGTACTCTCCACATAGAGAGAGAGAGAGAGAGACATCCCCCTCTTTTCTTTTGTAAAAGATGAATTGGGGTCAGAAAATGTGAAGAATTGGGCTTCTTAGGAAATCTGTAAGACATGTTGTAGACTGTAGACTGACTGCACTCCATATGAGCAGGGGCCCCAGCATTGGATCCACACTCCCCAGTTCAACAATTTTCATGTAGAAGAAAGGGGTGGAGATGGATTCCTTCTTTGTTATGGCAATGTCAAGTAGGCTTGTAATAGTAGCAACATCTTGTTAGAGGCAGGCTGGTGGTGTAATGTGGGTGAAGTAAATCCTTGTCATCCATCAATTGACCCCCCTCCTGGGCCCCTCTTCTCTTTCTCCTTCATGAACCAAAGTTCAGATCTTTAGGTGTGACTCATGCGCAGAGGAATTTTTTTTTGTTTTTTTTTTTTGTCTTATGTATGCAGAAGACTCACCAACCTTTGGACCTGCATTCTTCTGATGGTAGGACCCTGGGACCCTGTAGACTCTCACTCAAGTCTTGATCTAGTTTGTGACCCATCAGAAGCTTTTATTTGACGTGATCCAGAACTACATCTTCTCAAGTATTACATGTATAAAAATATGTACTTGTTGTTTCTATGTCTTTTATATGAGGGTTTTACGGATAACTGGCCATGACATCATGTTTTGAGCTTCTTGTTTGCAGTACCCAGGGGTACTCACCATCCATCCACCCATCCATCCATGCATCAACCCACCCAGCATTGTGTGTGCGTCTGGTAAAAGGGGTTGGGTTTCCTTTTTGGCACTCTGGCTTTATCAAGCAAGATGGATCTTGCAAACCTAAATTATTTGCTCCATGGTCAGGTTGCACATGATTTCTGTGGTGTTTGCAGCAAACTCATTTTGTTTTTGGGAGTACACCATCAGCAGACTTGTTCCATTCAGTCGACAAGTTGATGAATCCTGGGACTGGTAGAGAGTAGTTTATATGTTTTGGGTATGCTTTGTTTTGGGTTGCTGAATTATTTGGTGGATGGATGCCCCTTGCATGTGTGCCCTCTCACTCAAATTCCTATGGCAGGCTACTTGGAGGGATATATACTGAAACCTAAGAAGTTTAGGCATCCAAAGAACACTGGCTGGCTGCACACAACCGGAAGTGGATATTGTAACAACTGACAAAGTGCTGCTTTCACTGCTACAAACAAGTTTGCAGTACAACAGTGCTGTTGTGTGTGGGGAAAAAAGCTAAAAATCAGTGAATATCTTACACAATATGTTGTTGTTGTTGCAACTGGCCATGTGATACATGCAATCCTTGACTTTTACTCTTGAGGAGAAAAGTGATATGAAGAAGAAGAAGAAGAAGAAGAAGAAGCATGGTGAGTATGTATGCTCCACTGTTGAGTTCATACACGGGTAAATTAGACCAGAGACCTTTTGACACCCAACAATTCCCTTTTGCAGAACTAGGAACAACTTGAGGATCTCTATCTAGTAAATTGAATCTTTAGAAATTTAAGAATATAGACCGCGATAAAGCACACACACAAGTTCACTTAACATCTCCCTAAGAAAATGATCATCTTGACGGTCTTGTCACAACAAGTCTAACACGAAGGTTGGAATGTCGGTTAAATAGTTGATGCATTAGACAAGATGTCATATTTTCATGCTGTATGATGATCATTCATGCACAATTTGTCCAAAAGCACCTTCCATAACATAAAGCCTTGAGAGTTTTGGTTTAATTTGTTTCCTAGGAAAGCTTAAAAGGTGTCTTAATATGAAACATTTATGATTAGGTCCTTTTATAATAAGAAGCATTATCCTTTAGGATTCTTAGATACTCCACCATAAAATTGAAGCTCTACCTTTACTACTAGTTGTGAATCTTGCCAAGTACCTTAGCCAATTAATTGCCACTCTCTATGTCAAATAAACAAAAACATCATCAATATTATCATCCAACATACATGGTCATAGCCTTGAAATCAACAATGAGTTCATTATAGTAAACCATCATTAGATTGGAATTTGTGTAATTGTTCGAATTTTGTAATCAAACAACATATACCATAATACCTTGGCAGATTTTGTCATTAATTATATTATTTGTAAAAAAATTGAAATTCTTAACTTGTTTCTTTTCCAACAAACAAAGACTTGTGAAGGAAAAGAGAAAATATGCAAGAATATATTGTATTTTTGACCTGAAATCTCCATAATTAATTAATTAATTAATTATTTAACAAACATGTGTTGATGCTACCCCCATACTATGGTATCCTTAATTTCAATGGTGGATTTCATCATTTTGAACTCAATGGAAAAATCGGTGGTCTATAGTGAGTCCATGCATTTTATTAATTCACATCTTGAACCTTTTGGATCAAGGATTACAAGTGTATTGAATTTGAAAGATCTTGCCTTTAATTGATATCATATAATTTATAGTACTTTTCAAGAATTTAAAAACAACAATTGTGCATTGTCAATTGGTTTCAACAATAAATAAATAAAAACTAACATGATCTAGTTTGTGGCACATTACTAGTGTTAATTTATGTGGATCCTACATTACCTAGTATCATCAAGTTGTTTCAAATCATTTCAATCTTGTGATCTCTTGGTTGGTTAAATTGACTTATATCTATGATTTTATTTTTATTATATTGGATGATTCTTACAAAGTCTTGAGGTTTGTAATTGCTAACATCTAAAATCACAATCCATGTGATTATGTTTAAAGACAAAGTAAAATAACTTGTAAAATGATAGATGTACATGTGAAAATGAAAGTGTTATATATACACACAAACACAAAACCAAATAAAATGTTTTGTTTGTATTCATATGAAATAGACATCAATTATGTTTCCTTGAACAAGGATTTACCTTTATTGAGATAAAGATTTGAAAATTATACATAAATATAAACCATATTTTCTGTTGTTTAATAATTGATAAGTATTATATGTTTCACACATGAAATCTGTATGTGATATGTTTTAATTTGAAATTTGAAATTATTTTTTTAAATTTTCAAATGAATGTAGAGATGTTAACTTAGGCTTTGAAAATATTACAACTTTAGATTTGGTTACACTTGCCATTTTTGTTACAACTTTTTGTATGTAGATGAAATAAATTTGTAATAATTAACACATGCAATTTTATTATTGTTTGATTATGTTGATTAAAAAACATTATTATTTCTACTTGTGTAAAACATAGGTTTGTTGGAAATATATTAGTTTTGAAAAAGAAGTTTATTTTGTTTAAAGTATGACCATTTTTTTTTGGTGGACTAAAAAGTATCATCTCTTATATAAATTATTGGTAGATATTACTTAAATATCAACCTCAAAGTTATGAATTCAAAATGTATAAAAGATTTTCAATGGAGAAAAAAATTCAAATTTGTCCAATTTCAAATGAATTTTTTTCATATCCAATATGTAAAGATATTTAAGATTATGCGATCTATACACTGTCGATAATATGCAAAAGAAGGTCAACACATTCTTTTTATAAGGATTGAACTCTCTTTATGACCTTCATAAAGCTTTGACTCCAATAGTAATGTAGTCAAGCCCAAGATTCCATGGATTAAAGTCCTACATATGTTTCAATATATCTAGTTAGACTTTGGATTAAACATGTTTTACTTACTCATATAATTCAATCATGGAAGAAAGTCAAAAGAAACCTTGAAATATGGAGGTTAGAAAAGACTTAATTTCATGTTTCATGTTGGCAAGATAAATGGACTTGGTATGGATAGCTTGTTCATCCTTCCTTTGGGATATTTGGGACTTTTCATTTGCTTTTTGAAGCTATGTTGTCTTCTAGTCAATTGTGTGTTCTAGATCAACATTCATTTGATGGAGCTTTCTTATTAGCTATTTCTTCTTTCACACTACTATCGTTAGGGTGATCCCCACTATGCCAATATTGCATTGAAAACCTCAATATAAAATATAATTGCAACATCAGTAGTGGAGGAGTAAACATGATTGGCCAACATTCTTCTAAAACTTAGTATGTCACAAAAGTGAATGATAAAACATGTAGATTCAATAAATTTTCTGCAAATAGTAACCTTGTTAATGTTCTAAAAGGTAATTACACCACTAAATGAAGTTGCAATGATATAGTGAAAAGTTATTTTCCACTTACTAATGTGCAAGACATGATTGCCAATGGGAGAAATTTGGTAAAATCAAAAAGTGTTGACAAAAGGTTATGTCAAATTATGAATTAAGCAATTTGACACATCCATTTCAAACTTGCCCATGAACATACATATGTGATGGAGCTTATAGTCAAGGTCCAACCCACTTGATTGAATTGAAAATTGACATTTCAAGAAATTGAAACACTGTGAAGTTGCAATTCAAGCTCTCAAGAGATTCAAATTTCGCAAAAATTAAATGCATGTGAATTTATAACAAAAGTTCTTATACATGGTTGCTTCTTCATTCATGGCTTATATGCTTGTGTATTAAATGTATGGATTGCCATAAAAAAATGGAAATCAAGTAGAAACTACTTAAGATGGTATAAAATTAATAATTTGGAGCATGTAATTATTTGACCATGCATTAAATCAACATTGCAATTTGCATTTGATCAACTCAAAAATAAAATAATAGCAAATGGAGTATTTGTTGGAATTTTTTTTACCCTTGAATTTTAAATCCTTTAATGTCGCAAAATAGGAACATCATCATCTATTTCTTAGTGAATAGTCTTAGTTGTAAACATTATGCAAATCAATACCATGAAACATCAATCACAAGGCACCAATCTTCTTACAACCCCATGAAAGTTATATAAGAAATGCAATAAAATTAATCATGAGACCTACATCAAGATCAATTGGAGAGAATGGTTGGATGGGTTTCTTTCACCCTTTCTACATTAACTTGCTACTGTTCAACATGTTTGAAGTTGATTTTGTTTTTGAATTCTATGGGGTTGACCACAAAAGTTGCTTGATCAAGAGTCCTATACAAAGATCACCCAATAGTTTAAACTTCAAATGTAAGTGTTTTAAGTAACCATTGACCAAGTTTTGAATGAATTAGATTTAAGTCAAATAAAAATTGTTACATTCTAGGTTTTAAAAATGTTTCATGCAATAGCAATAGATCTCTAGTATAGATGACCTCTATCTTGATAATGATGATCCATATTTGTTTCCAACATACATAACTCAAGGGTACACATACCTTGTAGCTTCTTCTTCGATACCATGTTCATTTATACATTCAAAACATACAAAGTAGAAAAATTAATAAATGATCTCAAAAATAAAGTGCAAGAAATTAACCAATAAACCAAGAATTAACCAATACATACCAAGAAACATAAACATTAGGAAAATGTTGAGCTTAAAATTTTGTTTTTTTATAAATGTCATTCTTTTTATCACTTATTCCATTATTATTTTGATTTTTTGCAAGTATTGAAATTTATCATGGAGGGCATTCTAATATGAGCTCTTATTGATGTTTTGGTTATTGAACAAGAATTTACAAGAATTTTAACAACTATGTCATTAAAGGTCTTGAGCAAGGAAGATCCTTCTTTTTGGGATCCCAAAAGGTGGGGTTCAAAAGAGCTCATTCAAAAAATTGATAAATGGAATAATTTGCAGGTTTTCAAAAAGTTGGGAGAGATTAGTACCTCGTGGTGATGTTTGTTATAAAATATCATTGAATGGACAACTTTACTGATGGCATTTGAAAAGAATGATTAGAAAAGCAATGTGAATTGGGGAGTTCAAAAGATGATCGTCAAGGTGTATATGGACAACCTAAAACTTCTTACGAAAGGTTATATAAGTTCGTAAAACATGGAAAACAATTGTTTTTGAACAAACTTACATGTATGAGTAATTTAGCTACATATATTGCTAGCCTAAGAAATTTCATTAATGGTTGAACTACATATTCATGCATAGGGAATGCTTATTGAGGTGAGATCAAAACAATCGAGGGATTACTTCTAGGTTGAATGATGGGTGCAAAGCTTGGCAACAACATCCACATTATAATGGTGGTGTTCATAGATTTTGCATTGTTTAGCGTGTGCAATCAAAATCCATAAAAACACTAAGGTCCACCTTATATACACCTTCTACACATTTACCCACAAAAATATGCATTCTGATGTTTATTACAACTAAATTAACATGATATTTGTTGCATGAGTTGGATATTTCTTAAGAGTAGTACACAGCGATTTTCCCAAATGAAAGAAAAGATTAGAGGGTTGATCAAACTTGAACTATATAAGACTAAAATCCTTTTTCATTGTGGGCCTTATGAACACTGTTTAAGATGACATTCAATGTACAACATAAAACATCAATCTTCATTTGTTGTTAGTATTTAAACATTTATGCTATATGGAGAGATACAACAAGGATCATAATGAAAGGCATGTCATTACAAAAATAATTCTTCTATTGAAGTCCCATCGTCTAGGTAGAAGTCATACCATCCATGCCATGGCTATAAAGATTGCCACAGATGTGTGTCCACCACAAACAAGATCATCGCAACCATCACTTGCCCCTTTGGTGGAAGCAAAAATTGCTTATATTATGAGGGAGGATGCATTTTATCGCAAATCTTGTAGCATAATGCACAATTTGTTATTTTTTCCCCATAAAAAGTTAGTGTGTATCCATCCTCATCTTGCAACTCTTCCATCATAAACAAAAACATTCAATTTTCTTTGGTTTTTTCCTTTACATGACTAAAAGCTCAAGCACTAATTTGTGCTCCTTTTTTGTTGCAGCTTCCTCTACAAAACATATAGTTGTTAATTTCCTTTCCAATTATAACCCAAGAAAACATATGACACAATGGGCCCACATGGCTATGAAGAAACGGACATCCAAACAACACAACAAAGTTTTATGAAAAATCGAATTAGTCAACATCATTATAATCAATCCACATTTACAAAAATATATTTAGAGTGAGATAACAAATTCAAGGTTTAGACTCATACAAGTCAGTTGTGGAACAAATTCTTTTCATTGTTGAGAGCTTCTCAGATGCTCATGTTTGCATCTATGTTCTATAATATTCCCAACATGGTAGAAATACCCATGTTAACTTCAGAACACAATAATTCGAAGAACATGAGAAATAAACGATTTCAAGGTAGAAGTTCAATGTTTGAGAGTTTGAAGGAATCTATAGACTAAGGTACCTACAAATGACAAGCAACTTTCCTAGGGCTTTCTTTTGTTGTGTTCTTGGAGGATTTTGAGAAAGAGCATTTTGTAGGTGAAGTGAGGTGCAATCCTAGGAAAATACCTATTCACAACTTGAAAAAAATAAATTGTACATAGAATAAACCTTTCAACTTTTCATGGGAAAAGCTCCATGACTTTTTGTGGGAAGGAGAAAACAAAGATATGAATAGACAAGACATTCCAAAAATAATCAAAAGATGATTCCAAAATGGAATTCTATCTATGACAAATTATAATTCAAAATGATTTTGGAATTGTTGTAGTGATGATCACAACCATAGATCCTATCTAAACCAATTTTGATGAAACATTATCACTAGAATAAAATAAAATAAAATAACATTGTATGATGTAAATTTAAAGATAAGAAATAAAAGATTAGGAAATGAATGTACAATGTACATGCATCTACTTTTGGTATCTACAATTTTAGGGCTACACTATTTAAGGACATTTAATTGACATGCATGGTGTACCCAAAAAGGTAACCACAAACCTAACAACATGAACAACAAAAATGAAAGAAACAAGGAGAAACCACATGACAATTATAGCCATAGGAATGATGTGCAAAGACATAAACATCATTTTCTTGATTCACCATTTGTTTGGAATCACTTGGATAAGCCATATAGGATTACAACTACAAATGGCATTGAGGTAACCATTCATTGTTAGTAGATTTGAACCTCTCATAATAAACCTTAATTTTTTTCTCTTTGTTTCAAGATGTTTGCATCACATTAGGAGTTCTTCTTGTAAAGTTCCAATGCTATGTGGATTAACCAAGAAATGAATTAATTACAACGAGATACCCTAAAGGAAAGTAAAATGTTCCAATCTAGCAATGGCATCTACAATAAAAAAAATACAATATCAACAAATGTACAAAGATTTCTACATAATACTATACAAGAAAATAAAAAGTTTTTGTCTACCGATTACATTTACATATAGAGATAAATAATGTCCACAATATGCAAAGTCATAACAAATATAGTTTAATTTCAAGATGCAATTGTTTCGAATGATTTAGATCGCTTTCATAATCTTTGTGAGGATCATGTGTTAAAAACTAAATTGCATCTTCAAAAGTATATGTAATGTTTTACTAAATGGCTCAAGGCAAATTGCAACCAATGAACCAACAAATATTCATTTTAAAAATCATTACACTTATATAATGCAATTATGTCCATAACTTTCACTCTTAAAAAACTACTAAGACTTTCAACAAGATCAAAGTAAGGGATCACCTTCTGACATGATCTACTCATTAAACATTTTGAAAAAAAATCAAGAATAACCATCTTGGTCAAATATTCTTCTATTGTGGTAATAATTTGTAAAAGCATGGCAATGAGCATTTTGTTGGATCAAAACAAAAGAGATAGTGAATACAAAGCAACAAAAACATGAACAATAGGGTGTGTTGTTGTTACTTAGAAGTTTACTTTTGTGCAATTGTAACAACCATGATGAAAGCATCAATATTCTTTGTTGCAATTTTCAATGCATTTCTCAAACATTTCCATTGCTCGAAAGTTTTCTCTTTCATTTCTCCTCACAATCAAAATTAAAGTTCATAACTTAACCATCCACAAGAAAATGACTTGTTTTTGTATTCAACAAAAGCAAGTTTCCATGTGGATTTTGTTACACAAATACATTATGTGAGCAACTTAGTGTGAGGGTACCACAACCGCGCTACATTAGAAAGGTGCATCATATTACATTGAAGCATTAAGACAAACCAAAAAGGAGAAAGATAATAAAGCTACTCTCCACCAAGCAAGAACAAGATGTATGATTACACCCTCTTCCATCTCCCTAGGAATTGATTGAACCTTTTTTTAAAGCAATTTCTGACATGGAATTATGAACATGACGGACCATAACATGATAGATTATGGAAAAACCCTCCTATACCAGCTCCAATACATTGTCAGAGGAATTTGGTATATGTGTAGGGTAATGCCAGGGGAGGAGCAGAGGATTATTGAAATAAGCACCTTCTTAAAACAAAGCTCCAATATAGGTAGGCCAAGGGAACAGGTCAAAAATCACGGAAGGGCCTATACTCGCCCACTTTTCATATCCTTTATAAAAATTCATTTGTCTGTTTGTGACGGTGGGCCAGCATGGGCGGGCTGGGCACGGGGGAGGTTCAGGTTCATCCTCAACAAGTTCAGGCATCCAGTGGATGGATGGTGCGCCGGTGGGTGCTGAATCACTCTGGCCCAGTGTGATCCGATGAAAACCGATGTTTAGTAGCAATTGGAAAAATATAAAGAACCGCCGGTGGGGGGAGGGGGACCAACGGTTGTTTGAAAAGAAAAGTTTTTTTTAAAAACCAAAAACATCAACCAAACATTGTTGAAATAACACACCTGTGCATTATGCACAGCGTTCACACTAGTACATAATAAGGCCCTTTGTACCGTTGTATGGAGGGCATTCCATTTTTCAAAATGCCCTGCCATCATATTCTGCTTTATAAGATAAGCTTAAAATACACTAAACAAACTGACAGGGCTTTATGAAAGGGTGAGGTCGTAAACTAAAAAAAAAAGAAAGTCAGTGACACAAAAACAAGGAAAAAAAGAGAAAATACAAAAGAATTTTGGTTTGGTGCCATTGTGCACTGTTTGACCCATTATTACGTATTCAGAAAAAAAGGGAAGAAATTGCCACCTTCTCTTCGCATCCCCCTCCCAGCACTGGCCCCCATTGCCTACGTGGTCACAACCGAACCGTCGAAACTCTCTCCACCTCGGATCATTCGACATCCAAAGCTCGAACGCCTCCCACGTCGCCAAAGATTGACCTGAAATAACGGTTAGGGGGGAAGAAGATGGAAGAAGAAGAAGAAGAGGCGGCGACGAGGTAATGGCGGAGACGATGAAGCGCGGTGATGCGCGTGCAGTGAGATCTGCACAAGGAGAAAGAAGACGGACATTGCCGAATTCGCTTTCCCTATGATTGCAGTTGCAGAGACGAAACAAAAGAATTGTGATTGAAGGAGAAGTGAGAACAGAAGCCAGGAGAAAACGAAGACTTCCACAACGAATAAGCTCCTGCTAAAGAGGAGGAGGAGGAGGAGGAGGAGGAAAAAGAAGAAGAGGATCATGGCAGGAGTTTTAGGCCCGGGAGCAATTGAGAAAGTCAAGTTCACGGTGTCAGTACGTGGGCATCAGTGGAGCTCTGCACGCCAAGTGCAAGAGACTCTGCAAGAATTTGCCAGAGTGATTCAGGTAAGATTTTGCCAGGACTTTTTGTTATTGCGGGAAGGAAAGGGACGGGAGGATGGATCCAAAGATTTGCTGCAAACTCCTGTCGTTTTCTTTCCCCAATTCAAGCGGATCATCTAGTTCCTTAAGATTTTCGTAAGAGTTTCACAAATTTGGAGGAGCTTCTTGACAGGCTCCGAATTGTTTTGTTTGTTTGTCGGTGGGCAGAGAAACGCTCGCCGCTTAGACTTCATCGGGGACGGTGACAGTATCCAGCGTTTGCAGCTGGCGAATGCTGATGGTACAGAACCAGAAGAGCTTGATGTGGATGCAACGCTTGAAGATGTCATCATTTGCATGGGCCGCAACAAACAGTTGGTTGCTATCGTGAACTCCTCCAGCAAGTCTAGTCCTCCTCCTCTTACAGAATGCAATGGACGTCCGGATGCTGAAAAACTCGGTCCAGCTTCGCCTATGGGGTTAGCAAGCTTGCACAAGCCTAAGGCAAAGAATGATACTCCTCCAAGCAGCAGCTTGTATGGGTCCTTTGCCACTCCGGGTGCTGCTTGCTTAGTTCCTGAAGATAACAACACAGAATTACCAGGAGTGGGAGTCAAACCCTTGCAGGTTCTGCTGAAGAATCATGGCAGTGTGAATTACAAGCCAAGATGTGATCCAGCAGCCTTGAGAGCCCTGAAGATAATGCTTCCTTCGTCTGACCCTACTCCTGCAACTTTCCATGAGGAGGGATCATGTGCATTCACACAAGAGTATGAGCCTTGTGAACCACAAGTGGACTGCCGGCAGCAGCTTCCAGCAATGGCCTCAAGATCTAACAACTTTGATGTCAATGGTGGTGGAGTTGGTGCATGTGCCAAAGGCATGCAAGTGGTGGGAGCCATGTTCAATTCTGGTCTAACTCCAAGCCCAGCAGAGCTTGCTCAGTTCCTTGTCCAAGGCTCCACACTGCCTCACCAGGTAAGTAGCAGCAGAGGTAGCAGCATGTCAAATGGAATCCCAATCAAGCCTCTTTCCAACCAAAGCACACCAAATGCAGGTTTCCAATCTTTTGGTTCTGAGCTTCTCAGTCAACTGCCAGTGATGCCAAACTCTCACATGCAATGCTCAACCGGTACCACTAATATTGCAATGCTGGCTCAGTTTTTGGCATCACAGCTACGAGCGTTTGCACCAGTGCCTGGGGGTGCCCATCCATCAGCAAATTCTGCACCCATTTCTCCTACTCATAGCAAAGTAGTTGCTCCAACAAAAGAAGCGCTTGGACCAACTGTGGTGAAGCTTTCTCCTCAGACTGCTGGGCATGATGCTACTCAATGTCCTGAAACTTCTCTCCCTGAATTCAGATCACCAAAACTTGCAGCAGTTGCTGCGAGAGTATCAGTTAGTGAATCTCATGAAAAGGATCAATCCTCTTCTTCAGCAAATGCAAATGCCACAGCAGCACCATCCAGTGATGGCATTGATAGTGAGCAAGTCAATGGCCAATCAGATTTGATATTCCTGGTGAACAGAAGAAGCAAAACTGTAGGTGCTTGTTTCTTTTTTTTCTGTTTCCACACAGTTTTCTGGTGTCAATGCTTACAGAATGTTTAGGAATTGATGCATGCTCCTAATGCCTGCTGCTCGAAGGTTCAACATTGAACACCTGGAAATGGTGGCCCCATACAGAGCCCCAATGTTCAAGAGATCACATGGAGAATTATTTCTTGATTCACAACTCCTGTGCAATTCATTTCTTATTTTTGTGTCATCATCTGTCCAGGCATGATGCAATATGTAACTTCTCAATTGATTGTATAAACATGGGAATTGCAGGGCCTTGGCACACATCATTTGAAAATGTCTGATCTGTCTGCATATTTTCATCTTAGTGTTGTTGATGCTGCAAAGAAGCTTGGAGTTTCTCAAACAACACTGAAAAAAGCATGTAGGAAGTTTGGTCTCAAGCGCTGGCCTGGCCGCAAGGTAACAAACACAATTGGTTGCAATGAACCATGTGCCAAAAGGACAATCACTTTCCTGATTCTGTTGCTTCCTGCGAGGTTGTGATGATCTGGGTGGGTGGGATTTATGCATTAACTATACACAACATGTTGAAAAACTCTGCTTGAAATACAAGAACCCAGTGATAGTGGAGCTCTTCTCTTAATTTGCAAGTCTTTATCAGGTATCATCAGTCTGAAGATTGTGGTGTCAGGTCCGGAGCTTGGAGAGCACCATACATGGTCTGGAGCATACCATTGCAGTTGGACAAGGAGCTGGTATGGAGGAATTAACAGAAGCCTACATGCGGTCTGAAGTAACTAAATTGCAGCAAGAAATGGACCAACTTGTGCATGGAACTCCTGCTCAGGTGGGTTTCATGTATGTTGATCTTCTCATCTAGTAATTTCAGTGGTTTCTTCATTCGCTTTAAAGAGGCTTACTGAAATTATTCTTGTCTGTTTGGTGTATGGTTGCTTGCAGCATTCTCCTGTTGTGCGAACAGCAGATTTGTACAAGCGTCTGTACTCACGGGGATGGCGGTCTAAGTATCACAGCCCCTGCAGCCGTTTTGATCTTGATCTCAGTAATGCAAGCAATAACAATGAGATCTCCATCCTCTCCCACTCCACCAGAAAGCCCACTGAAGCTACAAAGCTCATGAACTCAGGTTGCAAAGCTCAAGATGGAGCCTTTCTGGCAAATGAACAAGAACCCATTGCCAATAATCAAAAGCCTGATGTAAACCCCAAGAAGGATTTGCAAGATCTCCCAACTATTGCTGCTGTCAAGGATACTATCAGCAATGAAAGCAATGAACCTTTCCCAAGAGAATCCACCAAAGACGCAAAAAATGTGGAAGAGAGTGCTAAAACTGTACTAGTGGAGAATGGTGCCACCGCTGGACTCATCACCACCAAAATACATCATGTCCCTTGCTTGGACAGAGACCAACAACCTGTTGACAAAGACAAACCCTTACCTACTGAAAGGAGTCCAAAGAGGTGTAAGAGGGAGTGCAGCAGGACTGCAAGTGAAGCACAGGGAGGTCCAGGTCTCAGATCAGGCGCTTGTGCTTAAACCCTTATAGATATCTATTCATCACTCTTGAGCTAAATTTGCTGTGGGGTTGAAGCTCATCTTACATTGATAAACCTTGCAGCTCTACTACAGTTTTGGAGACTCGATCTAGAGACTGCAAGGCTGAAGCTACCGGCAACCTTACAAACTGTCAACAAAACAGTTTATCAATTGATCTTTGCAAACAATTTTTAAAAAAAGAAGTCAGTCCTGACCATGACTTTGTTGTCATCAGTAATGACAAAATGCACATGGTAATAATGTTGTGGAAGACAGAACTGCATGGGATGATGACATTTGGGACAGCTCCATGCATAGAGTCTATTGCACCACTGTACTGGACACACAGGTTCATGAAAAAAATGTAAGCTTTGCACAAAAAGATTGTGATGATCAAGTTCACAGAGACCAGTATCCTCTCATGCTGACCCACCTGCCATGAACAGTGATCTCCCTTCCTTTTGTTTGGCAAACCAAAACCAACCAAGTGCAATATGCATGTCTTCTGAGACTTGGGTATCAAGGGTTCTTCATGGCAACAAGAATTGCTTCATCTCCATCACTCAGAGATACAAAACCACATGGGTACTTATTATGCTTGAATCTCTTCACAAATTCCTCTAAGCTTTGGTTATGTTTGTGTGGAAATGAAGCTGAAAAGTATCTAGGTCTTTAAGCTTTTTGATTTGTAATTGCAAGGATCTCGGTCTTCAGGCTTTTCAATGTGCAATTGCAAGGATCTTGGTCTTCAAGCTTTTCGATTTGCAGTTGCAAAAATCACATCAGTCTTTGAGCTTTTTGATATGCAAGTATCAGATCAGTCTTTGAGCTTTTTGATGTGCATTGCAAACCAAGCTGCTGTATATTAGCTATAAATTTTTTGCAGAGAAATCTCCATAACAAAAATTGCAAAACCAAGCATTGGTATGCAAAGAAGAGGGTTGATGGTTTCACAAAAAACAGAAAACTCACTACACTTATGTGTGTTTTGAGCAGAAACTCTTTCACAGGAGCTTTTGCCCTCAGCTCTTGAGCATCTCTCCTATGATCATCAGCCTTTGTTGTTGTGAATAGACAAAAAAGTGCAGCATCTCTCCTATCAGCTGCCATTGTTGCTGTCAACAGAAAAAGGAACGAGTGCGGTAGTGGAGAGACTGTGATGTCTTGAGAAGCTCTTGGTATGAAGCAGTAACTCTTCTGTTTTCCATTTATGAAGTGCAAAGCGATAGAACTGGGGAATGCAACAACGCCTCCGGGTCAGGGGCGGCAAAGCTCTCATGAGCATCCCTCCACAAGAATCCTCGTTTTACAAATCTGCATCCTATGTAAGAGTCCTAGTTCAATCAACGTGTTTCTGCTCTGGAGATGCTCCAACTGCTTCGAGGTTCTTCCCAGAGCCTCGAGCTCGTAACCACTCTACTCTGTGTTGATTTGCTTTTAGAAGCCTGTCTAGAGAGCGAGCACAAGAGAGAAGATCTCGCTCGCTGTTTTGGTCCATACTGCGCCAGTTGCCATGATTCTTGTGACAAACTACTTCCATAGCCCTTATCGTCTTCTTGCTCTTCTTCTCCTTCTTGTTCTTCTTGAGGTTGGTGCCATGCACATTCTCTGGGGCCGCTCAGTTTGTCGCCGTCTTCAGAATCCTCGTTTTCTTCTTTGACATCATCATCGTCGATCGGTGAGAGGGAGAGAAGCAAGTTTGCCATGATGAACTGAGAATTGGCGGGATGATGAGGAGATGGCGAAGGAGCAACTACTGTATTTCGGCTGTGCCGTCTTGTGGTTGAAGATGAAGCTGCAGAAGAGACGGCGGAAGTAGAGCCGAGAGAGGAGCTTGAAGAGGATGCTGTATCTGTCTGCTCAGAGAAGAGAATGCTTACAGGTGATGATCCACTTGGCTCGTCAGAAGAATCATACGTTTTCTCTGCAGCATCAGACACGTACAATTTGCCTCTGAAAGCATCCAGAGAGAAACAATTCGCTGCAGTCGTGTATGACATCCGTCGTCGCACCACCTTCACCAGCTTCTTGCGGATCCTGTCTGCAAGCTGTGCTCTAGCGTTTGGCGCTTTCTCCTCAGGTTCAAATCCGGAGAATGTGAGATGTCTAGGATCCAACACACTACTCTTGCCAGCTTTTCGACAACCAGGCGGAGGTGGTAAGGAACCAAGAGCCTGTTCTTCAGCAGCAGCAGCAGTCGCACTCCCCTCCTCCTCCTCCTCCTCCACGATGGATATCCCAGGTTCCTTCTCCCACTTGAAGGCAATCGCCACTGGTGACAGGCCACAGGTCGGATCAGGCGAATGATCTGAGTTTTCCTCCTGCATCTTGCTCAAGACTCCTTCCTTTCGTCCACTGGATCTGTTGTAATCTTTCCTGCAGGACCTCTGAGGTTTTGCAGAAGACGATGCAGCGCAATCAGAGCTCTCCTGCACGAGCTCTGAAGTTCTGCAGAAGACGATGCAGGGCAATCAGAGCTCTCCTGCGCGACCCTCTGAAGTTTTGCAGAAGACGATGCAGCGCGATCTCAGCTCTCCCTCGCGAACTCTGAAGTTTTGCTGAAGACGATGCAAGCGCAATCAGGTAACAGCTAGCGTGAGACGAAGTTGCAGAAATGAACTCCACCGTTGCAATTCCATGGCAGGAAGCATCTCTCTGAGGAAGTCCTCGTCATAACAACGGTACAACAAAGTTGCAACGGTTGGAAAATTTCTGCAGGAAGTTAGATCTAGGCAATGGTTCATGTAGAGTGATAGAAGGCTTGATTGATTGCGAAGGATAGGTTCTGGAGGCGGCGTAGTTTGCTCCGGAGCTGAAGGTCCATAGCGGGAAATGTGCTTGGACTCGGCGAGTTCTTTCTTTCTTGACCTTCTCGCGCCGCTCCTTCTATTTTCCGGCTTTCTGTCGTCATTGAAGTCGTAATCTGTGCGCTTGTTGCGCCCCGACTTGGGGTGAGAACTGTCGAAAAGGTCCCTCTTCCTCGTCTCACAATCCGTAATTCCAGGAGAAAGAACAACACGTGTTGATCAGTAAAGACAGATCTCTCGGACGTCCAGGGAAAAACGATGGACGTGGTGGGGTCACGGTTGTGAATTTCTTCAGACGTCGATGACAAGACGCTGAGCAGCGGCTGCGCGCACTTTGATGAAAGAAGCTTCACTGTGCGCTTGCTTTGGTGTTCTTGGCATTCACGGTGGTCATGGAATCGCGCCTTGTGTTCTTCTGTTTGGATGTCCATTGCCTCTCAATGCTAAAAAGACTGGTAAGATTTCTAAATGCAATGAATTCTGTTGTGGGTCTCTGTCTTCTTGAAGGGATTCAGTTTGGGGTTTTGGAAATGCAACGAGTGAAAATCCCAGCTGGAATTAGTACCTATACAAGTGCACCCCTTGGTCATGGATACAGATCAATAAGGAAAATGAACACTATGCAATGGTGGTGTCCTTTTGTGTAAAGCTCTTTAGGGTTTAGAAGCCAACAGTGGCAGGTGACATTTGTTATGTGCTTTGCAGAGTTTTTCAAACATCAAAATATGTATTTTATGCAAATACTACAAGTGTGATGGAGAAAAGAGTGTGTTCCAAGCTGGTAAGTACTGAAAATGTGCCTGCGCCAAGTATGTACTATGTACCTTTCCTCAGATATAGTTTTTGCTAATCCCTGCTACATGCCATTGTAAAACCAAGTATCAACAACAGCATGGATGTGTTTGCTGCTCACATTTCCAGATGACTCATCTGCCTTTTACTCCACTCAGCCTAGGATTGTGGCCAGAAATTCAGATACTGATCAAGAATGTACATGCAGATCAACTGATATTTTCATTAGCAGTGATTTGGAGATCTGGATCTTCTGCACATGGATTGATTATGGTCTTGTAACTAATGACCCATTTTGGGAGATAATGTAAAGTAGTTCCATTATGTAAGCATTTGTTTCCACCATCATTGGCTGCCATCAGTGTCTTTAATGGGTCTTCCACTAACAGTAGGTGTTTCATAAGTCTAATATATCCTACATGACTTGCATCTAGTTGGGTTCAAGCTTTGATGGGTGCCAGCTGATGGCCTTTAAATCCTGAGCCTCAATTGGAAACCAATTTCTCATTAGTGGTGGTGCTGCATCACACTGGAAGGATATTTTGGGTTTCCTGCAGTACAGGAGGGAAGGCAGTCAACTTAATATGATGATTTTTCATAGAAGGCTGCATTAATGTTTCTGCTGAATGCCAAAGTTCTCTTAGGATATTGGTGCCTTAAATCGCTCCTTGTTTCTTTTGCAATGCATTGCAGGTTGTAAACTGTTAAATGCCCTAGGATTGAGCTTCTGAAGTCAGCCAAGAATATTTTGTGCGAAGGCAAGCTTGGTCACAAGAACTGCAAAAGTCAGAATTGATGCCAATATTGGTACTGCTGCTGTGTATGACACCAGCATTGAATCCACAGATCGCTAATTGTAAGGAATTTGGTAAGCTTCTCAGGAACCTCTACTCTTTGGGTTTGCAATGCACAATTCAACATGAAATCATTGTACCTGTCTAAGTTCTTTAGGTCACTTCACAACACTCATATTAGTCATTTAGCACAACTTGCTAAATGACTAATATTATTTCACAAATGTCCTATTGTCTAAATATGGTGGTTTCAGAAAAAAAATTCCTCACACTTTGGTGCAAAAAGAATGTTTTCCTTTGTATGAGTTGCACTTGATTGAATTTTTTTTTGGTCTGCCAAGTGGTGGAAATTTGCCAAAAAAGAAAAAATTGTTGGGTTATATTATCCCCTTCTTTGATGCATTCACAATAAGTAGTGTCCACAACACATGATATTTTATGTGATCTTTCTTTTGCATTGCTTGTGAAGTTGACTCCACAATGGGCTACACATACAATTGCAGTCATGGCATTTCCTTCTGTGAACTCTTGTGGAGCCACCTAGTGGCACATTAATTAAGATTGTCAACTATGCACCTGTAAAGCATCGGCACTTTTTCTTCTTTGTATTTTTAGATTGCTCTCCAGCCTAATCTATTTTGTTTAATTTTTTTTGACTTACGTTAGATTTATCTCAGACTTACCTTTGTTTTATTGGATTTTTTGCAGTTCAAAAGGTCAAATACAACTTGTGTTGCACCTTTCAAATTTTCAACCTTTCTTTGCCTATCAACCTTGGAGATCTCAAATCCGAAAAGCCCCCAAAGTGAGACCTTCTCCTATGTATAACATTTCCCAATCAAGTCCATGCATATTGTTAGGGCACCATAGATTCATCATAAGTTGTTTTGTATTAAAATCACACAATGTTACAAATTGAGATAAACAAGAAAACCAGACATATACATTACTATAGACCTAGTGTTCACAAATACGCACCTGGTACAAATTAAACCATGAAACAGTATGACTGCAACAATTCCTGCCTTGAAAGGATGCAATGTAAGAATTAACATTTGACTGAAATTGCAGGTTTAATAATTGCCTATGAACAAAGACAGCAGAATTTTACAAGACAAATTACAAGTACAAAAGACCTGAATTGGGGTACACGGGAACCGCAAACCTATGTTATGTATATGATGGAACCCCAGTTCAAATCTTGGGTCTAAAAACTGCAAATTTTCTTATGGTCATCAAGCTGATAAATTGTGCGTATTGCCCACCAGGAATGGAGGAGTGGCTCTGCACCCGACGATGTAGGATCCATATCTGCACCTGCGTCCCTCACAAAAAGTCACACCCAGCATGAGTGGCAAAGTTCCCAGGGAAATAAGTTTAATGAATGCACTATATTACATGTCTTTTGGATTCAAATTGATGCACTCTGACAACTCCTTTTGGTAGTAGTTAGCTAAATAAATTATGTGTTGGCAGCCCATTGAACTCCTGGATATAATCTTAATATACAGAAACTGGCAATTTGAAGCAATGTTTTTTTTTTGTACTGGCAAAATTTTCAACAAATGGTGGGAAAAAAATAAAATCTATGTTGGGTTTTTTAGTTGCAAGAATTTGAAAATAATTTAAATAATTTTTAAAATCACTAGATTCTCTATTAACTTCCCCTGAGTATATGGGTAAGTCTAGAATATAGAAGGACTCTTAAAGTTTATTTACTACATCTATTTTTGCAGTCACATCTGGCTAAATTGTCTTCAGGCTGATCAGCACTTGAGCTAGGTCAAAAAAATTGCTCTAAACCTAAACCCTAAAAACCCTACATCACAAAATTGAAACAAAAAAGAAACCACTGGCTCTGTATGAGATGATTGCATTAATTAGTTTCACTATTTGTATCAGCCAACCATGGTGCAGGTTCAGTATATAATCTGTGTTGTATATGCCATCATAACCTAGGGTCAGCTTCCACATTGAGAAAAATCCAGTAATTAATTCTTTCAAAAATCAATTAATTTTTGAAAAAGTTGGAAATATTATTATTTTCATGATCTATAATACTCTACTAGATATTTTCATATGAGTGGTGAAATTAATTATTCATTTTGTTTCCTCTGATAATTATGACAGTTTTCAACACCTCAGCTTTATATTTTCACAAAATTTCAATTTCAATATTTTAAAAGATTATATAATGATGAAACTAACCCTAGGGTCAGGTACTGGTCTTGACCCTGGATTGACAGTTCTCAAAACATAATAGAGCCAATTTTGACCCATAACCTAGGGGACCTTAAAAATCAAATAACTGGGTCAAATAAACTAAACCATCATGGGTTCTTTGCCGGTTCTTTCATGAAATTCACTGGTTCTTTGAAAATTTTCAAAATCTGGAATTCCAAAGATTTTCAAAAACCTTCAACTCGAGGTGCTTTGATTCTGAAAGTTTTCAAAAACCCAAAAACCAGAGGTTCTTTGAAATTTTTCAAAAACCTGAAACTGGAGGTGCTTTGCTTCTGAGAGTTTTCAAAAACCCAGAACCGGAGGTTCTTTGAAAATTTTCAAAAACCTGAAACCGGAGGTGCTTTGCTTCTGAGAGTTTTCAAAACCCCAAAACCGGAGGTTCTTTGATTCTGAATGTTTTCCAAAAAACCCAAAACCCGAGGTTCTTTGATTCTGAAAGTTTTCCAAAAAACCCAGAACCAGAGGTTCTTTGAAATTTTTAAGAAACCTGAAACTGTAGGTGCTTTAATTCTGAGAGTTTTCAAAAACCCAGAACCCGAGGTTCTTTGATTCTGAAAGTTTTCAGAAACCCAAAACCAGATCTTCTTTGGTTCTGAAAATTTTCAAAATCCTGAAACCAGAGGCACTTTGATTCTGATAGTTTTCAAAAACCCAAAACCAGAAGTTTTTTTGATTCTGAATTTTTTCTCAAAACCTGGAACCTGAGGTTATTAACAAAATCAAAGAATTGCACAACACTGGTATGTAAGTAAGAGTCACCTGTTGGCAGGTGATGTAGCTGGTTGCCGATCCGTGACTGAGTGATTCCAAGTTTGATCTCGATCGGCAACTTGGTGTGGTGGTGTGATTTTGATCTGATCATGCTGAAACTGAAGATCGTTTCAAGAAGATCAGCTCCACAGATTGCGCGTGAAAAAAATGAAGAACTCCAGCTGTGATGAGGATCATCGAAGATCAGTAGAACTGGAATTGGGCCGCGGTGGATGATGATGATGATGATCTGGGATCTAGATTACTATTATTCCCGTACGCAGCCGGTCCAAGTCGAGCCTGAAAGCTGTTCACTGTTTGCAACTGCTTTGTTGTTGCTGCTGCTGCCACTGCAGAGCTGGTAGTTCTGGCCGTGACAGAGTTTAATGACGTTGTAGCTTCCAGCTGCTGAATCCGATTCGATACATTCTTCTTATGTCGGTCTAAGAATGGCTACAGCAGGCCAACAAACACTTGATCAACATGAGTACGATTGATCAGAACTCAGGTGACTAAGACAGTAAAAGGACTAAATACTGCCAAGCTGCCTACTGATCATCTGGCTGCAATTAGGGTGTGTTTCCTTTGGGCTAGTGTAATCGCAGCTACACACAACAAGTTCTGATCAAAGCAGCCCAATGAAAACCCACTGACATGGGTCCTGTTGTACCCATATTGTAAACTACAGTTGCTTTCCATTGCAGTCATAACTAATGAATGCCAATAGATTGGCAGTCTAACTACTTTATAATTATCTTTTAATTACTTATATAAGTTAGAACTCATAGATTGACCATAGTTCTCACAGCTCTTGCATTTGATCAATACTGAGTTTTGAGAGCAATGTGAGCTCAATTAGATGAAAACAATGTAATGAAAAGGGATTGTTTGTGAAGACAAATTGTGTCATAAGAGTCCCCTACTGGAAAGATGTCCATAGTTGCTGCAGAGTACTAGCTGCGTCCTTGATGAACCGAGTTCAATCATGTGTATCAGTACTTGGCTCATAATTTGTACTGGTCATATACACGGAATAATAATAATTTGGATATGATAAGATCTAGAATAATATTGTGAACGAGATTGCAATATATATACCAGGCAAGGAGCCAAGATGCAGCTGGAGCGTTTGGAGTGATGGTGGCGCGACGGTTTCTGGGTCTTGACGACGTCAATTCGGAGTCTAATGTCAGCTGGGCTAGTAGTACTAGCTGATCTTACGACGCCTTCAGCTGCGTGATGAATCTTACCACCAGCCGAGGTTTTGGATTCATGACCAGATAGTTTGGAACCGGTATGTAGGTCGATGCTGAATCGACCAGATCTGCCAGAATTATTATGATATCTGCCAATCTCCACAAACCCACTCAGTGCTCGACCTGATATCGAAGCTGCAGCAGCGTAAGTGTCCACCAGTTCTTTCACGGAATTGAAGTTTCGACTCGGCACCCATTGCGGCGGTTGGTCCAGCACGCCGCCGATGCCACAGTTGACTCTTTCCAGATCAGGGAAAGTGAGAGACCCACCACCTAGTTCGACACTATCCGTTGACGATGGCATGTGACGTCCATTGCAGGATTGCCGCCGGTGATCACGTCGATTATCGACTGCCGAGGTGGTGCTGGGTAACGTCGACGTACGCCGGCCTGTAAACTCATGATCAGCGTGATCGTAATTGCAGGAGGAGGTTCTGTGCTTCTTGTCCGCCTCGCTGAACATGAAGGAGGACGCAACGGGCGAGTCGAATGGGAAATCATCCTCGTCTACTGAGCCTTTTCTTGCTAGATCCACCTGCCCGTTGGTGCCCAGTCCCCCGAATGTTAGTTATACTGCGAGCTGATTGATCTTCTTTAGCATCAAAAATTGAACTAGTGTAGCCTAGACTGCGTCTAAGCTAGATGACCCAAGCGTGAACTCATTACCCAACTAATTTTTTTACTTCCAAAACCAGTTTAGATTGTAATTTATTTGAATCTCCAATCCAAAAAAAAAAAAAAAACAAACAAACAAAATTCAACATTTTCCACACCCTAGGATGTTTAAAGATTTGCTAATCACCTTAGTTAAATGCTCCTCCTCACTGAGAGGACTTTCCAACCATACCCAGAACGTGCCCATTTAATTCCCAGGCTATAGTTTTTAGTTTTGATTTCAATGAATTTTTAGTGAAAAAGTTGTTCAATATTGTTCACCACGCATGGGAAACATTAATGAAACCAACTCCATGCACCCCTCCCTACACATCAAGGCCTTTCCAAAGACACCAAGAGCCTAGCTAGCAAAAGGCTTTGTAGTTTGGGACATCTCAACGTGACAAACAAACTATCTTCCTTCATAGATAGAGAGGAGAAGAGAAACATTATTCCCAACAATTTCAAGACAAAGGGCTTTTCAAAGAGACCAAGAGCCTAGCAAAAGGAATTGTGATTTGGGAGATCTCTTGAAACTTGACAAACAAACAAACAAAACAAACAAACTACCTTCCTTCATAGATAGATAAGATCCAAAGAGAAAAATTATTCACAACAATTTCAAGACATAGGGCTTTCCAAAGATACCAAGAGCCTAGCAAAAGGCATTGTGGTTTGGGAGATCTCAACTGTGCAAAACAAAACAAACAAACTACCTTCCTTCATAGAAAGAGAAGAGAAGAGAAGAGAAAAAAGATTCATAACAATTTCAAGACATGAAGCGAGCTAGAGATCATATCACCTGGTCTTCTAGCCTGCCCACATGATCATCTGGTGCTTCCTTTTGATCCGGTTCCAACAAGTGGGATTCGACGTCTGAGCAGCCCACGAGATGCAAGTGGCCTGAGCCTAAGACAAGTACCCTAGTATTCCTTCCGGACTCAATTTCACTAGACCACGTCCGGCTGGTCCTCCTCCCGGAACCGGGCTCTGACTTCATCCCTCGGCCGCTAATACACCTTCCCAGGGAAGTCGCGGGTGCCTCATGAGACCGAGCTTTGGAGGACTTCGAAATTCTGGAGGGGAGGCTTGCAGGAAGCGTGTGGTGAATAGTATTGTGATTTTGCTTGTTCCGGTTTGCAGACACCATTGTCGACACCGTCTTTAGCGGCTTTTGAACTAACGAGAGGTTCCAGGAGCTGCTGTTGGAAGTCCAGCGCTCGTGATCAGTGGGTGCGATGTTGTTCTTGGATTTACGACTAGTACGTGTTTGCCTCCTGTATCCCTCCACTACTGGGAGTTCCGGATGAATATACTGTAGTTGTTCAGATTCCGCTTGATGCCAAGCGACGTCACTAGGACCATGTAGAGCGATGTCGTCGTCATCCGTCTCATCCGCCATAGCTGTGATTGCGACCAGGTAGTGAGCTAGAGTTGATTTGGGTGCAGTTATAGCAGCAGAGTCTGCATGTTCGTCGGGCCATGGTGGATGATCTGTAGCAGCTGATTGCAGCCCAGCTCTAGTAGTGTTCTCAGATGCTGCACCAGTTTTCGGGTGCTGCCTCATCATGGGTAGTCGAGTTACAGCTGCAGGTCTAGCAGCTCCAAATGATCTCTCGGATGAAGATGGTGAAGCTGGACAGCTATCCGGAAGATCAAGAGTGCTCACTCGAGAGTCGCTATCGACATCCACATCGTGAAGGTTGAACTCACGACGAGAATGTGATCCGTCAAAGTTTTCATTGCTGTACTCCCTGGCCGCTTGTGACAACCTAGACTGACCCACAAGTTTCTTGAAAATCTTTTCTGTGAGATTGAGTCCGCTCGTGCTCGGAGGCAACCCATCTGTCCCTGCAGCAAGGCCTCCTGTAGCTCCAGCTCCACCGATGCTGAAGAACGCAGCATTCATGATCATCCCGCTATTTCCCCTGCTACCAGGAGTTGTAGCAGGTGGGTGCGGTACGAGCATTCCGCTATGAGCATCTCGCTGAGTGGGGTTATGTTGCAACATATTCCCACTGATCTGAGGTCGAGTGCTGGCGCCTCCGGCCTGAGGAGGATACGGTAGCATCCCACTGGGAGGTCGTCCGCCAGTACCATGAAGCTGATGCGGAAACTGCAATACCCCGCTTTGAACTCTGCTACCGGGAGGAGGGAGCAGGAAACCGATGGGATCTTTGTCAGACGGCGCAGGAGGCTCAATGGGTTTTCCCGGTTCCGCTTCCCACTTGAACGGAACTTTGCCAGCAGATCGGAACTTCTTAGTCGTCATGGAAGACAGGGACGATTGTCGACTAAAGAAGGTCTCTTCGTCGTCGACAATGTGAACTCCCATGAGACTTGCTTTCAGATTTAGCTGCACTACACGAGGTTCATGAGCGTCTTCTTCTTCTTCGGCTTCTTCATGGCTAGAATCCGCGACTTCAATATCATGCATCTTTTGCTTCATCGAGCCGCCTCTTGGTTTCGGCTTCCCTGGCTGTTCCTCCCACTTGAATGGAACCACTCCTGCCACACGCGTGAAACTGTCACCGGACGAAGTCGATCGTACAGCAGCATCCCGCTGATCGTGCAACTTCATCTTCCTCAGCCCATCCATGATGGACAAAACACCCCTACCCACCTAACCTGTGTTTTGAAGCTTTGCACCTAACTGGGCTATATCTATCGCAGCTGCACTTAGTCTGGCAAGATCAGTCTCTGATCGTCGAGCTGCCGAATAGGAAGGAATCTTGCAAGGAACCCCCCCAATTAGTCATCCGAAAACATGAAGGGAGGCGCACTTGTGATCTGCCAACAAAACTGCTGATCTGCAATAACCTCGTGCACCCAATCTTGAATCTCTTCCCAGGCAGCGTCCGAACCGAATCCAAGCTTCCGTCTGATCATATTGTCTCGAAATAGAATGCCAATCTCCAATAGAAAGAAGTCCATATATAAAACAGCACATCATTACTCTAGCAGCAGGTAGCAGCGCCAGCAATGAATTCCAGACAGTCTCTCCTGTACAGCTAGGCCGCAGCAATGTGGAGACAATAGTAGTACGGCACATCCTGGGGTTCTAGAGTTGGCAATCTTGATCTCGAGAGCAAGACAGGAAACAGACAGAAGAACACTAGTAAAGAAACCCAGAAAAGCTGCCAGTATAATAAGCTGCTGCAAGAGACCAAGATCGAGCTGCAGGCCAAAAAATGTCAGCTACAACAATTTAATAACCACCCACACCCCAAAAAGAAGAAGAAGAAGAAGAATCGAAAAAAGAAAACCTAGGAATAAAAAACCTAAAAACCACAAGCTGCAAATAGCAAGATAGCTCTGCGCTAGTGCATGACATCGTGATGAAATGATTTATTAGAAAAAAAAAAGAAGGAACCCACAATCCACAATGGACAAAAAAATAATCTCAACTTCAAAAAACCCAATACATATGGAGATCAACTTTGATCGATTACCCTAAACCCTTGAAGTGTAATAAGAGTATTATTAGCAATAGTAAAGCTGGCGAGGCTGGAATCATTTTTCTTGGGCATCATGTCAAAAATAGTCTGAATATATTATCACACAACTTGACCATTAGCTAGCTAGCTATGGCGCCAATCCAGATCAGGTGGCTAATGGGCATCTCCGCATCCAGTTGATGCGGAGGAGGTCGCGGAGGAGGTCGCGGAGAAGGCATTGATTCTAGTAATCATCGACTTTGTGAACTCGAATTGCCACGAACTGGCATGCAATAATTATAATACTCAACACCTGCATGAATTCATCACGAACGTGTATCGTCGTGTGGTTCCTGAGAGCGTGTTCCTTTCCTTCAGTAGCGAGCGATCTTCTCCGTGGTAGTGCCAATTTGTTCGTAGGCAAGGATATTGTGTTTAGATTCATTATAGAGTATAGTAGCTTAATGGACTTTTGCCCCCTATGTAATAGGTCTATTTTGATCTGAGGATTTTGGAAAGGTGATATTTTGGCTTGTGTTGAAACTTGAGAGATTAGTTGTAGAGTTATGGTATCTTGAAGGATTTTGGTTTCTTTTGGAGAATTTTTTTGAACATTATGTTTTTGCATGGTGAAATATTTGAATTTTCATAATTCTTCTTTTGCCTTAAGATACTTTTGCAATGCCACAGTGTGACACACCCCTTGTTCTTTCAGAAATGTATTTTTTTAAGTAGCCTAAGTGGTGATCATCCATAGGAAGAAGAAGATGTAGAGAATATGGCAATCACCCCCTTCCCCTAATGAAAGATTTAGCCAAATATGAAGTAAATTATTTTCTGAAACAACCTTCTATACATTATTATGGCTATACGTCACTGAAAACTCACTACACGAAGCTGGCGAAATTTTTTTTTTTCCTCACTTTTGGCGATTGAAGAAGGTTTACTCCAAAATCACTTCATTTTCGAGTTTTGTTTGTTTATTTAATTTCTTTTCTTTTTGGCGAAATTTCGCCAGTAAAAAATAACGTTGCTCCCTGGCTGCGATACTGAATTAGCCTAGTGTCGTCGATGAATAAATAAAATAACCAAACTCCCCCGCCCACGTTCCTGCCGAGGCTCCGCCGCCACAACTCTCTCGACTCTTTCTTTGCGTGGAGTCTTTCCCGGCGCTTGAATTTAGCAAACTCCAGCTGGTTTTGCACGTTCGCCAACGGCTACCTGGGGACAAAATCAAGTGGGCTCCCCGCCTAATTGGGTTGCTGCTGGTTTTGGTCCCTGAAAGACAGGATGGGCTCTCATTGGTCTCTGATCTGCTCTTGGCTTCGCACCTAATAATTGGGTCCTTGGAGGATCCTTATACACCGATGTCGGATACATCCGATAAGGTCAACAGTCTCCAGCACTTGATTCAGTGTCCTAAATCAAAAGTAGAAATTTCCTAAGTTGAGTCCATGTTACGTTTTTAGGAATAATGCTCTCTCTAAAAGGAGGCGCATTCCCTTAGTGTAGGATAAGAACCAAGATGGGAGCCATTCTGGGAATGAGGGCCCTGGGTGAGGTGGGAGTCTACTCGAGAACATGAATTCCCTGAGCCACCCCATTCCAGGTCCTTAATTATTAGATCAGTGTTGGGCAAGTATGACAAAAAGGTGAGAACTGGGCAGGGTTTCAAGCCGATTCTCAGCTTGAATATCGCAAAAACCTTGAATACCACAAAATCACCCTTGGTATATAGCCTATTTGAGAGTTGATCATTTCAAAATAGATTTTAAAATATATTTTTAATACCCTATCAGGGTAGATATTAATGAATACTAGAGTCACAGTATTGAGCAGTAAGGTTTAGGGTGAGTGGGATTTTCGAGTCTAGCGTTTAGAGTAGTAGGTAGGGTTTTTTAATATAGGTTTAGGGATTGAGAGTGAAGGTGACATTGCAAAGCCACTGTTTGCATGAATGCTTCTCTTATTTCATTTCTTCAATATAAACATGCTTCTTTTTCTTTGCTTGTTACTCTTGATTTTATTTTTTTCGTTGTTTTTTCTTGAGTTCCATTGTTGTGGTTGCTTGGTCTTTTTCAAGCTTGTTGCTTGTTTTTGTTCTTCACTTTGGTTGCTCACTTTTGTTTTTGGCTTATGTTGCTTGTTCATTTCATTGCTTGCATTTGCTATTTTCGTTGTTCACTTCTATTATTTGTTTTGCTCACTTATATTATTTGCTTCTATTGTTTGCTTCACTTGTTTTGATTGTTCACTTCGATTGTTTGTTTCAACAAGATTTGGTTTGTTGTTGTTGTTATTGCTTGTTGCCAAACAATGATGTAATAAACTTTCCCCCACCCCTTTTCTCTTTTGCTTTGTGCAAGTTTGGGAGGAGCTTCAAACTTCAATCTCAAGTTCAACCTTTGTCAAGTTTTTTCAATATCAATTTTTTTCAAGGTATGTTTTTTCTTGGTTGTTTGTTTTTTATATATGTTTTTTGTATGTTAATTATGTCAAGTTATTTGTTATGTGCAGGGTTTTTTTTTCATACGTCTTGTCAATTTTTTTCACACATGATTGTTCATAGAAGTGGGCAACAAACATTATTCTACACTATATAGGGCATTGGAGCTTTAGGATTTTCCAAGCCAATGTGATATTGATGAACACACAGACCTTTGGTCATTGGGATGCATTCACTTTGCAATATATACCTTCTTACCTTCTTAAAAGTCAAGTGTATGTTAAAGTTCTCTCACATAAGACTTTGCAAATCAACTAAAACTTCATACACAAAATTTGCACAAATGTTCTTAAACCTACTTCAAACTTTGTGTTTGAAAAATGTAAGTTAGTTTTTTGCCATAAGCTAAACAAAACCACAAGATGCATCTTGTTTTGTATGCTTAAACAAGGTGAGAGTATTGGCTTATAAATATAAGGAATCACCATTTGGTTATGTTTTGGGGGAGTCAAGAGGAAGTTTACAATTGGTAATGATGAGTGGACAATTCTAGTTTGCACATTATAACCTTCTTCTATGAAAAAGAGGAAGTGAGTTTGTTATCCTTGTAAATGAATGTAATTTTTAGGATTTGATTTCCATAACATAGATATTAAACTTTTTAGAAATTTACATATTGGCAAAACATACAAGTTTTCATTTCTTTGCCTTGTTGTGTAATTTTCTTATGCAAAATGCTATAAAATGAAAATGAAATATAATAGAAGAATAAATTATGGAAGGCTTAAAAAATAATCCAAATCTCTAAACAAAAAATAACAATGCATAAGAAATGCAAAAGAAAGAAGAAAAATGAACCTACAAAAATTAGATGCATTATGTTGGATCTCTTATTATGTTAATGATGGGAAAGATTTTGAAAGGGGGAGTCTTCAAATGATGAAATGCATCTTTTGCTACAATAATGTTATGAATGCACTTAATCCAAGCACTAAATAATGTAAAGGTTTAATAACATATTATAAACCTATGGAATAATTATTTTGAAAAAGCATGGGGATGCAAACCATGGCATGATTGGAATTATTTTTTAAGAGGAAGTCAATGATCTAATGAAAAAAAGAGTGATGAATAAATGATCAATATGGGTTAAAAAGAAAAATTGTCGTTTATGTAAAAAATGAAAAATTAAATTTGAATACCATGACAATTGCCCTAAAATTTATTGTGAAATGTGAAAATTTAGGTTTAAATCAAAGTTTTCAAAGTACATGTTTTGGCCATGCTTTCTTCAAAGCATGTTAATATGTTACAAATAATGAAATTTTTTGAAGAATTATGAAATTTGTTTCAATCAAGTTTACACAATTAGATTCGTAAAAATGTATGACTTGGTTTTTAAAGTTTAGGAAAGGCAACCATGAATGGAAAAAGGCTTCTGAAGATTCCAAACTTCATGCTAGAAAACTAAATATTCCAATGAAGACAATGTAATTTTTTATTTTTTTTTATCTGATTTTTTTGTTCTTGAATTTTCTTTGAATTACACTAATTGAAAATACTAACATTTCATTTATAATTTTGGTCACAAGTTTGCAAAATCAAATGGTGAGGAAAACTTGTTTGTTATTGTTGGTTTTTTGGCACACCAAATCTTAAACATCATAAGATCACAAATTGAGATTGAAAAAAAAATCTTTAGCAAGCATCCTTGTAAATTTAAAGAGATGTTGTTTACAATCAAACAATCTAAAGAAATTGACTTGTGTGAACAAAAATTGGCCAAGTGATCTTAGAATTTATTATAAATAACATTTCAAATCTGATGAAGATAATTCACAAGAATCTAGATTTAAAAGAGTTAAAGGAGTTTGAAATTTTATTTGAATAAGATGAAGTTGTGAACATTTAAAATGTTGGAAGAAAAAAAATTATATTTTTTCACTCTTTGTTATTTTGATATTTTATCAATTAATTTTTTTTACATAATATTTTCTTGTTGAAAATAATAGAACTTTTGATAATGAGAATGTGAAAACCATTTTTGAAAATTGATTGATATGAAACATGTGAGAACCAGCACTTTGAAAACCAAATGAAATTATTTTGTACCAAAAATTTGAAAGCATGCCTGGGTCTTTTGAAAATGAAAATTTAATTAATTAAAGGACCATGGTAAGTCTTGCACTCTATTCTAAAGCCCAAACCTTATAGTTCTCATAAAAACCTAAAGATTTGCCCAACATTGGTCCTTATGATGTTTAAAAATCTAAGAGAATTCTAATAATTCCCAAAGTATAAGGGATCAAGAATTCAAAAAAACAAACCACATAACATTACAAAGCCAGTTCATGAACACGCAAAACATTTTTGTATGTTGTTCTGTTGTTATTAAAGTTCAAAGATGATTTGTAAAACTGAAGGTGACACTTCTATAGCACTTTAAATCGTTTAAAATGAACAAGAAATGAGAAAGTTAGAAGCTTTGAAAGTAGGAGGGGTCCAAAGAGGAAAAAAAAAAACACATTTTGTGAGTTGAAAAGCTTTTTTTTTTCCTTACTACTTTTTCATTACTCCTTTTCCTTTGTACCTCAAAGATGATTTCTCAAGCTTGAAGTAGCGCTCCCATAAGATTTTAAATCACTCTTTTCCTTTGTACCTCAAAGATGATTTCTCAAGCTTGAAGTAGGGCTCCCATAAGATTTTAAATCACTCAAAATGAAGCAAAGATGATGAGCATCTAAAAAAGTGTTCAGCGATAGGGCAGTGATCGATGATGGGCAGTTCTTCCCTACCTCAAAAAAAAAATCATGAGAAAAAACCTTGCTCTAAACAATGATTAGGGACAACTGCTCTTTCAAATGCATAGGATTGACACACAGAACATCATTAGATCGAGCAGATAGTGAAGAAAGTTCTTAATGATGTCAACCAGGATTATTTCTTGATAGCCTAACTGTGTCCCCAAAATCCCCCCCTTGTTCCCAATGTGTTCCCATCAAGTTCTCAAAGGGTTCCCAATGTGTTCCCAAATTTGTTCGGCAAGATGTTCCAAATAGCACCTGGGCCTTATCCCATATGGTTTTGCCCAAAGTTTTAACTCTCATGTTTATAAACTGAAACCGTGAAATCTAAGGGAGCACATTTGTTTCTATTTTGCAAGTGGGGTCCAAAGAGGTGCTTCTATTGGGGGGCATGCCCAATGTTCCTGAAAAATTATTGATGGGCCAATCAATATGGCTCCTTTAAAAATAGTAAATTAAAACTAAGAGTGCACCCATGATCTAATTAATATGAATCACTTGGCAAGTTCCACAATATGACCAATGCACTTCTGGAGATCAGTTAATGACCCACCTAAATAAGTTACAGGCTCTTCTATCCCCTATTCACCTCTCCTATGATGAGGTGCATCTCAAGTTCAATATTTTTTTGGTAACAAGCCAATTTGATTTGTCTATCGCTCAAAAAAATGAAACTATGGAGGCTCCCCCAAATAGAAGGTTTTATTTTGCAGTACAGAGTTCCTCCCCTTTGGCCTACCTGTATAGGTGGAGGACAACATTTGTTGAAGCATATGAGATAAAAGTGAGGTGCTATGGAGAACATGTTGGGGAAAACACTTGGAACCTGATGCGAACCCATTGGAAACTTAAATGGAACATTGTGAGAACACATTGCGAACAAGGGAACAAATGAAAAATATCCTCACCCTCCCCTGCCCCCAAAACTGTCATTTAAACCCCGTACTTCCCTCTTACACTACCAAGTCCTAACATTACCTGGTTAACTACCTATGTATCATACCTATATAGTAGGTACTAGGGATTTAAAGTGGTTATTGTGTATGTATGCAAGTAAGTGGGTTGCCTGGTACTTATTAGGTAGCAAGGTAAGTCACTTGGTTGCTACTAGAGAGTAGATGCACCTGGATGGTTAGTAGTTAATACATACCTAATTAGTTTTGGGACAGGAATTCAGGAAAAACAAAAAGAACCTTTGATCCCAATTTTAATTTTTTTTTTTTTTCCCCCTAAATTAGACCAGCCCATCATTGATCGTCTGCGCATAACCAAACATTTATTTATATATTCATCATATGTGTTTCATTTTGAGTGATTTAAAATGTTAGGGAGTGCTACCTCAAGCTCTAGAAATCATTTTTGAAGTGCAAAGGAAAAAGAATAATGAAAAAAAATAACAAAAAAAATAAGCTTTCCAACTTATATGATGAGGTTTTTTTTTCCCTTTCTTTTTGGACCCCTCCTACTTTGAAATCTCATAATTTTCTTATTTTGTATTCATTTTAAACAATTTAAAGTGCTTCAGGAGTGTCACCTGAAGTTCTACAAATCATCTTCAAACTCTAATAGCAATAGAGCAATATACAACAACAAAAATTAGGTGTTCAAAAATTGATCTTTGTAGTGTTATGTGATTTGTTTTTTTGAGTTTTTAACTCCCTTTACTTTGGGGGGTTGTAACTTTCTCATTTTTAATCCATTTTTTAGGATTGTTAATGTGTAAGATGCACCAAGAGGAGGGGTTCAAGTTTTGTTTAAACACAGAAACAACAAAGCCCTCCCATTGAATCTAGCCTGCCCTGAGCGCTTAAATATTTGATCATCGATTGGTCGAGCCTAGATGAAACCTTTGGTTTAGTCTTGAGATCAATCTTTGGATTTTAAAAATCTTTAATTCTTGTCCTTTCCACAAAAAAATTTAAGCTGATATTTAACCAAAGTTTGGATACATTTTCGTTACGCATAACTAAACTAAAAAAAACAAGTATGTAATTAGTTTGTTCAATTAGTAAACATATTCTAAAATAAAGATTGTGTATAATCAATCAAATGTAATAACTTGTTGAAAATGTAAAACCAAGTTTATATTTTTACAATAAAATTGTAGAGAACTTGAACCTTTTTTAAATAAGAAAGCACCCCCAGTTCAAGTTCTAATTTAATTTCAAAAATAAACAAATTCCCCAATTAGATTTCAATGGCAATTCCAACAAAACTTGAAATCTTTGATCCGGAGACCCTAAAACTTAACCTGAACTTGCTCAAATTCAAGAACCTACCAACACTAATCCAGACCCAATTCTAGGAATGCCCTCGTCCAAAGGCCTTGTTGGGCATTAAAAAAAAGAGATGAGTGGGCAAAGATCAAACAAGAAAGATGTAGGAAGATATTGATGTAGGATGAGTGGCCATTTGTCACTACATCTTACTTAAGATGATGAATGATTTCAAATGGGTTTCCACAAGTGTCCCAAACAGCCAAGTCACTACATGCTTTCAACCATGGAATGCCTAGAACCCTTGCTTGCATGAGGTGGAGCCAAGATGTGCCACCTAATCCTAGTAATAAAATCAATTATTTTAAAAAGAATTTTAAAAAATTATGTGATACCCAACAAGTATCATAGGGGAAAAAAAAGACGTAGGGAATTTTTGAAAAATGGAATGCCCACCAATGCAAGCGTTTTGATTTCCAAAATGCCCTTTAGGTTCTTCCGCTTAGTAAATGTTCCAACAAATACCCTACAAATCTTGTTGGAGGTTTCTATGATTTTAAAATGTGCCCTCTCAATAACCATCATAAGTCAATAACCATCATAAGATAAATTTGTGTCCAACAAAATGGTCCTCCTAAAACCTTTTCTTTTCCTAGATAGGTTACGTACATTTTTGTGGATTCATCCATTTTTATGTCAAATGTATGTGGTAGTTTATAGTTTCATCTACTTTTATGTCAAACATTTGCGACATTTACCATAATCTGATGATCATGTAATTTGTGAAGTTCCCATATCCGAGTGTCAATGCCTACTGCCATAGAAAAAACCAATTACTTAATTTATTTTTTTAATAGGTCTCCAATCTCCACCTTTAAAAAGAATTGGAAATCAAAGACCTCTAGAATTTCTTTAAAATCAGAATATAAAAAGCCAGTGTTTGGAGGGTACCAAACTGTGGTCCAAAACTGACCCAATTTTCAGCCAATTTTCATGCAAAGAAATTGTTGGGTATCACTCAAGGTGATACCCAAGATGATACTTGGATTTTACGGAATGTAAGTGGAGATACTCAATTCACAAATAATTGATTTTATTTTTTATTCAAATTTTGATACCCAAGTAGGTTATATGAATAACCTCATGGTTTGGTTCTTATGGGTCTAAGAGTAGGGAGTCTAAGCTTAGTTAAGGTTTAAGGAGGAGATTGCATTTAGGTTTAGGGTGTAGGTTTGGCACTTTTGCCACATGGGAAGTGAGATTATAGCCAAAGTACATTGTTTCTAGTGCTATCATGTTTTGTAAGGCGCTAATTGTGTTGTTGGTTGTTGGTGCTCATTATGTTGTTGTTCATAAAGTTCATCGTGTTATTGTTGGTTTTCATCTTGTTTGTTAATGAATTGATAAGGTATTAGCACTATTATTGGTCTTCATGTGTTGTTGTTGGTTGTTGGTGTTCATCATGTTTTTTATTGAAGTTCATTGTGTTATTGTTAGAGTTCATGATGTTGTTTTTTAGGTTTCCTCATTATGGTTGGTATTACCTATACCCCTGCATTGTCTTACAAGTTGGAGTTTCATTGGAGATGGAAGCTTAGTGGTTGCAAGGTTTTGGTAAAAAATTTGCATTTCAAATATGTTCGTTTTTTTCCCAAACTTGTGTGGGTTGTGTTCATTTTTTCAGTTGCATTGAAGATAATGTGCTAATAATATGTTTATGTTTTTTTTTGCATGGATAACTTCCAAATTGAAAACATTGTTTACAATTTTAACTTTTACCTTCTACTGTTAAAGGACATTTTGAAGCAATTTTACACATGACAACACTTTATTTGCATAATTTTTTCATGAAAAATGGGTCAACATGTGAATAGTTTGTGTGCATTTTCACTTTTTGCAAAACTCAAAATAATTTAATTGTTTAGTTTTTTCAACCTTGGTTTATTAACACATCTAAAAATGGAACTAATTTTTCTAGATGAAGGATGTGATGTGTTCATGATTGAGAATGCAATAAAATTGGATGAAAAAAATTGAAGGATAGAGTTTTGAAATTTTTCCAAATTTTTAATAAAAATATAATGATAGAATGTAATTAGTTATGAAACCATTACATGAACAAAGGGTAAAGTGGAAACCCCATGGTAGAAATTTTCCACTTCATCATTTTTTGTGTCAACGATGAATAACAAGTTGATGTTAAGGTGCCACATGCCATGCATTGTATGTTTTATTATAGTAAACTAATGGGTCATACAATATTGGAACCAAAAACAAAGTTGAGGAAAGGTTGTATTTCATATTTCAAAAATAATGGAATATTTGCATTAAAAAAGCATGTGGATGCAAACCATGGACTAATTGTGAAAAAAATTAAAAAAGAAATGAACAATAATTTGAACAGTCCATTAGAAAAAACAACTTGCAAAGAAAAGGCCTATGATGAATACAAATGCAATCTCCAATTTTTTTGGGGCCATGGATCCTTACAAAAAAGATAATGTGCAGCAAAAATATTTTGTCAAAAATTTGGGTTTATTAATCATCAAAAACCATTTGCTCATTTAATTTTTGAAAATATTTGGCTAAAATGTTTGGTAAAGCAGTTATGCCTTCGTGTTATTTTCCCTTGTAGAAAATCCTTCAATTAGGAAGTGTTACTAAACTTAATTGAAAAGAAAAAACAAACATGTCTTAAGAAAATGTGTTTTTACCATTACAAGTTTTGATTTATGGATGTTGAAAGAAGCAAATGATGTTTTTACATTGGTTGTGAATTTCTTGGGAAAAGATTGAATGTTTAAACAAATTACAATTGACTTATTTGAAATATTAGCAAAAAGTTTGCAAAACCTTTTAAAGCAATATGGCTTGACCAAAATATTCTTGTTTATGTTAATTAAGAAGGTGCAAATTTGAATACCATAACAATTACTTTGAAGTCAATAGTAAGTTGTGAAACTTTTGGTGTGATGGAAAGCTTTCATTGGACTTGTACTTTGAACATTACTCCTCTAAGGCTTATCAATATGCAACCATTGAAGAAAGAGTTTTAATATGTTTCCATTAAATTTGCTTAGGCATATTTGCAAAAGTGTATTACATGGCCTAAAAAGTTAGGGAAAGGAAGACAAGAATGGATGAAGGCTTGCATTACTACAAGCTTCAAGCCCAAAGAATTGAACACACTAATCAAACAAAGTAAAGTGCAAGTTATTTAGTTTTAATTTTTTTTCTCTTCTTTTTGAATATTTATATTTTAAATTGTTGTCTTTTAATTAATAATGTGAATTGTGTAAGTTTGCAAGTGAAGTGATCATGTTTAAAGAAGCCCTTCAATTTTGAAAAGCCATTGCCCTCTATTACAACAAGTCGATTACACCTAAGGTTATTAACCATGTGCCCCCTTCACTCACATGACATATATCACAAATTATAATAAACATTTTGTTTCCTATTGTCATACTTGCATCTTGAATGAGTCTAAAGATCATTGGTTGTTGATTGATGCTTTGAATGCAACCATATCCATAAGCTTAAAGCTAAAGCAAGAAATGAACCATCTCCTTTTATGGGACGTTTTCATTAATGATGATGATTATAACTTTACTATTGAGTTGGGGTGATGGATTTTTTCCTTTATTTTTTGACAAAATATGATGAGAGAAAAGCTCATAATATGCTAGCCTTAATGTTGGATCCTAAATTCAATAGTTAAATATTGAATTTTTTTAATTGTTTGTGAAAAAGGGGAGGCCATAGGTAAAGAGAGTGATAAGAAATCATCGTGTCATGCTTTTGAAGTCTTATCAACATTTGTATCCATTGTTCAAAATTAAAAGTTTCATTGCTTAGAAAATTGATGAAGATAAGAACTTGAACAATTTTGAGATAGTGACACACAATGAACTTACAAGAAAGTCTATTAATGAAGAATTGTTGATATTTCATAAATATCAAGCAGATAGAAAAAATATCAAATGCCCTTTGGAGTGGTGGAAGAAATCTGAAAGTGTGTTCTTGATTCAATAATTGACTTTTTAGTTAGACAAATATGAGAGATTATAGGTTCTCAAATTGAAATTTTTTATTAAAAAAACCCTTTGATAAAATTTCATCAATTTGAAAAAATATGCTGCCATTGACAATTAAACAACTTTAAAAAATTAATCTTTATGAAGAAGAATTGACCAAACAATGCTAGGCTGGGTTGCAAAGCTGCTACTAATTTGATAGATTTGATAGATTTGTAAATTAGATTTTAAACAAGAATTAGGTAGATTTGATCAATTCTGAATTAGACTTAGAGCAAGAGTTAGATGAGCTTGAAAGCTCATTTCAACAAGATGAATTAAGAGAGGATTAATCATATGATTCAACAATATCAAAATCATATCAACCATTGCTCGTATAAAACCCACTCATGTAAAACCCTTTTTCACGTGCATTTCATGAGCAAAAGTACAAGGATTTTATTCAGGTAATTCTGAAATTTTAAGGACAGAATCATTTAATCTTTAGAACATAAACTGACAAGTTTTCCATGAAGTCGTAGACAACACAACGGCTAAGGATGCTCTTGCAAGTTGCTTGCATTATGATCCTCTTCAGAGCCCATGGAATGGATTACTATCCATGAAGATGCAGACAACAAATAGCTAAGAATGCACTTGCAAATTGCTTGCATTATGATCAAATTTGGACTCTGATCACTCCACTCACACTGGTTGAACTACAAGATGAGTCCTATGAGGTATGAGCCTCATTGAAGGGAGCTCATGCCAACATCCTCACTTTCTCAAGCCTAAAAGGACAAGGAGAAGGCCCACAAAATCTCTTGAAAGCAAAGCCCTAATGATTTGCTGTTTCTTCGTTGTGTAAGGAGGATATCTTGCATATACCTCTACTGACATTCCCCTGTACAGGATTGACTTCCTGTGGCTGAATGCATCAAATGAAGCCTTGCCATGGTATGCACCCATTCCACTTTCTCCCACTCCTCCAAATGGCAGACTTGTGCAAACAAACTGCAAAATACACCACCCCACATCATGCGCAGGAAATAAAGACATGCTAGGTGTCCCTGAAATCTCTCCTCTTTTCTGTATCTCAGCAGCAGTGAATTGGATCATAATGTGAATGTAAGACATAAGTTAGGAGCTTAACCATACATGTAGTACTGCATCATTTATCACCATGCCACCAGATGATGTTTTGGACACCATTTGGTCCTGAACTACCTTATCATTGGTAAAAACATAGATGGCCAGTGGCTTTGGCTGGTCAGCAATCATATCAATGGCTTCTTCTGGTCCCTTCACCTACTCCAACCAGTCAACCAAGTAAGAGCCAATCAAATCAGCAGATTGTCAAAATTTTCTTGTTCAAACATCCACAGTTACTCATTGATCATGACGACTGATGACGAATGATGCTTGTGGATTCCAAAGTGGGCAGCGGGAAGTTGTTCTGCCACTTCTTCCATCTTGTTAGCATAGAGATGGAAGCAGTCAGTAGGGCGTAAAAACCTACTGTGATGATGGGAAGTATGGGCCCAAAGATCTCTTCATTCATGATAGGGGCATCCAGAGGAACATCAAGCAGTAAGGTTGGAGCAATGTATCTGCAGAGAGTAGAATGAAAGCCAAAGTAAGTCCATGTGCAAAATATGAGTTGGCCCAAAAAGCTGAACTTTGGTAACTGTTTCGCAGCCTGAAAATTTCTTGTTTGATAAGATTGTTCCTCTAGAATGATGGTACACAAAGACACACCAGAACCACCCCCTAGGAGTTCAGGACATAGTCTGTGACCTTGGGATGACAGCTCTAAAATTCAAAAAGTAAGTCATTCGTAGTTTCATTGCTGCACCTCAGGAACATTTTCTTCATGTGTTATCAAAAACTGGAACATTACGGAGATGACAACATTCCTGTACAGAGTGGTACAAAACCTCTAACCATGGAAAAAACATAAATGGTGCAACTCAAGGGCAATGTGTTCAAAGCAGTGGAACTCACAGTGATTCCTCATCTCGTTCACCCCCATGAATGATTTTATCAGCCGTTTCTGGGTGATCCAGGAGTGCTGTGAGTCGCTTGAAGTGGTTCTTGTTAACAACATGAGCTAAATCCTTAGAAGTGTGAGGATCCTCTCCATAGAAGTCCACGATGGTCTTCTTCAAGGTTGAAATCTAGGAGCTCAAGTGCAAAAATGCTCAGTACAATGCATCATTAGCAAGTCACAAAAGGATTCAAAGAGTTTCTGGCCATGTACTGGTTTGAAGCAAAAGCTTGCGTGGAGAAGAATTACCAGTTTGGGCACACAGGACTCTTCAACCAGTAAATGATTTGGTGAAATACAAGCTTGTCCACAGCTGCTGCCCCACTTCCCTATAACAATTCTCTTTGCTGCCACCTTTGACATGTCCACAGGAAAAAGCACATTAACTCCACATTTACCCTGAAGCATGGAGATGCTACAAACACTAAAACTTAATGTAAATTGTTTGAAGTAATAGCACAGAAAGATAGGGTCCATAAGTAGCATCCTTGGACGCTATGGTGAAAACAAAATTTGTGGCAGTAAACTGGCATACAGTGCAGCCTGTCATACCTTCAAATCCACTGTGGAATCAATGTAAAGGGGACACTTCCCACCAAGTTCCAGTGTCACTGGTGTGAGGTGCTTGGCGGCAGCAGCCATGATTATTCTTCCAACCTTGGCATTTCCTGTGGCGAAGCATGTAGAAATGAACATAGCCATAAGTTTGGTAGCTAACAAATGGCAGTTAATCACTTGGCTATCTGCTAGATGCAAGCTCTGACTAAGGACATCCACAAAGAGTATATTAGAAATACCTGTGAAAAATATCTTGTCCCATTTCTGGTCAAGTAAAGCAGTGATTTGCTGAACACCTCCTTCTACAACACGGATAGCCTCCTTGTCCATATATACAGGGATCATCTTAGCAAGAAAAGCTGAAGTTGCGGGTGCAATCTCTGATGGTTTGATTACAACAGCACATCCTGCAGCTATAGCTCCTACAAGAGGATCAAGTGCCAATACTGCAAAATGTGTACGAAAATATCAGGGTGCATTCAGGTCTTTCACCTGCCAAACTCCCTTTAGCCATTACTGTGGCAGCAAGTACTAGTTGAGAGTCTGAATGAATTCAACTCAATGGTTCAAAGATGTTAAGAGAAAAGACCAAATGTTGTATGACATACTGATAGGGAAATTCCATGCAGATATAATCAGTGCAACCCCAAATGGCTCTGGACGTATCATAGCAGTGCTTGGAATAGTGGCTAGTGCAATTGACACCTGCATCACAAAACTCTTCTCAAAACTGCATCCACCACCCTATAAACCTGGAGAAGCATTATTGTAAATGATTCCACATCAAATACCTATCTTGTAACATCAAGCCCAAGTTGAAAACAACACAAACTCCAAAATACTCCAAATTCAACAACAAGAACAGACTCTAGTTGCAGGAAAAAAAACCTGTTCTGGTGTCATCCATTTCTTCAGGCTCTTGATTGCCAGCTTACATGAATCGATCAACAGCGCCAACTGCAACATCATCATCATATTCATATCAAAACTGGTGGCTGAATTACCAATTCTCCCAGAAACTCACATTCTCCCTCATACATTGAAACCTAAGTAGCCAAATCTTTCCTCATAATGCTTGCCAATAACTCCCCGTGAACTTGGGAAGCTGATCTCGACACAAAAAGAAACCTCAGAGCTTGCTCACCTCCAGGCTTGCTACAAAGCTGACAGAAAGAGAAACCCTCTTACTGACCTCACAAAGTTTCAGAGGGAGATCATGCATTCATTCATGAATGTCCAAACTTTTGTTTCCAGGGGATGAAAGAAAAGGCGGAATCCACGTACTGACCTTCAAAACGTAGTTCAATTCATGTCAAAGCTTTGCTTTGCAGAAGTGGGAAAAAAAGGGAAATAACTCGTCCTCCTCCCCTTTCCCTCAAACTTTTTTATTACCTCGCAAGAATAGGTTTCGTAAGCAGACTTGCCGAGGTCGAGAGACAAAGCCTTGCTAATCTCGTCCTCTTGCTCCATCACCATCTTGAGAAGCGCACGCAACTGCTCCAACCTCCATTCCCGGCTCTTGGTGCGCCCGCTTTGGAACGTGCGACGAAGCTCGCTCAGCAGCTCCGGTGCATCCACTAACGGTGCGTCGCTACCCATGTTTGCCACTCACTCGGAAGACTTCTGAAACCCCGTTTCCAAAACAAAAACAACTTCTTAAGAAAAACCTTGAAATCGCTGCAACATCTTCACATCCCCCAAACCAAAAACCTTATATCAAAGCACAATAAAGCCACCTTAAAAATGCATGGTCACACACACACACACACACACACACATACACACACAGTTTCTGTCTCTCACATACACTCACTCAGATGTCTTTCTCTCTACAAACTGTCAAGACACACAACAACACAATTCCGTCAAGAATTCGGCTTAAACTTTCCGGCAAGAAGAAGAAAATGAGACAGCATAATGCAGTTACAAATCTCTGATTGTCAAGAGAAAAGGAAATCACAGAAAAGAGATAGCAGAGAGAATGGAGGGAACTTGACGAGCAACAAGCGCAAGCGAGGGAAGCACGAACACAAAGGACGACGGCGGCGGCGAGGAAGACGACGATTGCGGCAACGACGAGGAGGACGACGACGACGCTGGCGACGATGATGGTAAAGATGAAGAAGATGATGCGGATGAATGTTTGATGAGATCTGTATCATCATCATACGTTTATTTTCTGTTCGTTGGAATTCCTTCAGGCAACCAAGCAAGTTGTTGTAACTTGCAAGTTCCATGGATTTTCATTTTCTTTGTCCTTTTTTTGGGAAAACAAAATGAGGGAATTTTTTGGATTTTTGGGGGTTTTTTCTAGTGTAAATTCGACTAATTTTGATCATTTTGGGAAACATTAGCCAATTTATTTTTTTGGAAAAAAATTGGGGAAAAAAAGCAGCTAGGAATTTGAGGAGAAAGAGATGTTTCGATTTATAAATTGAAATCTGCGATTTCTTCCTTTTTAAAAAATAAAATCATTAGGGATTTTTATTTTTATTTTTTTAGAGAAATAAGCAAACTTGGACAAAAGGTTTTCTTATTTTAAGTATACTTTTTTCCCCTTGTAAATTGTTTAAATTTTGAGGAGATGAATTTGAGGACACATATTATTATTTATTGGGGGTGAATTTCGCTCTTTCACCAACGTTTTTGAGAAAAACTTGGAAATCGAGTTTTTTTCACACTCTAGTGGGTTTTTTCTTTTCCATTTTTATGATATCAAAAATTTGTTGAACATTGCCACAAAAATTAGCAAAATTATTTGGATTCACAATAGAAAAAAGATTCCGAAAAAAAACACTACTAACACCACCACATGTGGTTTTTTCCAGCAAAAAATTGCCCTTACATAGCAAATTAAAAAATCAGAAAAATAGGAAACGAATTTAGGATGTATTATTTATTATGTTTTCTGTAGCACATGTTTTACAAGAGAAGTAGAACCAGCCAGCCACCTGCTGCCTGTTGTGTGATGATGGTCATTATGCATTATCACTTCCAAGTTCCTGTAAGGATTGCAAAAGTCGAATTGATGTCTTATTTGATTGTGTAAGAGCATCTCCAGCGGTGCTCAGTACCTACTGACTCTGCAAAAATATTTTTTCATATCCAAGTTTTTTTTTTTTTTTTTTTTTTTTTAAACCCCATTCCCAGGTTTTTTTTGGTTTTGGGGTTGTTTTGCCCTTTTTTTAAAAACCCCAAATTTGGGCCCGGGTTTTTTTTTGATTTAGCCTATAATTAAGCCCTTTTTT
>Ga0116227_10001941_pt1 | contig 47135 bp, 36 predicted proteins | sample S1TSphgellanicum_FD_89693 | JGI IMG/M metagenome (GOLD analysis project Ga0116227, IMG submission 89693) | Host-associated microbial communities from peat moss isolated from Minnesota, USA - S1T2_Fb - Sphagnum magellanicum MG | ecosystem: Host-associated > Plants > Peat moss > Unclassified... | reverse complement strand
TTTTTGGATGGGTTTTGTGCAAAGTTAGGAAGATGATGGGGTAGAGAATTATTTGACTTTGCAAAAAATGTTTTGAGGAAAAAAAACACACACACACACACATATATGTCACAAATAATAAGTAAATGTACTTGTCACAATAGGCTGTAAAGATATGCCCCGAGCATTATTGCCTCTGAGGACATTGCAGTAAGGCAACACACAAACTTACACATACATACCCCTCTCCCCCTTGTTCTGAGCTTTGCACTTGTGGGTAAATAGATTAAGTACCTACCCAAGTACATAACTACTTTTTGCTTTGCACAAGCCAGAACTTAGCATCAGGAATAAGTTTGGATTATTGGTTGACAGCTGGCTGCCTATGGATGGATGTTATGGATGGATGGATGAGATCAAGCTTTTCATCTTCTCTTTCCACCCCATTACCCCTAACCTTTGCATACACACACACACACACACACATACACAACTAACTAGGGAGGCCCCACCAGGAAGCTTTGAACAGCTTGCTTGATTTATGATGACAGAGTATTAAGTATACAACCCCAAATAACTGTCACACCGAATGAAGGAAGACTTAGGAAAGAAACCAAGGACAAGAGTCCTTGTGGATAATCTCATCCTCTTTTGCATATCCACTCCAACCAGCTGTAATAATATAATTTTTTGCATACAGCTGTGTATATAGCATTTGCATGTTGCATTTACTAGTATATATTTTCTCTCTCCCTCTCTCTCTCTCTCTCTCTCCCTCCACCCTGCTGGGGAGCAACACAATGACCAGTTGCGCATACCAAAGTATAAGAGCATGTCAACTAACAATAATATAATCAAAACACATGTAAGAATCATTTGGATGAAATTTATGCTTTAAATAACTCACTTAGTTTGGATCTCTCAAAATATTCTCACATACAATAGAGCCCCACACACATCTTGATCGATCAGTGGATTCGGTTTTTAAGTTCATGTCTAGTATAGCAGTAAACTATACTATATTTTGGATAAAGTTTAGAAATCAAATGAATAGTGTTCAAACTTTGAGACCCTGTTTCGGCCTCTACATGTAGCCATGATATTGTGCCCTCCAAAAGAACCTGTAAAAAAAAAGAAATAAATTTCTTGATTGACTAACAATAAAAGGGCCTGTACACCATATTTTGGATGAATTTTAGTAATCAAATGATCAGTGTTGAAACTTGAAACTCTATTTTGGGCCTGTAAAATATGCCAACGATGATGCTCTGCCCTCTGAGAGGACCTGCAAAAAGAAATGATTGTTTCTCATTGGCCAATGGCAATGATTGCCCCGGGGGAAGATAATAGTTCATTGTTTCTCACTTTATAAGTAGTTCACCATGTTCAAGTTTATGGGTGGGCTTGCAGGAATAATCAAACATTGTACGTGTTGATGAAACCTTGATAGAGCCCCAAATAGGGGGTTGTGTGGGTGGAGATTCTCTAATGTTATTATATGTACTTTACTTATGCTTTTCATTCTATTACACTACTACAGTGCAGAAAATGCTTTGCAATTCTAGTCAGTCAGCCCCCCTGGTTGCTGCCTAACTACCGTGCAAGTCCACTCCCTTGAACAAAGTATGTATATACAATAGCCAGCATAGCTGAGGTCATGATTGAGTCGTGTGAAGTCTCTCATTTGGACTCTATCACTGAGCTGCATAACAAGTTTTTTTTAAGTCATGATTCTTGGAGATTTGTCTTTGTTATCCATACCATTGCAACAACAACTCGTGTGTTTTCCCTTGTGTAGATTCTACTAAGCAACATATACATATATATATATAGAGCAATATTTTAAGAGGAGAGGATGCGCTCTGATGATGATCACTCTCCTATTTTTGACAATTCAATATTTGACTACAATCCGAAGAAAAAGTTGTAAAAGTTGTATAATTTGCTGTTTTGGGAAACTGGCTTGTGGAACAAAGTATGTGCAGCGATCCAATTTGAGGTTTGTTGATCTGTCTCTCAGATCCTGCTGGCTTCTATTTAGCTACATCTCCCCCGTACTTCTATTATATGTGAGGGGGCTGTCTCAAAGGCTGTCGAAGGACATGCAAAAGTGGTCCACCGCCCAAATCTTTGTAACCCCAAAACTTGGAAGCCATGACAGCTGGGTGACTCCTAAATTGATTCTCAACTATTCAGCAGCACTTGTGGTTATGCAACTAACTCCCTACTTATCACAGGATTGCAATTTCATACCACCTTGAAACTGACCATGACAAGAATCCCACCCTTGTAGAGAACCATTCACTTGGTTTGGGTTGTGAAGAGGAAGAGCAGGTCCAGAGGGAATGGGCTTTTGTGTAGGGTAAGGGTGACAGCCAATAGCTATATGAAGCCCTTGAGTGTAAAGACTTGCCCTAATTTTCTTTTCTTTTCTTTTCTTTTCATGTGATATACAGAGAGCAGAAAACCCAAAAAATTTGGGGGTTGTTTTGAAAAACAGAACACCCATTCCAATAGGTTTTACGTATCTCAAAATGCCCCCAAACAGAGAAGAAAAAAACCGTGTAAGTTAAAGCTCAACTTGTGCATTTTGGGAAATGGAATTCCCATTGTAGGCATTCATAGCTCTGTGAGTTATTATGTTCTGCAACATGTGCTCTAAATACACTAGAAAAAACTGAGGAGGTCTTTGGTCTTTACACTAGGTAACATGCCCTCCAATTACACTAAAAAAATCAAAGTAGGTCATCATATTGTTGGAGTGCATGGCAACCAGATTTTCTTTCCTTTTTTGGTAATTTTTTTTCATATGGAGAAATGTTTTTTCAAATTGGTGAAATTTTAGTTTCTTTATATTTTTCTAGTTGCCAAATTTCAAAAAAAAAAAAAAAAAAAAAAAACCGGATTCTATCCTAAGTTCCACCAGGTAGCCAAAAATATAGAAACTATAATTTCACCAACTAGTTTCTTATTTACTTTCATAATTTCTTATCACCAAATCTGGCTAAATGTCTCATGGATGATCACCACTAGAGCAACATCACAAAATTGGGAAAGAAAAAAAAAACCCCCAATGACAATGAGGGTTGTAGGCTGTGTTCCCAAGCCCAAGAACAAAATATAATACCACCCTTGTTCCCAACACTGAGAACAACATAACCCTAGATGAGACATGCCCTTAATCAAAATAAAAACACCGACATAATTTGAACCTGCCACCCTTGTGGCACCTTACAGATTAGGCTCCTTATAAATTTGTAAGGTATGACAAGGCAAGTAGCAAGATAATGTTCATGGGTGCCTGTATATACAACAGAAACTAGGTCAGGTTTTCATGAGTAGTGGAGGACCCCATGAGTTCAAATCATAATCAACTTGGAATTTTGCCGGGTGTTGACTATTGCCAAGTGACAAGTTGTGTGTGTGTGTGTGTGTGTTGTGGGAGGGGAGAATCCAGAGAAGGAGCTCATGTTCAGTTGCAAAGAAGAACAACTAATTACGAGTAAGAGTTGCATGAATATGTGTAGGTAAGTAACCCCATAGAAGTTTTGAAGTGTGTGAGGTTTGATGGATTATTCCTTGGTTTTGTGAAATTGTCTTGATCTGATTTCCTGGTGTTCCATAGCTGTTAGGTTTTATTGGCCTTGCCTACCAAGGCAAGGACATTGTGTTTAGATTCAGTATAGAGTATAGTAGCTTAAGGGATTTTGCCCCCTAGATAATAGGTCTATTCTTTTATATGAGGATTTTTGAAAGATGATATTTTGGCCTGTGTTGAAACTTGAGATTAGTTACAGAGTTATAATATATCTTGAAGGATTTTGGGTTTCTTTTAGAGGATTTGTTGAAGATTATATTTTTGAATGGTGAAATATTTGAGTTTCCATAATTCTTCTTCTTCTTTTGCCTTAAGATACTTTTTAATGTAAATGGCAAGGCCACAGTGTGACACACTCCTTGTTCTCCTTTGTAATCAACTAATTTTCATGTTCAGCACAGATGCCCATTTCAGTAGACTCTTTTAACCATTGTAAGGGAGTGTCAATACATTCTATAAGAGCTAAAAGTCAGGGAGAAGTCGTAGTTTGGGCTGATTCAGTCTCCAAGCTTCACCCTTGGCCTAGTTTGGGCTCCACCACAAGCTTGCTAGGAGATGGAATCAACCAAAACCCTTCCACTCTCTATTGCACAATACCATCATCACATGTAGTTCCATGCAATGAGAATGGTCTACAGTTAGACTCTTCCTGGATTTTCTGTAGCAGCACTCAGCCTTGTGACTGCCGTCTTACATCCTGAATTGGGTTTAAAAGTAGACCCTTTACTCACTCACCTCGCAGCTTTTTCCTTTTTGTTGAAAAACAGGATGCTTATGAATTTGTAAGGTCATGTTGACTGGTCAGTCGGATCTTACATGGGTCATAAGATCCCGCGTGACTTTATGTGTCAAAAGTGACAAAAATTGTCCATTGTGAAAAACTATTTTCAGCTGTTCTTCACTCTAGTATAGAGTGTTTTGGCCTCTGTCTCTTCGAAGTGTCTCATTGGGTTTAAACCATGACATATAAACTGATGTGTCCAATAGAAATGTTGGAAACAATATTAGCAGACAACACCCCCTTTTGTAGTTGGGCCATACCTTTAGACAAGCACTACACCTTCACTTGGGTCTATAACACTTTTAACATGACAAAAGCAGCTTTACATCTCTACCTTCCAAGACAACTTCCATTATATTTAAGTGATTAAACTCCAACTACCAACTCACTTTTTAAAAATCTCTTAAAACATCAAAAGTACCCATTTTCTCTTAAATCAATGAAGGTAGTGATTTTCTAGCCACTTCTGCCTACTCTCAATAAACTATCATAATAAATAATAAAATCTAATTATTATAATTTTTCTCATCAAGTAATCTACCTTGTAAGTATGATTCAACGATTTGCCCTCTAACATAGGCCAACTATAAGGCTGCCTTTGCCAAACCCAAAACACACACAAGACGTTAAACACTTCAAAAACTTTGCAAGTATCATTACAAACTTTGCTTAATATAAATACACAATCTTACACAACACATGCATTTTGCCACAAAGGTTGGACCAATAATGGTAGAAAAAAAAAGTAAATAAACATAAACTAAAAGAAAACTAACCAAAAATGATTGGAGTTAGGGTAATGGTTTCATTCCTAATCTTTAATTACATAGTGGTCACAAATTCAAAATCACATGTAAGGAACAAGACATGAATTATGAATTTCTCTTCAATCCTACATCCCTTTACAAATTGTGCAAATTGAATGTATTGTGCATGACTATGCATTCACACCTATAAAGTTTGTAAGGGTTGTTTAACATCCTCCCAAAAGCATTGACACTGAACATCCTCATTTAAAGTCGACAAAACGAAGGTTTAGATTGTTGTTTGTCAACAAAATATGTGAATTACTTATCTTTATAATGTGTGTAGCATGACTTTCTAATATCTAGCTTTAATTCCTCCATAATACTTGTAAAATAATGAAACTTTTTTGCTTTATAATTCATTTTGTGACATAACCTTTATGATTTATCCTCTCCATAAAAACTTAGATGAAATTTGAAATCTAAGGTAATTACATCATAAGGTGACTCATTTTTATCAAGTGCAACATTCCCAATAATTCATATTTTAACATTGAAATGAAAAAAATCTTAAAAGAAAATGTTTAGTGTAGATTATGTGGTGATTAATGAACTAACTAAGTTTATATGGACAAAAGCCCAACTAAACAACTCTTTACAACATACATGTTAAGGAAAACAAAACATCAATCCAACAAAAAGATATGAACTTTTGAAAATAAGGTACAAATTTGATCATTCAAAAATTCATAACTATTCGTTGGTTCAATTCTTTGTAAGTTTTTTGGGGAATTTTATTTCTTTTTTACATGTTTCACATATTGAATGCCTATAAAAGATCTTGAAATGACATGATAGTGAAAAGTGTATTTGAATTTTCATGCAAATTCAAAACCATAGTCCATAACTACACTTCAAAGAGTTTATTAATATATGTTTGGTGTATATTTATTGAATTTCATCATTATGTACATGTTTTTATTCAAGTTGACAATTTTAATCCATAAATGTTTTTAGTACATTGATGATTTTATCATATGAATCATTTTTACAAACGATTTTTTCAACTTCTTTTCTTCATTCCAATCTACAACCATTTTGAATGGTTCTTGTTCCATAAACACTTATTGTTCATTCTCTTTTTACTACATGTAACCACTACAACCATGTTGCATGATGTAATTGGTGTTTTTTTGTTGACTTTCTACTAGTTTTATGCCCTTGTTTTTAAACATGTTTTGCATCTCATTGAACCTTGAGCAATCCATCGTCATATGTTTAATAACACCACAAATGTCAAAAAGGCATTTCATGGGTTTATGAAGTTTAGTGGATTGAATAATCAGCTTTGAGTCTATAACCATTAGTTTTTCCTTTTTGTTACAATGGGTCTCCACCATATGATTATTGAGCTTAAAATTATTACAAAATAGGTTGTTATTATTAAAAAATTACTCCTTGTTACAAATGTTATTATTATATGTGCTTCAAAGTTATCAATTAATTGTATTATTTTGTTTTAACAATGTTTTTTTCAGAAGTTATAATAGATTCCTTGTGATGTTATAAGGGGGTGAAAACACACTACAATGGCCAAAAAATGTAGTCATAAATACTATTTTTCAAAATTGTGCAACTTTCAACTTCCACCAATCCAATATTAGAAAAGGTTTTCATAAATTATACTCAAAATAAGGTAATAACCAAATCAATTCAATTGTCAAAGGAAATTACTTTTTTTATTAATATTAAATGATTAAAAAATATATTTGTGATAATTTAAATGTTATCACAATATACTACAAAGTGCAAATATATTTTTTAAATGATTCAAATAATTGCAAAACTTGATGAAGTACTTAATCATATATTGAATATGAATTAATTATACCATTTCAATTACAATTGAAAATTTTAACTCATGTGATTTCACAAAAAATATTTAGACAATTTTTTCATTCAAATCAGCATAAGTATGTTGAAAAAAAAACATTTTTTTGAAAAATTACTTTCATTTGAAAGATGACAAGAATTATTTTGGAGTCCTTTGTATCAAAATCCATTTTATATGTTTATCAAAATGCTAAATGAATTTTTAAAAAAATATACCCCAAAATATACCAAAATATACCAAAAAATGAATACATTTTCTTGCCTAAAGTGACCCCCCCATAATGTGTTTTCACCCAAAGGTGATTTTTTCATTTTTGCCATTACAATTTGAAGGTTATAATCCAAATCAATATTTTGTATTTAAAACATGATTAATAGATTTCATCTTCAAATTATTAAACTTCACTACCAGAAATCACATCCATGGAAATTTCATTGCCTTGCAACTAAAAACTCCTATGAAATTACCATGCAATTAAACCACAACTATCTTCTAGAAATAAAATGATTTTTTATAAATAAATCCACATAAGATAATATTTGAACTTTTTTATAGTGGCACATCAATTACAAGATGGATCTTATATGAATGTATGTACATTTTATGTATATAATTGCAATCAAATGTATTTGACTTTGGGAGCAACTCGCATGGTAGTTGCATTATACAACTATTTATACAATTGGCTTAGATGTGTGACTTAATGTGTGACTACATTGTAATTGATTATATGGAATGGCATGTATGATCAAACCACATGTCCACATTTCCACTATTCATTTGAAATGACACTTTCAACTTTTATACAACTAATTTTAAACTAAATTTAACATTGATATAATTACTATTCCCATTAGGTTTTCACTATGTAAATATTGTTAATCCATCAATTTGGGACTTTCATTTAACTTCAATACAATTAATCATCAATTATATTACAACCAACATGTTATGATACCACCTACAAATTGAAAGTAATTCATTGAAAGTGAAAGTATAATATTGAAATCATATTGAAATCATGTATGCATTGTATTTTCAAATCCATTGGCATGTACACATAAATATTCCTTTGTAAACCTCAAAACTTTTCCAAATGTTGAAGAACACTTTACATTATATGGTTCAATTCTTGAAACAAATGAACACCATAGAAGAAACACAAAGCATGTTAAAATCAGATAGTGTGTTAAAAAAAAAATGTCCCTTTATTTTTAAACATCATATCTTCCTTATTTCTTGTTCATTTTCAATGATATAAAGTGTTATGGGTGCGTCAAATTAAAATTGACATTAATTATTTTACCTCTAGAGGTAAAAGAACAACACAAAAGAGCCATGAAAAATATAAATGTGCCGAATTTTTAAATGTGAATTATGTTAATGATCAAACATTGACCCCACTTACTTTTGACAACCATATCTTTTTCATTTTGTGTCCTTTTTGAACAATTCAAATGGTTGTGGGTGCACCAAATCAAGGGTTTAAAAACCTTTTGCACTTGAAAGGCAAAGGGACAATGTATTCAAATTTTAAGTTTTTTGTGAGCTTAAGTGTTAGCTCATTGGTGTATTTTGTAAGAATTGTAAATGAATTGCAACTAAAATGCGCATTTTTTTAATCCCATGTTGTTTGTCCTACCTTTCAAATTTATAAAGTACAAAACTAAGTGCATTAAAAATATTTTAAAAAGTGACACTTGGAATAAACCAATAAAAGAAGGTTTGGCCCTAAAAATTAAACCCAAAATAAAGTAAGATTATACAAGATACAATATTTCATGCCAAACAATAGTATAAATTACTAATCATTTTCGGTAAATTTGAACCTAATCCTATGTTAGTTAATGTTAATAAACTTAACCATATGAGTATGTTGATAAAGTGCATATTTTTGTAATTGATGTCAAATAAACTAATTAAGAGTGTGTGGAAACATTTAATGATCTAAACATAGAGTTGGAAATTACATTAATCTAGTAGGATAAGACAACATATGCAAATTCATTTGCAAAAGAATAGGTAAATGATGTGTCACAAGTTGGAAGAACAACATGTAGTGACAAGGAAAAAAAACCTGCAGATGAACATGTAAATGACATGTCACAAGCTAGAACAACAATAGGTAGTGAGGAAATGGGAAAACCTATGAAAAAACAAGTAGATGACATGTCATGACTTTATATGTTAACAACCAATGAAAAAGTTAATCAAGTTAGTCAATCAAAACATGTGGATACTAATGCAACTATTAATTAGTCATTAATAGTTCACATGTATGTAATTAGGGTCACCAAAAAAAAATGTAATAAAAAAAAAAAACCTTTATTTTGAATGACAAACCCTCAAAATGTACCCAATTTTTATGATCAATAAAACTCATAACATATGATTAGATTCTTACACAAGGTTATATGCATTGATAGGGACATGATTTTAGCCTAGTTCAAGATTACTTTCATGCCGACAAATTAAGAAATAAATAGTAGATTTTGCCATTATCATGTTCAATCACATGAAAAAACTCCAAAGGTGGAAAATTACACAAAATATAAATGAATGGAACATGAAAAATAGTACCAACAAAGGACCTAGTAATTCAACTTCTATCATAATGGTGCTTATGACATAGGAATGATTTCTAGAAGTGAAACTAAAATAGGTGTAGGCACCTAAAACATCTAAATTATATATATAATTAGAATGTGAAGCAAATGAGGGTGCAATTGATGAAATTTGAAGTTTGGGTTGAAAGTTTATATCCTTGACAAGAGTAATGGAGGAAAGACAACAAACAAGGACACCACCTATGAATACATCATAGTTAAATGAATAGCAAGAGGATTATATAAGTGATTTTATTAGGAGGAAAAGACAAAACCTAAGAAGTACAATAGATGTACCTCAACATTTAAGCAAGTACAACAACAAAATGCATAAGTAAAGCAAAGGGAGAAAACTTTGACACCCCAATATACAATCCAATAACATGGGGAATAGGTAATGAAGGAGAGATCACCAACACCTTACTAGAATGTTGAGTTCATGTTGTGATTGGAAAGGGAATAAATGCTACCAAGACTATACATGGTCAACCTTCACCATAGATGGAGCATGTGGCCACTAAGTATAGATTTGGTGTAAGACATGACCGACATGCATTAGGAGTAGCACATGTGGTACTTAAGGATAAATATGACACATCAACACCAAGAAGGGCATCGTTGGTCATTGGGGGTAGACTTGTAAATGTAACTAACTAATCAACACTAGGAGTGGAATAGGTGGTTATTGAGGATATATCAACATTAGTAATAGGTTCTTATATGTTTAACAAGTTTGCATATAAATTTTTTGGCTAATCATCAATAATTTGTTCCATGTGGAAACAACATTAAGTTTTCACACATCATGTAAAAGGCAGATTGGCGAAGAGGTATATCTACATGTGATGGTTGAAAGTATGTGTCAGCAAATGGTTGAATATAACTTACAAATGAACAGAATTCTATTCGAATTGTTTGGTCTGAAGTTAGTTAACAATCATGTCGAGGATGAGAAATAGACGAAGAAATCACTGTAGCAAACCTTGGCAAAGGTGGAGTAATTACAACAATTGATTAAGGAAAAGGATAAACATGTGGTAACAATGCATTAGGATCTTATGGTTGCAAATTAAAAATAAAAAAATATTTTTTTAAGAGCACGTGTAAAAGTATGAAAATATGAAGTTGGAGAAACATCATTTATAATAGGAGTTTGAAAAAGAAAATCAAGACTATTGAATGGTGAAACACCAAGCACATGATTTAACTATACATTAGTAGAGCTAACATAAAACCAAAAAAGTCATGGAATAAAACCTATCAAACTTGCAAGTTCAAGTGGAAGAGGTGCATAAAGTAATGATTATAGGAATTGATAGAACCACAACCATTGAGTTGGAAAAAGATAGGATGGTAACAAACATCTAGAGATAGGTACAAAGTTTGAAATTAGACATTATTAGACAACATGGAATCATGGAGAAAATGAAAAATGTGGAGCCCTGCTACTTTTACCACATGTTGTAAAAGTATGAAAATAAATAATGTGTTATGAAATCTTTGAAGAAAGGCATTAGGGTTGAAGGTACAAGACCTAGTTGAATGATGGGACACAGTGCACGACATGTTCAAAAAATATAAGGAATGTTTAAGAAGTTAAAGTTGGATGAAAACATTTACATGCATTAATTGAAAGTGTATTAGGTGGAATTTTTAGGTTTTCATTATGTACCCCAACATTCAATCAAAAGAAATTATCTAGACTTTCGGGGAATGATGGGGTAGGTACAAGTGGAAAACATCATGAAGAAGAAGAATAACTTGTTGAAGAACTAAAAACATTTGACTAGGAACCTACAAGACTAATGGAGATGAAAGAAGGAACTAACATCTTCTTTCATGTATGCAAGAGGTGGAAATTATAGTAGAAGAATAGTAGGCACCTATTGTTGTTTAATATAGGAATCTTTATCAAATGAGTTCAAAACACCAATTCAAACATTACATGATTAGGATTGGTTAACACATGGACAACCATAGGAGAAATTGTTAAAGCAATGACATGTGGTGGTGGAAGAGCAATAGGAAGTGGATTTAGAAGATTGGGGGGAACAACAATAGGTATCTACATTGATAAACCAAAAAACAATAGAAGAAATATTTCATTAAGTAACCGATGAAGAATAGAACTTGTAGTTGATTTTAACTTTAAATTAAACTGTACATCACAAGGATTTCAAGGATGGAATCCAAAGTATAGATCAAGTAATATTAAGGAGACATACGGGTTAGTGAAAGTAAAATGTAATGTATGTAGTTAGTTGTCAAATTTGAATTGAGGTTTTGGAAGGAAATTTTGAATATTTATGTTGTAACCTTTTTGTTTTTGGACAATTCATTCTTTATGCAATTTTGAGAGTTTTCTTGCACCTTCTTGTTTTGTTAGTGGAATTTTGAAAATATTTTGTAAATAATTTTTTTTTGTATAGTCTAAAAATGTGTAGAATTAAGGTTGCATTAATTAATACCTAGAAAAAATAAAATGCTAGTAGTTACTATAAATGTGTTTGCATGTAGATCTAAAATTATAGTACCTTGGTAGATTGGACACACATCCATTTAACAATTAATTAATTTTGAAATTTTCATTTCAACAAATAAAATATTCTTGAAAATTCAATATATTCTTTCATATGTTTTTTGTTGATTGAAAAATGACAATTCTGAAATTTTCAACATTTAAAAATAATAATAATATAAAAGCTATGAAGGTGGTAGGGTATATAGATACCCATGTGTGTGATTTGTTTTTTTTTTGTGGGTAAATACCATTTCATACCAAGCTCATTTTTCAAGTTGTTGGCTTTGCTTGTAAAGTAGAAATTATGGAATTATGTAGCTTTCATTTGGTGCTATGTTTTGAGAAATGTTCATTATGTAATAAAGCAAATAAAAATATGGTACATTCAATTGAAAAACTCTCATTGGTATTATCATAATACCTTTACCATTTTGGCATAAATTAAATTATTTTTTGTTTTGCCAAAAATTTGAAAAATTATTCATTATTTGTGCTGAAATTTTAATAAATTTAAAAGTTCAATTGCCAGGTTTGTAATGGTAGACCTTACACGACAACGACTTAAACCTAAAATAATCTAAACACACTAGATTGTTCCATAACACTAATGAAACTTTACTTATGAATTTGCATGACCATTACCTACTAAAAATTTCAAAATAAAAAAAATCAGGTGCCAAAGTTAAAGATTTCAAATTTAAATAAATATTCAACAAATTTGTTGTCGAAATGGTAAAGGTATTACTACTGTACTGGGAAAGAAGAACTACGGACATACCCGGCGGGTTCCAGACTGGTACCCCACCCAACCAACACTGGTTTGAATTTTGATGAGAGGAGAGAGAGCCATGGAGCTTTGCAGCAGATGAGCTTCTTCTTCCCAATTTTCTGCTTGGACTTACAGAACCAGCAGCTCCCTTGTTGTTGTTGTTGTTGTGAATACTACCTCACTTTGGAGGACAGATATATAGTATTCATGTTTGCAGCAGACCTTCCGTCTTCTTCTTCTTATTATTCTTCTTCTTCAGTGGAAGCGGAAAAAAAAGTAACAGCCAATTTGTTGGTGCAGTATCTACTTGTTTGTTGTTTTGTGTCATTTTGGGACATTTTGGTGGGTTAGGGTTGTTGGGTTTTTGTTGCAACGAGGTTTTCTTCTTCTTCTTCTTCTTCTTCTTCTTCTTCGCTTTGTTTGCTCGCGAAAGGGTGTTAGGTTTCTTGTTTGTTTTCATGTTGGCCACTTTCTTTTTCTTTTTCTGGTGGTGTGTATTGAAGAAACAGAAAGCATGACGAGTGCAGAGCAATTGGTTTTGGAGTTGATTGTACCTGAGCAGCGAGAAAATGCGCTTCTTGACCTCTCCAAGGTACGCCTTCAGTTCTGTACTCCTCTGTGTGTGTGAGTGTGTTTGTGTGTATGTTTGTGCATTTTCTTTTTTTCCTCATTCTCTCTCCAGCTTTGTCCTAAGGATTCATTTCTGCACAAATTAGTTTTGAGAGCAAGAAGTTGGCGCGCACAAGAACGAGAGAGAATTAGTTGACCTAAATTGTTTATAGGGTTTTACATCCCAGTGAAAGAAACTGTGTTACTGGATTGTTGTCAAAATTTGGAGAATCTTTGTTATGGTTTCATGATATCTTGTGCCTGCTTGCGGTCAAGCTATTAGCAACTTTCTCTGAGTAAACCTCCTCAAATAGTAGCAGATGCCATGGTTTACAACCTTAGATTCAAAAAGAAGAAATAAACTCCAAGAATGCTGCAAAGTTGTGTTTTAGGGTTCACTATTGTTGTGGTTATGATGCTTCTTTGATGGGGTTTTTTAGCATGTTGTGGAATTAGGACCAGCAAAGTTGTGTTTTAGGGTTCTCTATTTTTGTGGTTATGAAGCTTCTTTGAAAGGGTTTTTAGCAAGTTGTGGAATTCGGACCAGAAAAGTTTTGTTTTAGGGTTCTCTATTGTTGTGGTTATGGAGCTTCTTTCATAGGTCTTTTTAGCAAGTTGTGGAATTAGGAACAGTAATTATTAGACTTATGAATGAATTTTGTGGAAATTGGAAATAGTAGGATGTGTGCTGTTGTTGTGTTGCTTGGTTGTGAGGATGGTTTGTTTAAGCAGCTTTGTAGTCAACCTCTTTTGTTCCTGGTGGTTGATCTTCATTATCAGTCAAGAACTGATCATGTTTGTATGGCAGAAACGGGAGGCCTTTCCAGACCTAGCTCCCATGTTATGGCATTCATGTGGTACTATTGCAGCACTTTTACAGGTTAGATGGTGTCAACCCTAGAATTTGGGTGGAATTTAAACAGCTCTTACAAGTGCTTCTTCTAATTTATATGATTGCATAGCTCCTGCAGTTGTGTTTTGAAGTTTACTTTTCCTTTTTTTGCTGGTCAAGAGCCCAAAAGTAGTGTGCAACTGATGAATGAATCTCAAATCTTGTTGTATATATCTTTGTGGGGTTGGCAGGAGATTGTGTCTATCTATCCCATGCTGTCTCCGCCTACTCTCACAGCAGGAGCTTCTAATCGCGTTTGCAATGCCTTGGCTTTGCTTCAGGTTGGACTGTTTGATGATTCAATCTCACCTTGGAGTTCCTCTTCCTTTTGAGGGAAGCCTCATGTTGTTAGTATCTGTTGGTCTATATGCATGTCAATGTGGGGAGGCAGTTACTTGGTTAAAAGACTGATCAAAGATTGGATTGTACCATGCAGTGTGTAGCTTCACATCCTGACACCCGAACGCTTTTTCTCAATGGTAATCACTTCTGTGCTTTCTACTGGCATTCACTGATGTATGATAAAAAATGACCAAGAGGGAGAGAATTCTGGAGAAGAATGCGGTGTGAATTTTACTCTGACAAGGAGCAGGCCTCCACTGAATTTTTAGCATAGTTACCAGTTTGTATGTGACATGTTTGGGCAAAGAGACAGAATAATTGCAAGGGAAAGAATTAGAAGAATTTCATGACTGTTACACTGACAGAGAGAGTGTGGTGTGCAGCCCATATCCCACTTTATCTCTATCCATTTCTGAATACTGTGAGTAAGACCCGGCCTTTTGAGTACTTACGTCTCACCAGTCTTGGTGTTATTGGTGCCCTTGTTAAGGTAAGCTCTCTCATGTTATAGTGTAGATGCCACTGTTGTATCTCATTTATCTGTTGGCTTCCATTGTATAGTGTTTTTTCCTGAATTTCTAGCTGCCTGTCAGTGGTCTCTTTCTGAATTGTTTCCAAGCAGTTGGAAACCAGGCAATGGTTGCAGAGTGTCAGAAGTGAATTTGTGGATTGTTCACGCAGGTTGATGACACAGAGGTCATAAATTTTCTTCTCTCTACAGAGATTATACCTCTTTGTCTGCGCACAATGGAGATGGGCAGTGAACTTTCAAAGACTGTGAGTAGAATGTTCTCTCCCTGTGTTGCCTTGTGAGAGAGTTCTCATCAATATGGCCAAACTTGTGTGAATCTGATAAGCTGTTATAGGAAAGCATCATGTGTGGGGACTTCCACTGTTTGCTGCTCAGATCAGAGGAGATTGTCTCTCTGAAGGATTTGGTACAAGTGAACTTTTGAAAGCATCCATGTCATTAACTGTAGAAGGTTTCACAATTCAATTTACATCTATTCTTTTTTATGGGGTATCTGATGATTTATACAATTTGGGTCCCTTTGTATTAGTCGCATTCAGTACCATTTCTTTTACACTGGGCCTCAGTGTTCTTTCACTAAGAAGCATTAGCAGCAAGAAACTGAGTTCAGGAAAATATCTGCTGGGGATGGATGGCAGGTTGCAACATTCATAGTGCAGAAAATATTGCTGGATGATGTTGGGCTAAACTACATCTGTGCCACAGCAGAACGTTTCTTTGCTGTTGGGGCAGTGCTAGCGACAATGGTGCAACTGCTAGCTGAACAGCCCTCTGTGCGCCTTCTCAAGCATATCATCCGTTGCTATCTCCGTCTTTCTGATAACCCCAGGTCAGGGCAACCTGTTGATCACTCCACCATGTTGCACCAGTGCTCTGTATCCTCTTGTGCAACTGTGATAAAAGTGGATGAGCAGGTTTTTGTGTCATCAAAGGCTTGCTAGTTGTCACTATAGGATGCTTTTATTTCCTCTTCAGTGAGAGTTCAAGTGCAATACTTCAGAAGGGCTGGGTGCATGTTACACTTGAAATCTCAATGAATATGAAATGAGGCATTCTTACATTCATCTCATGCAATGACAACTTGGGAACTGGTGTGTAATGCCTTGCAGGGCATGTGAGGCTCTGAAAAATTGCCTTCCTGACTTTCTTCAAAATGGGACCTTCAATAACTGTCTCCGGGTAAATTTTTTGGGCATGGCTTGTGTATGTATTTGAGTCATTGTATAGTGGTAATTTCAAATGCTTGTGTAGCTTTTGCTATTCTTCAAATAGCTTAAACTTTCCTTTTCGTTTTCCTGTGTTTTTTAGGGTTTTTTTGGGTCTTTGTCCTGGTCACTGGTATATTGTCAGATCTGAAGTCTCTATAACCTTAGTGTCAGGCCATCTCTCAGTTCTATCCAGGTTGAATTGAGGGCATGGAGAAGTTCTCAGTATTTATGGAGATACTTGTGATTGATAACCCTGTTGAACTTAGTAGTGGTCGAGCCTTGCATCTAAGATACTGTGCATTATGCTAATGTCTGAGAGGACAAGGGGGAACCTGACATGATTTACTGCTTTTGCAAATACATGAATTAATTCATCCATGCCTTGTGTTTTCAATGTGGTCTGTTGCATCAAGTCTAGTTTACATCAAGAAATTTACTCTTTTCTGTCTTCACTAATCTTGGACCCTCTGTGCATCCTGGTATTGTCCTTGCTACATTTGGATGTATGGTGTGGAAAGATGGTTATGAGGTAGTAGATTTCCAGACAAGGGCTTTTCAATGTGAGGTATTTATGAGATATATGTGGATGGTTGCAGGAGGATCCAACAACTCGAAGATGGTTGGCACAGTTAATGATGAACGTGCGAGGAGGACAGATGCACCCACCACAACATATGGCTGTTGGCATCCAGGGTGGACCCCTTTCCTCCATGGATCAACTTCTCTCTGGGCAGTAACCTGATTCCTGTGTAACAACAGTCCCATCACCTCTGTGCTTGCAGGTCACATGGGTGAAATCAGCCCGCAAATAATTATATGTGGCAGATGACTTAAAATCACATTTGAAACCTTGAACCTTCTCATTTGCGTGCCACCATCGTTTTTTGTTGTGTTCTGTTCACCAGAAGACAACATTTGAAAGAGAGACCATTTTGATTCTCAACCATTTTGTAGATTTGTCTATCAGCAACACTACAAGGGCAATTGGATGACCTGACAGTCATATAAATTGGAGACAATATCAGGGCAGTGTGATAAACTGATGTGCAAGAAACTCTGGCCAACACTGTCTTCTCAAGGTTTGTACTGCAAGAGGCCATCTACACTGTTTGTATGGTGCCAAAATACAAACAGTGGCTTTCTATGGATGGCCTTGTCGGGAGTATGTAGATACAAATTCACCACCTCACTTCTTCCCCCGTGACCCATAGTAATTGAAAGCAGGGGGGAATGAAAGCAGGAAGGAATCAATTGAAATGTCTGTATCTTTCTCTAGTACAAGAAATTTATTATCACCGATGTACAGCTTCTGGTGTTGGTTGGGTATGTCCATTTGAAAATACCAGTTTGGTATATGTATTGGGATTTTTCCAATTTGTGGTGAATATCTTGGTACAAGTATTGGGATTAATTTCATTTTCATGTGTCAGGTTGGGCTCAATAATAACTAAAATGCTTGTAAGGTATGTAAATTTGGGGGGAGGTTGAAGAACTGCATGTCAGTTGGTGCAGGATATGCATTTGGGTAGGATTGAAAATCATTCCTCTGGCTACTTTTAGTACCTATAACAGTTGCAAGAACTTTTTTCAGTAGTTTTGTTAGCCTTAGTCAAAGGAGACAGACCAATACTGTCAGCAAGGTGCCTAGTTAATAATAGTAATATTTTTTTGTCATTTATGTTTGGCGGTAAAAAAATAATGTTTTATAATTTGGCATCATACAAAATAATGAATCTAGTGTGATTATTAGTTTCTTTCAAATTTTTGGCATGCCGGTAGGTAATTTTCAGAGTTTTTGGCAATCTTGAATAGTATTTCTTAGTGCCTGACCAAGCTAGGTACTATGGTTGTAATTGATTTTAATTAGAGCCTAACCAGGCTAAGTACGATGGGAGTTGGATTGACAAGAGTACAACATATGACATTTAACAATAAACAAGAAAAAGGGTGTAGAATGTGGAGATTTGACATGTTTTGAAATAAGTGGAGCTGCACCATCCTCTCCCCATATAGCACATGGATTGTTAACCCCTAAACATCAGAGAAAGACAACAGAGAAAGACAAGAGAAAGGTCAGAATGCACTGAGAAGTAGTAGACCAAGAGTCTGGCATTTTCAAGAAGGGCTTTTTGGCAGTAGGGAAGTATCTTTTGTTTTTGTGAGGGATTTTCTGGTGAGATCTTCCATTTTTTAACCTTGTAGATGATCCACCTTATGATTTCATGGATAATCATCTCATCCATAAATTTTTCAAGCAGGTCTTTATGTACCTTCCATGTCCCAATTGGGGGGCATTACTGGAAGTGGGCTGACACTCTAGTTCCCACCTTTTGTAAGCAATCCCTTCTTTTGGAAAATGCCTTTGACCTTGGGTGCTATACCTTACCTTACACAAGATTTGAACCTCATCCCCATAAGCCATGGCTGAACCAGCAGCACCTACACTGGTACAATTGATGAGACATGGAGAGGGTACAATGGGTTGGGTCAGACATGAACCAGGGAGTATATCTCAAGTGTGGACAAATTCTATATACCTTTAGAATTTTCGTATCTGACCCAACAACCCTAGTACCTTCCATGTCAAAATCCACTGGCCTTCACTACAACTGACCCTCAAGGCTCCTCATCAACCAGGCTTGGTTCATTTCAGAGATCAGACCAACACTTGTACCTTTCCATGGTTTGAATGAAGTGTCAGAATGTTCAGAATAATGTCTTTTGTCTTTTCCTGTGTGGGTTCCTCCAATATTGTGCCTCTGTCTGTCTGTCTGTCTGTCTCTCTGTCTCTCCTTACAGCTCTTCAATGTTCATAATTTCTACAACACATGAACTGGCTTCTTAGTACTTCAAAGGGTAAAGGTACATGGTGAACACCTGCATATCACTTCAAATCACAGGAGCTACTACTGTAGTTATGAGTCAGGGACATGCAATGCATATGCACATTTGTATCCATACCCTCTATTTGTAACCTCTGCCAGGGTTTTACCCACATTCAACATAGAGAGTTGATTATTTCCCCATCCCCACCAATAAACATGAAAAATGGACAACATAAAGTGAGAGACTACTTCAATGTCACCATCACCTTGAGCAATGAAAAGCAATCATTTTCTTTTGACTGACTCTTTCAAAGATCACTCAGATTGGCTAACATAAGAAAAAAGTCAGTGTGCTCAGAGCTCACCAATCTTTCGACATTCCAAACATAAATGATTCCTTCAAACAAAGTTACAACAACAAAATCTTTTGCAAGTTTTACTTTTGACAAGTTTGGAGCCCTGTGGTTCCTCAAACAAAGGTGCAGAAACAACCCATAAGTAGTAGTAACAATGTACAGACAATAACTTTTTGCAAATGTGAGAGTGCAAATCCTCCACATGATCAACTTTTTGGTTGATGAGACTTTAGTCTTATGATGAGCTTCAATTGTAGTGAAGGCCAGTGGTTTTGACATGGTCGATGAAGCGTTTGCCTTTGATTCCAAATGCCACAAATTCGGCTAAGTAATCACCATAAATGAAGTCCTTGTATGGCTCACCTTCTTCTAGGTTAACTAGTTCCAGCGGAGGTCCAACTTTGGTTGTTTTTGAAGGATATATGAAAGTTGCAAATGAAATCCGGGCAGTATTGGAGTTCACTGTAACTCTGTGCTCCACACTCTTGTACCTGCCATTGCTAATAATCTGCAACAGAACAAAATGTAGTATTCCCTTGAGTAAGATTGGACATCACATCATAAGGATCCTCTACCAACCCCATCAGCTACACTTATGATGCTTGCTTGCTTGCTTGCTAGCATGCAAGTAGAACAAGATTTATACCTGTTGCTACATACATAACAATCCTCTGTGCAAAGAAGTGTAGGAATGCACGATCTTCGACCAATTGGCGGTACTCTTGTGTTGCTTGCTTGCAAGTAGAGCAAGTTTAATGCCTGTTGCAACATATGTCAAGTTCACATCTAACAATAGAAAGAAAAATCAGGGTTGCAGCAGCCAAACGCCTCATGAAAAGTAGTAATAATTCGTGGTGGTTGTTCACTCTTACCTCCAGCTGATCGCCTAAGTTGATAACAAAAGCATGTGGAATTGGTTTGACTTGCATCCATTCTCCATGCTTATCACGAACCTCAAGGCCTCCAACATGGTCTTGCAGTAAGAGAGTGATTGTGGTGGGATCTGAATGTGGTCGAGCTCCAAAAGCATATTGTGGCTCAGGACATGGTGGATAGTAATTGGAGTTTGATTTTTGAAATTCTCCGCATAGATCATCAATGAAGGAAGATTGCAACCCGAGGCTCTCAGACAGAGCAGCCAGAAGCTCCCTCTTGAGCACATTCACTGCGTCATTGTATCGCAGGGTCACATCTCTGAAGAGAAAAAACAACAAGAAAGTTGAATTCGTAATGTCATTTGTCACAATGCTGTTTCTCATAAACTGTGATATCTAGACAGCTCTCGTAACACTGGTGAGACACTGCTTCTTGTGAATCTGGAATAGAAAAATTCAGTATTGACAAAACTGGATAAAAGAAGTGAAGAAACTGGAATTATGCTGGCTGGAAGACTCACATAAATGTTGTAGGTTTTGTAGGCCAATTCGTAGTATCCATCCCCTTGGAATAGATTACAGTTAACCCATCTTTCCAAGGTTGAATAAAGTGCGGAGGTAGCAATCGAACCACACTGAATTTGAAGGGTGCATTCGTATCCTTGCTGTAGTATTTCATTTGTTCTTCCAGTGGCATCTCAAAGAACTCCTTGTGTGTATGTAAGATGTCATTCAATAGAGCTGGAGGAACACCATGATTTATGATCTGAGAAAAAAGAAAACACAATAAACCACCCACCACCACACACAAAACACACAGAAAAGGAAAACAAATGGGTTAACAAAAACAACAATCCACATTGCAAGAAAACAAGGACTTGGAGATAACTTCATGACCTGCTTAAAGTTCGCCTATGTAATTTGACAAACCTCCCAAGACAGAACATCTTGAATGGTACCTATCTGTTTTGTAAGATTCCTGAAATTTAAAATGTTCATCATGTTGGAGAAGGAACCCCTTTTGGGGTCTTTCTGGATTTTCAGGCCCAGCCTCAAGGGCATTGCCCATGGCTGGGCCCTTCAATCCAGGAAGACCCCCAAATTTCAAAAGGGTTCCTTGTTCCTTCCCCTATATATTACAGCTTTGCATCAATTGATGAGTACAGCATCCAAATCCGCATAGTAAATGACAGTGTCCCATGACTTGAATCGGAAGGTTACAAGATGACAAGACATTGCAAGGTTTTGCATCTCCCTTTAGTATGCAATTTCTCATAGGAATGTAATGATAGTTGCATTGCCATGATGAGGGTAGGTCCAAGGACAAAAGAATTCTACCTGAAAGAATCCCCAATCCTCAGAAGCACGTCTGATTTGCTGGAGAATCAGAGGACGTCTGTCAGTGCCATGGAACCCTGCGAAATCGATTACGGGTATGGTAGATTCTTCTTCAGCGTCATTGCAAGTGTTGGTGGTGCAATAGCCTTGTTGGATCTTGGACTTCACTCTGAACATGGGCGGGACTTCTCGGATGCCTGAAGCTACCAATTTGGCTACTGATCCCAAAGGCTGCTGCATGGCTTGCACATCTTCTTGTTGTTGTTGTTGTTGTAGAGTCGTCATGGCTTGCAAAAAGCTTCGACTTCCACTCAACACTACTAGGATGGGGCCAAAGCTCAAGGATAGATTTCTGGTAGCGACTAGTGCAATTCTCCCACTGAATTTCACGTGAATGTTGGTGCTGCAATTGAGCTCATATATATATGAAACTGTGAAACATGTCAGGTGGGTAGAAATCATAACTGTTCCAAATGAGTGTTTTATTATTATTATTATTATTATTTCAGTTTTCTGATGTAGCATCACTAGCAATTATCCCCAAAAAGACTTAGCAATAATTGGTAACATCTTTGTAAAATGCTGTTCAAAATGTAAGAAAATTGACAAAAGTTTGCCCAAAAACTAGTATGTTGTAAGTGTGATGAATTTTTCTCCAATTTCTTTTTTTCCTGGAAAATTTGACAAAAACTTTCTTCTCAACAATCACTGAATTTGTGATAGAATGCTCCTTTTTGTTTTTTGAGGTGGAAATTTTTGCTACTTAGAAAATTACATTGAATCCCCACTTCTTCTTCTTCTTCTACCAGATTTACAAAGCACCTAGTGCCACTACCTCTACACATTGCAAGTTTCCAACTAAAAACAGAGGATCTATCTTTGGCCGTCTGATCAGGTCTTCTTCTTTCACTACCAGACAAGAACAATAACCACAACACCACCAACAACAAAAGAAATGACTGAGAATATGAAAATCCAAGAGCGCAGCTTCTGCTGACATTTGGAGTTGGAATCCGATGAAGAGCTGGGGGAAGAAGATTGTCAGATATCAAACAACTCCTTTTTGGATCTTGATTCTGGAATTAAATCAGGAGGGAGCAAAGTTTTGGACTCCCTAGACAATTGCCATTATGCACCCAAATTAGCTGGTAGAAAATAAAATTTCCCCATGCAAGCAACTAACTTTAGCTAGAGAGAAGAAAGAGTTCAAGACAATTGCCTGGCCAGCAATTGAAAATAAGAGCTTTTTCACTACAACAAAACATGGGTTTTCTTCCAACCGTATGATTGATTTGTCACAGATCTAGAAAAGTTCACACTGGACAATTCCCAACGTTGTAGTTTTTCATGGATGACAAAACTTCCTGCATAATTCCATAGTCTCTTCTTCATGTTTTTTTGGTGGTCAAAATTGCACATGCTTTCTTCTTGTTTAGATCTTCAGAGTTGAGTCTAACTATACCTATTCCTGGAATTTTGGTTGAATAAATTATTGGATTTCCTTCATAAAAAAAATTAGGATTGCATATCCTGCATAGTATTACTCAAACATGATTATAGGTTTGATATAAACCAGGAATACTGGAAATTCCCAAGCAGCTAAATCTGTGGAACTCCTGAATTCGACTCTTATTACTCCTAGACTGTACTAATGCACACCCAAGTTCAACAGACCTTCGCCACCAATCTCACAGTCAGATTACATTATCAAAGCATTGGGAACAAGGGTTTTTTTTTTGTTTTTTCAATTTTGTGCTAAAAGAAGATTTGCAATTTTTTTTCAGAAATAGAAAAATGAGTAGAATTTCTACCTTTAAAAATTCCAAAATATCCCAGTTTTTTCTTCTACAAATGACAAAATGTTTCAAAAAATAGTCACTGATTGGGAAACAGAAATGATGGTGGGTATAGCTCCAATCATGCTCTTTTCTTTTCCATTTGTGCAAAGATGCCTGAATTCAATCCCCTGGGGTGATGGCTCAGTTGTACAATCCAGTTCAATGCCACTAATGACTCGGGTTCAAACTTCAAACCTACTTGTTAGCAAGTGAATGTCCTGCCATCTCCTCCCAGGGCCCTAACATGGGGTTTATTGCCAATAGCTTGTTGTCAATCAGGTCTCCTGCTTTGTTCCAAAACCAAAAGCAAAAAAGATCTCCCCCATTCCAGTGGTGAAGCAGCTGCATCCACAGTCAGTGTTAAAAACACAACTAACAGGTTCATTTTGTCCTACGTCAATTAAATAATTCAGTTACCAATTTAGCACATCTTTTGATAGGACAACAACTCGTGTTACACTTTGCTGATGATGTGATGACGCACACCATCTCAGGTGTTACTAAGAATGTGCAGAAAATCCCAAAGAAATATTCGGAGAGAGAAAGAAAAGTGTGTTTCTACACCTCCCCAACATCTTGCCCTGCTGTGATTTCTGTGTCCTCATTATGATTCATTCATCCCCCGAGCCTCCACAGATTCCCTTCACCAGCCTCACGGGGTGATATGAAGCAGCTACCATCACAGTTCCCAACCACTAATCCAAAGGAGTGGTGAATGAGGATCCAAGACTAGATATATTTTTAGAGCAAAGGAAACTGCAATCTGGAACATGATCTATAATTACCCCCACATATTCCTCATCCGTGATTTGTGTGTCCTGATTGTTTCACTGGTCCATAGAGCTTGTCTCATAGGTCATAATGAAGAAGAAACCTCTAAACCTCTACTGTTTTCCACGCCCACATGGTCCAAATTTGAAACTTCTAATCCAGACAGGTTAGTGGGTCCATTGAAGTTTGACAAATTGTTTTTTGCTCAGAATCCGAGTCTCTCATGCTCTGTGTGAATTTCAAATCTCAAAACCTGTGGTTGCAAACTCCCTTAGTGTGGGTGGGTCCATGGAACAATGGCAAATTTGGGCTCAAAATTGCAGTCCAACATGAAACTAGAGTGGGTACAAACTAAAAACTTGTAGAAAGCAGCTAACAAGCTGATCAAATTTGGGCACAGAGTCAAAACACACCAGAACCAACTGAAAAAAGGCCATCTATAATCTACATAGTGTAATTTCTTAATAAAAAGTTGCAAAGTTGGAGCCCACATAATGCATCATCAGTAAACATAGGTGGAAGATGGAATATATAAGCAACCGTCATGTGACTGGTACACTAGATTCTTATGCCACCGAATAAACAAAACGTTACCCATGGTTTTATGCATACTATATCAGTGGAATTGATCATTGGAAACCACAATAGATGAGGAGCTCAACATTGCATTATTACCCAAGTTTCAAGGAAATCCAATGTTGATTTTTGGATGGAGTGATTGATTGATACTGCAAGTTCCTTTCTTCCACTTCTCTTTTGAACAAAACATAAGGAAGGAATGTAAGGTTCATTCCCTTTAGAATATATTTTCCAAGAAAGCTTTCTTCCTCATGCATCCTTCAAAACATTTAGCTCCCTGAATTATATGTTTTAGTCCATTTCATGTTACACATCTACATGCAACCTTTATAGATTTTACCAACAAGTGGTTGATATCAATTACTTGAGCATTTATTTATACATATCCATGCTTTGGTTGATGTGGGTATTATATTAATGATGAAAAATTTAAATTGATATGTGGGTGAACTTAAAGATTTCCCTAAATTTGACAATTGTTATGCACATTAAGGTATCAATACTTATATCTTCCTCTCCTTCTTTGTAATGTGCAACAGGTTTCATTGACCATGATGTGTTGGTGGTAGCTTAAGTATAGTGAAAGGTTTGAGGATGATTGTGTTGGATTAGGATTGGAAAAGCACATTACAATTTACCTTATTTTAGTGACAATCCTACATTTAAGTTGGTTTAGGGGAACAACCTTAGGTTTCATTAATGGTTATCCTTTTGAATAATAATTCTAAGAGACGATTTTGACTTGGAACCCTTTCATATATATATTTTTAATATGACGTTTCAATTGTCATGTCAAAATTGAAAGTTTTTATCCTCTCCAAAAACACCAACATTGAATTGAATTTAGGTCGCATCACATTGAATAAAAGGTTAATCCTTTTTAAATCTTCTCTTTGACATTATTGTGGTTTCATGAGCTTTTTGGTGTAATTGATACACAATTATTATTATTATTTTTTCCAATAGGTGAAGATTGAATTTCATGTTATAAAATTAATCGAAATGGAAATGATTACATGAAAAAATTATATGATCATGAAATTTTGTTTTGATATTCTAGGATTCAAACATTAACTTATATTTGAATCAATTTAGGTCACAACACAATGAATAAAAGGTCAAACATTTAAAAACATTTTCTTTGAGATTTAATATGGTTTCATAAATTTCTTGGTGTAGTGAATTCACAAATTTTAAATATTTTCAATAGGTGAAAATTGAATTCCATGTTATAGAATAATGGAAATAATTTCATGAAAAATCTATAATAATTATGCAGATTTGTTTCGATCTTGTAAGATTCAATCACCAACATACATTTGAATTCAATTTAAGTTATATCACATTGCATTAAAGGGTGAAAATTCATTTTTAGGAGGAGAATCAAGAGTATTAAAATTTGCTCATGCACCAATAAGTAATTACATTTTTACCCATAACTCATTCATTGTCCATCAATATGTAATTTTTGTCTTTAGTTTGCAAAATCTAAGAAAAGAGGTGAAGCCCTATCTCACCATGATGATTGTGCATATATACTAGTCCTAAAATGAAAAATAGACTCACTAAGTTTGCAACACATAAATACTTCACCATGTTGTCGTTTCTTCTTCAACTTTTCCAAGTTTGGCTTCCCCTAAACAAGCTAACAACATCTAGATTCAAGTCCATTGCAATGAAATGATCCCATATCAAGATGCAATGATGAACAACAAAATTGTTGAACAAGGATTAAATTAGGGTAGATAGTTGTGCATTATGATCAATATTCCCTTCATGCATTGGGGTTAAAAAATTAAAGGATTATCATTTTTTGGCTCTTCCTTTGTTGTTTGGCATGTGTTGTTCAATGGATGAAGCTTGAAACTCTTGAAACTGAAAGTTCAACTTGAAGATACAACATGATGTCACATCTCAAATGCCAAGTATCACCATTGATGCATGAAAGATTTGATACAAGTGACTTCTACAAGGGTTGTGAAATCACTTCACAATGGAGCTAACATGTTAGATGAAGCTCGTGGATATAACCTTTTACATTTGGGGATATGTGAAGCTAGTGAGTTAGAAAAGGGAATTGTCCACAATCACTATGGCCAATTTGGATATCTTCAATTTGCATTATGTTTGATCATTGAAACTAATCAAATCTCAATTGAACCACTAGAGCTTATTCAATAATCATTGAAGGTCCTAGTTCATGGTGCAATTGTTTCTAATTTCAACATATCAATCAATTTAAGTCAATACTACTAACATTCTATTTTCACAATCCTTGTATATTGTCATGGCTACCAAATCAAAGGTTTGCAATTTATTTGAATTCTAAGACAATTGAACAACTCAAACTACAAGCTTGCCATTCACAAAGTGAGGCACCATATTGAAAACTTCAAAAAGATGAAAATTCAACATGAAGTTGCTATTGTTAAATATATCTATGAATGCCCTTTTGGAGATGAAACTCATCAAATACATTTGGAAATGAAAACAAAAGTCGTACTAATATACAACTTGCACTATATGATATACATTGTGTTTGAACTTGTGTGTCAAACTAATTCACTTCAATGCCAATTTCAAAACATGTTAAAAACAAAAAGGTGTTTAAGCATTTTTTAATTTCAATAGCAATGTTAAGTGCTCATTTTTCTCTCCCAAAAGATTAAAATATAAAAGTTAGTAAAAAGATTCGAGACAAGTTCTTGTTTAGTTTAACACATGTTTAAAATCTTATTTGTATGAATTACTATGACAATCCAACTTGTGCTTACTTGGAGGTCGTGTTCATGTGTTTAAATAACAGTGAATTTATTTGTTGAAGTGTAGGAACATTTGCAATCAAATGCCTCTCTACTATTTCTCAACATGTTTCACCTTTCCCAATTGGTTCATGTCTCAAAAAATCTTGATCAAAGAATGATTATAATGTTTTTTTTCCCCTAAAAACAATGTAGTTAAACTTGGGTGTTTCAATGCTATTGTTGGCACTACTTGTTACAATATTTAACAAGATTGCATTCCTTCTTGTTTTGTTATTGAATGATGACAGTGTTGTGTTGATAATGAAGCCAAATATGGTTTTTGGAAAATCTATTTAAATGTGGGGTTGAAAATAGGTAAACATACAAACAAAAATGTAACATAGTAAACAAAGGTTTTCAGCAAGAAATCCAACTGTTATTGTTGAAAAAAAGTTTGTGATAATAGTTGAGTTTGTTTTCATTTTTGCAAGTTTTTGGTGTTGAAAGATTTATCATCTATGAAAATTTCTATGTATGTCCTTGTTGATGATTCATTTCAATAGAAAGAAGGCAAAGAAAAATGAAAACTTTTGTTGATGGATGGTGAATCAATACTTGATTTCGTTGCAATACTTTAGTTTGCAATCTTGTTTAGAGTATTTCTTGAATGAAAGATGTCTTGACATGCAATATCAATGAATGGGGCACAAAAAAGTTTTTGCATTTTTTATCCTTGATGTTTTGTATAAGAGGTAGTGCCATGTGGATACATGGTTCAAAAGATCCATGTCAATGAAAATTGTATAAATGGTTGTTGACAATATGAAATGTCTAATATAGTTGGTTAAACATGAAAGTAAAATGATAAATTTTACTTGAATCATATTCTTTAGTTTACTATTGTAAATGTTGTAATGCATAATTTTTGATGGTGTGATGTCTATGTCAAATTAGTCACTATTTGATGTAATAAGTAAGTTAGTGTTGGAAACATATTTCACAAAAGATTTTAATGTGAAAATTAGTAATCAAAACAAAAAAAACATAACAATAAGAAAAACACATTTGGTTGGCTACAAGATCGTAACAAAAGAAAAATGGTCATGCAACTAATGCACGATTGATAAGGAAATTGAACAAAAGACGATGACAACAAAAAAATAAAATAAAAATTCATTTTGTGATAGAAGTAACAACGTTAGGTAATAGGAATTTATAGAGACAAAACTTATATAAATGAAAATCTCAAATTAACTAAAATTTAGAATTGGGTTAAATTCATATAATCAACAAAATTTGTGATAATGAAGAAATTTTGTATTGGGTTAATTGTGTGCATTGAAGTTTTTGCAAATGTGAAAGAATGTTAGGAAACATACCTAGTAAAAAAGTAAGTTTTGGATATTTAAAGCAATTATCTATTTTCAACATTCTTCTTTCGAGAAAAAGGTATTTTTTGAAATTTCAACATTTCTACAAATAATATAATTAGTGTGGAAGCTAGCAAGGTATTACACTATTCCTCCTGTTGGGAAAAACATTTAAAATATCATCCATGCTACTAGGTACAGTAAATTCTCTTTAAATTAGTATTGTGTAAACTAATATGTAGGCACAGGCCCGTGGCGGGCTTCATACTATATCTAATAATTTTCCATAAACTGATATTCAATATTTTTTTCCGGTCCCATAACATTATATAAACATATACATCATACATATGGCACAAAAAAAACGATGAAATAAGAGGAAACACTTTCTGCCAAGATTTCTACCACTCATGTCATATGATCTTCTACATGCTTCTTTGATCCTCCACCAAGCTCCACAAGGTTCTGTTACCTTCCCCAATGATCCATGACCTTCTACTAACCTCCATGACCTTCCATGCTGCTCTGGCAGGTTTCGGAATGATTTTTGTATCCCCCATATAATTTGTGTAAACTAATATCCTCCATAAACTAATATCTTCCGGCCGGTCCCAAGGATATTAATTTAGAGAGAGTTTATTGTACAACCTAAATAGGTACCAACTTACCTATTGCCTTAATAGCAGGTATTGGATAGGCAAAGTACATGTAGAGTGATTGAATCAACATTTGCATTGTTGAGAAAGACTATTGCAAGGGCTAGACAAATTAGGGTTCTAGGTTTAAGCATTTTTCACCCTAAAAGATTTCCAAACATCACAAAATGAACAAACTATATTTGTGTATACTATATACTTGGAGCTTGAGGGACCTTTTTGCTCCTCTCTCCAAGCTTAGATACTTGTCTAAGATTTTGAGATAAAAGAAACATTTGAACTCTTTACAACTTGCACTCGCCTTCTCCAACTTGTAATCCCACCCTGCATTGTATCTAAAACTAACTACTAACAATTGTTTTGCACATTCCTCAAAATTTGTTAGGTTGATAGCAATTTGATGGGAACGTGTTGATATTGGTATTGTTGTTTGCCAGGTTGCAAGGTTGTGAGATTCTCACAAGATGGTGAGTTTTTTTGGAAGGAGCATGAGATGGAGTATTGTTGTCCTGCTTTCACATAGGTTGTTGATGCTCATTTAGAGCAACTCCACCAATACCTTGCACATTACATTTTGAATGAAATACTATATAAATGTTGGTTTGGGTCAAAAATGTTTTTCGGGCTAACAAGTTCATAAAAGTTCCATTGGTCACATGTAAGGATTGACTTAGGTGTTGCATTTAAATAATCTCTCCATAATGTCCTATTTTGGTGAGGGTCAAGAAATAATTAGTACCCTTTTGGATGTAATGAACATGGCTACAAGCCCAAATAGGGAGTATGGTGGAGCTACTCTTACCTCCTTTACTGCAGTGCCTGCCTACTACTACCATGTCAGTCTGGGGTTTCAAATTCTGTTGTTTGTGGATTCAAGGTTTGACACCATGTAATTGAGAAACCTGAGATTCTCTATTCAGTCCTTATGTCAAGTTGTTGTTGGGGGGTATGCCTGCCTTTGTAATTTAATGTAGAGAAGGCATGGCGAGATTGTGGGAGAAGAGTCTTTTTTGCTTGAGGATATGGTTACACATGTAGAGGAATTGTAGATAACAATTGGGAGATGTGCAACTATTTGTAGATGTGCAAATTTTTGCACAAGGATGGAAAGAATGTTGCAATACATAAATTTTGACTCTTGGAGCATTTGCAGACTTGATTGACCTGAACAGAACGAGGAATTATTTGGTAGCCCACCACAGTGTCACTGCTAGCAAGAGTCTTTGTGTCACGGCGAGTAGACAAGATCAGGCTCACAGGTGGAGAGCCAAAAAATCAGGTCTGACATTGAGGAGTTATGTGAACAACTGAGAAGCCTTGATTGGCAATATTATGAAATTAATGCAGGACAAGCTCATTGATGTGCAGTTCATTGAGTTCATGCCATTCTATTGGCTTACTTTTTTCATGCTGTCTAAAGCTTTTGTATTTTCTAAGAAGGATCTGTTGTGGGTCTATCATCACTGTGAAGGAATAACCTCATGACAAACTCACTGTTTGTGTTTCACGAAAATCAGCAGTTCCAATGTCTGCAGCAATTACAAGATCACCACACAGATAGCAGGCAAAGAATTTTCAGATGCCAGGTTACAAAGGCACTGTATCATTCATCACATCCATGACACAGCATTTCTGTGCAGGGTGCAACGGATGTTTGGCTGATGGCAACCTCAAGGTCTGTCAGCAGTTTAGCTTGCATGATGTGTTCCATTGTGGTATAGATAATATTGGACTTCAGCAGATCTTTGGCAATGCAGCACTTTGTCTCCTTCCCATCTGCTCAATGCAGTTTCAATCATATTTAGCATCTGATTATTGAGTAGAGAATGTGTACTAACTACTATTGCACGATGACAGAAGGGTTTCTGACATGTTAGGATGAGAGTAATCTGAGGGTTAGGTCTCTCTCATCTTTTGCATTAGTACATTTCCCTGAAGAACTGACTGCATCTTTATGTGGTTTCCTATGGACCTTGGATGGATATTGAGACAAGGAATTCAATTTCTCATGAGATTAGGTGTCAGGGACAAAGAGAGGCATCAGACCCAGGTTCTGTCCATCGAGGGGGTCCTCTGTTTCATCATGACAACTTCATGTTTAGGTACGTTAGCCATAATGTTTGATCACAGATGATGCTTTGAATGGGGCATGTATTCTAATATGAACTACTGAAGGTGTTCAGCATTAGCGACTGCATAGTTTCATGTGGGGCCTGATGTTCATGTAGGTGGTATGTGATATCAGATTTGACCCCTAGTGCGACATGCATTCTGGGCATTACAGGCTTTCCTTTGCAATCACCTGCTGTAGTATCTTAGAAGTAGCATGTCTCTGGATCTCCCACATGTAAAACGCTGTAGGCCTAGACAGGTATGAACAGGTATTGTGGCCCTTTCATCCACTATCAGATAGAAGTCTGCTGTCAATTTTCCTGCAATTGCCAGTGACAGCAAGTGCTATAGCTTACACCAAAGAAAGAACTGAAGAAAAGTATCAAATTGAATAAGCAGCACAAGGTTTGCAAGATCCCTAGCTCTCTTACTGTAGTAGGATATTGCAATAATCCACAATTTTGGTTGATAGACTCTAGATTTAGTAGTGGCCACTAACTTAGTACCATTGCCATAGCATGCAAGTTTCCACTGTTGTTGTAATTCGGTTTGCCAGAGAAATATTTGTGTTGGAATCTCAGCTATGAGAATCTTCAATGTTTGAATGGCTTCTTTATCATAAGTTGAGAAGCCTTCTTGATTCTTTCTTTGGTGTTCCCATTTCCTTTTGGGTTTCCTTTTGGATTTCAATGTTCCTTGAGCTAGCTGCACATTGCTGAGTTTATATTCAGGTTGACTAAAGTCTGCAGTATGGAGAGTTCTTTCTAAGTATGAAGATATATCAAGTTGGTGAGGATGCAAAGAAATTTTCTGTGTATGTGATGAAGAATTGCGGTACTAAGTTATCCCACAACACAATACTAGGGATTACTAGACAATACTGACACTTGCAAAGCTTCAAATTGAAATAAGGTTTTGATTGCTTGGGTTGATTGTTGGCAATGACATGTAGAAGTTCACCTTGCTCAAGTAACATGTACGGCTCAAATAGTGTCCTGCCTACAAATATTCTAAACGATGAGCATGCTCTATGTAGTTGAATTATTTGTGCCAATTCAAGCAAACCAAAGGGTGAAAGACACTTTTAAGTGCAAGACTTCAAACTTGAGACTTCATTTAGCTTCAAACTTCAAGACCACCATTCTAAAACATAATTGCTTTGAGGTCACATCAAGCTTTATTCCTTGGTCCTCTCTACCCGACTCTTTCCAACAATTAAACACCACTGCTAAAGTTGAAACTGACTAATAAATGCACATGAGCCGTCAGACAATATGATCTGATCAAAACACCTTTATGAGAGCCTAATGACAATTTGAAAAGTTTCCAAAAAGTTCTGGTCACAGATTAAACAAGTTAATCTCAACCAACACTCATTCAATGCATGATCTGCCTCACAAAGTTAGTCATTGGTTGTGTGGAGAACCTCCAAGCTCAAATATGTATTCACTTTGTGATTGAACTAAGTGCGGATGTGATGTTGAAAAAGTGATGCCATCTCAATCTGCAAATAATGCAATTAAGGACATTATTGCAAAAACAAGGGGATGTGAACTGAGCAGGATCCATACAATGATCCAACACATACAACATAACATGTATACAGCTAATGACATTTCTTTTCTTTTAAGTAATTGAAAGTAATTAAAAAGTGAGATATTGGAAACTGGCCACATGAATCAATGCAAGCAGCTAACCCTTATGATTTGTCCATTCTTTCCAAAATTTTGAGGGATGCACACAGGTGACTTACAGCAGAGATGGCTGCTTCAGCTCCTTTGTTACCAGCCTTCCCACCAGCCCGATCAATAGCCTGCATGCATGCAATAGAGCAATAACACAGGAGGGTGATGACATTTGGGCTCTCCATAGTGGCAGGCAACTCAACATGAGGCTCACAAAACCATAACAACGCATGTTACACTGGCAGGATTTTGTTTGACATTATGATCAGTTGCAAGAACAAAATAGATACTCAAATTTCTGATGTGAATGAGAAGGGAACAACCTGCTGCATATTGTCACAAGTCAGGACACCAAATATGCATGGCACACCTGTCATTCACCAATGGGAAACACCAATCATCCAGACAAGAGCAGATGAATCAGTCAATCCACACTCTGTGAAGTGTCCAAATCTGTGCTGGCAACAACTGTCGCATTATATCTCTTCTCTCTAAACTTTCAAGAGTTTAGAGCTGGATCTGCCAACCTGGGAACCCCAGTATTGCAAAATAGGCAGTTCAGGGGAATGCCAGCACAGAGTAGGGTTGATAGGTTATAATAGGTTGCCCTACCTGTTTTGATAGCAGCTGACATGATCCCAGATGCTGCAGAATTTGCAACTGCATCATAATGAGAAGTATCTCCCCTTACCTGCAAATGCAGTTATTGTCATGTTAAAATACTGTGTTCAGTATATAGGTTGGTTTCTTACTCTTCAACCCAGGTTTCAGACTATATAGACCAGTAGGATGTCCTCTGCATCCTCCCATAACACTAATTTGCATAGCACCATATAAATCATAAATCGCATGATGAACATTAGCATGACATCATTGTGGGGACAGTGAACTTCAAGGTTTCAAAATGTGACTGCTCACCACAGCTCCAATGCAAAGCACTGCATCATACTTTGCTGATGTGGCAAGGTTTTGTGCAACAACTGGTATCTCAAAGCTTCCTGGCACCCATATGACCTGCTTCATCCAAAGTCCCAAATGTTATTAATACATTGAACATTTTGTCTTGAAACATGAAGGTTTCAGGTTTAGGATCTAGAAGTAAGGCAAGAAGAAAAGAAGAGAAGGCATTCAAAAATAGGCTCTTACATTGTCCAATACCAGCATTAGTTTACAGGATACAGCAATAGATATTTCCTGTGAAGGCAACATTCTTGTAGGTGTGTACTGACTCAAGAGACCATTACTAAATTAGTGCGACATAACATTCTCATCTAGTCAATATGATGCTGAACCTGAAGGAATTGGTGTAGAAGCAAAGGAAATTTTTAAGAGGCTCCATTTCACATGCATCAAAGTGACTCTTGTGTCATAAGAGTGCAGCAAAAGAGAAACACATGTCCCTGTATGGAATCCCCTTCTGGAGATAGAATATTGTTTCAGAATCTAGGGATGCAACCACACCAAAAAGAATGCCCCAACTACATGCTGAGCTGGTGTAAAATTGTGGTGGCTAGTCCCAAGCTTGACATAGAAATGACGTACATCAATGTGCTCATCCGGAACTAAGTATTTCTCGAAGGTTTCAAGAGCCCCAGTAAGCAAGGCCTTTGTGATAATCTCGTTGAAACGAGCAACAACCTGCACTGAACAAACCACATTTGCTTCAAGAACCTGTAATTCCACATGCAACTTGCAGATAACAAAAATGGACATGAATCTGTGCCTGACCATCTCTGACAGTCTTGGTATGTACTTTCAGAGAAAATTCATTAGCGTGGGAAATGTTACCACTGCAAATCGCAGGCCCTCGCCCTTCATTACAGATCCTTGCAACTGCTTTACTGCTGCTGTTACTTGCAGCCTCCGGCTCCCTTTCCTGAAGCAAGACAAACGGCATTGGTACGCCCCTTGTACAGACTCCCCCGCATTCACTGTTTCAAAGAGAAATTGCAGTGAAGTGGAAATAAATCAAACCCTTCAAAATGAACAAAATGCTGATAGACAGGATGCCATTTAAGGAAATGAAAGGGTTATAGACAGAAACAAAGACAGAAAGTGAAAAGAGAGACAACCACAGAGAGAGAATGTGTTGACCAGCATGGCAGCTGTGGGATCCCACATAAGATGGGGAGTAGCTGTGTCACACTAAACACCAGACACATATAACAATGATGCTTACATTGCTTACATTGCTCACAGATTGGACGGATTAACATTCCTCATAGAAGCAGCAACAAACAGCATAACATAAAAACCAGAAAAAGCTTGGAAAGTCTTGTAGAAACTCTACATATGGACACAACAAAGAACTCTCCCCACGATGCAACACTTGGTGAAAAGAGGTGAATACAAAGCACACGCAACAACCTAGGACATGTCAAGCTGTAGATACTCAACATTCATGACATTTTCCTCTCCTAAGCAAAAACATGCACAAATACCTTGGCACATACTATGATCCAAATTCAACAAAGGAAAAATAACATTCAATTGACAGACTGCCATGCAGATGAACTCTGAAACCACTGCCCTAGCTTCATATTCTGGTCAATGTGAGAAATGGCAGAAATTTAGGTTAAGTAAATGCTGTATGGAATATGCACATGCTCTGGCATGTTTCCATCGATGCTTTTGAGAAATTCCCCAATAGTATGTAGGGCAAAAACTGCTCTACTCCAGAAAAAATCAAAGATAGTGGGGAATGCATCAGCAAGTCCTCCAGGACATGCTTCAAGGGACAAATTAGGGTTTTGCACAAGTGCAGACACTGGAGGAGTCCACATAAATGCAACGAGAACGTCTGCTCCCCAGAACGATAAATCGGATCAAATACCTCCTGTTGTTCTAGTCAAGGTTTCTTGAGCTTCACAGCATACGATTTGCTGCGTCCTGCTGAAAGACCGCGGGGCAGAACGGGCAGCAGCCGCCGTCGCCGCCATAAGAGAGGCTTGGATCCTCCTCCTCCTCCCCGTGATCCTGAGCCCCGTAGAATCCGGAAAAGAAGAAGCTCCTCTAGTACTACAATGCCCTCTCCCTGGCACCACTTTCTGCTTCTCCTGCTGCTCTGTTAGGTGCCCAACAAACAATCGCCCTACCACTCCGGCTTCCACGATCGAAGCCATTTCCTCTCTTGAAAGCAACAATGGCAACTTTGCCAAACAACAAGGGCCAAAACTCTCTTCTCCCCCCCAAAAAAAAACTAGTATTTCGCGACCAATGCCAAAGTACGCGAAACTCTTCCCTTTCCTGCAACAAGAGGAAGCCGTAGTCGTCGTCGTCTTCAGGGCTTCAATGTAACCCTAATTTGTAAACCCACTACTTACTTGTCTCCAAGGAATCAGTGTTAAGAATTTGTGATGGGTCCATCCTTAAGCTTTTGCAATTGTTTTGTTTCAAATTTCTTGGAAGGTTATGTACATCAAGAATTCCAGGTTGATGATGGAGAGGCTATGGTGTTTAGATTCATTATAGAGTATATAGTAGTAGCTTCAGGGATTTTGGCCCCGAGGTAACAATAATATGAGGTCTATTTTGATATGAGGCTTTTTGAAAGATGATTTGATATTTTGGCTTGTGTTGAAACTTGAGATTATTAGTTATCAGAGTTATAATAATATCTTGAAGAAGGATTTTGATTTTGATTTTAGAGGATTTTTTTTGAAGATTATATTTTTCTGCATTGTAAAATATTTGAGTTTTCATAATTCTTCTTTCACCTTAAGAAAGATACTTTTTAATGCAAATGGCAAGGCATTTAATGTGTGACACGCCCCTCGTTTTTACTTACCCTAAACCCTAAACCCTTATATTCATGCTTTCATATTATATGTGAATATGTGAGATGCCCTTCAAATGTGAACCTCGACATGCACATTCTCAACACTAAATTCAAAGCCATCATAGGTCAAGCATTAGCACAGGTTTAGGGTTTAGGGTTTATGTATGATGATGATGATTCAAAGAACTATTGCATTGTCAAATTTGTTAAAGATGAAGCCATATGAACACAAATGTGGTGTGAAATATCCTCTCATTCAACTCGAGAAACAAATGTAAAGATCTCTCGTGTATTACAAATGGAAAGCTACAATGCTACATTGAGGTTGACTTGAGACTATGTCTCAAGGCCCGATTTCATAAGTACCAAAAAGAGGCAAAGTCTCATGGAAATCAGGCCCTTGGCATATAGTAAAAAATATTATTTTTCACAGTCTGTGTGCTATAGTGTGAAAGACTTGGTCCCGAGCCCAAGACCCAAGTCCTTTGATGAAAGCAAAGTCCATCAATGTGTCCTCTTTGATGTGGAATATTGTTTATTCTTTGAAAAGGGCACACTTGTTTAGACCCAAGGTTAATGAAACTACCAAACATGAACTTAGTGCAAGAGAACACAAGAAAACTCAAGAACAAGAAGAAACCAAAATAAATTTTAAAATAAAACATTAAAATCATAACTCAAGTAAAAAAACGACTCTTTTGATGAACAAACTAGATCAAGCCACTTTTTTATTATTTTAATAAAAAATGTTCAAGAGTTGTCTTTGGAGTTAGGTTTCTATTTTTGCTCAACCCAATTCCTTGTTCAATCCCAACCCATGGAGCCAAAAAGTATAGTCATGTCGACCTCCACTCATGGTCAAGACTTGTAAATCGGCCCTATCGTGAAGGACTTGGTCCCAACTTGAAGCTCTAGGTCCATTAAATTGCAGGATTGAATTAGGACTTCTAAACTTGGCCTAGTGTGAAGCAACCATAAATTTTGCAATCTCTTTATATTAGACTATTATTTGTCCTTGAATTGCAAATTTGGTCAAGAGTGGAAATCCTTTTAGATCGGGATATGCAATTTCAAGGCATACACAATCAAAACACCCCCATGGCCAATTGAAATGCCCTTCGTATTGAACTTTAGTTTGTAAGCTCCCTATTTTTGTGTCACAACTGCATCAAAGCCTTTAGTTCATTGATTATAAACAATTTTGTTGCAACATAACTCTCTTATGTCTCTCCAATTCTCTCATGTCATGTTCGTAATTGTTCCGAAAGATATATTAAAAAAATTTCAAAACTTTTTTACCCTAATATAATTGGCTTTTTCATGATTGAAAATAGAAATAAAGATGGTACAAGATCAAATATTTAGGTAGAAAAAAAGGAAGAAGGAAAAACATAACTCAAATTTAACTTTATGCTTATCAAATTCCTTGAAATAAAAATTGAAATTGAAAAACCAAGTTTTTTCCATGCCCATTTTGCAACAATATGAATCAAATGTGCATGCACACAAAAAACAAAGAAAGTCATTCATCAAACAATACACATATTGAACATTTCCAAACAAGAAAAAAAAGGTTATGGAGCAAAGTTTACCAAGAAAAATGAAAAAAGGTCAAAAAACATAGTCCTAAACTCACTAATGTCATATATTTTTATTTTTAAAAAATGATAAGAGTTTTTTTCTCTTCTCAAACTTCAAAATTGATATTGTTACTTTGTGAATGTACAACAAAAAATAAAGTTTTTACCTCTCTTGGAAAACAAAACAAAAACACATAGTCTTAATGTTGTTTTTAAATGAAAACAAAGAATTGTTGGATCATGAAAAATAGATTAACAAAAATGTGGAATATATATGAAGAGGAAGTATTCACCATGTTGAAGAAGTTGATAGTTATGTTTGCTTCCCCTTCCTTCATGTTGTATATTCCAATGTTGGGCGGTTTTCACGAGGACCCTTGGTTTTTAAACATGTTTTCAAATTAATTATCACAATGAAAATTCAAACAATAGTGGTTGTCCCAAGTCATGTTGCTGGTGTTGTTGTTAGTTTGTCACATTGTTGGAAATACTCATGGTCCATTGCAATGTTAGTGTTACTAGTTGAAAGTTCGTCACATTGTTAATGTTGTTCATGGTTCACCATGTTGTCAATGTTGTTGGTTCATCATGTTGTTAATGTTGTTCATTGTGCTCTTAAATACTTGCCTAAACCATTCCTCCTTGTGTTGTTATTAATATTTCATGTTGCTCCTTCACATTGTTCCTTTGCGTTATTGGTTGTTACTCTTGTAGCATGTGTTTTGGTGAGGTATTACCCTTACCCATTGCCTTGTGCAAGTAGTAGAGCTCCTTTGCGATCATAAACAAAGGGGGAAAAAAGAAGGTGAGTCTTTCAACTTTTTGTTTTTTAATTATTAAAAAAAAATCCCTTTTTTTATATTATATATATAATTAATTTTTCCAAATATGGTTATTTTTGGGTTATTTAAGAACAACTTTGCTATTTTTTGGTAAGAACTTTAAAGGAATCCAACATTAATAAATTAAAAAACATTTATATATGCTTGCAATTTTTTTTGAATAATTTGTAAATATTTTTGTAAATGATTGACTTTTAGTTTGTAGAGCAAGTTTTGGTGTTTTGGTTTATCATACATCAATTTGGTTTTTTTTCCTCCATCTCAAAACAAAGTTCTCTTATGAAAATTGAAAATGGCCCAATCTTTTGAAAATGAAAATATGATAAGTGGCAATACATGTGAAGTGTTCATGAAGGATTTAATGTAGGAAGAATGTTTGCAAATATGTGAAATAAACCAATGTTTTGAAACATAAAACGTCCAAAATCCAAAAAGTGAAAAAAAAACAATGAAAGAAAACATAAAGGATTGCATGTTCAATGAACAATGTCAAAGTCACATGGTAGAAATTATTTATGTCAATTTCCTTTTCTTGTGAATGATAACAAAGATGTTGATGTGAATGCCCTCAAACCATGTGATGTATTATTTATTATAATAGTCTAGTCTTGTTTTGTAGCCTTAAAGTTCAAGCAATGAAAGGTTTATTTATATATAATATGACAAATGGAATAACAACATTGAAAAAACACATAAATGCAAACCATTTTATTATTGCAAAATTGTTTGAGGAGGCAATAAATAGTCCATTAAAAGAAAAAAGGAAAGATAACTTACCAAAAAAAGATAAAATCCATCTAGTAATGTAATGATTAATTTTTTTGTTGCCAAAAATCCTTTCTAGAAGGATTATATGAAACAAACATTATTTTTTGAGTTGGTGGAAAAAACTAAATAGTTCTATATTTTACCAACTTTGGTAGAATGTAATTTTGTAATAGCAAGCTTTGATCTTTGGATGTCAAATGATGTGCATGACATATTTGCCCTTTTAATTAACTTTTTGGGAGGTGATTGGTAGCCAAAACATGTTACATTTGGTCTTTTTGAATGTAAAGATACTTATGGGAAGATTATGGCCAAAATCTTAATTGAATTATTTGAAAAGTATAACTTGATCTAGAAAAAATTATTACTTATGTGAAAGATGAAAGATTTAATTTAAACATAATGACTATTGTATTAAAAGCAGTTGTAAGTTATGACGTTTTAGGTTTGGAAGAAAGTTATCAAGGCACTTGCTTGGGCATGCATTTTCTAAAGATTGTCAATATGTTACAACAAATGAAAAAGTTTGTAAAAACTTTGACATATGTTTTTATAAAGATTACACAAAAAGATTTATAGAAGTGTATCACCTAGCTAAAAAAATCTAGGAAAGGTTGATAATACTGGAACAAAACATGTGTTGAATTTGGTTTGGCCTAAAGGAAATTGTCTATTTCAATAAAGACAAGGTAACTCCTTAATTTGATGTATTGTTGCACTAAGAAATATATATGTTGCATTTTTCGGGATTAGTTTCAATTAGTAGAATGTTTTGACAAATTGTTTTCTCTTTTGCAAATTTGTGAACAATTTTTTTTTTCCAAGACACATTGTAATTTTTTAAAATAATTACTTTACATTATTAAAAAAACTATTATTAAGATGATTGCACAAATGCCTTTTACTGTGACATGACACATTTTTCAAATCATTGTTAATGTCTTTTCCCCTATTGTGTTCACTTGTGTTCTTAATCAATCCAAAAGTCATTGGTTGTTAAGTGATGCTTTACATTTTGCCATCTCCATTTGCTTGAAATTGAAAAAAAAATTTAGAATTTTTGTTTCTTTTTATAATTTTATGGAAAAGGAGTCAATTTTTGTTTTTGAATTACGTTTTTTGGCCTTTAACATTAAATTTTTTTTATGGTCTTATATATATATAATATTTATTTATTTATTTATTTTTGAGACATGAAAATAAATAAATCATAACATGTTTTTTTAATGTTGAATCTTAGGTTCAAAAACTTATGTTTAATGTCCTCATTTATTGGTCTTGAACAAGGAAGTCATTGTTGAATAATATAATAAAAAATCTTGTATTTCATGTTGTTAAAATGTTATTATCATTTGCACCCCTGGTTTAAAAATGTCATTGTTGACCAAGATAGTGTTGATGAACATTATAATTTGGACATTTTTGAGATGACAACAAGCACAAATGAACTAGTGAAAGAGGTTGTCAACAAGGAATTTTTTATATTTAAAAAATTTCAAGTGAATGCAAAAAAATTCAAATTTCTTTTTCAATTATGGGAAACACACGAATCTATGTTTCTTATATAATTGGATTCCTTGCTTGTCAAATTTTAAGTATTATTGGTTCACAAATAATTAAAGCATTTTTTCTTTGGCGAGAATATTTGTTAATATTAGGAGATGTTGTTTGCAATTAGATAATTTAAATAAATGACCCAATGACCCTAGGATTGATTGTAAACCCTTTTTTAATTTAATGTAATTAATTGAAACTGATGCATAATTAGAGAAAAAATTAGAATAATTTGAAGGAACATTTGAAAAGGATGAAATTTTGAAAATATAATTTATTAAAGAAAAATATTGTGTAACATTTTAATCATTATTTTTCTTTAAAACTTTTTTCCAGTAAAATTTGAAATCCAGATTGTGAAAACCACCATGTTTGAGAACTAGCTTTATTATTATTATTTTTTTAATGATACCTTAATTGGTTATTATAATTTATTATTGCACATTATTACATACCTTATACTACAATTAAGTTGATTATTTGAATAAAATGTACCTTAATTTTTTATTTATTTATTTATATTTCTACCCAACAACCAATATATTGCACTTTATATTTTCATTCATGTGTTTTTTATTGTTTTTAAAACTAGTGTCCCCCCTAGGCATTATGCAAAAAGGGCCTTATGACATCTCCAATATCTTGTCACTAAAATTATTCCATGCATTCTACATTCTTAAGTTCCAAAATAGGTGTAGGTTTGTTGGCCTATTATAAACACAACCAATTGAAAAAGGAAAATGTAAATCCATATATATAATTCACATATAATATTGTGAGATACTTACAACAAATAATACAAACTAATGTAGGGTGGTTGTTTGAATTTTGAATAATTGTTGGTTTTGGGTATTTTTAAAAAATCAAAATCAAAAAATTGTTGGAGATAAGTGTTTTAAAAATATAAAGTAAAAAATTATTGATTTTGATTATTTCAAAAACTTCAAAGAGTCATTGGGTTTCATAAAGGAATTGATGGATTTTTCTATTTTTTCAAAAAAATTGAAAACCTTATTCACATATTAAAACAAGATATTATAGGATTTTCTTGAGAACAAGTATCAACCCAAAACACTTCATAGTAGAAAAGGGAGGGGGGGGGGATATAATTTCTAATAATTGCAAAAGGACCAACATTAGTTCAAACATTAACATAAAAAAATCAATCTAGAATAGATTCCTTCAATTAATATTTTAATTAATTTTTTCATTGTGTTTTTCTTGTGAGCAAATGTTTTCTTTCATTTAAAGATAATGAAACAACTTCATGGAAATCACATGTATAAGAGTTTGATTTTATAAATTTGAAACAATTTCACTAGTAATTTGTGATCATTTGTAAACTATAATTTGGATGAAGTTCAAGATTTAGATAATTTAGACTTGTAAATATGCACAAGATATAGGTGTGTGCAAAAGGGTTATCAAAGAAATATGATCATCTTTGTTAAGCCTATCACAAGGATTGACTTGTGTGGTAGCATTTAATTGATTTTCGCTTTTGTGTTGTTCAATATTGCATGGTTATGATTGGGGATGGAAAATAACTTGAAGACTATTTTAGATGTTATAGACATTGATAGAAGGCCACATATCACATTTGTGGATGGATCTATTTACACAACAAATAAATTTGAATAAGCTAAAGGTGAATGCATTATATTTGATATTCATCCATGATCATGTATTCAATCATAATATTGATTTAAAACCTTTCAACAAATTTGCAAATTTTTTACTTATATGAAAATATATAAGGTATCTTATGACTAGGATTTGATGTTTGGAACAAGTTATGTTTCATGAGATGAATGTAAACAAGAAATACTTTTGGATATTTGGTAGCTTTGAAGAAAGAAACGAAAGGACACAACTAAAGTTCAAATACATCACTTCCTTCCACACAAAACTTTATTGGAATAAAGTTCAAACTTTCTTGGATGGATGCTCAAAATGGCATGATTTGTTTTTCAAAAGCACACCAAAAATTATGTCCTTACATTTCATATGCCAATGTCAAAAGCAAGTTTTTGAGCTTATGTAACCTTTCTTCATCCTATTATAGTGATCAGCTTCATGTACATTCTTCACGATTTTGGTTGCCCTTTTACACAAGCATACCATAGTGTCCTCATATTTTTCCATGGTTTTTTTCAAAATAAAGTCTCTTTAATGGAAATGAAGAATTTTTTTGACCACCAAGTAAGAATATTTGACAAGAAGACTTAAGAGGTTTGAAAGAAAAGTTCAACCTATGGTGCATCCACATTGCTTCCAAGTTGAAACCTTAAACAAAATCATAGAAGTATCATAATCGATATCTTAAATGAAGACACATTGTGATAGTTGCCCTTTCCGTATTTGTTGCCATTTGAGGTTCTTGCACATGGGTGAAAGCACATTACGATGACCCCCTTTGGGGCACTTTTGGGTTTAGTATTATAATACATACAATGTAATTATTTCCAAAGTATGGTACATTTAACTTTGGGTATCAATTTTACTTTTTGGGCCCTATAACACTTATATTTACAAAATTAATTTTTTTAATAATAATTTTCATTTTTATATTGAAAGATCCATGAATATATCTATAATATACATTGGTATAATAGGGTCATAATCTTGTTTTGATTACACTAATTTTAAGGTTTCATTTAATCATTAAAATAATCAATTTTAATAAAATTAAAAACTGGCCCATCTAATTATGCTTGCCATCTTCTATGTGGATGTGATTTCTTATTAAAATTTTAATTTACCACACATTTATCACATCTTTGCCCAAAAAAATATTTTTTTAAATGAAAATTTTCAAATTAGTCACATGGTATCCAAATATGATTCATAATGTGAAATGACATGGTTCAATATATATGCCTTTAACTTTCATAAAGACTAAAAATTGTTTAAATTATTTTTGGAATATATTTTTATTTTTGATTACATAAGTACATTACATTGGTTTTCACAAATATATTCCAATCTTTCACTTTATAAAATGAAATGAAATAATTTTTTTTCTAATCTCGTGTTTAGGTTATATTCTAACATAATATGCAAAAATATTGTGAAAATCCTTTGAATGCTTGAGGTGGGATATATTCAAACATGTACATCTTTAAAAAATAGTACAATGTGACACCCCTAAGAAGGTCATCGTAATGTGCTTTCACCCACATCGGAAGAAGGGTTAAGAGGATGAAATGATTTGACAACTCACAAAAAAAGGAAGCAAATAGCTTGAAATGTTCAATAATTAAGGCTCTCTTCTACGCACCCGAGCTAACAATGGTAATATTTTGAAGAGCTTTGTGTTGAAGCAAGCAATAGCTTCTAAGGTGAAGAGACATTAAGCATGCTTAGTTGACAAGCTTCAACTCATTCCTCAATTGAGAAGTCCAAAAAGCAATAGTCTTGTGGGTGAACATTGAAGAGACAATCAATCATTCTTAATTGGCAAACTTTCAATCCAATTTTCTTTTGACAAGTCCAAAAGGCAATAGTCGTAACGGTCAAAAAGATTTTTCCTCTTTTCTATTTTCTGGGTACCCTTTGCATTTAGAGGCTATTACTTTGCTACCCTAATTATAAAAAAAATGAATGCCAATATTTATCCTTATTTACTTATATACTTGATAAATTCACAAGTAATTTTGAATTGCTTGAAAATCCATTTTTTCAATATGTTCATTTCATTTTATGATAGAATACAAATTACACGTAATGGGTTCAGAAAACTCACCATGGAGGAGTTGGTGGCAGTTTGTTTTTTTAATTTTTTTTAAATTACAAAAATTCTGTGCTGTTGACTGGAAATTAAGTGTTTCTTTTTTGGTCCAAAAATTTAGCAAAACTTAGTTGAATTTGCACTAGAAAATTGTTTTCCCAAAATTTTCTGGTCAAAAAAGACAAGCTTTGTCAGAGAAAAGAAATTGGCTTAACAAATTTTCTGGTCAAAAAAGACAAACTTTGTAAGAGAAAAGAAATTGGCTTGACTGACTGACGGACTAACTAACAAAGCAATTATGATCTGGGCACTGGGCTGCTCCATAGACAAATGGGGTAGTACAACAATCATGCAGCAGCTGCATACTCATCAAAGAAAAAGAAGGTCCCCTTTAGAGTAACAGAGTTCTCTTTTCTTCTTCTTCTTCTTCTTCTTCCTTCTAAAAGCTTCAATCAAGACTCCTCCCTTTATACAAAGGTGAGAAGTGAGAAGTGAGAACCACCCACAAAGGTTGATTTCAATGAAGGTCTTTCTAGCTTTGAATAAACAATCTTGGAGACACACAAAGTACACGACAATAGTGATGAAAAATTGTGAAGCTTTTTACACAAAGACAAACAACTTCTTGTTGGAACCAAAACGATGACTCCAGGGTAATAATAAGTTGTTAGGATGGTATACATCTCATCAACTCATCCAGAAACAAAACAAGCAGTTAGTTGCATGATGACTCTGCCCTTTATTTCAGGTTTCAACAAAATCACAAGAGATGATAAAATTTTTTGTACAACATGGTTTGGTAATTTAAATGCAAAAAGAGAGAAAAAAATAAAAATGAAGCCTAGACTTGAAGAAAGTTCAGAAGTGGGTCAGATGAGAAAGATCAGATGTGGGTCATATGAGAAAGAACAGAAGTGGACCATATGAGAAAGCTTGAGAAAAACTGAAGAAAAATGATGAGAATGATGGCACTAGACACATGCAGTCAAATTTGTTGTGTATTGCCATGTTGGTAAAGAGGTGATCAAAAAGCAAAAGGCACGGGAAGAATTGCCAAGTTGGACTGAATTGCCATTGCTGTAGCATTTGCACTTTTGTTGACCTGAACTTCATCTTCTTATAAATACCATCTCACACTTGCCAGTTTCTGCATCTCCCATTCCAAGTTTGCTTACAACAGTTTGCAGTACTCATCTTCTCCAACAACCATTTCTCTCCAAGCTTCTTTTAGTAGTCATTGTTGTTGCACAATTGTCT
>Ga0116227_10001940_pt1 | contig 47145 bp, 36 predicted proteins | sample S1TSphgellanicum_FD_89693 | JGI IMG/M metagenome (GOLD analysis project Ga0116227, IMG submission 89693) | Host-associated microbial communities from peat moss isolated from Minnesota, USA - S1T2_Fb - Sphagnum magellanicum MG | ecosystem: Host-associated > Plants > Peat moss > Unclassified... | reverse complement strand
TGCGACTATTTGTCGTTTGCAACTTGTCTTAGGCGACTAACAGCAAAATAGTTGTAAAATGTCGCTTTCGACTAAAAATTAGTCGTAAACACTAGTCGTAAATCAAGGGATTTCTACTTGTGATGGCCCCTCTTTTATAAATCCTAAAAAACTTCAAATTCAAACTAATCTACCCTATTTCTTCAACCCCTCTAGGTGAGGCTAGTCCATCTTCTTCATCGCCACATGTTACCATGTTGTTTGATGAAAGCCAACCTATTATTTTTTATGAGGATCTAACACAAAAAAATCTTTGAAAAAGGAAGTTGTATGAAAGAGCAAAAATTTTCAAAATGTTTTGACTACTAAATTACCATGGGTCAATAATTAATGACAAGGGTTTAATGCATCAAGTTATGTGCAAGATTTGCACTTATGTGGAAGGAAAAGAAAAGCTCATAGTTCCAAAATTAAATAGTTTCCTAGAACATGCTAGCCATAAAAAATGCAAGATATCCATGCTTAAGATTGATGCTAGTTTTTACTATTATAATAAAAATTATTTGCATGCCAAGAATGAATGTGCTTTCACTACTCATAGTTAACATGTCCATCTTAGACTATCTTTTCAATGATGTCCCCATTGACCACAAATGAAACTATGTACAATTTGCTACTTTTTATCACCTTCTTTCACATGGTTATTGAATGTCAACTGACTACAAAAATTTGAAGCCCTTGTAGCAATTGTTGAAAGTGAAAAGTTTTTCTAAAAAACACTAATTTGATTCCTCAAGTTGGGGCATGGCAAAGATCATGCAATTTGTGTTGTTAAATGTTATGAAAACTACATTTGCAACCATTACTTTCATAGCATGAACATATATGAGGTCAAATCAATTGACAATACCTTTGGCTTCAATCCACCTTTATGTGGTCCAAAGTTGGAAAAGGATCCCATCACCTTTGTGTTGACCAAATCAGTGTTTCATCTAACAACATTTTTGCTTTGATGCTTAAGTGTTGTTGGAATTTTGTGGGTTAGGGTTGGAAAAACTAGGAGGAAAATTGGTTAGTATGGGTTCTAATGGCTCAAATGTGTTCCAAGGCCATCAAACTAGTGTGACACTACAATTCAAAGAAAAGGTAGCCCCATTCTTGAGTAAGGTTCATTGTTTTGCCCACAAGACTAATCCTATGGTGGTCACCTTGTGAAACTTATACCTAGTGTGTTAGTTGGATGACATTTTATAAAATTTGTATGGCTTTTTTACATATAGTCCTAAGAAGTTTGTAGAATTTCAAAAACTTACTAACCTAATGAACATGAAAGGAAACAAGTTTCTTTGGAGTGTGAAGACAATGTGAATCTCCATGCTATTTCTAACATAATGAATACACACAAAATACTGCCTTTTAATTGTGAAGATGCATGTTGATAATGCAAAAAGTGAAGTTGCTTTGAAAAACTTGAATGAAATGTGTGACATTGAATTCATTCTTGGGCTTTGTTGCAACCTTCCTTTGTTTGAAATAATTCATATGCTAATCCAAATTGCACAAGGTAAAGATGTCTTTGTTTGTGATTTTGTGAATTTTGTAAAGTTTGTTCAACATGAGTTGTATAAGCCTTATTGTGATCCTTATGCCAAGTTTGAAGATCTAGATTTTGATGATTTTAATCTTATTGAATTTTTTACTAGTTAGACCCTTCCCATGAATTGGTTTTTTGACCTAAATGGTGACGAAGTTGTTGAGTATTTTGTGTTTTCATTACTAGAGGTAAATACTCCATCTACCAATCTCGTGTTGATACTAGTTCTAGAGGTTTTTTACTTATCACCAAGGATGTTTTCGAAAAGGTTGTGGCCAAAGTGAAAGATGAATGTGAAAGGCCAACTTGAGGCCATATTTTAAAGTTAGAATGACATTTCCTAAAACATCAAATTATGACTGCCTTTGGTGTTGTTTATCCCCAATTCGAAGTCAGGAATCCTATTGAAGTAAAAGAAACCTTTCATACTCACTTGAGTTTGTTGAAACAAACTTTTTATGCTTCTTATAGTTAGTGATTGTGGCAAGATTGTGCATGCCTTGTTATAACTCACAATCTAGATTTGGAAACATTTTTTCAAGATGATAATGGTTCACAATTGTGCGGTAGTTTTTTGTGAGGATAATGAATTGAACCTAGCCACTAGCCTTTGGCACAAGTTTTTCATTTCTACCATCCTTAACCATAAGTTCTTTGAATTTATTAAGTTGGTCAAGATGCATTGAAGATGAATGAACTTCAATAACGTTTGTTTTATGAAGAATAAGTTGTGAAATTATTTTTGCATGCACTTGGATTTGTGTATCGAATTTTATAATTAACGTTTTTTTATGTTGCAAAATTTCCCTTATGAGCAGGCCATTGGCAAATGGCAAAACATAATCTGTTATTGTGAAAATGCATAATTAAAGCCTAACACCAAGCTTGTGAGTTTTTTTGGACAACAAATGTTTTTGCAATAGATATGGAATATGCCACAATTTTGATGTGGCTTCAAGTTTGATACTATTTTTTGAGTTTTTTTAATTTCATTTTGTTATCCCCATTTTTAGACTTGGTATGCATGGAGAAGGGCTTAACTTGGTAAGAATTTTGTAATATGGATTTTGCATGGAGTAAGCAAGTGTTGAAGTATGTAAGAAAAAGGCGATAACGGCTTCCAGTCAATTCTTAACCTTTAGAGTTTTCATCTAATTTTAAACCTTGATTGTAATTTTTCATGTGTAATATTTTCAGAGTTTAAGCTTTTTATGTTTTGTGTAGGTGTTATTCAACATTTGAAGCAAAATTATCACATAATTTGGAATATAAATTTTGGTGTTTAACTTAAAGTACAACTTGTAGTTCTATTGCATTTTCAATTGAAACTCTAGGTTGGTTTCTCCAATTGATTGTTTTGTGCATGTGTTTTAATGGGTTTAGGTGTAGGTTAGGCCTTGTTATATGATGGGCATCACCTTTTTAGGGTTGGGGTTCAAATCCCTTTCAAGGTGAATAATTTTAATTTGATTAGTTTTCTGTCCATGGTTTTGAATTTCATATTAATTCTATAGATGGTTTTAAGGTTACATATTTAAATCTAAATGAATGAATGCATTAATTCTTTAATGAAAGGCATAATTATCCCCATAGCCAAATATTTGCACCTCATAATAACCTTGTAGTTAAAAATATTCCCTTGCTAGCCCATATTTCATCAAATACAGCCCCTTGAAAACCTGCATGTCATCAAATGTAGTCCTTTAAAACCCACATGTCACCAAATGTAATAACTTGCAATCTCACATGTCACCATTGGTTTTGATCATGACTATTTTGGTTGTGACCACTCTATGGACATTTGGAATTATTGACTTGCCATCATAGTCACTTGTTACTTTTTAAAAGTGATTGAGTTGGCTCCACCAGATGCAAAAACTTTAGTCACATATGTTGATTGAGTCTAAGCTGTGTAACCACATTAGCTACTGGTAAGACTTGAAAAACAAAATGGCTGAATAAAAGCTTCCATCTATAAAATTGTCAGTACCGCCACAAATGAGACAATACTTGATTGCGACAAATATTTTTTCTACAATTGAGAAGGTCATAGCTTTGATTAAGGAAACTCACAAGTTTGGTCCAGGAAAAATTCATCCACCATGATGAATCTTGATCACTGAATTTTTTGACAAAAAATTGCAATTTTTAAACCAGAAAACTCGAACTTTGTTGTATAATAAATGATTGTAGTAAAAGTGGCCCAAATTCGCCAGATTTTCATAAAACAATTAAATCTGCCAGATTGCTATTGTAGGTTACAGTAGGGAGCCTACAATATAGAAGCATCTTTAAAATATTTCCTTTCATATCTTTTTTATGGCCGTGCTTGGCTAAATCTTCTTTGGATGATGGCAGCTTAAGCTGTGTCATAAAATTGGAAGAAAAGCACTGATAATGGCAACTTGTAACAGTTAGCTGTGTGTCGGTGTGGTCCATAATCAGTACTCACCATGCCGGGACTGCTTAAGTATTAGTGCATTGTCACAGACAGCATCCTAGGGCAGTATACAGTGTTTTGTTTTTGGGCGAAATTTCACTAAATTTTGACATGAAATATGCGATTTCAACTTATGCAAAATGTTTTTCATGGAAAAAATGGCCCAAATTTGCCAGATTGGAAAAAAATAAAAATACAAATCGTCAGCTTTTTATGATAAGTTCAAGTAGGTAGCCAAGAATATAGAAGATTCTGGGTTTTCTAAACTTTCATATCTAGTATGTATCCAAATCTGGTTAAATCGTTTTAGGGATGGTCGTCACTTGAGTTACGTCACAAAATTGAAAAGAAAACCTTGGCGGTATCCTCTCCAACTTATTTCTATGACTAGTCCACTGCTGACATCATGTCAATGTATGCATAATGCATGGTTTTTGTTCCCCATTGTGCTGCATTTGCCATTATGCCACCCACTATTGGCAACAACTCCCATTAACAGTCGCAAAAGTTAAGAATGATTAATGCGGTAACATCTAGAGCTCAAGTACTAGTCTGGACTCTAGGAGAATGGTGAAGGCGGCATTTCAAAGAAGTCACCAGGGAGTCGGGACAACAAGACGGCACAACTCAAGGCATGATAATAGAGTCCTTTTTCTACTTGCTTTCAATAAGTGTTTATATTGTACTGTTGAGAAGGCTAGGAAATTGGAATTGCATCGGGATTTGGAACAACAAGATGTCAAGGCATTATAATAGAGTCCCTTTGTCTTTCCTTTCAACAAGTGTAAATACTGTACTCCTGAGTCCCGAGAGAGCCTCAGTGGTGGCACGCCTGGGCTGTGAACTGGCACCTTCACTGGTACCATGGTAAAAACCAGTGTCAAATATGGGTATATCTTTTATCTGATATATCCGTCGAATACGGATAAATTATATTATTTATCCTAACTTAGTTTCCAACAGTCAATATACAGTAAACCCCTGGGTGACCATTTTTTTTTGTGACACTAACCAATTGTGATTTAAATGTGTATAGTCACATTTCATATAAACCATTACAAGATTGTGATTATTAGCAAAAATATCTAACAAAATAGTCATTTTATGTTAGAATAAAGGTGTTGATTGTTTAAATTTTTTACATGGGTTATTCTAAGCTCTATTATGCATTATTAGATTTGAAGAAGGTCATGATTTTTGTTTGTTCTAACGTGATGATTTACATGGAGTTTGAGCTCTTTAATTAATAGCTTGTGTATCATCAACTAGATTTTTTTAATTAAGATTTTTTTTGTTCTTGATAAATTTTCATATCTTTTCTTTGTTTGCACTAGAAAGTTGTGTTTTCTTTTTTTCAAAACTGGATTCACTGTTGTTTAGTTTGCACAATTTGAAAACAAAGCAACACTAACATTGCTGAAGGGAACTACACTTTACAAAACTTTAATATTTGCCCTAGACTTTCCCATGATAGTCAAATTTATAAAGAAAGCTTTGCAAATATTTTGTGCTACTACTGAATGTAATAGTGACTCTAAAAAATGGTGTTTCTGACTAAAACGAATGATTACCAAAAAATGTGACACAAACAAAAATGTGACTAAAATGAACATGGTTATTAAGGGGGTTTATTGTACTTACATCATGCACACACTTGCAGTATGTAATTCTGAAATATTTTATTCTATCCTTACTCTTGGATATATGCAAGACATATTTGTGCTTAGGAGGGGAGGGGAATGTGCCAAAAATCCGGGTAAGTGGTATTAAGGTAAGTAGACTACAAAACTTATATATATCAAAAATGTTTGTGTGGGTGTTTTCAATTCTCACAAGTTGTTGGGACTTGTTGTATCAATTCTATCAATATGTTGGTGTTCTGAAATCTGTCAACTTAATGAAGTTTGACAAACCATTGGGCAGGACAATTAATCCTAAACACATATGTAGTGGATATCTGATTCACAAAAACCTCACAAATTTCTTTAGTTGCAAAAAAAACCAAAAATGACCCCTCCTACTCTTGAAAGGCATTAAAAAAAATTAGAAAAAAATTCCATTGCCTCCTCCCATTGTAACAAGAAAACACACACAAAAAATCAAAAATAAAACAAAACAAATCCTGCACCTCCTAATCTTGTTGCAGCAAGAAAATAAAAAAAACACCAATGCTTGATTAAAGGGAAAAAAAATGAGAGTGCTACTGAAGCAGCTTGTCATCATGAAGCTTGTTAGCAAAAACAAAAAGCAAAAAATCAAAACACAAAGCTTACCTGAACCAGGTTGGAGGCGGGTGTGGGTTGGAGCAGAGTCTCTGCCCAAAAATAAAAACAGAAAATGCAAAAAAAGAAAAGAGGTGGGCAAAGACAGAGATGGAAGAGGGCGGGGGCGGGGTGTGACTTTCTGGGTGGAGGCAGAGAGATAGGGGAGGAGGGAGAGAGAGAGGCAGAGAGAAAGATGGAGAAGGAGGCTGTGGCGGCGGGTTTTTTTAATACAAATTAGGTTAGTAGGTTAGGATAGTTAGGTTAGAGTTACATTAGTTAATTAATTAGGTTAGGTTAGTAGGTCAGTTAGGTCAGTACATAGGTAGGTTGAGAGGTCGGCAGGTAGCTACGTCCATAAGGGCTTAAAAAAAAAGTGGGGGTTGACAGGAAAAATAAAAGAAAAAGTGAGAAATTGTTTCTTAGAGCTTGAGTTTTTTTAAAAAACCCAACAAGAACCAAACCAATGCTCATCCACAACCCATAACAGGTTTTCCCAACTGGTTCACCTGTGGATGCTGCTGGGTCACTCTGGCCCCTGAATTAAACACCACAACTGGTCGCCTAAAATTTACAGGTCAAACAAGGTAATCGGAACATAGGTAGTTCCTAGAACAAATCAGAACTTACTCCCTAGAATAGAGGAAGTTACTAACTTTCATAGGAGTCCACTACTAGTGAGTTCCTCTGTTGCAGGAAGTAGCTTCTTATTGCCTTGTCTTACCTGTGACAAGCTGGGAGTTGGGCAGTCCACAATGCAAACAAATTCATTACAATTGTTATACAGTTATGAATTTAACATTAACAATGATGTGTACTAGAACTTCCTGGAACCTCACCTGGCACCTCACCTAGCGTATCTATTGGTTAGGACTTTCAAAACTTACCTTAGCCAGGTCTAGGGTTAGCTTTTTGTAATTATAACACAAAAGGACCGCACGTTTGTATGGGTCAGAAGTTTAAGCTTTTGAACCTAATCAACTTTTTGTCATTTTCTGTAAAAGTAACACAAAAGAAAGATCGATAATGGCTAGCGAACCAAAATTGCCAAGCTCTGTCACAACCTTACCTTAGGTGAAATGGTGTAAGTACCCTAGGACAAAAATTAGGTGGCTACAGCTGAAAGGTGTAGGTAGTGGATGGAAAATGGTTAGTGGCTTTGTGGGCTTGAAGTTTTGTCAAAAAGGTTATGTAGTCTAAGGCCCACTTTAGTCTGGGAGTCAGGGCTGAAAAGGCGTGGGACCAATACTTCGAGCATTTTTGGCTTGTTGTTTGGCCCCAAGTTACTGATAAATGCTAGAACATTCACGTTAAGAATATTAATAAATGCTGGAACATTGGCCCCAAGGGTGGCAAATGGCCTTCCCAAATTCGTTCTATCCTTTTTTTAGCATTGGCGCCAATACAAGAGCATAGAGTTCAGCATTTATTAGTAACTAGGGGCAGATTGGAAAGACTTTTTCTGTTTCACCCTTGACGCCTAGTGTAAAACCCTTGGGGTTCATTTCAACTTTTATACCAATAGGAATGCTTGATTTGAGTTGAACCTTGGCCTTGACTCGTGTAAAGTGGGCGTAAGGTCCCTGTTACCCTTGGCTACTAAAAGAAACTGTCCTCCTTTCCCTAATTAAGGATTGTGGGTTGGTTAGTAACAGTTTCTCGTAAATCTCAGCGGCTAAGCAACGCTCCATTCTTAGCAGTTCATTTGCTAGATTTTGCTTAGAAAATATTTTGAATTGTTCCTTCCAGCATGGTACCCTGAAGAAATGCAATGTTCTACACTTTTATAATGTGAATTCTTCAATTGTTGGTTTTTTGCACCAAAAGAACTCTCAAATGTTTTGCAACATTGTACTTGGAGAAATGAATGATACAAATGCAATTGCTGGAAATCGGCAGCTTGTGCAGGTTACTGTCACTTCACTTACATCTTGGTTTTACAGTGATGAACATTGCATAATCTTAACATCTTAGATAAACTTTCACCAAGTTTCAGAAATGAAGTTGTGGTTATTAGGACAGCGTTTCTCTCAGTCTAAGTTTTGCATGGGCAATGGAGATTGTAAGACTACTGACCCTGTTATTTGTGTGCCATTACCATGGAAGCTACAGAGATGCTGCACATTATGTGCAATTAGAAGGGAGACAGATATGTCATTACACACTTGCACCAGAGAACATATGACACGATGAATTTGGGCATGTGTGTTTGCCTTTCCAAGTTGTTTTGTTACGGCATATCCATGCATTAGAACCTTATGCGGTGCAACATGTTGTCAATGCATTGTTCTAAAATTTATATGTGGGTAATCTTGGAGGATACTAGTATCAGATTATGGTCTTCCCAGTTTCACAGGATTCTACTTTTAAGGATGATGTTACTGCTCTTCAAGGGGCAATGTCAAGACAAGGTGATTACATAAGATTAAATATTTTGTTGAACATCATACAGTACATATTTAATACACTAAAGAGGTTTCCCAACTTGTCTCCAGTGCAGTGATCCAAAGAGAAGGAAGAAGGCAGACAAGAATTTTCTCATTGCAGTATTTGCTTCTTGGATGGAACATTTATGCTAGCTAATAATGCTCACATGCAGAAATTGCAGATTCCACCCCAAAGAACATTACAACCAAGTTTGATGACAAAACTGGAAGAACCTAGACATATAATGACAGCATTATCAAGAATCACCTCTACCAAGAAATATGGAAATTACAAGCTTCTTTAGCATTTTAACACTCCTAAATATGTCCCTGACATGAGGTAATTTTGAAGGGTTACATTGTGCAAGCTCAACATTAATGATGGCATTCTAATGGCATGGCTGTAGTAATAAGAAATCAGACCTACACATATTGGGAGTTGTTGCTTATCTTTATTTCATGTATATCAATAGTTTGACTTGAATACAAAGAGAAATGAGGAATACCTGCAACAATGGTGTAACATGGCTCAAAACTAAACTAAGGTTGAAGCAATGCAAAAGAAAGATTGCTGGTGGTCTGTCCCAATTCAGAATTACATTATCATAATTCATAACCTTAATTCTCTGTGCACCATCAATGTTCTTATGACTTCAACATCTATCAACTATTTCCTTAGAAGAGGGGTTTGACTAAGTTCCTATGTTTCTCTTCACACAGTCTTTCCAAAACATAGAGACCCAAATCTCTAGTTTTAAAGCTGCATCCTCTTTCATTGTGTTCAAAATTACAGTAGTGATTCATGTAAGAGAAGACTTAACTCTTTGTGGCAAAACCAAGAATTGAATTGCTAAGTAGGAGTGTTGCATTTTTCCAAATACCATGCTTCAAGGAACACTTCAGGATATGTTTTCCCACAAAAACTACCAAATGAATTGCTAAGAGCTAAGAGCACAACTTTGCTTAGCTGCTAAGCTGCTAGGGTTTGGTGGAAACTCCTGCTACCCATAATTCTCATCAACAGAATTCAAAAGAGCAGCAATTTTCCAAAGATAGGAAAAATTCACTTCAGTAGCCTGGGGTAGCTGTGATGCTAGGGTACCTAACCTCTTTCTCAAAACTTCATGGCACCAGGTGACCTAGCCATTTTCGTAGGCTTCCTACACTTTTTACCTAGGGTCACCTAGCCTCCATCCTAGTCTACCTAAGCTCTGTAGATAATTCAGGCCTATGACATAGATACCAGAAGAGAACCTTGCGGGCCTTAAAGCTGTCACAGACCAGCGTGTTAGTCATTTTCGAGTAGTTCCTCCGCCTGTCTCTTGCTTGCCGTGCGCTTGTCGCAGCAATTCCAGAGATTTTCGTTCTTTCTGTGATTCGGTGAATGACCTGTGCCTTTGTAAGTGCAATCTCAATAGCATTGGAACTAGCAACAATCCCCTGAGAACGTAACTCTAGCAATTTATTGGGCTTGGATGTGAAGATTCTGGATTGCTGAGTTGATTGCCTCAAGTCAATTTTGTGAGTGTTATTCCTATGTTTGACGTAACATAGTGAGGGAAAGATGAAAGCAGTAGTTATCGACGAGAGAGGGAGACAGAGCGAGAGCTGACTCAGGTTAATAGAAGGATCTAATTTGGTGCGCTTGTCATGTACAGAGTCTTGTGAACTGCTGTTGAATTGAATTGTGAAAGGAGATTCAGATCGATGGGGAGCACATCGACCACATCAGGCTCTGGCAATGTTTCCACATTGACTACGGGGCTGATTCTCAGCGGTGTTACCATCAGCATTGTTGCTACTGGCAAACTGTTGTGGCACCTCTTGTATAGCCGGGGCCAAACATCTCAAACAGGTTTGGGGCAAACACAAGCTGATTCCACACCACTCTCGAAGCCTAATGTGTGAAGATTGAGATTCTCTAGTAGCTTAATTTGGGATATCACGTCTGTGAGATAACTCAAAAATTCATCAAATGAACATGTAATCTATCTGTGTTGGTTGCGGTGTGTTGAGTAACACAAATGTGAGCTGTTATGAGCTTTTATGGAATGGAATGAGTCCTGGAAGGCAACAAAATAGGGCATGGGCTTTTATGAAAGGAGCTGTATTGTTTGGGGGTAAGGTCTCAACGCTTGTGAATTTTTCACTGCGGACCTCCAAAGTTTGGTAGAGTGCTTGGCGGATGCTCGAATATAGACAACTGCTTCAAACCCGGTTTGTGTATATGTTTTTTCTCAGTCTGGACCTACAAAATTTGGTCCAGACCTCGGCGGATGCTTGACAGACAATTGCTTCAAACCTAGTTTTTCTATAAGGTTTTTCTCACTGCAGACCTGCAGAGTTTGGTCTGGACAGTGCTTGGTGGATGCTTGATAGACAATTGCTTCAGAACCAGTTTGTGTATACGTCGTTTCTCACTGTGGACCTCCAAAGTTTGGTCCAGTCCTTGGCGGATGCTTGAGCGACAATTGCGTTAAACCCAGTGTATAAGTTGTTTTCTCAATGCGGAGTCCAGACTGGGCTGTGTTGTATGGTTCAGGGTTCAGGGCTGGTTCCGGGCCTGGCCTCTAAACCTATTTAGACAGTTTTCAGATCTTATGCATTTTTGCTTTTCCTTCTTTTTTCTGCTGAACGGTTAGACCTCTGGTTAGTTTGTGAAAAGGTTTCAGGTATACAAGTTTTTCTTTAAATTACAAATTTGGGGGTTCGGGGTAAATTTATTTTTAAGAAATGTACATGGTACAGGTGCATTTTTTATTGGTTGTGCAGTGCTAGTAATTAGAAAACAAATCAATTTTTGGGCTACTAGTACTTAAGTAAAGCTGGATCCCGTTTGGAATTGGATTCGCTTAGGAGTTTTTTGGAAAGTTTGGGAACCAGAAGTCTAGACATGTGAAGAACCAGGTCTAGACCCGCACCCAATGTTTTATTAAAATTTTAAATTTCATTGGACTGAAAACAGAGGTACTCTAAATTAAAAGAGAAAGTTGGAATGGGGACCAAAGGTCCTCTTGAGAAGCTAGAACCGGACAACACTCGTCTAGACCTCCAAAGTCTGGTACAGGCGTTGGCAGATGCTTCACAAACAACTGCTTCAAACCCCGTTTGTGTATGGGGCTTTTTCTTTCCCTGAAAGGAAAGATGGAAAGTGCTTCTTTTCAATTTTGTCACATTTCACAAAAGTGACAATTTTTTGCTGAAAAAAACATTCTACACTGAAAGAACATGTTATTCCAAGTTTTTCTCCAAAACAATTCACAAAATAGCAAACATTTGCCACAAAAAATAATCTTTGAACAAGGAACGCTATTTACTAGTCCAAAAAATGGGGATTGACATCATGAGTTTGCTAAACGAGTTTTACTCTCTTGATCTCTCAGTGGAAGCCAAACATTTTCATACCATCATGGTTGAAGTTTGAGAACATTTAGTTATGGACACGTTCTGCCTTCAACCTTGTCGATGCACCCTTGACAAGGTTGAAGGCACAGGATGACTCAATATGGATCCAAGGGTCAAAGTGGTTAGTGGATATTCAAATCAGTTCCAGATTCAAATGAAAGTTTCAAGTGTTTTCATCTTGAGTTTCTTTCTTACATTATAACCCTGCAATAGCGTGCTTCAAATTTGAAGTTCTTATGGTATTACACTTCAACTAACTAGCTCTCAAGCGAGTTTTGTTGGGAGAATTATAGCAAGTGTGCTGTTTTTACCCTTCAGCTAAATAACAGGGAAACACACATTGGAGAACATGATGCAGGTGCTTACAACAAGCAACAATAGTTTTCATATGTTATTGTAAGGCATTATAAAGCCGCTGGAGAAAAGTAAGTGTGGGAAATATTGACCAACTGAGGAATCACGCTTGGTTTGAAATCAAAATGCCTCTCAAAAACTAGTTCCTGCTATATGTAATGTGATCTCGAATACCAAATTCTCACTTAACCCATGCACTTGGCTGGTGCTGGCAGTCAATCCAGGTGCAGAAATTGCAGGCACAGATGCGCATACACTTGTTCAAGTCCAGAGGAATGAAGTGGTACGTTTGGCAAGCTCCAGCCCTAGTACAGATGGTACCACTACAAATGTAGTAGCTGCTGTTCCAACTCCAGCAAACAACGAGTTGCAAGTTCAGGTTGTAATTGAAGCTCCGCCTAGCATAGGCCATCCAACAGATGCCCAAAATGCCATGGCCGATGTTTTCACTGCAACCTACCGTATGATGTTAGATTACATGTTTAGTACCTTTGCACCTGGTACTTTCTGGTAGGAATACTTAGCACGTTTCTAGTGTGCACTGCATAAATTTTGCTATGCAGAGCTTTATCATGACAAGTTTCTTATGGCTATAATTACCCATGCATTATGAAATGAAGCGATGCTTGTTTTAGGCTGTATCTGATACAATTTGCAAATGAATATTCCACCTTGTTGGACCGGTGTTTTTACTCACTTAATATAGGTTGTTGCAGTGCTCCCTTTACTACTTCATTGAGCACATGCACCTGACTTCCCTGCGCCTTCTCTAGCGCCTGAACTACCCTTCTTACTGGCAAGGATATTATGTTTAGATTCATTATAGAGTATAGTAGCTTAAGGGATTTTGGCCCCTAGGTAGTAGGTCCATTTTTATATGAGGATTTTTGACAGGTGATATTTTGACTTTGTGGTTAGTTATCTATCTATGAATGAGGGTAGTTTCTTTGTTCTGTTTGTACTTATGAGATCCACCGCACCAGGACATTGCTTCAGATCGGGTTCTTGGTCTCTTTGGACAGCTCTCAAGGAGGAGGGGTGCATCGACTTGGTTTCATGGCATTTGGACTTGCCATGTAGAAGTACTTGAATATTGAATGATTTTTTCAATGAAAATTAAATTAAACCATAGCTGAAAATTTCAGAGGAATTGGAATGTGCCTTTGGTGTTGTTGGAAAGATCTTGACGAGAGGATTTACTGGAATTTATTTGGCAAGATTTGGATTCAGAATGTGGGAGATATCGATTTTTAAGTGATCTCTGCTGCTGAAAATTCAAATAAATTCTAAAAACCCAGGTTTTGGAAGGAAAAATCAGTTTAGGTCATGCTAACACTTGGGCCAACGGCACAGGCCACACTAGTAGAGTTATGATATCTTGAAGGTTTTCGATTTCTTTTAGGGGATTTTTGAAGATTATATTTTTGCATGGTGATATATTGGAATATTCATAATTCTTCTTTTGCATATGATACTTTTTAATGTAAATGGCAAGGCCACAGGTGTGACACACCCCTGGTTTCTGTATGGGATCTCTTCCAAGAGATGAACCCCAGGGTGTATGCCAAGTGAATATTGTCCTATTTTTAGGTGTTCCTGTGTTCCTACTGGGGAAGGAAAAAGAGAAACCATTTTTTTGTACACAAAAGTTCTCAAGGGTTATCCTGAGGTTTAGGAACACCCTCAGGCTCATGCTCCTGTACTCCTGGGTTCTCCTGAGGTTCAAGAACACCAATGGCATGGCCCTTCCCTGAGGAAAGCACACTCTTAGGAAAACGCACTTTGGGAACCTCCCCAACGACTTTTTGTCTTAAGAAAACACTCTTAGGAAAACACACTCAGGAACCTCCCCACCAACTTCTTGTCTTAGGAAAACACACTTGGGAACCTCCCCCAACAACTTCTTGTCTGTGACACCTCTCTTCCTGATGATAACGATTGTTGTCTCTCTCTCTTCCCACTTTTCGTCTCTCCATTCTCCTGGGTGGGCGTCGTCAAGAAAACATGAATGGGAGCCTCCCCTACAACTTTTTCTCTGGGACTTTCTGTGATGATCCTGATTTTTGGCTTGAGTGAACCAGCCGCCAGTGCCATTTTGGATGGAGGGCAATTCATCCATCGACTTTGGGTTGGCCAACTGCCTGCAACAAGTTCATTTTGACCAGGTTTTTAAAAAAAACATAGCCTTTAATTTTGACCTTTTCTTTTCAAACCTGTTTTACAAACCTACCAACGCCATTCTAGGGCTTGCAACCCCTCTTCCTCTTCCCCTTCTTATATTTTTGGTGGGCCTAGCACTCTAGTGTCAAGTGTCTCCAAGAGCAACGCATGCAACTTCGTCTCTAACACCATTGCTCGTTCCAGTGTGAGCTCCATTGTGCCACTACCATTGCTTCTTCCAACATGGGTTCCATCATGTCATTGCCTATGCCTCCAAGTACATTTTACACCCTACCCCCTTTTGTTAGTTTTTTTAATTTTCTTTTACTTTGCATTGTGTTGTAGAAGACATGATGAACAGTTAGTTGTTCATCATCATCTTCCTTTTCGTGTTGACTTGGTACAAAAGACGATGACAAGTACCTGCATTACTTGTCTTCATCTTCTTTGTGTTGCTAAAAGGGTTTTGATATGTAATATGCTCATCATTTCAAAAAGATGGTGGGGTGCAATACCTTCATCATGCTTATGTTGAACTTGTTGAATTTTTTTGTTAGATTTTTTTGTAAACTTGGTTCCAAACCCAAATCTTGCATCTAAAGAGGTTCCTCCAATGCAAAATGAGCATGGAAAAGAATAAATGGGCTCAAAATGGTGTTGTAAAGTTAATGCATGCACTAGTTCTTATGCAACCAAATGGTCACTTTGTAAAGACTTGAACTGAACACATGGCCTTTAGATGCAATTAAATAGATCTGGGCATCCATCTACTTGTTTCGAGGGTCCCAAGTGACAAAGTCACACTTCTATGAATGTTTGTATTTTGAAAAACCCACATGCAAGGCAAAAATTGAATGAAAAGAAAACCTTTGATTGAGTTTTTAAAAAAACGGAATTTAAATGGGATGAGCTTCAAACCCAAGCACAATAAATGCAAAAGGTTTAATAGCCCTTGTTGGTATGTTTAACCTCTAACATGTTGTTGGGCATCATTGGCATTATGGCATGGGGCTAAGGTTCATCACACAAAGTGCATGGGCATGGCTTGAAAAAGATGACAACCTTGTTAAGGCAATTTGAGCAAGCAAAGTTACCTATGTAAAACTTTTCAAAGTTGCATGGGATGCTCAAAATTGGACATCAAAATCCAATAAATGTAATCAAACAAAAAAAATGAATGCAATATCAAAGTATCACAATTCAAAATTATTCATGAATGATATGTTTACATATTTAAATTGTATTTTTCTATTAACATTGTTTAAGTCTTTTAATTGGAATCTAATTTGTTTTAGGGTTTTTTATGCTAAGTTTTGAAGCACAACAAAGGAGGCTTTTGTGACTAATGTGATTTGACTCAATGTGCTAGGACATTATTAGTTGTTCATTCATCATCATGCAACAAAAATTGAAGCAAACTATCACACCAATATGGGCATTACACTTAGTTCATCTTCCTCAAATGAATAGTCATAGATAAGTCATTGTAGTCAAGCTTGTAATGAGACTTTAATGCATGTACCACCATTTTTGTATGAAACCATTGTAGCTTAACTTGGTATTTTTTTGTCACTATCATTTTTGTAATGTGGTTATTTGAACATTCTTGTATCAATCTACTTGTTTCAATTTTGAAACCTTATTTTGGGATTTGTAGATTTTGGGATCACTTTATGCCATGTTGCACACAATACCCCCATCCACCACAAATGGATTATATTTACCTTAAACCAAATGAACAATAGCTTCACATAATAAAGTTAACACATTTTATGGCCATGTTAAAACATTTAAGCAATACCTTCATAAATGTAAATTGAAGATCATTATTGAGATGACTAATTATGTAATACTTTCATTATTTTTATCATGAAATACCTACACAATAACCTTAATGAAAAAATGTATTTTAATACTTTTATATAACTATATTGCCCACTTTCATGAAATGACCCCTTGGTGCATAAACCAATTTATTTATGCAAGTATTTTACACTTTTGATCTTTTATTGCAATGGTTTGGGTTCTCCATAAATCTCCTTAAATTACAATACCCACATCATCAACTAACCCATGTTCATGTTATATTACCCTCATCTAAAATTTTGTTTAATATTTACTTCAAATAAACAAGGGGGGACATTGGGTTTGAAGTAACCTTTTGGCTAACATTTATATTATTTTTATGGAATATTTTAAAGATGAATTTATGTATTCATATGCACACATATATAAAGAGGTTCTTGTTTTTCTTTTCTTTTTCATCTACTAAAGGAAAGGAAAATGAAAATGACTCCATGGCAAAAGTATGAATGATATAAACCTTCCCACTTGTTTTGTTTACATTTTATTAAAGGTTGGGGTTTCTCCCCCAAAATTAGGTTTAAAGCAAAAGTTTTATTAATACTTATATAAAATTGTTTGATATTTTATTATGATTATGCATCCAATGTTTATAGTTTGTACACAATTTAGGGTTATGTGAAAATAATTCTAAAAATAGGTTTAACACTTAATTATTAAAAAATTCTTAAATTTTAGCATTAAAATTATGTAATTAATTTTCTTTTAATTTATTAAATTGATAGTCAATGTAGGGATTTTTTGTTACATAAAAAGGTTTTAACTCAACATTTTTGGGTTCATATGTATAAATTTGCTTAGTTTTTCAAATTTAAACCTATGCATCCATTAGGTTGTAATGTATACATAATTTATAGTTTATGCAAACGAAATTTACAAATTAAGTTTAGGGTTTTTTTGGTCATTTGTATGAAATTGTTTAGTTTGTAGACAAGGGTTAAAGTTCCATTAATTCAAATGTTTACATAATTTAGGGTTGATGCAATTGATTCTGTAAGAATTACATTGATTTAGACTTGGACATTTGTATTAAATATTGACAATGTGGGTATTGTAGTTTTTCAAACTTTTTAGTTGCTCTAACCTAGGTGGTGGATGAGAAGATATTTGCAATATTTACATCTTCCAACATTTTTATGACCTAAATATAATTGGTAACAAAAATGATATGGGAATTGCAAGGACTTGGGTTAATTACATTTCAATTCTTTAATAGGTGCCCCATTTCAACATGAAGGTATTGCAAAAACTTGGTCCATTAGCATTCAAGTCTCATCAGATCATGATTGCTTCAATGTATGCAATACCCTAAACCATAGTTTTGCCATTATGATGAGAAATACTTAAAAGAAGAAAACATAGAATAAAATTATGTAATACTTGCATTTGAAGCATAAAATCCTAGTTGGATATTTTTTATGTTTTAGGCAATACCCAAATGTTGTGCATAAATATCCATCATTAATGACAAAAATAAATACGATGATAGTTTCAAATTTTGTTGTAATTAGAAGAAAGTTTTTAAAAATAAACTCATGATTTTGAAAAATAAAATAAAATAAAGTATTTCATAACAAAAAAAAGGTAATAAAATTCTAAACGAAGAAATAAATTTAACCAGAAGATAAAAGTTTAACTAATAAGATATATAGGTTTTGTTAAGAGATATAGGTTTTGCTAATAGATAAAAGTTTAGCCAAGAATATATAGAGATTTTACCAAGAGATAAAAATTTAGCCAAAAAGAAATAAAGATTTTACTAAAAGATAAAAATTTATCTCAAAAGAGATAAAAAATTTACCAAAAAATAAAAGCTAAGCTAAGAAGAGATATAAATTTAATCGATAAGAGATATAAGTTTTGCTAAAGAACAAAAATTTAACCAAGAAAAGATATAAGTTTTGTCAAGAAAAGATATAAATTTAACCAATAAGAAATATAAGTTTTGCTAAAAGACAAAAGTTTAACCAAGAAAAGATATAAATTTTGTCATGAAATAAAAGTTTAGTCAAAAAGAGATATAATTTTCACCAAAAGATAAAAGTTTAGCTAAGAAAAAATAAGAGTTTTGCCAAGAAATAAAAATTTTGCCGAGAGAAAATAAGAGTTTAACCCAGAATAAATATATCTTTTGCCAAAAGATAAAAGATAGGTAAAGTATTAGTTATTATTTTGTAAGCAGGGCTAGAATGTAGGTCAGTAGGGTAGCTAGCTGGGTGGGTAATATGGAGGTCAGGATTGGGGGAAAATTTAGCAATGGTCAAAGGTCAGCAGCCAAAAAAGATTGACTAGTAGAATGTTGGTTAACGTAGGATAAGAGGCAGATGAAAAACACAGCCCATCCTATGGACAGAACGGCCAACTGGTGGCGGTTCACTCTGGCCCTGATTTTCGTCTCTCTAGATCCCGTCCCGCTTTTCCTCCCTCCCTGTCACGTTGCCACCGACTACCACCAAACAGGGTCGTGAAATCGGCGTCGCGGATGTCAATGGATGAATCGTGCCACATTCGTTGTGGATGTCAAAGGATGGATCACGCCAGACCTTCGTCGCGGATGTCATTGGATGGAAAAGAAAAGTGCTTCCATGTATTGGGAAATAAGACACCAGCTCCTCACGCAACTCCCCTCTTTGCAGCTTTGACTCTTGTCCTGCCTCTTGTCGCAGTCTTGCGTTCTTAGCTTGAGCTTGTCGCAATTCGAGAGATCTTCATTCTCTCTTTGCTTCGGTGTACGACCACAGTCGTCTTCGTAAGTGCGATCTTGACGACACGGGAACTGATAAATGAAACGCATGTCTAGCAATTTGCTAGTCTTGATTTGAAGATTGCTGGGTTGCAGAATCGCCTAGAATCGATTTATGAGTTATGTCCCTCAATTCTTAAGTGTCATGGTTCGTAACATAGCGAGGAAACAATTAAGGCACTAGTACAATTGAAGAGAGGGAAACAGAGTGTGAGCTGAGGGTTCGGAGAAAGGGATATATGTAAAGAAACAAGGGACATTTGGGGTGGTTTATGTCAACCGTACATGATGATGGGATATTATAACTTTGTGCGGGGTTGTCATGTGCACAGCTTAGTAAACCGTTTCCGACGTGATTCGTGAAAAGGAGATTCAGATCGACGGGAGCATGTCGACCGGAGCAGGCTCGAGCACCATTTCTACATTCACCGGGGCGCTTCTTCCGGGGGGCGCTGGCATTACTGGTTTCGCTACTGGCAAGATGGTGCAGTACGTCTTGAAAAGCTTGCATCTAACGGGCGCCAGTAGTTAGAGGTAGGGACACTCCCAACTCCATTTGTCCTTAGTTGCTGTGATGAGTCCCTACTTGCTGTACATTGTGTTTAGGCAAGGACTGTTTTGAAGTAGGTAGTCAGGCACATCCGAATTTTTGAGATTCCAAGTCCTTGAAGCAGATCTAGTCTACCACCTGTGTTCTCTCTTGGCATGGTGACTAGAAATCTTGATTTATGCGAAGAGAAACTTGGGGCAAGTAGTGCCTCTATTTCGTTCAGGCTTCTGTACGTATGACGATACTCTCAGGTAAACTTGCCAGCAAATATAGCCCCTGGTCAGTTTTCAAGATCTTCTAAATATAATATTCGTCATGTGACATGCCTGAGAGCAAACCAATTTAGCTCCAGCAAAGAGATTTTGAAATCCCTCACTGCAAATCAAAGGGCTCTGCATTTTGGTGAAAGAAACTGGAATCAATCCACTTTCTCTTAATGAAACACTGTTTTTTGCAACTATGCTTAGCTGCAACTTGAGCCTTCTCTTGGGTTCAACATTCTTCAACAAGAAATTGCAATCTTCATGTAGCAAAACGTTAAGGTCACCAAATATGTGGCAGGTGGTCCTGAGAATGCATATTTTGTACACACTCAAGACCGCCATATGAATGTGCACACATATTCAAGCTGTCTGATCCTAAACTTACCCTGAATCAAAAACTGGGGTGACTGGATGAATTTGTCGAGTGGATTAGTGATGATTTGGAATGATGATCTCCTATAAATATGAATTTAAATTTAAAGACTTAAGCTGATGAAGTTCAATAACATTTACTTATTCATTTGTGGAAATTCTACATTTACGCACCAACATTTTTTGTCTGTTGTTCTGCTGCAAGTATGTATGTATTTCTCATATTTGTGGCTGTTGAAAAGAATGCAATGTTTCTTATTTGGTGACCTTGAACATCCCACATCATCAGCCTTCAAGTATGAAGCATATGGGCCTTAGATCTAAACCCTCAACCCTTTTTGAGCAAGGCATCAAATGGCTCCACATGGATGTTTGGATCAAAATGATATAGTTGATGATCAAAAAGGTTCCTGACCCAAATTTTCAAGGGTTCAAAACCTTTGATCTTCAAAGACTTTCTTAGTTAGTAATAATCTTGCAGGTAAGTTTTTCAAATTGAAGTGTATTAAGTTAGAATTTCAATATTATCCTTGAACTAACTAGCTCCAGCAAGTTCTGTTGCCAACATCATGGCACTTTTTTCCTTCAGCTAAGCAGGTGCTGACTACAAGCAAAAATGGTTTCCCCATGTGATTGTAACATACTGTACAGCCATTGGAAAAAAGAGGATGGGGAATATAGATGAGATAAGGAATTGGCTTGTGCCTGGCTTGAAACCAAAATGGCACTCAAAGTCTAGTCAATGTGCTATTCAAAGATGTGGTATTTGATGCTCACCCAACTCTTACATTTGGATGGTGCTGGCAGCCAATCCAGGTGCAGATAACACAGTTACAGGGGAGCCACCACCAATTCAAGTCCAGATGAATGAAACAGCACCATCTGCAAGCTTGGGGAGTACTGCTGGAACCACTATAAAAAGTCATACCCACAGTTCGAACCCCAGCAAACAGTGAGGTGCAAGTTCAGGTGGTGATTGAAGCTGCTCCTGGTAACACAGTTCAGCCAACAGATTCACAGAATATGATGGCTGATGTTTCGACCACAGCATACCACATGGTTGCAGATAATATGTGCAGTACCTTTGCATCTGGTACTTTCTGGTAAATTCTTTGGATACTTAGCACATGTATAGTGCAGATGTGATAGCAAAGCTTTTACTACAACAATATTTTGATGTAAAACATTAAGAATAAGTTATGAAATAATGCATATTGCAGGCTTTAATATCAAAATTTGTAAACATTTCCTGTGTGAACCACCAAGCTGTAGATCTATATTCTTCTTTGCTGTTGGCTCATAGTTCATTGCAGTGCTCCCTCCCTTTACAACTCAGTTCATGTCACATGTATGACTTCTAGGCTGAATATATGCTTGCTGACCTTTTTTCTCGTTCTTTTCTTTCAGGAATTTAGTTTGTTTGAATCATATTACTGTCTAACAATGTGCAAGTACAAGCTCTTGTGCTCCTTGTGGGTTTCTCATGTTTTCCTGGTAGGTTATTAGGCTGCTCTTCCATCTCCAACAAGAGTGGATGTTGATTTTTTGTACTTGGAACCTGGAGATTTTGAAAAATGGGAGCACAGTCTCCCCCCAAGGCATCTTTAGAACAGTAGTAACTTCATTTGTGATTTTCCGAAATAAGTGGAAAATGGAGGAGACCTCAACATGAAAATCACAAAGATCAACTTTCAATATTTTTAATGAGTTTGACTCCCATGACCTTTATGCAAGTTGTTTTCATATGTGATACAAGAAAATTGGTTCCAAACAAATCAAACTGTGCATCCTTCATTGGAATAATAAAAGGCAGCATTTTCCTATTGGGAAGACTAAAAATCCAAGCCTGAAATGTGCAGCAAAGTGTTCTTTCAAATCCTCATAATACACATCCATCAAGCAATTTATGGTCACTGGCAATTTCCCCACAAATGAGGTCAACACTCTCCTACTTACAACAACCAAATAAGCACTCTGAATCCCAATTATTGTGCCACACTTTGTGACAACCTCAATGAAAGATCATAGTGATCCTCTGTTTTCAGGATTGCAACCACCTGACAGAAAAGTTGCGGTTGCTGCCAGCACCAAGAAACACACCCACAGCCAATGAAAGAAAAATGCCAGTGCCGATCTGCAACAGAACCTGATACAGTGGATGTGCTCCCCATGTATATGAGTATCCTTTCACAATTCAATCAATTGGCTAGCGCTCCACGAGGCTGTGTGCACATGAGATACTTTGCACTAAATTAGCTCTCTGGTGAAAGGGTTTAGGGTTCTAGCATAGAAACAAGAAGAACTCTACTATTTGCAATCTACTAGGCAATCCGCAATCATATCGTTTAAAGTGAATCCCAACAAATTGTGGTAAACAAATGTCGCTTCATGGCCTACGTACTTCTCTAAAGATTAAGAACAATCAAAGTGTTGTAGAATACAAATATGGTGCAAGTGAGATCGCGCTACACCCACGCAGCTGTGACTCACATCCCAATAGCTCCTGTTGACTTATTGAAGCGAGAAATGATGGAGATCTTTGCCATTGCGGAAACGGAGAAAGTAGAAGGACCCCGTGCACATTAGTTTACTTGCTCCGTGCTTGCAAAGTGTGAGACCTTTGCACTTTTGTCCCTAAATTTGTAGATAAAATGCTGAAACAAGTAGGTACTGAGATTGCTTTACAGATAGTATACTCATCTTGTCACCGATGTTATTGGGTTTGTCCTATGTGTGTACCTGGGAGATGACAAATACCCGGAGGACGTTATACTCCCCACACGTATACCCCTGCCCATCCGTCCCTCTCTCCCTCCCAAACTTCAGGGGCTTATCTTTATGTGCCCTGATGTCTCGATGTTTTTCACAGGAGTATCTTTTACAGGAGCTCACAAGATTTGAACCCATCAACATAGGGAAGTAGGATTAGTTAGTATCACTACCGTAATTCCTATAATTTGAAAAGACTACATGAAACTTCTTTGTTACTTTTCATCTTTCAACTATAACAGTCAAACCCTAAAAGTAGCACAGTGTAAGTGTCACTAACTTTTTCTTTTTTTTTCAGACTCCCTCGCAATAGTTGTTTAATGTCAAAGACCCCATCAAACCTTTGCAAGGCTCATCTTGTCATTTTCTGCATTATCCTTATTCATGCTTCCAATGGCATTTGGTGTTCTTGGAAGTTCTCAATCATAACAAAAGAATTCCATATTCGTTGGGGAAACGGAATACAGTCCGGTACGCATATGAACATTGTACATTCCACTATAAATACCCCCAGTTTATAATGGGTGTATTATTCCAGGTTGAAAATGGTGACAAATTCTTTTGGAAATAGAAATTTCATATATACAAATTAAAGTGGTGTGCCATATAGAAGCCACTATGCCATTATTTTGGGGAGGTAGGGTCACAGAGGTGCCTTTAGAGGGGGGGGCGGGGGGGGGCTTGCCCAATGTTTGCTTTTGATGATGGGCCAATCAAAGTGACTCCTTCAAAACAAACAATGAGCACTTGAACCCATGCGGGCCCAGCTGGTCCCAGCTAGTCGGTGCAGGCAGCCGCCAAACACCAACACAACCATGTCTTCAAATAACAAAGTTTTCACATCCAAATAGATATATATATATATTGAGGAAATTCATTGAACTTGAGTGAGACTATTTATTTTCCTTTTTAGGTCCAATATGCCAATGACCTATAACGAAAATTTTGGAAGCATCTGGGATACAATTAAAATACAAATTGATTTATTTGAGAAATACATGTTTATTTATAATAATTTAAATGTCTATTTAATTTATTGCCAACTATATAACTAACACCCAAAAGGCTCAACATGAAGATTGCGCTTTTAGTGAGGAAATTTTGTAATTAAATGTTACTCAACCCCATCCATCCCCATACACATTAGTTACAATTTGCATATAGCAGCATCATTGCTGAAGGATGTCATCTTGAAGGAGACAAAAGGTGATCACAAAAACTTGTGATCTACTTGAATATGCTCTAACCCTAAAGACAGCTAGTGATACTATTTGTTTTCAATGCCAAACTAAATTCAATTGGACAAGTGAGGGTTTTTTCAATCATAAGTATATATTTAGTTTTCCCTTGCTGTAGTCACATAGAAAAGACTCTATTCAACATGCACATAATATTGAACAAAAGCGATGAGAGACTGCTCTCAAGACATTTGTCACAGTCGGAATGGTATACACATTGCATGCCAAACTCATGTTTTTCCCCCAAAAAAATGTATTTAGTTCAAAAGTAAGTGTATTTTTTTACGTGAATGTTGTTATGGGTCTGGCGTGTATAGGCAGCTTAGCAACTAGCTAGGCTCGAAAAAATAATGACTGATAATTACCCCCAACTTATAATATAATTTGCAGGTGGAAAAACTGACTGCTTTCTTGAGTTCACTTTCCTGGGCTGCCCTTCTTTTCTTTCAGTTTTTCCAGCCTTTGAAAATCCTGGTGGGCGAGCCAGTGTACACTGACTCCAGATAGGGATATTTAGATCTGAAAGCTGGTGTGAGGTCAGGAGAGCGTGTGCAGGTGTGAAGTGTAAATTCCATGTTGTGGCCTGAGCCCCAAATCTTGCATCTGCTTGGCTCGGGGGCTATGGCTCCTGACTGACCATTGCTTGCTTGTTTTTTTCAACTTTGCGATGTGGCTGAAATGGTGATCATCCCTAGGACAATTTAGCTAAATCTGGCTATAAACAAAATATGAAAATAATAAGATTCAAACATTTTTCTATTTTTGCTATCTCCTGGAAGTTAACAGAGAAATCTGGATTTTATTTTTTTTGGGGGCAAATTTGGGGACTATAAAACTCAAGAAAACTTATTTTCACCAGAAGCAAACCCACTAATTGAGAGCCAAAAAAATTGGGTGCTTTCTTTTCAATTTGACTAGGTCGCTCATGTGGTGACTTGGGATTACAACAAGTTGATCACATGGCTACAGAGAATCATATGTTCTATATATTATTGATGACAACACCATTGCGAAATGTTGAAATATGATGCATTGGTAAAACATTTGAGCTAAAGTACTATTTACATTGCATCCAAAAATTGTTGCAGGTAGATAAAAAAAAAATTCTCAAGTAAATGAGAGAGCTATATAGGTTATGCAAATGGGTCAAGCCCGTTATGGCCTTTGCCTGTAGAGGGATGTGATCACATCCCCTTATGATGAGCCTACACTTCTGCCAATTTGCTAGCCACCTGGACACCACGAACATGATGGTCTTTCATAAGGCATGAGGCATTGAACAAGTGCATCATTGTAATTCTCCCTCACAACAAGGTCCCATTGCACGTCAGTCATTACTCTCTAGTGTTTGAAGGGGACTTGCCACCATCACTCCCTTTATTTGTTTAGGTTGCCACCTCCTAACTCATTAGAAGAAATGTTAATTGAATGTTGAACCTCACATTATGTCTATGCTTTGATGCATGACGTTTGGACAATTGGACAACTAGGGCTGGGGTTTCTAATGTCAATTTTGTTCCTAAATCCTTAATGATTAGAGGCAGATTTGAACTTGAAGTTCCAATGACATGTTGCCAATGAGAAGAAATGGATGCTCTAGAGTCCAACAGCTTGCCACTGACTTCACCATTGTTGTACAAATGGGAATTGCAACTTCTTGTTGTTTTAATGAATTTGCAAACCACCAACCTCTACATATGCTTCAATCTCCCTCACAATAGGTTTCAATTAGGAGTGGAGTTGTTAGCTTGAATTCATCTTTCTTGTTTTCTTGAGTTTACGCACTTTGTTGTGTGTTATTGTGTGAGGGTTCGTTGTATGTAGTGTTGAGCTTTGTGAATTTGAGGCTTGTCTTGGTTGTAGACAGTTGTGAGTGAAGGGTGGTGGGGTTGACTGATTCGCCACTCCTCGCCCAACTTTCTCTAGACAATGCCACCTCTAAAGCGTCCATCAAATTTCAAAGTAACAATCAAAAGAATTTTTTTCATCTCCTAATATTGTGAGTGTCCCAACTTCAAGTGCATCCACCTTAGATGATGCCATTTTCCCACATGTGAAAGGCCTACCCAAAGGCTAGAGCCCACCCAATCACCCTTCCCAACTTAGATCAATGCTTATACATTTATCAAACACTTTGAAATTTTTATAACTTCTTTTTTCTAATATGTTTTTCAAATCCAAGGGTGCATGTCTCCTATCTCTTAACATGTGAATATATCCATGAAGAAATATGTGTGAGACTTGTTTTTTTGTAGTGGAAATTATTTTCCAAGGACTTAGGGTTTTAAGGGTTAAGAAGTAGGCATAAGAACCTGCCCCTCATCTTGCACCTCTGACATGCACATGTTTAGGTTGGGGCTCTTTTGGCAGTGAAAAATATTGCCCAATAGCTTAGGGTTTTAGGGGTTAAGGGGTAGGCATAAGAACCCAGCCCATCTTGCTGATAATCTTTGCCCTTTGCTTTTGAAGGGGGGAAAGGAAAGCTAACTAGTGGGGGACGTTCCCACAATGTGGGGCCAGACTTAGCTACTACCTTCTCATATGCATCCTTATTATATCCCTTGTAGAATGAAGTTCGACTTTAACTACCGTCTTCTCGTAAGCTTTCATACCTGAAGTCCTCACAATACCTAAGTTATTGGAGACACTCACTTGTGTTGTAGCAAGACACATGGCAGTGTTGTTTTTGCGGCGGTGATATTCTATCGATCGGAACTTCCCTCAACTCCCTCATCGAATCTAATTCCCGAAATTGCAGCTACCCCAGCCAATTAGATTTGAGACCACAACAGTGACGGGACCACACGCCGTATCCACCCCTGGACCACACCGCCGGGACCCACACGCTACCCACGATAGCCCGCAAACGAACGCCAGAAAAGAAGCGTATTCCATAAAAGCCAGAGAACACAAACCGGACAAAACTCCAAAACTTGGGAAGAATATACTCCAAAAAAATCAGACTCCAGTCCGTCCTTAACCAGCTCCTAACGTGTTTCCATTTTTAAATCCTCCTGCCTTTTGCTTTCTAGGTAGCGGGAGATTGTTGCAGCAATTCGAGAGATCTTCATTCCATCGCCGCTTTGGTGAATGATCAGTGCCATTTGTAAGTGCGATCTCAACGGTACCCGAACCGACAGCAATCTTCCAAGAATTGAAATCCACCAATTTTGCTGGGCACGAATGTGGACACTTAATAGGATTGTTGTGTTGATTCCGTGGAGTGGATTTATGACTTTTATCCCAATTCTTCAGTATCGTGATTACTAAAATACTGAGGGAAAGGTCAAAGCAGTAATGGTTGAACAGAGAGGAAGAGAGAGTGAATGCTGAGAGACTCGGAGAAAGGGAGCTAATTTGATGCGCTTGTCATGTGCACAGCCTTGTTGAAGTGCAGCTGAATTGAGTTGTGAAAGGAGATTCTGATTGATGGGGAGCACGTCGACCACATCAGGCTCTGGCACTATTTACACGTTGACAGGCGGGCTGATTCTCACCGTTGTTGCCATCACCGTTGTTGCTACTCGCAAGATGTTGCAGCACTTCGTGCATAGACGGGGGCAGACGTCTCAAGCAGGTGTGTACTAATACACTAAGTCTCTATCGCAAAGGGGTAAAAGAAGAGAGGCTCGATTGTTTTTTTCCTCAACACCCATTCAAAACATCTCCTCAAAAGTAACTGATGTGGCTGAGTGAGCATTTTCGCTGTCCCAAGCTCAAATGCGTCGCAGGTGACTTGTATTGCTGCCTAAGTTGTTCCCTGCAACTTCACATGAGGAATCCTGGTGTTTTCTTTTTCAGTTTTCTGATGCTTTTTCTTTTCCAAATTGTTGTATTTTTCCCCCCAAAAATTCTTGGAAGTTTTTGTTGTGGTAGTGTGAATTCGACTAAGTTTGCTATTTTTTGGGGAAAAAAGCCTAATATTAGATATTACATTTTATTCTATTTTTTAACAAAATTAAGTTAAAGAAACTCTTTTGTAGGATCATTGGCAATCATCCGAAATAAAAATTTAGCAAATCAATTGGCAACATTTTATAGCAGTACTTTCATTTTTGGGGAGCTTTCTTCCAATTTTGACCTGTGCAAGGATTTTTTTCATTAAAACTTTTTGCAATTTCTTTGCCAGAAGGATCCTTTCAACCAGGGATTTTTTTCAATTTTTTGAGGTTGAAAAAGTGGCAACAAATTTTCTTAAAACCAAATTTAGTCGAAATTGCACTGGAAAACCAGAAATTTCCGAGACATTCCAAAAACATTTATAGGCACAATGCAAAAAAATTCAAGAAAAAAGAAATGCTCCTTCCAATATGTTACCTTCGTAGCTCGCTTACAGCCAAATTGGGCTAAATTTTCTTTTGGGTGATCCCCACATTAGCTACAATAAAAATTTGAAAACAAGAACATGGTTTGTAGAAAACTGTTGAAACTGTAAAGGACTGGTGAAAAACTTCACCGCCCCCCCCCCCAAAAAAGAAACCTAGCCAACACGTTGTGAAATGAAGGTTGGCTATATCAAGTATGAATGATACAGGTCTTCATCAGTATACCCTTGACCTCTTTGAAAGAAATAGAGTGGCTCCGCATGGATGTCAGGGTCAAAGTAATGTAAGTTTTGAAACAGTTATGAATTGAAAATTAAATTTTAAATGGTTTGAAACTTTTAATCAAATCTTACTTTCTTACTCCGAAGCAGTAATTTGTTTGTTGGCAAATTTTTGACCTATACAAGCAGAAAAAGGGATTATTTTGTCTCAAGTTCACCACTTTTTAATACAAAATTCATCAAATTCTTGAAAAAATGTTTTGAGAATACCTTGCTACAATAATATGCAACAATTTTAGTTTTGAGGCAGTTTTTCACGGCCAGAGTGAACCAGCGCCCACCAGTGCACCAATGCAGATGGATGGTGCACTGATGGGTGCACCTTTTTAGTCCCTCCCTGTGCCTGGGCTAACCAAGGTGGTGAACCCAAGTTGACCTTTTTTTCCTTTCCTCAGCCCAGGTTGGTTTTTTTTTTGGGGAACTTTTATTTTCCTCACCCCCAACGCCTGCCCAGGTCTCACCTACCTACCTACATATAGACTACTTGCCTATGCACCCTGGCCTCCTCCCTCCCCCACCTACCTACCCATCTATTTACCTATTCATCCATCTACCTACCTTCCCATGTACCTACACACTAAATCTCCACCAAGGCAATGAAGGTATTGCAATATACCAAGTAAGTTGCTTCATTCTCTTTCCTACCTACCTCCTTACTAAACCTTGTAACTTTATGATTATTGAAAACAACATTGCAATGACCCAATTGAAGGTATTGTAACTAAACCAGATTTCTTTTCTATAGCCCTATAAAACAAAAACAATTAAATCTCATATGAAGGCATTGCAAATGAACTTGATATCTTTACTCAAGCCACATCAATCCACTCATGTAAATGTTCTTGCAATACCCTCATTGAACTTCCTCACAATTATTAGATTTCAAATTCATGCCATACCTTTAGCACAACTTGCAAAAAACATGTATAAATTAATTAATAATCGTAGTGCCCTCATAAAAGTAATGCACACCCATAGGATGATTTTATTGAAATGCAATACTACCAAGGCAAAGGGAAAATATCATATTCCACTTTATTCTTATTTCATTACCCTCATAAAACTAATGCATGAGCACAACAAATTTACTATTATGCAATACCTTCAATCCTATTAACTACTTTCATCTCATCTAATTCAACACTACAATACCCCAAGGACACATTAGAAATAACATCTCCAACCTAATGCCCATATGCATTACTTGGTAATGCAAATGCATTAAATCATTTTATTGTTTTGCAATACCAAAGTAGGCCTAGTTGTAACTATTTTATTTCATTTATTTCATCCTGCAATACCCTATGGACACATTGACAATATAATACCCAACCCAATTAACACATGCATTACCCTCATCAAAGTAATGCAAATGCACAAGATTATTTTGTTGTTATGCAATACTCATGCCCAAAATAATATATTTCACCTCATTTGATTCAAAAATGTAATTATTAGATTATTTTGGTCTTATGCAGTACCCTCATGCCTAGGTTATATTTCACATTATCTAATTGAACAATGCAATACCCTATGGACACATTGACCATATCATATCCAACCCAATTCACACATGCATTACCTTCATCAACATGATGTTATACCCCAAGGACAAAATACAAATATCATATGAGTCCAACCATATTCACATCTACATTACGTTCATTAAGGTAATGCACATTTTCTGAATCATTTTGGTGTTTTGCAATACCCTTAAGCCAATTAAAATTATTTCATTTTATCTATTTCAACAATGCAATACCCTAAAGACATATTGGAAATAATTTATGTTGACCTTATATGCAATACCTTAATATGGGTGTTAACTGATATTTAATTGTAGCCTCACATAATACTAAAGTAAAGAAATTTAATACAATTGCCATACCCTTATTTGAATTACCCTATTCCTATTAGGGTTATGTAGTACCGTCATGGGTGTATTAAGGTTAAGTTTCGGGGTCAAGGTATTATATGAACCAAAAAATGATCAAAGTCTATGTAAATCCATAATGGTTGTATTAAGTTTAAGGATAGGGTTGACAGAATATGTTTTGTTTTGTCCCAAAGGTATTGCATAACAAAAGTGTAAAGGCAATACCCACATCATGCATATATAAACTTTCTCAAAATTCTAACTATGAAATACGGGATTGTTCTACCGATGAAGATATTGCACAAAAGCATCCCTTTAGGCTTTAATGGAACTTCCACAAATGTTTGGATTACAATTGCAATACCCTCATGTACTAGCATTACATCCAATTAATTTTTTGTTCAATGCAAAATGCACATACATTATATATGGATATTAATAACCTTGTTTCTGTACAAATAAAGTTCAAACTTTTTACAACTAGATATCTTTACATACATTCATTTCTAATGCCAATGTGCTATATCCATGGAGGTTAAATTAGTCTACAAAAATGTGGCATAGAAAATTCATGGATGTCATACACGTGATACAAAATGTATATTAATCCAAAAATGGAATGTCAAACTAATTGCTCACCTTCATTCTCACTAAAATTTTCATTAATAGATTTCAATGATAATCCATTTGCACTCTAATAGTGTGCCACTGCATTTTGTGCAAATTGAACATATTATCAAGTGTATAAATTACCAGTTGGCCAAAATTATTTTCATTGAATCAATTATGAAGGCCTCCTTGGTGGTACCTTGAATCCTAAAGTGGACATACACACAAACCAATGAGTATAATTTGGAAAACACATGTTTGAAGCACAATGAAAATTTGAAGTGAAAATTGAATATGATGGAATTCACCAGCCATGAATCATCTCCAATTTATGGTAATTCACAAGTCAGATGATTTCCTTTTCACACTCCTTTTTGGATGAAGATCTTGTCCAATTTTGGCTATCCCAAACATCTCATTGCATAAGAGACCTTGCTAGCTCAAATTAAACCAGCAAGATTATCATCACTCTTTAATTTGGTCAGTACATGGGGAAGATGAACTACACACCCCATGTTCGAATGTTTAATAGAATGAGCAACTTGGAAGAAGTGACTTTTACCAATGTGAGCATTGATGTTGGTTTTATTCATAATCCATCATTTCACAAGTAATCCCATTCACATGTGGCATGGGTCCTTGTTCAAACAATTGTTCAACACACAAAGGATAAGTTTACCTTTTCCCACACATACACACAAAATAGAAACAAAATGAATGATTAAGATTACAAACCCCAAAAATAGTATTGAGAAAGCCAGAAATGAAAAAAGAAAACCAACAAGGAAAAATAAAGATATATAAGATTTTCAAAAATTACAAAAAAATAAAAATATGAAAAACATCAAAAATAAGATAGACAACAAAAATTGAAAACCAAAACTAGATATACATGAATTCTAAAACCCCCAAATTTTATTTAAAAACCATTTAGAATAACAAGAGAAAAGAAATGAGAGAAATATTTTGTAAAAAAAGTACATAAAATGAAGACCATAAATAAAATAAAAAATATAGAACCAGAATTTTCAAGAAGTATAGAAAGAAAAATATTTAAAATACAAAACAAGAAAAAAAGGGGGGAAAAACTAGAGAAAACCTAGGAAAATAAAAATTTTAAACTCCAAAAAAAATATTTAAAAAACCAACAAAAAAAAAGAAACAAGATTTTTTTTGATTACAGAAAAGGAAAAAGAGAAGTAAAATGAGAAATATAAAACCATAATTTAAAAGAAGTATAAAAAGAGAAAAAATAATAATAATAATAGAAAAAGAAAAAAAAGGGTAAAAATCCAAGAAAAAACCAAGAAAAAAAAATGTTAACCTCAACAAACTAGGGGAAAAAAATGAACAAGATAGAAATAAAAAAACTTTAAAAGGTATATTAAACCAGAATTTTAAAAATTACTAAAAAATACAAAAAGAATGAAAAGAAAATTTTTAATATGAAATGCCAAAAATATATATTAAAAGAAACCAGCGAAATGACGGGGGAAAAAATTGAAAGAAAAAAAGAAATTAGAAAAAGAAATAAATAAATAAATAAAATTTTAAAAAATCAAAAAATCCTAGTGAAAGCAACAAACCTTTACTGCAATTGAAAGCTCATGACAATGGCAATAAACTTCTTCTACCAATGTTGGTTTGTAATGGGTAAACTACAAGAAATTCACCTCTTTCAATTGTTCTTCATGTTACTCTTCCTCTTCATCTCTCTTCTCCTTTTTTTTTGTTCTTGTCCTCTTCTTTAGTAGCTCCACACACACGCAACTCAAAACATACACACAAAAACCAAAAAGAGAACAAAGAAACCACTAAAACCTCAAATAAAGACACAAAATAAAAAACAAAAAATAGAGAAAAAAACAAAGAGGTCACAAAGATGTCAAACAAAGCTACACAAAATAGAAAACAAAAAAAAAGAAACAAACAAACAAAGAAAACCAAAGAAAGAAAAATGAAGAGGTCCCAAAGAAAGAAAAAGAAATTATGAGCAGGAAAAGGGAGGGGAGAAAGGAAGGGAAAAGCAAGAAGTAGGTAGGGATGGGGTGGGGAAAGAGAAAAGAACATTGACTGTTGAAGGTCAAGGTGTGTGATTAAAAAAACTATGAACCTAGAACCCTGTCTTGGGGTTGGGTTGGGTTTCATCCCATCTAAAAACCCCCAAAATGGGATTTTTTTGATGGTGCACTAGTGGGTGTTGGGTCACTCAAGCCATTCTTCACATGGTTTCCAGTGTTTGGATAATCTCTCACAAGTTTTTTACAATTTTTTACAAACATGTCAACAAGTAATGCTAAATTGATTAGGGATGATTATTAATGATGCTACATTAGAAAATTGAAAAAAACAACATTGCACTGAAGGTTTTCAAAATATAAATTCTTTTGGTATTATCCTTGAACTAATTAAATTCCAACAAGTTTTGTTGGCATCGTGTGGCACTTGTGCATTTTTTCCTTCAACTAAATAGGGAAATGCACACATTGAAAAAATATTGATCCAGTTGTTTAGTAAAGGGGAAAATGGTTTCTTTTTGTGATTTGTACAAAGCATTACAAAACCATCAAAGAAAAATAGTGTTGGGCAATATAGATTTGCTAAGGAATTGATGGGCTTTTGGATTGAAATCAAAAGCATTCTTAAAAACTAGTTCCTACATTAATTAAAATACCAAATAAATATTCACCTAGCCCTTGCATTTGGATGGTGCTTGCAGCTAATGCAAGTGGAGAAATTATAAACACATGTGAACATTGATTTGTTCGAATCCAAATGAATAAAATTATACCTCGTGCAAGCTCCAAGAATCCAAATGGAACCACGACAAGTGGAAGACCTATTATTCCAACCCCATCAAACAATGAAATGCAAGTTGAAATGGTAATTGAAGTTCCTCCTTTTAGTTTGGGTCATCCAATTGATGCATAAAATGCAATCACTAAAGTTTTTAGCACAACATATCACATGGTGGCAAATTATGTGTTTAATACCTTTGCATTTGTTTGGTACATTATGTTAAGAGTACTTATTAGCACACTTATTGTGCAGATGTGCTATCAAAAGCTTTTATACAACAAGTTTTTGATGGTTAATATACTATTAATACATTGTAAAAAACTACTTGTTTTGCACTTGTAGTCTCACAATTGACAAATGGATGTTGCAATTATGGTAAACCAACCTTTCTTAATTTCTTTTTTGCTATTTTGAGATCAAGCATTGTCCCAATGTGCCTTTTACTTACCAATCCATTCATCACATACATGATTTCCAGACCACATATATGTTTGCTCAAAGGTTTTTAAATCTATCCCCTTCAAGAATTTAGTCTTCATGCATCGAAGTATCAAAGTCCAACAACATAGATATACAAGTTTGCATGTTCTAGGTTTATGTCTTCATGTTTCCAAGTGGAAATTGATGTAAAGCCCACACACACATCCGCCAGTGGATGAAGAATTACAAAATCCCAATGAAGAAACGAAAAAACCCACATAATAGGATGAAGAGATGAAACCCCTATGAAATTTGAAATTTCCCTCCTACTTGCTGTTTAAACCTCAAGATCGAATGTGCTAGATTTGCATGACTTGCATGCAAGTTGGTTTGAAAAATGAGATAAGAAAATTGCTTTGAAACAACCTAAACTATATCTTTTCATCACAGAAAATGAAAAAGCAACAAAGGTTTTCTAATTTGTGAAACCACCAATATCCAAGACCAAATTATGCAAGCAAATGTTCATTCAACTTGGTGTCTTGTAAGGAGTTCAAACCAGTGTTGGGTAGATATCAATTTTTTTTGATATCCACCAATTCTAAATTTCAAAATAGGTTTTAAAAATCGGGCCAATTATTTCATTCCTTTTTAATTTTTCTCAATTGCAATATCAAACAAGGATATCAAAAAACAATGTAAATAAATAAAGTTCAAATCTCAATATTCTAAATATCTTAGAGAAAACCGTCTTTCACATATTCAAGGCATGTATCATAGCCCAAATAACGAATTCCAAAAAACACATCACAAACCACCAATACATATAAATGGATAAAACTATAGATTACATGTCTACAATCACATTTCACTCAAACTCACCCTCACAGTTTTTTAACTTTTCTTCTAAAGAAACATTAACTTCAATCACCCCTACTAAACTAGAAGGTGAAGTACAATGAACCCAACCTTTTTGTTTTGAAAAAGTGCCCACATGGCTATAAGAATCTTGGACTCCAAAGTCAAAGTGGTGATATTTTTATATCAATTGTGAAATGAGCTGGCCATCATTAGTTGGGCAATGTAGGAAAGTGATGATGTTCTTTGTGTTTTAGGGGAAGAGTAGTGACAATCAAAGGGAAATGAAACATGCCACTATTGGCTACAATTCAAACTTGGAAGCAAACTTTAGGTTATTAACAAGTTTGAAAAGGAGTTCAATTTAGTTATGGTGTCTTGTCAATGTGAAGCAAACCAGCTATCAATACAACATTTTTTCCAAGACTTCCATTAATTAGAAATGTTCAAATCCATATCTTCAATTTCGCTGAAATGCAACAATTTCATTAAGTTTAGTAAGATGATGGAAACAAGGAGTTGTAAATAGCATAAAAACATCACTTAATTTTTAGAATTGCAAGGAACTAACCAAATATGAAGATGCTAACAATTGAATTGTTTTACAAAATCTAAATAACATGTTTACACATGTCTTATCTACTCAATAACACCATAACAATCTACTACTTTAGTCCAAGCATCAAATGTGGTAGTGTATGGAAAACTTTCTAAAGTGAAGAACTTCTAGTTGTATTTGCCAAATGGTGGTTCTAGAGTAGCCATGGAATTACTTTTCATACACAACTTGAACATTCCCTATTCAACATCCACTACTAACAATCAAACAAATGTGGAATAAAAAAACTTGATTAACCAAACCCTAACATCTTTGGTTCACAATACCATGCCTTGAACACTTCCAAGTGTTTGGCAAAGTTGGCTTCACATTCAAATCGTAACCAATATTGTGGATATACAATGCCTATAGCATCAAACAAGGCACATTTTGTGGAAGCGATTGTCTAACTATTGATCAATTGGGTAGTTATACATATGGACCTACAAAACAAAATTTTAAAAAAAAAGTTGTTTGAAACTCCAAAATTCAAAACACATCAAGATTATGTACATTCAAACAAGTTCAATATTGGGTTAGCAACTTTTTTGAACATTCTAATTTCAACTTGGAAATTAGAATTTGAAAAGAATCTTGAATCACAATTGTTTGCACTTTTGACATTGGGTCCTTACACATGGCCCAAAGCTTTTCATTGTTCATAATGAAAGCAAATTGTTCATTAGGATCATTTAGGTTTACCACCCAATTCATGTGGATGTGCTCATGGGTGTAACCAATAATCATTTACATAATGTTAGTGTTTTATATGAAATCATAAAATATATTTTTAAAATAATTATATGTTTCATATATTAAATATTACATGTTTAAGTTAATTATTAGAAATTTATATAATTAATATTTTTAAAAAATAAAATTTTATTGATTAAACATATTCTTAAAATAAGGGGAGATACAATATTATATTATACAATATCATCAACAACAAAATATTTTCTAAAATAAAATATCAATGTTGTTTCTAAATAGGTTTATTCACATATTGCGTTATTTTAAGAAAGATTGGTTTTTCTCCTCAAAAAACTATTGTTGAAATGTATCAAATAACAAAATTTAAATGAATTTTCAATTAATTAAATAATTTTTTCTTTAAAATACTAAAAATGTTTACAATCAACATCCTATGTTGATCATATGTACATAAAATGATTTTAAATAATATAAAATTAAAAATTCGAATTAATATTAAATTAAAATATACAAAATAATTCAAAAAATATTTTCATTGTATTTTTAAAATCAATGCCATGTGGAAATTTTTTATTTGATTAATTCTTAATGAATAGACTAATTTACACCAACCCATCACAAAGCACTTAACTAAGAGATGTGGTGAATTCATTGAATTTTTCATATATTGAATTAATGTTGATTTCACATCCTGAGGGGCACAATAATATTTTAAAAAATAGAAAATACATGAGTAAAAATATAAGGTACATTTTATTCAAATAATCAATTCAATTATAATACAAAATATGTAATAATCTGAAATAATGGATTATAATTAATATAGAGTGATTTTAATATGTATATATTATGAAATAAATAATAATAGGGTGATAAAAATAGGTTGGACAATTATCTAATACCCCTACCCCTAAAAATGGTCGTTTGATGCACATAGATCCCAAAATTTACACCAAGTGTCCCCCTTGGGTTTCACATAAATGATTAATGAAACTACTAGTGAACTAAAAACACATCCTTACCACTATTTAAAAAAGATTGTTACTTTTAAAAATTAATTCAAGGATGAGAAGGAATAGTCCAAAGTTTTAATTATCAACTATAGGAGACAAGATATGCATTGATGTTATTAGAACAAACAAGGAATAAGGTAAAATTGTTGAAGGATAAGGTCAAAGACTTGTAGGTTGACAATGATCATCAACAAGATGTAATTGATTTGCAAATTAAGGAATGTTCAATATGAGTTACAAGGCTTGGCTACCCTTGAGGACATGGCACAACAAAAAAAAAAACCTTGATTGTACAATTGGAAGATTGGTCGGTGCAAATTCTATCCAAAATTGTTTTGTAAACAAAATAATACAATCATATTATCAAAAGTTTAAAAAATGTTCACAATTTGTGTTTTTACTCATTCTGATTTCTTTGTAGATTGTTTTCACACATTTTCACATTACAATTATTGTTTTTTTTTTTCCCAAATTTTCTATTTTCATCAATAATAAAAATATGTAATTAGGTTTTCATAATTCAATTAGAAAAGCACAAGAGTTCAAAGTAGTTTCATTGTTTCTTCATCAATATTCCATTGCTTTCTTTACTCAGATGTTAATATATTAAGCATTTGTAACATTAAGTGTAGAAATTTAAATTGGAAAATAGGAAAATCTGTGGTTTGAAACCCAATAGAATTCTAAACTATTCATTGTTTCTATTTTAATCTTTCGCAACTATCTTAATTTTTCTGTGTGTAAAAACTCCCAAAAATCATTAACCTCCATAACTACATCCTAAGTCCTTTCCTTCAAAAAGTAATTTAAATTTGCAAAACTAATGAAATGTCTTCATCATATCCAACTCATTAACCATTTGCATTCTACTTTGTTGAATCTCTATCATTCTTCTAATTATATTTGACCTTGTTTGATCATTGTCGTACACCAAGTAACAAAGACCTTAGTGAGGAAGTAATTCCCTTTAGGAAATGACAATGTGGGGTGCAAATAAAGGATGAACCAAACACTAAAGTAATCATTTCTCCAACAGGATTGGATTCACATAAAAGCATTAAAACTTGAGTTACAAGGCAACTATCCTTGAAAACATTGCATGGCAAGGCAAGGATACCTAGATACAACTAGAAAAACTCAATGAAAAGGTATTTACCTTCAAAAACTAATAGCATGGAGTGTCAATAGGGGAATAATCAAATAGTAAGATGATTGTTCTTCTAACAAGATTAGATTTACATAAGGGCATTATATAATCATCTAAATTAAAGACTAAACCAAATTAAGGGGCAATAATTACTAACTTGCAATTTTGGGTGGCCCATTGCAAACATAGGGCCATGAAAACATTAATAGCATAATCTAGATTGGTTCACAAATCTACCCTTTACAAATAACACATGATTTTGAAGCTAGAAATGATAAAATGAAGGTCGAATGCAAGCACAAGTTGGAACGAATTAAAAGGAGAGCTAGAGGCTTTTCTAAATGCAACTCATTTTCCCATATTACCAAATGAGGCCACCTACTGTCATCATCTTACAACCTCTTGTCAAGCCTTCCCATGTAGTTCCAACCTAATGAAGAGCCTCACCACCTTTCAAATAGTTTAAAAGAAAACTCTCCAAAACATAGCCTACAAAATGATTTGGCATACCAAATGCCCACAACCTTAAAAACAATGTCTAAATTTGTAACGCTAGACAATAGGGCTACCATCTCCCCTTACAAAACAATAAGCAATAGTGTCTCATCAGACTCTAAGAACACACATGCCAAATTATAAGGATGTAATGTAAAGTAGAAAGGGGATAATTACACCAGACATAATTGTACATTTTGTGTAAATGTATACCAATAATTTAATAAAGGTTTTTTTTAAACCCTTATTTGACAACAATTTTCCATTTGTGTAAAAATTCAAATTTTCATTTTACTTTTGTCAAATGATTAAAATAATATTTAGCCCAAGTAAATTTTCAATGGAAGAACATTTTTCAACTTCAAAAAAATCATAATCATCAACATTATCATACCATATTGTACTAATGAACATTTTAAAAACATCTCATCTAAATTCCATGACCTTAAGAAAAATTGAAAACCTTGATGGCAAATATTGTTCTTTATGGTTTCTCTTATGTATGTGTAAAATTTCATGAAAAAAAATCATTAAATGTAGTACTTTTTAGTCCTTTTATTGGAATTGTAAAAATGTGACATGGTTCTACAAATTAGAATAATATTTTATTGGACTACTATATCATTCATATGTGCATTGATTTCACAACATAATGCTAGATTGGGACATAAGAATTACAAAATTTTAGTGAAGATTATTTTTCAAATTTTCGCCATGATGCATTAAATTTGGATAGGTACTAAAAAATATCAAATTGTGACAATTTTTTGTGTACACAACATGCATTCACCCAGACTTCCATTTTTTTTATAAGTAAGTACGTATGGGATAAGTAAAATCATCAATCAAATAAGGTGTCATCCTCACCTTGAATTGTAATCACAAGCTTTTGCAAAATTTGTCAAATTTTCAATTCATGATATGAACTAGAAGTTTTGAATTGGCCCTCATCATGAACCCTAATTGCCGAACATTAATATTCTAAAACTTCTTTTGTGCATCACTTATCATTTATAAGATAATGTTATGGGATTTTTTTATTATAATAATTTGATATAAAATTACCTTTTGCTTGGTCTTTTAACTAATGGGATGTGAGTGTCATTAATGGCACCACATATGTTTGACAAATTTGTGAACTTTTGAAATTGTTGTATGATGTGCAACTAGTGATCTTTCAATGCGGTGTTAATGTACTTACCAAAAAACTTGTTGCCACAAAGGACATCACCAATAATATCCACATATTTGTATATAATAGATGCACCCACATCAAACTAATTTGACATATGTTTAGGATTAAACCCATGAACAAACCTATATAACACAACTGCAACAATCTTACTAATTTCCAATTGTGGCATCATTCAATTAATGCATTTAGATTTCAAGAATGGTATCAATTTTTCAACCAAATTATTAAATTCATCAAAAGACATTTTATAACAGATCAAATATTTATCTTTCATTTTTGTTGTTATGTGTCATACAATAGCTTCTCCTTCCCAATGAATAATTTGTTTTGGTTTTATTCAAAAAATTGATAGGAATGTTCATTTTTTCCACAAAATTCGTTCAAACCCAAACATTCAAAATGATGCATTTTGATATAACAATTATCTAGTTCATGATTTACATAACAAAAGATTGCCCAACATGATTAAAAATAACATCTAGATCATAATAACCTTCCCAACAAAAATTGAATCCATGATCACAATGCAAGTTTTTGAACCTTGACAAAACCCTAGATTCCACAATAACAATGAAACCCCAAACTTCAATGAAACACAATTGATATTTTTTATAAAAAATGTCATGTACATTGAAAATCCTTTTACTATTTAAGAAAAAAAACTTAAATCATGACCCACATCAAAGAGAAAAAAACTAAGCTCTTTAGTCCCTCTATTTCTAATTTTTTTTCTTGTTTTTGGCCTCTATAAACTTTGTGAAAAAGAATATAACTAAATATCAAAGACAAGGCCAAAAAGGGGAATGCAAAATCCTTGTTGTTTCAAGGAATAAAAAAGGGAAACAAGTTGGCCAAAAAAGGGACAATAATAAAAGCCTTTGTGTATGAAATATTGGCTTGGGTTTTTTTTTTGTTGGGACCCACCCAACTTGGTTCATTGGCTAATTAGAAGCTTACGCTCTCTTGGTTCAGCCTCATGTGCCCAAAATAAATGTTAATGGTATATATAGGCTTCATAATAACTTATAGTGATTAATAATAGATACATTTATTGTTTTGTAATTTTTCTTAAGGATGAAGCCAATAAGTTAATCAACTCATGGGAATGGGTGACTGGTATTTGTCTACCAATCAACTAAAAAGGGATTTGTGAAAGGATTAAAATAAGGGGGCATAATTTTGTGGGTGGAATGTGAACCTTGTGTGGTTTATGGAAGAAGGGGATTAGGAAATGGATTTTCATCATTCTTGAATGAAAAGTTTAAGAAGGAATGGAAGGAAGAAAGATTGTATGAAGAAAGAAATAGTAATGCAAGTTAATGTGTGAAGTGCAGGACTTGATGTATTTTCCTCTTCTTTTTTTATTTTTTTCCTTTGTCTTATTTTCCTTTTATAATGATAATAATTCGTTGTAGTTTGATGTATAATATTATAACTTTCATGCTAATTTAGAAACTTTTTTGTTTTACTTTTAAAACATACATTATGGAATATGTTAGTTTGTTGCAAAATAACTACAACAAACAATAGGAACAATTTGTAAACAATTTGGTGGAAAGCAGTAGTTACAATGGAATGAATAAACATGTGAAATGGTCATTATGGCTAGAGGAGGTATTGTCTAAGGAGTGAAAGATAATTACTTTCCAACCCTTTCCTTCCTCTTTTTTATTCTAAAGTTCATAATAACTCTTAATCCTAGAGTATTTTTGTTAATTTTAGATTGAAAAGAAGAATGCCTTTTCATTGAAATCCTTTTCCTAATGTGCGTTTGTAACAAGTTCTTAATTTTTAGGTTTGTATGTGTACATGAAGGAGTTTTAGGGTTTTCAAGGAAGGATTTTTTTTTTCTTGTTTGTGGTTGGTAGTGTTTACTCACAATGACATGGAGACAAGGAAGAACACTAATGGAGATGTGGTGGTGTTTATGGCCTTGAAATTTTTATGTCTTCTTTTATTTGGGATGTGTATGCTGCTATGGATATTGTTAAATGTTGGATGGCTATGTGGCAAGGGAGCTACCAAGTGAAGTGTGGCTGGTGGAAATCTTGTTGTGGAGCAATAGAAAGATGAACAACAAAGAAAATAAATGTGGAAGGTTTGGTTATTTTTAGTAGGTAGAGGTTTCTAGATAAAAGAAGTGGAATTTTTGTCTCCAACAAAAGTACAGATAAATTTGTTGCACAATGTACTTGAAGAGGCAGAAATTTGGTCTAGAAGTGGCTTTTGATGGTTGATAAGGGGGATGATGAAAATTTTAGGGGTCTAAAGGGCGGCCAAAAATCCTTCTTAATATGTGTGTGTCAAGTCGATTTGTATGTGAATGTTGTTGGCTTGCATTTCATGAGAGAGTACCCTAATTACTGGGAACTCCGAAAAACAACATAGTTCGTTGAATTTACAGGGAGGATCATGTGAAGGAGGGTTGTGGTTCTTTGTAAGACTTGTGAAATAGTCATTGGGGAGTTGATATGTGTTGTTTTCCTGCTTTTATGTGTTGTCAATTTGAGGGATAGTGTAAGGAACATTGGATTATGCAATCTGTCTGGGCTGAAGGATTTATGTCACCAAATGTAAACAGGAATTTGGGTCCTTGTGGAAGTCTGATGTGGTTCTAGGTTCATATGGTCTGAAAATTTGAGAAGGAGAAGGAAGGCTAATGGGCTCAAGAGAACAAGATCACAATGATCTGACCCTTTAGAGACCTCAAGCCTCTCTTTGTTGAGAAAAGCAATAACTTAGGTGGTCTTAGGATTTAAGTCAGGTGACCATAGGTTCATAGGTGACCATAGGTTCATGCTAGTGGGGGACTCTAAGTGTGTATTTACCATTCAATATATGTGTGTTTTGTGTTCTAATTATCATGTGCCCTAGTTTTTGTGTCACACATCTACTTCTTCATCAGTAGCTTATTTTTTAAATCGATAACTTATTGCCTTGTTAGTAGTAGGGCTAATGAATCCATGGTTATAAAAAGAAAAGATTCAAGTTATTTTAGGTTGAGAGGAAATTTGAATTTCTTCCTTTATTATTCTTCTGGCAAAATTTCATCTTACATTTTGATTGTTGTTTTCAATTTCAATGAAACATAAGGTTTTGTTTTGAGTTTTACTAATTTTGTGAAATCAAACTTTAATATGTGTTCATTATTTTATTTTTTCAATTTGTTGACATTTCATCTATGGTAGGCATCACAAAGGGGATGCAATAGTAAATGATGATAAGTTTCAAGGCAAAAGAAGTTGGATTACCAAAATGCAAGATGTTAAACACTTGTCAAGGAACATTGTCTAATGCAAAAAGTAGTTGACGATGTTTAACCATGCACAAAATCATCAGATTTGTCATAAAGTTTGACTAGTTTGTTCTCTTTCTAAAATAAATAGAAATCATTTCTACTTTTTTTAGTGATGGAATCTATGATACTAATTGGTACATTCTTCTCAAGCAAGAGACATTAGGTTTGAATTCAGGATAGCAAAAGATGCAAAATAAAAGAAATGACGTTCTTTTTGCAGAACATGCAAAACAAACCAAAAAAACCACATAAAGCGGTTTGGCATAGAATCGCACAAGGTGACAAAAAACAAGTCCAAAAATGCGGTGGACAGAGCTCGTTGAGGGGAGAGGGGTATTCAGAGTCTCACTAGACAAAATGTTTTTAAAAATGCACTCTTAGTCCAAATGCAGCAAAATTTTCAGTTCTTTTTCAAAATTTCAAATTTTGATGAAATTTTACCCAAAAAACTGAGATTGCCTCTAGGGACGTCCTTTAAGATGTAGTCCAGGACATCCTGGGACAACTTTGATTTCCTTTCTGGCATCCTGGAAGGCAATCCATCTTTTTTACCCCATTTTACTTTTAACCTAAATTTTCTATTTTTACTTAGGCACTTTTCAAACTTATCTTGTCTCAACATGCTCATTGCCTTTCTCTCGACATGCTCAGTGTCTTTTCAACGGCCTCATTGTCCCTCCCGGTGCTCATCATGGTCCTTCCCAACATCCTTTCTGTACAATAATTCCAACATCCTTTTTGCGACTCTCTATGCTCTCATTGTCCTATTCGGTGCCTAGTGTCATCCCTATCATGCTTCCCAAAGTCCACCCTTGCCTACAAAAAAAAATCCTGTGGCCTTCCCTATGCCCTTGTCATCTCTCCCGGTACTCCCCCTCATCCTTCTGCATGCCCGCCATCATCCTTGTCATCCTTCACACCTGCTGTCATCCCCATTGTTCCTCATTGCTCGGAAAAAGAATGAATTTCTTTTTTTCCCAAACGCCCTTCCATTCCTGTTGGTGCTCTCTGTTGTCCTTCCCAAAGCCTCTTGTAGTCCCCCTTGTCCCGATGCTTCATTATCATCCTTTTAGTTGTCACTGGTCGGCCAAAAAGCAATTTCTGCTGCCACAATCACCCCTCAGCACCCGTGCTGTCCCCATGGTTCATGTGTCATGGAACAACCCCAAAAAAAAACAAAATCCCAAACCCCCTGGACTCACTCCAAGCTTTTTTTTTTACCCAAGACATCCTGAAAGTCACCAAGCCCGGCAACCCTGCAAAAAACATTGAATATGAATTTTGTTTTATTGTTCAAACCAAAGTGAAATTTACCTGCTGGCAATGCTCAAGTTTACAGGCCACACTATATTCATGACTGAAGGTTTGTGGCCCTAACGGTCACAGTGAACTAGCACCCACCAGTGCACCATCCACTGGATGCCCGTTATTACTCAGTTGTGGATGAACTTCAACTGAGTTAGTATTTAGTTTCACCTTGGTAATCAATTCTGAAAGAAATAGGTCTCATACATAGGCAATAGGTAGGAAAATAGGTAACTTATAGGTAACTAGATGGTTTATAGTATATACATAGGTGAGGGCTGTTTTTACTACCTACCTAATAACAACCTGCTTGTGGGTTGTTAGTGGGTAGTGAGAAAAAAAAGCAACTGAGCTAATCACCATGGTTAGCTAAGGGACTGGAACCCAACAGACAACTGTTTCCTGACCACATACCATTCATCCTTCATGGTGTGCTGGCAGGTGCTGATTCGCTGTGGCTGTCTAACTGGTGAATTTATTGTAATACTGTTATATTTATACCATAGTTTTTGTTTTTGTTACCTAGTTTTAGGGTTAAATTTATATTTCTTTATTCAGAAAAATAATACATGCCCAGTTCACCCACTGAATGTGAATCATGAACTTTGTAAAACATGTCCAAGGATACTTGGCATTTTTATTTCTTTATTCAGAAAATTGTTCCATGTCACGTTGACACACTGAATGTGAACCATGAACTTTGTAACATCTCCAGGGACCCTAGGGGAGGGAAATTGGCTTTATTGAACAATTTGTCGAACTGGACTTGGATCTAAGCACGGGAAATGGCATTTGTTGAGCAATTTGTCAACTGTTGAAAAGACAGAGAAATGAGAGCTGGAATAGATTGTGAGAACTAACTACAGGGGTACTCAAAGACACCACAAAGATTAAGGGGGCAGGACTAATAAATGTCTTACACCTTTCTTGACCTATAGCTAGCGGCAACTCACCTCCCCACCAACCGTCCCCCATTGGCATTGGGGGCATACTGTTAAAAAATAAGACATATACTGTTAATTGGAGCCTTTCTGGTTAATTGCGTTCCCGATGGCCATTCCCAACAGCCTGGCACCCATGTGCTACAATATGTAGCATTTTTGGCCGAACTAACATAGGGTTTTGCAAAATCCTCACAAGCCTTCTGGCATGAAGTATGGTCGCAGATAATACTTTAGACCGGTAGCACCCGGGCATACTGGGGCATAGAGTATGGTCGCATATAATACTTTCGATCGGCGAGTATTGTGGCATAGAGTATGGTCGCAGATAATACTTTTCAAGGGTAACACTGGCGAGTATTGTGGCATAGAGTATGGTCGCAGATAATACTTTTGACTGGTAACACTCGCGAGTATTGTGGCATAGAGTATGGTCGCAGATAATACTTTCGACCGGTAACACTCGCGAGTATTGTGGCATAGAGTATGGTCCCAGATAATATTTTTGACAACTGCAACATTCGCGAGTATTGTGGCATAGACTATGGTCCCAGATAATACTTTTGATGACCGCAACATTCGTGAGTATTGTGGCATAGAGTACGATCGCAGATAATACTTTCAATGACCGCAACACTGGCGAGTATTGTGGCATAGACTATGGTCCCAGATAATACTTTCGATGACCGCAACACTGGCGAGTATTGTGGCATAGAGTATGGTCGCAGATGATACTTTCGATGACCGCAACACTGGCGAGTATTTTGGCATAGAGTATGGTCGCAGATAATACTTTCGATGACCGCAACACTGGCGAGTATTTTGGCATAGAGTATGGTCGCAGATAATACTTT
>Ga0116227_10001939_pt1 | contig 47146 bp, 33 predicted proteins | sample S1TSphgellanicum_FD_89693 | JGI IMG/M metagenome (GOLD analysis project Ga0116227, IMG submission 89693) | Host-associated microbial communities from peat moss isolated from Minnesota, USA - S1T2_Fb - Sphagnum magellanicum MG | ecosystem: Host-associated > Plants > Peat moss > Unclassified... | reverse complement strand
TAAGTCTCCATTTCCATCAACCAGAAAACACAATATCCATAAATTTAAAAGTTTTTTTTTTTCCTAAAAAATTTATCAAATTAAATTAATTTTTTAAATTTAAACTTTTTTCTTTTAAAAAAAAAAAACCTCCCACCAAGTATAACCTAACCTGGTTGAAGACCGAAGCAGAGTCACACATGATGGTGAGATGCCTCACTCCCCGGAGTAAAGAAAGTTCCATTCCCATTAAGAGTGCGGTGTATTCGGATACATGTTGGGAGCATTGGCTTCCAATATAATGGCTTGTGGCTGCTACTTCCAACTCCTAAGTCTCCATTTCCATCAACCAGAAAACACAATATCCATGAATGTCAAGGTTTTTTTTTTTCCTATAAAATTTAGAAAAAAAAAAACAATTGTGGGCCCTAAACCTAAACCCTAAACCCTAAACCCTAAACCCTCCCTCCCTCCCGGTCTGATTAATGGTCATTCTCTGACTTAATCGGCACTTGGGGGGTGGAGATTCTGCCACTTCATTACAGCAAAACTGTGTAAACTGTTTTTTGTTAGCCTTGTGTACCAAGACAAAGGATATTTCTTGTGTTTAGATTCATTATAAGAGTATATAGTAGCTTAAGGGATTTTGGCCCCTAGGTAATAATAATAATAATAATAGGTTCTATTTATTTTTATATGAGGATTTTTGGAAGATGATAAGCTTGAAGACCAAATAAATTGATTGAAAAAATATATTTTTTAAAAATTTATTCGTTTTATTAACTTTGTAAATGCTTGGTTTGTGTTGAAACTTGAAATTAGTTGTAGAGTTAAATGATATCATCTTGAAGGGTTTTGGTTTGTTTTTGAGGATTTTTTTTGAAGATTATATATTGTTGCGGTGGTGAAATATTTGAGTTTCCATAATTCTAATTCTTTTGCCTTGAAATACTACTTTTTAATGTAAATGGCAAAGGCCACAGACACACCCCTTGTTTTAAAACCTTCATGAAGGATGTTCATGTTCTATGTACCAGTTGGTCATACCTTCAATGGACTAACAAGCACAATTCCAACACCAGCACAGCCCTGGCTTTGGCCTGCTGCTAGCCTTGCAGTTCCACTGAAGTACAACCAGAATGGAAACTTGGCAGATCCTATTATCCCCAACAAACCCCACCCCCCCATCCCCCTTGTGGAGATTAGGTCTCTCTATCAAATTATGGAATTACCACATACTACAAAATGGTAATTTTTTAGGGTTTTAGGGTTTAGGGTTGGAAACAAAATCTCATCTTCAAGGTAAGTGAAAATTTCTAAACTTCTAAAACTTTTTTAATCTCATCCTGAAACTGAAAACTTCCAAACTTGTGATGAACATGCAGTAGTAGTATTGCATACAAGCAGCATTTTCGATGAGCCGGAGTTGCAGCCAAATTTGGCTAAATCCTCTTGTGAATGATGATCACCAGATCACATACTTCACAAATTTGGAAATTTTAATAATAATAAATAAATAAATAAATAAATAATTTAAAAACACTCCAAGGGAATTTGATCATAGGTATTTTCCAAGGGGACTCTTAGCAATGGATTTGTAATTTGGGTGAAGGAATTTGAACTTCCCATTATTCAAAGCATCAAAAATAGAACTACATGTAGATATAATATTTGTTTGCATGTTTCAACTTGGACTTTCTCAACAAGACTTTGGAATGATGGTTGTTCATTCTTGCTATGTATGGACCATCATGCTACTTATTGTTGTGACCCATGATTCCAAATATTGGATTGTTTATGGTGGTGAAATATGAATTTCATTTATATTAATTAACACAAATATATATATATGGATCACAAAGTTGTGCAATCTAATGAGGACATGATAATTGTCAAACACCCATCTTTTGATTGTAGTTGTGTGAGTATCATACAAGTAAATACTTAGACATGAAGAATTCTCAACTCTTGCGAAAGTTAATTAATTTAACATATGATGTGTATGTATGTATGTATGTGTGTATGTATAAGCCCAATGCCATGAAGTTCAATTAGGTTTTGTATATTGACAAAGGCCAACAACAACAACAACATAAGGTGCAAATTTTGGGCTTCTTTTGAGAGGTGGGTAGGATTTCATCTTGTTACCTGGCCAGGGAGTGGGATCACCCACATATCTTTCACGAAAGAGGTGCCAAAAGGCCATCCATTTAACCTTCTCTAGGTCAAGGTCTCTTGCCCAAATATAAGCCGCATCAAAGAGCGCCAAGAGCACCAGCTGGAGTTTCTGTTTGCGGTTGAGCTTCTCTTGAGTAGCCCAAAGCTCGTATTGTCGAATCCAACCATCTGCTTCTTCTTCATTTTCAACGCCATAAAATGGGCAAATCTCGATTGCATGTGGTGTGACACCCGGGAACATATGCCCATATATCGTTTTGACGTTGAATCTAATCGCTGAACACAAGGCATATTTCTTTGCAGTCCTCTCTAAAGAACAAGTTTCCATGTTGAACCCCATGGATGGATGCTCTTATCTTGTGCCTCAAATTCAAGAAAATCAATTATATATATATATTTTACTTAAGTTTCTTTTACTAAGAAAATTTGACATCATAACCCACACTCTCAAATCTCACTTGAAATATGTCATGTGTGAATTGATCAAAAACTGAATGAAGTTATTGCTCTTTTCCTTCCCTTGAGATTTGAAACTTCCCCAAAAAAGAAATCGTTTTTTTGTAAATTGGGTTGTTCTCTCTTGGTCATTTTGTGCTTCTTCACCAAAGACCATAGAGCAAGCAGGTTTTGTTCAATTCAACATGTGTGTTTTAAATTTTTGATCATATGTATGAAGAATTTGACATTAAAGGCGAAGGCAAAAAAAAAAAAATTGCACAAATGTGGGTTTTGGCAAATGGAAGTTTGGGTAAATTGGATTCTTTCAATGGCTACTCTCTTGTAATCTTGACTCCAACATCATATACAATTAACAACAACAAAGAAAGTTACTCAAGAAAATGAACCTTCAAATCATTATTCCCCTTTCCCTTCCCCTCTCTTCCCCTTCCCCTTCCCTTCACCATAAACCTTCACAAAAGAAGTTTGCTAATGGAGATGGAATTTATAATTCATAACTACTCCCCAAATCTTGTTATGGCCTTGGAACACACTCTTGTGAAGATTTGACATCCATGAAGAAGGGAACATGAAAGATTTTGAAAGAAAAGTTTATTGATGGGAATAATTCACTCTAGTAGGTCCTTTGGAAATTTTTGACAAAGCTATTATAGGTAGTGCCTATCCACAAGTTTTAAGTTATGGGATTTTTTAATGTGTTTCTAGAACTTTGCAACAAAACTTGTAGATGACCTAATAACTTATAAGGATGGTTTTTCAAGCTTTGCATGGTAGATGATTACAATGATTAGGGTGAAGAAATGTTGCACCACATTGATCAAAGGAGAGACCAAATTTCTTGAACTTTGAAAATTTGTTGGGTGGTGAGCTTTCATAGCACAAGAAGGCACAAATCTACAATGTTGGTTGATGCAAAATGGGAAGATGATTAAATCCTTTGGAGATGCAAGTAGGCATGAAACGTTTTTGTTTTTTTTTCCTCATCTTTTCCCCAATTGTTAATCAAATGAAACTACTACCCTATTTAGCAACATGTAATTGGTGGATGAGAAAACTTAAAGATGAAATTTTTATGTGCCCCCACCCCCTTTATTACCTTCTTTCATGATTGGAGGGTTGGTTAATTTTTTTTATTCAATCTAATTTTTTTGGGACACAATTGAAATAAATTAAACTTCAAAAAATGATTTACTAAACAAATGGGAACCTAAGGGGGGGAAATGGGTTCAATAAGTAATGGGAAAACATGAGGAATGTGATAAGACTTTAATTCTGAGCCCTTGAGCTCATATTGGGGAACACATTTGTTTGAATGGGAAAATGTAGATCATAATTGAAAACAATCTAAGAGTTTGCAAACAGAAAACTATCCAACCTCATAAAAAATTGTTCAAATTTTTGTTTTGTTAATTTCAATCTTCAAACATAATCTCATGTGGGATCTTACAACCCATGGAAAATCTTAATCAATGGTCAACATGAATTTATAAGTTTCATAAGTGTCTTGTTTTCCAAAACATTTATGAATGTGTTTTTTTTTTTACACATTTTTTGAACTAAAAATAAATTTAATGACACAAATATCAACAAATAAAGCATTGCATAAAACCAACAAAAACACAATGTTAAAAGCAAACAATATATCAAAAATGGTATTACAAAACACACGAAACAAAAAACTATGAAACTTGTTTGATTTTGGATAGAAAGAAAATCCAAAAAATTCGACAAGCAAGTTCAATTGTGGGTGGGAAAAAAAACATTGAATGTGTTTGGTTGTGAAAATAAACAAAGTGCAATGATGTCAACAATGGTGGAGCTTAAGGATACAACACCAAGCCAATGCCACTAATAGCATCCAAAAGGGAAAGAAATCACAAAGGCACAAATCAAAAAGCTTGAAACCCATGGAACATGACATGACACAACAAAGTCAAACCTACATAAAACCTACAACACAAATTCAAAAAGCTTGAAACTAATGGAAGCACATCATCACACAACAAGGCAAAACCTTGCTTGGAACCTAACACATAAATTCAAAAAACTTGAATGCCAACATGGCACAATAAAACAAATTTATAAAAAAAAAAAATGCAAGAAACAAAAGCCTTAAAAAAACCACACAATAGAACAAAGCTTGCAAAAGAAACTCAAAAGATGAAAGCAAAGTAGAGATGCTACATATGTTCATATTAATGTTTTTAAAAAATCACATAAAGAAGTAATGCTTGCTTTGGCATTGAAAAAGAAAAGAAATCACAAATGTAAAAAGCTCTAAATACCAATGATGAAAGTACAAGCTACATGACAAAAAATGACAATGAAAAGAAGCACGATGGGCAACGACAATTTAAAACCAAATAAATGTGAAAACCAAATAAATAAATAAAATCTCAACTCTTTACATGTGTGAAGGGTTTATTTTTAAACCTTTTTAGGAATAGTGGCTTCCATCATGAGGAATTGTGGCTTGCATGGAAGGCCTTCTCTTATACAAAATGAAAAAGACTTAACATTTTTAGTTTATATTATTGCCTTCATTGGAAGTCAAGATTTTTTATTTTGAAATAAGTTTATGATGTATTTTTCCTAGGTTGATTATAAGGTGGTTGAAATAGTATTCAAGAAGAACATTGAAACTTTGGCAAAATAACATTTTTTTAACATTGAAAAAAAATTGGAATGACTTTGGAATTTGATTTAAATTATTTCTTTTTTTTGGGGAACAAAAGAAGAGGATCCTACCTATGGACTTGATGAACATTGATTTTACACCTTACATGTACCATGAAGGTGCTAGAAATAAATGAAACTAATGAAAAAACTAGAGAAAGATGACATAGGCTAATGATAAGTAAGTTTGTGCAGGTTAATTATTTGGATACAAGAGGAGGAAATAAAACCAATGGTTTTTTCTTGCAAATTAATTATTTTGAAGACAAATTAGTTTTTTTGCATTTGTCATGTTGTTGGTCATTTGTGTGTGAAAGGGTACCATAATAAAGGTTTGAATCTAGTGAAATTGCATTTCCAAACATAACAATCTTTCTTGCTATTGTGCATGTATAGTGTTTATAGTATGAACTTTGGTTCTATATGGAATAGACTAAATATTTATAAAGGTTTCATGTACATGGAGTAGGGTAAATTTTTGTATAGGTTTTTTTTATCATGGATCACATTTGAAGTATGGAATTTAATTATGAAAAAAAAGGAAAAAAGAAATATGTATGTTGTTCAATTTGAATCAGCATATTGATTGATGAAAAAAAAACACAAAAGTTAATGATGTTCATCATTGAATGTCTTGAATTCACATTGACTAATTTAAAAAATAGATTAATGTTTAAATGATCACATAAATGAAATCAAATTGTTTTGAAGTTTTTGTGATACCATTGAAAATGAACACAATATACTTTGAATGATGAAATGTTGGATCTTGTTATTGAATATCCTGATATATGATTCTAAATCCATGTGTATATATGCATATTTTAATACAAAACCAAAACACTTTATACATCAAATGAAATTTTAATCTTATTGGTGCAAATGATTGTTTTTGGTGCAAATTTTCACACATGTGAACTTTTAAGTGGGAAGTGATCTTATCACTCATTTCAAATAATCTCCTTTTTATATAATTCTTTTACTATATTTTGACATATTTTTTAAATTTGGGGAAAATTTTCACCAACTTTACATAGTTATTGTCCTAATTAAAAGCATCTCCAACCATGGATTGTATGAATAAATTAGAGGAAGAATAATAATACAATAATGTAAAAATCGACTATGGCACTAAACTTGTTGGGTTGAATGGTGCACTCTTCCACAAAGATGATATCAATAAAACATCAACTTTAATTCACCAATCATAGTGATTGTCCCAAGTGTTGATTTTTAAATGGTATCAAAGTAAAATATTGTTTAAAATTCATGTTTATAGGTGGGGTGGGGGAACGTTTATCTCCATGTTAGATATTGATTACATCCCAAATGAAAGTGCATTGCTAGAAATGCTCTAATGTTATATATGTCTTGGGATTATTATTAATAATGATGCATCAAAAAATTGAAAATCATTGATTTTGGGGGATTTTACAATTAGGTTTTGAAGGTTTTATAATATAAACTATCATATATCTTTAATCATAAAGTCAAAAAATAAAAATGATGCATGAATTGTCATGGATGATTATCATTTTTGGGTAGTTTTTTTATTGATGATTGCCAATCATCAATTTGTGGCATTATAATGATGAATTGATGATCACATTTGCATTAAACATTATAATCTTGCCATCATATATATATATATATATATATATATATATATATATATATATATATACCCTATGAAATGTGCATGTGGTACATTACAATAATGCCATGTGTTCCTTACAAGATTAATATTATCATCCCATTAAATCTAGACACATGGAAAATGATGAATAATTTATTGTGTTGATAAATATGTATTTATTAATTACCACATGGGGTGTAAACATGTGGCACATTGTAATTGAACCATGTGCTATTATTAAGGCTATTGGCATCCAATTAAATGTGTGCATGTGGTAGATGACAATAAATAAAAAAATTACATGTGCCATTTTGAGATTATATTGAAAATTTTGAATTTTCATACCCGTTGCAAAATGGGGCAAATCAATATTCATCATGTGTCTCCTTGTCAAATCATTGATTATCTAGTCATAGTGCTTACATTATATATTTGGGTTGGTTCAAGTTCTTGAAATTGAACACAAGTCACTTGAAACATGTGTTGTAAAATATAATAAGAAAACCTAATGACATGAAAGATGTGCATAGCAATATCATGAACAAGAACACATAACTTATAAGTTTAAGTTGAATATTGTTGCAAAGCAATAGAACATTGCTATGATCAACTTTTGCGAAAGGAAAAGAATTTAAATTAATTAGGTAACTCCAAATTTCAATAGACCTACATTTACCCAAATACATGGATGAGAGGATTTTGAAACATATTCAATGTCCACGGTACATGGTTTCAAAAATGATCTTGATTCATTAGATCTTCATGGGTTATTTACCTTTCACATCTTATTGTCCTTCGTTTGGATTTCCTTTTCGTTGATACCATAGTACCTTTATCATTTCAACCATAATTAAAATAATAATGATAAATTTGAAATTTCAAAAAATATTAGCCACCTTGTTGAAAATCCCAATAAAGTTAATTTTTAAATGTCAAAATTTATGAATCACAATGTTCATATGTCCATGAACATCTCTTAATCTTAACCATTACATGTGAATTCCAGTAACAAGTACTTGAAATCAATCTTACCCTAAATCATCACAATTGGTTGATTCATGTTGTTAAGGTCTAATTTAACGACAGTTAAACTACATACTCATCAATACTTATGTAAATACATAAGTACATATTTGCAATAATATGCCAAATTATTATTCAAAAATTCTATTACATCCAAAATTTTAAGAAATTGTGACTATAGGATCGAAGTGAAAAAATGAAAAAAAATAAAAATTCACTTGGAATATTTCAAAATGGCAAAGCTACTATGGTATCCACTTTACAAACATGTTCTTAAATGAACCTAGTTTTGATTAATCAAGACATTTCAATCTCTTACATTGAATTAAGACAAAAGAATTCAAAATTAGACATTACATTACATGCTAAGAACTCTACAATATGAAGTTGTAAATGAAATGGCTTCAAAATGATTACTTGAAACAATTTTTCTACACTTAACAATAACATAATGGATGAAATTGAATGCATCCATGAAAATTACATAAAGATTACCTCAATGTCATACTCCTCTACCATCGTTCCAATAACCTTGAAATCCTTTTGATAGTAACATATTTCAAACATTAAAAATAGTTGGGAACTATGCATCTTATCCATTACTAGCAAGGCATAATAATTGTCCATTTGACTTAATTACAATTGTTGGTTGGACTCCATTCCAACAAAATGTAATGAGTACTAGTGAAAGAGTATGTCATGTTCATCATGTTCTTTCAATAAAGTTACACAATGAAGACATTTAAAAAATACTTGATGTTAAACTAACCTATGGATCAAGAAAATGACAACAACATTTGATCGAGTACCTCAACCATGTGCAACATGCCACATAAAACATATAAAAACCATTTGACAATATTTTGTACACAATTATCAATTGGTCCAAAAATCAACATGCTAAAGAAGTTAATCCATAGTATTAAAACATTTTTGCAAAATTTTATGATCGTGTGACACCAGCACATGGGGTTTATAGATTGAAGTGGGTTGCATTGAAATTTATAATGCTCCAAACCATAACTTTGGGTTTTAAAGATTGTCAACAATCTTTGCAAAATTTGCATGATTGTTGAAAACAAAAAAATAGGTCATGTACCAACAATCAAATATACATTGAAAAAACTTGGGTACTTGTGTTCTACAAATGTAGTTTCAAACACACAATTGAGGATATTTACATTCAAAATTCAACCATTGGTGTTGCACACAATGATGTGGTTCCACCACATAATTGTCCTTTCGATTGGAAACTATATATGTACAATAGTTGGGCCAATAATGTGTTGCACATGTAACTTTCATTCAAAATTTACCAAGAATGGTATGCAATAATCAATCATCTATCTCTAATAGCCAATGGTTACCATTTCCTTGTGAGCTAACATTACCATTATAAACAAATTATCATCAACCTTTTCATCATCTTCACTACTAGGAATCAATGTTTCTTGATATTCATCATAATCTTGGTCATCTCCTTCTAAAGTTAGGTCCTTTTCATCTTGTATAAACATTCTCTATATTTCAAGCTTGTTAATAAAAGTCCCCCAAAACATGGTCCAAGTAAATACACACACTCAAAGTTTAAAAGTACAATCATTGAGCTTCATCATGGCCCTCAATGGCATTGATAGAATTTGGTCATTGCCTTTCATTAGTAGAAACAATATTTTCAATGGCATCAGGTTATGCAATGTTTATCTTATGAACTATTGGATCAATCTCCATACTCAAATCCCCAACCACTTGTTAAGACCTAACATTTTTGTGTAAAATAACCTTTCATCCAAGAACTTGTGTGGAATCTAAGAAGAAAACTTGTTCAACCTATGAAAGGAAAACAAAAGGTTTTTCCTTGTGGTGAAAGTAATCGCCTGAAGTGCACCAAAATGAAACCGAATTCATCTTTTTATGGCAACATTGGCACCACATTTCTTTACTTACAACCTGAAAGCACAATAACATGGCAATTTTTGTTGATCCATAATCTAATTTTAATGTTTTTTTACATTCATTTATGTAGCACACTAATTTAGGTTATGGGTTATGGTTATCTTTTATAGCAAATGGAGTGTGTTCAAATCCCCCCATCACCCCATAATCATAAGTTACTATGCTACTTCAACTCATCTATGTAACAATCCTATGGTGATTCCAGTAGGTTGCCATGCTTTTATAAAACCTTACCATTAATGTTGGTCAGATTGACATGTCCAATGGTTCAACTTCATTTTCAACTTAAGGAACCCCAACATAACTAACCATGGCATTTCATACATTATTACAAAAATGGTGTTTTATGTTGTCTTTTATAACTAAATTTTAATCAAAAGTTGACCCCAAACAAGATGATATATACATAGTAAAAAAGATTAAGTTGTTTAGGACAATCACATGGTAGTAACTTAGTCATGTGGGCGTTGATAGAGAGCCTAGTAACGTCCACATGGCATGTTTATTTTGACTAAAAAACTAATAACTATCAATTGACATGGCTTGTTTAATTTGACTAAAAACTAACATACATGTTAGTTGATGACAACGTGCCATAAATATTATGTAAGTCAAATATTTATATTTAAAATTTCTTTATTAATAATTTAATTTTCATAGGGATGTAAAATGTAAGCCTAGGAACTAGAGGTAAAAGCCCCCCTAGGCATGTGGGCCACTTGTAGACCTCCCATATGCATGTAGACCACTTGTAGGTCTTAAGGCATGACCATGGTGTCACAAGAGGGAATTGAACCCTCCATGATGACAAGCCAAGGCATTAACCATTTAACCACCACTTCACATGATGATTCATAATGTGAGAACAAAAGTATAAATTTAATTTAAATGCATTAATCTTAAGCTAAAATTGACTAAATTTTGCTAGATGTTATTATTTAGATTGAATTCGGTTGAACTTGAATACTTAATCTAGTTTAACTTGGTTAAACTAGGGTATTTTAGTGAAGATGGGTAAAAATGGTTGAACTTGGTTAAACTTGAGCATTTTAGCTAAACATGGTTAATTTTGCCTAAACTTGGTTCAATTTAGTTTAAATTGGTTCAAATAACTAAATTTAGTTTAATTTGACCAAATTAATGTAAATTTGTTCAAATTGCCTAAATTAAGGTAAATTGGCTAAACTTAGTTTAATTTGGCTGAATTAAGGTAAATGGTTAAACTTGGTTAAATTAGGGTAAATTTGGCTTAATTTGTTTAAACCAAGGTAAATTGGTTAAATTTCATTAAACTTTGTTAAACTTGAATAAATTGGTTAAATTAGGTTTGAATTGGTTAAAATAAAATAAATTGGCTAAATTTTGTTAAATTTGGCGAAACTTAAATATTTTAGTCAAACTTGGTTTAACTTGACTAAAATAAATAATTAAAAAAATTTTGGTTTAATTTGATTTACTTGGCTAAACTAGGGTAAATTGGCTAACTTGATTTAATTTGGCTAAATTAAAATAATTTGGTTAAATTTGGTTAAACTATAATAAATTGATTAAATTAAAAAACTTTATTTAAGCTTGATTAAAATTGGATAATTTTTGCTTAATTTGGATAATCTTAGTGAAAATATAAACCTTAATCCAAGTTTAGCAAATTTTATCCAAGTTTAACCAATTTAGTTAAAATATTTCAATTTAACATAGTTTAACCAAATTTAAGTAAGATATTATAATTTAGCCAATTTTAGACAATTATACCAAGTTTAGCCAATTTAAAATTAAATACTATAATTTAGCCAATTTTAACCAAGTTAAACTAATAAAAACCAAAACAAACCAAGTTGAATCAAGTTTAAATAGCCAAGTTTAGCCTAAGATTAGTTGAAATTTAATTTAAACTACCTACCCATTATGTATGTACTATGTACTTATTTATTACCTACCTACATACGTATTTACCTAGACCTACCTACCTATAAATATTATTTACCTACTTATTTACCTACCTACCTACTTAATATGCCACATCATTTATGGCATGATTGAAATTAGCCACATCAAAATGAACATTAACATTATGTTGGCATGCAACAAGCCACATCACTTATGGTGCATCATTGAAATTACTCACATTAAAGTAAATAACAACATCACATTGGCATGTAGCAAGCCACATAATTTATGGCATAACTGAAACTAATCACATTTTTAGTAGGCACTTACACCACATTAGCACAGTTACGTCCACATGTAAGTGAAATTGTTTCATTTTATTTAAATTATTAGTCGACTTAATCAAATTAGACATGCATACTTTGAAAGGGGGGAGAAAGGAATTTAAAAAATCTCTTATAGTCACTTCAAACTAATAAACTTTGTAACTTAATCATTGTAATCAAAATATTAGTAATGAAAAACACATTATTTTGTAGCAGTGATAATTAATTTGGGAAGGGAATCCCTCGACACCATCAATGTTGTTTGCCTTTACCAACTTGTATTCCCTACAACACATATAGGAGAATCAATGACTTATTATCCAACAAACAATCATACCCACTTGAAAACCCATCCTAAAACCATTATCCAAATAATCAACAAGGCCTTATAAAGTAAAAATTAATATTAGTGGCATGTTGACAAAAAAATAATAAAAATACATTACAACCATGCAAATAATGTCTTGTAGTTTTCACAAACATATAAGTGTGCATCATCTTGCAATTGCATTGTTAATTGTCATGGTTTGGGAAACCTTTCAAAAACCTCTTTGGTCACCTTTTTTTTTCATTAACATCCCAAGCACACCTTTTGGTTGCCCCAAACCTCTACATATATTATGTACATGGCCCAAGGCCTCATAAAAATATAGTTTTCTATCATGCTAAGTAATGGCTCGCACATATCTCAAACATAGCCTTTCAAGTACTTCAATGCACATTCAATTGGGTACATCCAAGGAGCACTAATAGGTCCACAAATGTCCAATTTTTCAATTAGATGGACCACCAAGTGTGTCATTACATCAAAAAACCTAGGAGGAAATACCTTTTCCAAAAGGCATAATGAATAGATAGTTCCAACATTCAAAATATCGTAAGTTGTCGAGTCATAAACATTCATGCAAATAGTTTTGAAAATTTTACAAGTTTGCATGATGGGAACTAGTAGTTCTTTAATCATCTAATGTTGTATGCACAATGGTAAAATATGTTGAAATAAAACATGGTAGTCAATGTGATTTCATTCCTCATAACATACCTTTCACAATGTGTTTTTCAAGCCCAAGGCACACCCAATTGGTAATTTCAAGTTTGCCATGGTGTCCGAGATGACTAATTGTTTTTCAATATGCATCACTTTGCAAGGGGTTGTTGGCATTATAGTTTCACCAACCTTTGTATGGTAAAGCTTCAACCACAAAAAATCATAAACACCTAAATCTTCAAGAACTTGTTGCATTTTTTTGGTGTCTTTCTTACTTAGAATTGTCTTCTTTACATTGATTGCAAAAAAAATCTCACAATGCATCACATCAAACATGTGTTGTATGAGTAAATCCTAAGAATTAGACACAACAACATATTGCATCAATGTTATAGGGCTAAACCTCATGAATAAATGCATAATGAAGTTTTTCTTTTGATAGAAAAAATTAAAAATCACAAAAAAATTCATATCTACAATGAAGGTCCTTTTGAAAGTAATAAAAAAATCACAACAAACTTCAGATCCAGAAAGAGGCTCCTCTTGAAAGTAAAACACAAAAATCATAACAAATTGCAAATGCGTAATGAAATTCTTATGGGAATAATAAGAAAAAATTATAGTAGACCTTTCAATATGGTAGGTCAAATAAAATGTTTATTCACTTCACCCTTGGTTTTGCACATAATTTGTCTTATTCTTTTCCACTACTTAACTTCTAGGTCTCATAAGATTTTGCATGTTTCAAGAGCTCAACTCCACTCATCACACATGGCTAAAGATTTGACGTCTTTCATTCCTCCCATTACATTCTTGTGCATTTGATTAAAATGGGTAGTTAGTTTGTAGCACCTTTGATGGGAATTGGATACCATTTCTTTCAATTTTGGGGAATGACAACAATATGTGTTTGGGCTATCGGCAAGGCATCTTCTATAACCTTTTATGACTTGGCTAGACAATAATCCATATATAGGCATCTTTGTGTTCCTTAATGGATCTTGTCACATCCCGAGGATGAACCCCCCTCCAAAGTTGTAACAAATCCTAAAAATAGAAAATTTGTACATGCAAATCAATTTTTTTTGTTGTAGGAGCCAATATTAAAAATGACAACAAATAAGCAAATTCAAGCATTTGCACGTAATGTAGTTGGTCATCGATGACATATAATTGCATCAAAAAATGTTTCAATAACTTTTCACTTGGACATTATATCAAGAGTTTATTCATCCCATACCCAAATTCAAACACAAAATCTAAGTTCACTTCATACTAATTACATTTAATTCCAATGAACTTACCCATGGAAGGTCCTAATAAACTTATGTCAAATATAATTTTGGACACAAAGGTTTTTAAGTTGGAAAGATTGATGACAAAACTAACTTAATAAAGTTTGAATAGATTTGGAACAATTTTAAGGAGTGATGAAATGAAGGGGTTTTTGGCAATCCAACTCATAAACAATTGCAATGGCATTGGGCCAAAAACAAGTATGGACGAAGGCATTGAAATATTGCTATTCATGACCAAGAAAATGAAAAAAAAACTAGGGCAAACAAGCTAGCCAATTATTGCATTTAAGAACCTAACCCATTACAAAATTGAAGGATCTTGTCCTATACCTATAAGTTGCATAAAGTTAAATTGCATTTGTGGGTGATAAGATGTTGCACCTCTTTCCCAAACATAAGATCTCCTTTTGTGTATATATATATATATATATATATATATATGGCAATTTCATTATGCTTTTTCATTTTTGGCAACAAAAACCTTCCAAAATCACTTCTTTTAAAATTTTGTAATTTTATATCAGTTTTTGGCTACATTTCACTAATAAAAAAAGGGCTGATCCAAAGAGATGAAACATTTGTTTTAAATTACCTAATGAAATCATGGGTAGATGTTCACTTTGGTGATTTTTAAGTTGATGAAAATGAATTAAAATCCCACATTTGAACTCCTATTCTATTGGTTTTGATGTTGTCTTGTTAAGCATAGGTACAAGTTCAATTCCATATCTAGTCAATCTTGTTCATTAGTTATTGCCTTTACACGGGTCCTCTTTACATTTCATTCAAACTTGAAGAATATTTTTGACAAGTATGGGTTCACACTTGAAAGTTTTTTTGGGTGGGGTATATATTCACCCCTAGGGTGTATATGTTTATTGGTTTATGTTGAAGTAAAAATGTTATTTAATCGTCCAATAACATATTGTTGGATTAAATGTCATTTAAAAATATCTTTCAAAATTTTATATCACATTAAAAACATTCATAAGTAGTTCCATCATAATTACTAATTCCTATTGACTAATCATCTTTTTATGGGATTATGTTGGAATTTTAAACTAAATACATGATATTATATATATATATATATATATATATATATGGACATTGTTACTCCCAAATCCATGCATCTAATTATATTCTTATTTCCATCCATATTTTTCTTTTTCTTTTTATGTTCATATTTTCTCCTATTGGGTCAAACATGGTCTTCAAGCTCATTAATGTGCCTTAATCGCATAGTTGTAAATATCATGACTTGACCCAATCACATAGTTATCATGATGATTAAACATTGCTAATTGTGCAAATCTAATGCAACATGATTAAAACTTAGTCATAGTTACATGAATGTCCTAGTCTTAAAATGTCACATTTTGGCATAATGACCTAAAACAATGTTTATTTAAAAATATATACAAATTTATAAATGCAAGAATTGAAAAATGAAGAAAACACAAGTGTAAGATCATGGTTTTTGTTTGCATTTTGTCCAAGGCGGATGGTTATCAAATGCTTGTGATGGGAATGAAGGGGGCATTTTTTGTTTGGAGCTAGTGAATCCAATTAAATACACAAAAGAAAAATGGGTTTAAAAAGTGGCTACATTAAATGGTATGTGTTCACAACCTTGTGGTAAGAACCCAAAAAAGTTTGGGTTAATTTAGTCATGATTTTCTAGATGCATATGTGTATGGGGCTATCTAATGGCACGTAAGGTAAAATAGGTGGCAAATGATGCTTCAACATGAAATCTTTTCTATTTCTTGATGTATTTGAAATTTGTAACAAACTTTACCATCACTTTTCATGTGGGGGTTTTATTAAAGTTGAAAAATAAAAATAAAAAATCTAAATGAAATTTTATTTTAAGGATTATATGATTAATGATGGCAATCAATTGCAATTGATGTGGAGTCACAAATGAGGGTTTTGAGGTGGAAGTATATGGCTATTGATAGTGAGGCAAGTTGCAAATGATGGCAATAATTGTAGAATGTTGATATTGATGATGGGCAAAATGTAAACAAATCTAGACCATCAAATTAAGGTTAATACTTGAAATTTGATATGCTCAAAAGGTGTAATCACATTAATTTATGATGTTTTAGTGTCAAAATTTGTATTAATATTGCAATTCATTCAAAAAATTTCATGACAATGTTTTTAATATATTATGGAAATGTTAAAATGTGTGGTATGACTTGGAATGAATTTAATGAGGATAGACTATTCAAAAGCATTCATTAAATATTGTAACTACTATTTTAAAACATTATAAAACATTTTTTTAAGAGATTTTTTTAACACAACATATTTTGGGGGAGGTTTTGTAAACATATATTTCCATAATAGTATATTGTAGTGGGTTTTTTTTTTAATGAAATTTAACTTTTAAATTTTAAATAAAAATATTCTAAAAACATTTCAAGATAATCAATTGTTTAAAATATGAACTTGGCTCATATTAACATCTTTGGACCTCAAAATCTTTTAAGCCTTTCACTTGCGAAACTAGTTTTTTTGTTGCCAAGTGACAAGTTTTTGTCACAGAAGGAAAATGTTGCTAATGACGTAAAAGTTATACCAATGTTTTTGCAGTTTTGGGTTCAGTTAGTAAAAACCCAATGGAAATTGGGTTTAATTTTGGATTTGATTCATGAATCAAAATTAGGATCGGGTTTTTAATTGGACGCAATTTTGGAACCAAAATTGAAACCAAAACCAATATTTGAACAAAATTTGGAATTAAAAGTATAATTGTTGAGAGTATAAAGTTTTGGGGGAAAAGGTTTATAATCAAGGACTAATTGATAGTAATGATGTTTTTGACAATATTATGATATAGCCAAAATGGTGATGGCCCATAAGAAGATTTAACCAATTTTGGCTACAAAGTAAATATAAAATAAATCTTTTTTAGCACCTTTTTATATTTATGGTTACATACTTGAACCATGCATAAAAATCTATTGAACTTTCTTAAAATTTGGCCATTGATATATATTTTAAAACTTGATTTTAACACTTTTAGTTTTAATATGATTTTTTGATTATATATAGCCAACAAAAAAAAGACTAACCGATAGTTAATTAAAAGCTTTAGACCAAGTTTCTTAGAACTTGATTGCAATGAAATTTGATTATCAGAATTAAAATTAAAATTAAAACTTCAATTATTATTGCCCCGAGTTAATGGACATGCATGTGTAAATTTTGGGTGTATTCATCCAATTAATGGGTTGTTTTGAAATCTACCCATTTATTTGTTGGGTTTGTTCTCAAAATATGAATGTTGGGTAATTGATTGTATCATGTTTCTATATCATTTTATTTTTTTGGGTCATCATTTACCTTTTTCTATGACAAGGTTTCATATCACTATGAATTGTTTTTATGACTAATTTTTAAAATAAAATTTGTCTGATAAACATACAAATAATTAGCTTCAATTCTTTTAAGTCTTATTAAAATGAGGTTTTAAAAAAAAATTTGAAATATTATGCAAGAATTGATTAAAATAAAAAATTTATTATAAAATTAATTTTTGAAATATAAATGTTTAAAATTGATTTGATTTGATTTTTAAAAGTGGTACCAAAATACCATCTTGTTTATAAAGATTATGTGTTTTTCCACAAGGATAATAAATATTTCCAAGCAATATATTTATTTTGACACGATTACCGATTCCCTTTTTTTTTATCTTAACTAGTCCAATCACTCGACTATTAATAATTGAAATAATCTTGGTACCTATTCGAATGATACTATTATTTTCTACTAAAATGGAGGAAGAAGATTCATGTAAAATATGTATTTCCTCAAGAAGAAAAAATAAATTATCTCCGTCGATTATTTCATATTTTGATTTATAATTCTTTGTTTTCCGATCCTCGGAATTTTTTTTTCTTAATTAAATGAAATTTAATATTACCAATAAGGTTTCAATAAGGTTTTGATGAAGATTTAATAACAAAAATCATAATGAAATTAATTTTAATTGATTAAACTTTTTGTATTGTTGTTGTCTTTTATGTTATAAAAATTTATTATTCCCCTTAGATAATAGACATGCATGGATGATTTTAGGTTTTACCAAACATGTACAGGGCTAACACAATTTCTTTTTTCCTAAGAACATATCCAAACCTAGACCTAGATCGAAGGTTCCATTTTTTGTGAACAAGAACCATTTTTTAAAGAATTGGAATTGGAGGTTCTTTATAAAAATAAAAAATTTCCCACCGCCATTGGTTTATACTAGTGTTGGGACATTATCAAGTGTTTTTAAGACTGGTGAAATCCATGTTTCAAAAGAGTTTACAAGTCCCACTTCAATTTTCTAATTTATTTTTAAATTATTTCTCAAGATACCCATGCAAGGTTTCAAGAATTTGAAAAAATATTTTCACCCATGTTTCAAAATGTTGGGTCTCACACATTTAAGAACCATTGATATTCAAAAGGCAATTTTCACAAATGAGCATTAAGGGGATGAAACTCAAAAAATCATCAATTTTGTGGTAAATTGAGTTTCATCCAGTCTTTATTTCCTATGCACCTCCACATATTTTCATTGTTCCTACTTGTACAACTATTATAATTACTTTCCAACCTTGTGCATTAAATGTTAAATTTTAGCATTTCATGTCGAGATTTAATAAAATTTGCTTACTTTTGTGAATATGACTAAAAGAAGCAATAAGGGGTGAAAAAAGCCTTTTTTTTCCTTTTTCTTGAACACCTCCACTACTACTACATATATTTTCATTATTCCTACTTGTACAACTACTATAATTATTCTCGAACCTTGTGCATTAAATGAAAAATTGTAGCATTTCATATTGAGATTTAATAAAATTTCCTTGCTTTTGATAATACAATTGAAAAAGGCAATAAGGGGTGAAAGAAACTTTTTGTTTCCTTTTTCTTGAACACCTCCACTATTGCTACATATGTTTTCATTGTTCCTACTTATACAACTACTATAATTACTCCTAAACCTTATGCATTAAATGCTAATTTATAGCATTTCATATTGAAATTTAATAAAATTTCCTTACTTTTATTAATACCACTAAAAGAGGCAATAAGGGGTGAAAGGGTTTTTTTTTTTCATTTTTCTTAATTGCTTCCATTGTTGCTACACATATTTTCACTACTCTTATTTGTACAACTATTATAATAATTCTCGAACCTTGTGGACTAAATGTTGAGTTTCAACATTTCATATTGAGATTTAATAAAGTTTCATTAAAGTGACGATTGAATGTAATAAAATAAAGTAGTAGCAATTTTAAAAACTTTGACCCTACTACTTTTTAATTCCTTAATAAGGTTTTTTTTTTTTTAAAGGACAAGTTTTAAATGACTAGTTTTCAATCAAGAAATAACTAATGAATATGATTCAAATAAGGCATGACTTTGAATAATACCCTAAGGGAATCAACTTGAAACTTGACTTGAAACCCTACCCAATTGTAATCATTTTTCCATAGTTGCCCAACATTGATTTATACATAATTCTATTGAAATTTGTCTCTTATTACATTTTCAAAACTTTTGCCGGTTATGTTTTTCCCAAGATCTTATCCTACCTTTTTGAAGATTATGTTATTGGATACTATTATCTTTAATGGACCCATGAACTTTTGACAATGTGATTTAAGGAGAGATGGAAGATATTGCAAAGTTAATTTGGTCCCATATTTGAAGGAATGTTCACTAGGTGTTTAGTGTGATTTGAATTAAGTTTTTGCTTTGGAACTTCATACAATTTTTAATGTTGATTAATGGTTTTTTGGAAAATTTTCAAACCATAATGACCCCCAAAAAATGAATGTTATTTTTTTGGGAAAAATGGATTAATCACTATTTTTAAAAAATGAAAATCACATGTCACCATATTTAGACAATGAATGTCCATTGGTCATTAGAATTAAACAAGATTCTTAAAATAACTACTTTATTATATGATCTTTAGCCAAATTTGGTTCATTATTCTTATCCATCAACTTGACAAAATTGGAGAATAAAACCTTTGATGCTTAAGGTTTGCTAGTCTGAATTTTCCATAAGGGATGTAACCATTCATGGCAAAGATGATCCACATGTTCCAATGGATCATTCCCCCGACTTGTGTAAAATTATCATATTTTGAGGAATTAAAAAAAGGTTGAAATCACCATATTTATACTATAGGTTCATGCATATTTAAACCATAGGTTCTTGCATGTCACTAACATATTATATTAGGGGTTTTTAAAAAAATGGCTAAATCTTCTTATGGACTTTTGCTAATCCATCTATCTCACAAAATTCAACAAGTGGTGTTGTGCAATGTGGCCCCATTTTTTTTTGGGGGTGTTTTTTCAGCAACATTTTTTTATTAACAAAAAATTGCCAAAAAATGAAAAAAAAATTGATGAGCAAACATTGAAAGAAAAAATACATTGAAAACATAGCATCGCCATATTTAATTAGGTCCATCGAACTGCATCGCCATAATGCAACCTACATGTACATTGCCTACTTTAACTAGGTTTTACGTTAGCCCATGGTTGGTTTACACCATTTGATTTAGGACAATCATCAATCGATTCCATGAATGGTGGATTTTTTGCGAACAATAATATATTCGAAACTATTTTTCCATTACTTTTGTTGATCATGGAGCAACAATGACCACTTCTTGTTGCATGATTATGGCATGACCATTGTCACTTCTAGCATTGAGTGCTAAAACATGAAGAACATCAAAGAAGGATTGGATGATTTATGATACATGGAGTTGTGGGCATGCATTTTTCATCATCAAATTCAATAGTTTGTGATTGTTGTCGAAACGTTAAGTGCAAGACCTATTGCCCAACCTCAACTTTGAAGTTACATTTCTTGAATTTTCCAATCTGAAAGTTCTAAATTTCTAAAACCAAATGTGTGTTTGAAGTTAGGTTTAGAGTTTATGTTGTACATTGTTGTGCAAACAAGGTAAGGGAAATGTAAAATTCATAATGTTTTTTTTTTCCCCAAGTTTGATCGAAATCCTGACGACCTATCTCCGTTGGTGATCCTGCTTGGATTTCCAATAAAACCTTTTTTTGAAACTAATTCAAATGGAAGTAAGGTTGAATCAAACTGAATCGAAGTTGTAGCAATCTTGTTGTGCTATTAAGGTGCTTGAATGGTTTGTTCATTTTCAGATGAAAGCATAGTGCGTCGTACCAAAATGGAAATCACAAACATTATTTTTTCAAGAAATGAAATTTAATATAATGTTACATGATAATTGGATTGAATATTTTACAGTTTGGACTCAAATATGTATGGTAGTTTATATATGTAGTGAAATGTACAAAAACAATTTGCAATTAGAATCGGTTGCATCATGTTTTTGGACTTTTAAAACAATAGATGTGTCATGTAACAAATTACGTGGATTTTTTCACTAAAAATAAATTATTTCATAAATTTCAATCATATGAGTTGATCAAAAATATTATATATGACATGTGGAAACCAAAATTTAGGGGGAAAAAAAATTATTTTCTTTTATTTTCATGTGCACTTTGAATTGAGATATCTTTAAAAGTCCATAATGGACATAAAAATGAAGAAATGGAAAAAAATATCTAGGAACAATATGTTTGTATTGTGAACATGAAGAATGGTGTGAAATTAATAATCACATTCAATAAGGCCCAAGGCATGATGAAAATCTAACAATTTTCCTATTTTGACAAATAATTATGATTTGAAAAATAAATGAATAAATGAAATGTAAAAAAAGTTCATATTGATATTAACCATTATAGTGGACTTATTATATAGAAAGGAAATAAGCTTAGACCAAGGTGATTAAAACATTTAAGAAAAAAATATGAACTTTTAAAGATGAATATAACTAAAATGTTGGAATTGTGAGAGGGTTAACAAAGGGATTGAAAAAATTGTGTACTCTTGTGTGGGTTTTGCATGTGCCACTTTTGGTCCATGCATGGCTTTCACCCTTTCGTTCTTCTTATTGCACTTGAAGTGTTTAAAGGAAATGAATTTGAATTGCCACCAAAAAAACTGAAAAAAATTATGATGTTTTTCACAAATGTAGATAAATTTGAACTAAATAATTCTTATGGGCAAAAATGTTTGAGAGTGATTATGGGGAAGTTAACCATGTGAAATGCATTTTGTGTTCGGTTGTGAAGGGGAAGGACATCATTTTGAGTCCAAAATCTAACACACTTGATAAACATGTAGGAAAAACAAAAACAATGTGGACATGTCACACTTTGGCAAAAAGGAAGGTGGATTTTATGTGAATAAGAAAGTCACACGAAGAATGACTTAGTAATATATTCTCAATGAAGTCACATTTCCCTTGATGAACAAGTGATTCAACGGGGCTAGAAAGGGCAAAGAAGTAGAAAGAGAATGCAATTTGCCACAATTATACGTCTATTACAATAGGGTCAACCTATGTTGGAGTATGAGGCTATGAAATTATTGTTTTCTTTTTTAACATTTCCTTGAACCCTAGGAATCATTGGAATGATTTAGTAGTTGGGTAATGGCTAAATGTTTAAACATGTAAATGTTAAAAAAATGCAAGAGGTTGTTGCAAGTTTGAAGTACCTTGCTTTTTCCTATGATGAAGTCAACACAATTGATAACTAATTGTGAGTTTCAATCCATTTTTATGTTGTCCAAGATTGGTGTGGCTTACTTGTGTTAAATTTTTTATAACAGGTCAATGAAGGGGTTTTAATAATCTAACAAAGGTTATTATTGATGTTTTGAAAAAACATGTGAATGTTTCTAAAACAAATATTGTTATGAAGTTGATGTCATTTAGTGCTAATAGTGTGAATGTTTTCTAGGGGATGAAAAATTGTGTGATTCACTAATTATAAAATACATTTGTTCCCCACTTGGAAGGCATTCATTGCATGGCACACACACAAATTTAGTAGTGCAAATTTTGTTTCGAGACTCTATTTTGTTTCCAAATATTGTGAAACACATAGAAGATTTATTTTGATCACTTAATTATTTCTTTTTTCATAGCCCAAAAAGGCACTTTGAGTTTCTAAAACTTATAAATTTAATGAAGGTGAAAGGGAGCAAGATTTTGCATAATGTAAAAACTTGTTGAATTAACATGCTCAATCCAACAAAATAGGTAATGTCCATGTACATGCCATTAATTGCAAAAATGGTAGAAGACATTCCCTCTTTCATGGTTGATAGGGTGAATTTTGAACTCTTTTGTGATATGAATTTGTTCATTTCCCTTTCCTATTTGATTCCTTTGTTAGAAACAATCCATGTATCAATCAAATTCAAGCAAAAGTGAAATGTATTTGTTTGTGATTATGTGGTAGTCCTCAAAATTTGCAAAGGATGATAACTTTATTTTCCATATTTGAATCTTGCCACAAAATATACGTTTGATGTTTTCAAATAATTCTAAAATTTAGTTGATTGTGGTTGTAACATAGTGCATTTGAAGTGGAAACCAAGTTTGTTGAATCTCGACACCTTAAGTGTTAATATATATTTTTTGATTTTGCCAATTTTAGTTTTTGGGCTACATGTTTAAATGCCCATGGCCAAAAAATGCAAGTGTCTTGAAAGACCTTCAACAATATTGTGGATGATGCAAAACATCTTGTTTAGGTTTTTAATTTCAACCATGTATTTGCCATGTTCTGTGTTGTCATGCTATTTGTTATAATGTGCTACCATGTGTTGCCATGTTGCTTTGGCCACCAAAAGTACATTTAAAACTTTTCTTTTTTTTGTTTTGAAGGTTTGCAGACTTGTTAAAAATGTCTTTCATTTGTGCAATGTGCATTGTATATGTATTCATGATTCATGAGTGATATATGTTGTAATTGCAACAAAATCATTCACCCCATAACTAACTTCAAGGTTTCCAACATCTCATATCATGGATGTTTATGGGCATTTGTTATCCACATTATTAGTTGCAAGTTGATGCATAAGAGAACTTCAATCGACATCTTGAGTTGATCGAAACCCATTATTACACTAAATGGCGGTTGGAACCTATCATTGTGTAAAACCTAAAGTTTATCATGATTTAAATAAATCCTATCAAAGTATTGCAATATTCATAACCTCAAATGGTTTTAATAAAAATTATATACCAAGTCCATCACAATTAGAAATTTGTGAATTAAAGTAGACAAAACCAACATTGTTAATGCACACATCACAAACTTATCAAATTTCATAGGTTCATAGAAAAATCACATGAATTTCATGTTATGGTTAATATGAATGATATTTGTGCATATTTATTTAATATTTTAAATATTCAAATGAACGAGACATTGTTTTTGAATGCCATACATGAATATTCATATTTCATACGCAAAAGTTGTATAATTTTATTGAAAATTACATCACGATAATTCTACAAATTTAATTAAAATGTAAATCATACATATTTCAAATCCAAACATTATCAATAAAAAAGACATATAATTTATATAAGAGTAATATGTATTTTTTTGTGTCATTTTTACATTTTGAAGCCCACGAATTTTGCACATACATATTGCTTTATTATTTTCGCACAGATTTGATTAAAATTTAATGATATTGTAAGTTTGTGATGTTTAAGTTCAATTTCCTTAGTATCGCCAAGATCAGTTTTGAAAAACACAACCCAACATGACAATTACAAAATCCACCATACATATACATCTAAGCATTTAATATTGGTATATTTGTGTTTAAGGTTTTTAAAAACACATAGGATTGTAGAATGTCTTACAAAAAACTTGAAAATATTATACAAAGGAAGCATGACATTTTTAAGCTCACATTTGAAGTGGTGGAATTTATTTTTACAAATCTATTGGCTAAGATTGTAAATGAGATTAAAAAATGGAGCCAATAAAAAAAACATCATGGGCTACCATAAGTGTGACAAGTGTAATTATTAAAAAATAAATCAATTATTGTTTAATAATAAACATGTATGGAATTAACAAATGTTAATTGTGGTTAGAAAAAATTAATTATTCCTCATTCTATAATGAATAGTTTAATCAAGTCTTGTTTCAAATTTCTTTTTCTCTCTTTGTTTTATTTCAATATTTGGGTTCCCAATTCACCTACTATAGGAAAGAAGTTTCATAATTTTGTTGGAAAACACAATATCACAACTAACCCTTTTTTTTTAAAAGTAAACATTATTTCATGTTCTTTATAGTATAAAAAATATAGATTGGGTGATTTTGTGTTTAAAGTCTTTTGTGATTAGTGTATTTACAAGTCAAGAAACCAACATAAGCCATGAATTTCCACCCTTGTAATCTTTCAATCTAACAAATATAAATACAAAGCAAATTAAGCTTACCATTTTTTGAGAAGCTGACATACATACGTTAGGAAGGAATCCCTAAACATAATTGCTCAATAAAAAAAAGTTGGTCTTAGAAGATCATTCTAGTTTCTTGGAAATGTGGAAAGTTGTTATAATTTACCTAACTTCTGGATACCCCACAAGCAAGGCAATAAGCTTTTAGAATAATCTTTTTGGAAAAAAATTCACCACATTTCAACACAATTTTTAAAATTTTGAAACAATTATTTGCAAGTTTTGTACAATTTAATTTTTTTATAAAGGTGTCATCAATTATTCTAAATATTTCTTGAGATAATCACTAATGACAATACATAAAAAAGCTGAAAAACAAACAAACAAACACTTCTTAAGATGAAATTATTTGCTAAATTTTTCCTTGACAAATAAAGAGAGGATTTGTAATAAAATGTTCATTTCAAAATTTTGGGATCAAAATTCTATGAAAATTCCAATGCTGAGTAATCAAAACTAGTATAGGAGGATTTTTTGGAATCCTTTGTATGCACCATTCCAAAGACAATTAAAAAAATTACTACTTCATTTTCAAGCCTAATTACTTCATTTCTTTTTTAATAACTGCTTGCTTTTCCTATGAACTTTCTTAATAACTATCTCCCACTTTTGCTAATAAATACCTCCATTTTATAAGTACCTCACTATTTTCCCCTATCCATTAACATGGATATGAAAAAGCAAATTAACATGTGTCTATTCATATCCATGAAATGTATATTAATTGAAATTAAATTTGATATTGACATACATATTGATGAAAACCATATGAAAACGTAAGAAACAATAAAATAGTTAATCGTCACTGGTAGTGCGCAGCAATGCAGAGCTCTAATTTGTACAAAAGAATTCATTGATCCCAAGGTAAAAGTATATTTAGGTCATGGTAACCTTCATGAACAGATATAACTAATGCGCACCTGGCCTTTAAGAAGGATATGCATTCATTTCCGGTCACTTGTCGGGATGCACTCCTTCGGACGTGTAGTGTTGGATATTGAATATCACAGAAGTTCCAGGTATGGTTCCAACAATATCAGCAACAATGCATGTTCGTATCCTGAAAAAGACAAGAACACCTGACAACACTAATCTGGACCAAAGTGAAAGACATTGGGTACACTGGAAGGCCAAAAGTTGAACCATGTTAAGAAAGCATTGTAAATCACAGATCTTAAAATTTGACAATCTGGAGCATTCTAACATGTTTGAGCCCAAAGTACTTACTCCATGGTTTCATTCTGGAGAGTCTTGTAATGAGCTGATTATTGCCAATTGTCTCAATTGCTTTTTCAAGAAACAGGACTTTTTCTAAACAAATACCAGAAGGGGAGTAGGCCTCTGAGAAATCACCAGGGTTTGCATATAAAGACTGCCAGGTTCAAGTCTCCACATTTCCAGAAGCTTGTGCCAGCTGAACTTCCTGCATGACCTATTAGTAGGAGGCCATTTAGGTCTCCAGTACTTCTTTCTCTCCTTATGAATGTGCCTTCATGTAGTTCGTCTCACTAATGAGGACAATTTCAATGAGAACACAAGCAACTTACATAGGATTACATTCTGAATATAAAAGGAATACCTTAGGGTGAACATCCATGTGATTCAACAAAAACTGGTCATGTGATCATTGGTACAGCCAAAGATTCCGATCACAGAGAGACTGGTGAAATGCAAGAAATAACTTGTGGTTGAAAGGTTCTTGAGTTGCTTGCCTCTTGCCCACAACCCACCTTCTCTGTAAAAGTTTCAGACATAGTTTGGAGTGGTTACGTTGGGTGACACTAGCTGAATTCAAACATGTCTGGTGGATGCCAGCAGCAGAATTTAACAAAACCTGGTCACATAACAATAAGATATAGCCAAAGATTACATTGCCATCATTGCAACATTGATGAAGTGCAGGAACTTGATGTTGGTGGTGAGCATCTCCTGTCACCTGCCTCTTGCCCACACAGCCCCTTTCTATGTAGCAGTTTCAAGCACAATCACCTTGGACAGGTATCCAGACCTGCAATTCATCACTACTAGAGAAAGAGTTAAGAAACAGTTGTACAGCCACAATGTGACACCCAAATTTGTCAAAATGCATTACATAACAAACTGCAGTACAAGTCTTGGCAACAGATAGTGCAAATCAAGCTTGATATTGATGCAAGGTAACATTCCAAGATAACAGGGAGCAACTTCAAGAACAAGATTGTGGTGCATGCAACTCAAATATAAGTCAAGAAAACAAGACATAGTTAGACAGTCAGGGCTGATCTTCAAAAATTGGGACCTGCTTTCATCTGCTTATATGAATGCAAAGAAATTCATCAGAAGATGAATGCTGCTTCTTGGTGCTTTGAGAGCCTGATGACTGTCCTAGCATTATCACTCTCAGTAAAGCCTGTAACAAATTCAAGCCCTTTCTAGTTGAGGACTCTAAATAACACTAGAGAATTTTTGAAGAGTAACTGCCAAGCTTATTTACAAGGAAGAGCATAGGTACTCACAAAATTACACTGCAAAATGAGTCTTTGATACTGGAACAAGGTAAGGAAAGTCGAGAAAACTCCCATAGCAAGATATCCTTTTACACTATTTTTATACAAACACATTTGCCTAGACTCAGAGAGCAAGGAGCAAACAAACCCCTGCACCTACAGTTTGTAAGCGGAAGAACCCTCCAACAAAGCCTTCTTATAACAATCTCCAACATGACAATGTTGATCAGCAAACCCCGCACCTCTGGTTCATGAGCGGAAGAACAAACCTTCCAACAAAGCTTTCTTATAATCATCTCCCAACATGATAACGTTGATCAACAAACCCTACTGCACCTCCAGTTCGTTAGTGGAAGAACAAACCCTCCAACAAAGCCTTCTTATTATAATCATCTCCAACATGATGATGTTGATCAACAAACCCTACTACACCTCCGGTTTGTAAGCTGAAGAACAAAACCTCCAACGAAGCCTTCTTATAATGATCTCCAACGTGAAGATGTTGATCAACAAACCCAGCACGTAGGGTTCCTAAGCGGAAGAACCCTCCAACAAAACCTTCTTATAGTCTCCAACATGATGTTGCACCTGACATACAGCCGAACAGATTGTTCCTTTTGTTCATAAAACTAATTTGTTTTCCTCCCAAATTGTACGCTAACAATACCACACGATTTGCCTTCAAGAAGAGCTGAAAACAAACCACAGTAATAGTAAAGTGTGAAATCAGAAAAAACTTTTATAAATTTCCTAGAGATTTGGGGTTTTATATACGAACTCACCCGATCCGAGCCGTATGGATGACGGCCTCTGAAGTAGTTATAAACCCAGGAAACGGCAGAGACTGCGGCGACACCAAAAGCACCAGCTCCAAGCAAAGCAGAGACGGCGAAGAATGCGACGGTGGCGAGAGGGATCCAAACCGGGCTAAAGAAGATGACAACCGGCGTGGCCAAGAGCACAGTGATCGTGGTTCCAGTCAACGTGACACCTGCAAGCAGCAGCACAAACCCTACCGCTGACAGTAGGAACATCAGACCCAGAATCTGACGCGAGTTGGGCGGAGGATCTTTCCTCCTATGCGTTCTGCTACTGCCATGATGATGAGCAGCTCCTCCTCCGTGTGAACGATGATGATGCGACGACACTCCTGCTGGAGCCGCTGCTGCTTTCTTACGCGATTCCATCTCTCGTGCACACACACACCAACCTGCCCACACACACACGCACACAAAAGAGAAAACGAAAATTCCAACGCACTTTGCAAAACAATTTGGATTTCAACACACTCTGCAAAACAATAGCAACGCACTTTGCGAAACAAAAAATTCCGATACACTTTGCATGCAAAAACAAATTGCAACGCGCTTTGCGAAACAATTGCCACGCACTTTGCGAATCAATTTCAACGGACTTTGCCAAACACGCAGGTCAGGAAACGGGGAAAAATGGCAGGGACCCAATTCGATCCCCCGTTCGAACCCCTAATTCGACCACAGTTTTTTTTGAGTGGTGGTGCAGGCAACCTCCTTTTGACGTTTTAGACTTGACTTCTTTTTTCTTTTCTTTTCTTTTTATTCCCCTTAAAAAATAAATTAAAATGACATTATTTAGATATTTGATTTCTTTAATATGACAATAACCAGCAGTTCCGGTTTTTTGAGGACACAATAAGAATGCCAATTCCTGAAACTTCAAAGAACTCAGAGTTTTCATGTAAGAACTGGCCTAAACAAATAAATAAATAAATAAAATGGCGGTTAGAAAGAAAGGTGATTTAAAAATTTTATTTCTATTAAAATTCAAAAAATGGAGAACTAAGGTTCTAGACCAAAACAATTTTTTATTTTTTTTCACCTGGAGTTCCAGTTCTTTCAGAAACATCATCAAAGAACCGACGGTTTTCGGGTTTATGTTGATAACCGTCATTGGGTCCTCACTAAGTTGGTTATTGCTTCATAGAATATATTATCTATAATATCTAATTTAAAATCCTCTTGTAGTCTTTCATTATGTTGATCTACATTAATGATGCTGATAAATTATAGGTTATCATGATGCTTTGTGCTTATGAACATGGGGTAATTTAGTAGTTTCTTTTGTTTTCCCATGTGTTTTGCCATTGCCACAATTGCGTCATCATTACCACAAGCATTTTGAGGGAGTCTTTTGCACCTTTGTAGCACGTTGCATTTTTTGACATCGCATCTTGTGTAGCACAATACATGCAAGATCTTCTTTAGTGCACTTCTATAGCATCATGCGATACGCAAAGTTTTCATTGTTGCATCTTTTATAGTTGATTGCATCTTTGTAGTGCACCTTTGTAGTTCATTGCATGTGTAGACCTTTGTAGCACACATCAATCTTGTGTAACTAATATCTTGCTTTACAAGTGCACAAATTTCTCAGGAGTTATAAATGGAGTCTATGATACTATGCACAATTCAAGAAAATATTGAAATGATCAAGAAGAGGCAAAAGCAGAAGAAATGAAAGTGAAGGTCCTTCATGGCAATGTAGCACCAATTGGAGTCAAGAAGAGATACTTGCACTAATAAGTTGTAAACATAAAGAGCAAACATATCTAAAGAATCCTTTGATCCAAGAGTGAACATGGTTCCTACAACAAAAAATTGGAGCAAGATATTAAGGGACCTATAGTAAAAAACGTGCATGAAAACACCAAGGAGTAACAAAATATGTAAAGATAATGGAATTACATTAATGAAGACTACAAAAGGATTTTAGATTATCACAAAGGCACTAGGCTCAACGCATTATATTAGGACTTGATCATAGAAGAATGTGATAGATTTCATTGTTACAATGTTATCAATTCAAGATTTTCCAATGAAAGAGGAACATTACTGCTCCAATGCATGCACAAGGAGATGGAGTCTATGTATTGTAAAATGAAGATAAGCTGGAAAAACATTTTCCTACATAGTGGAATTGCCTTTTCATGCATGAGTTGTTGGGAAAATATTTTGTTCCTAAAGACATGTTCAAGATTTCAATCCGTTCGTTAATCTTTGAAATATTCCAAAAACTCTGATCAATTTGGACAATCATTCATAGTATTTTGAATTAAGTAATGTTCAACCTCCTAGAATCTTCAAATTTCACAACAACCATGAGAGGCAACAAACATTTTGTAACTGCACAATGGCAATTCTTGATAGTACTAGAATTCATAGTACTAGAATCAAGAGGAAATGTACATTGATTGTCATGCTAATTATTGAAGCCGCAAATAAGCACAACAAGATCATTATGGAAGTCATGAATTGAATCAATATAGTCCAATTGGACATTGATAATAATTACACGAAGTTTTAGGAAAATACATTTAAACAACATCTTAAATATTTAAAGGATAACTACATGATGATTTACAAAATGAACTAAAATATGATGAACATTTTATCAAACCTTAGCTTTGTGATTTGCCACATCATCATCAAAAGATCAAACACAATTGCCTCCTTTAATCAAAATTTTTGACTCTTCATATGATGATCAACCAATGTTGAATAGTCAAGATGCATTCAAAAAATATTTTTTGGTAATTCATTTGAAGATATATAAATGTTTCAATTTTAATCAGTTTGAAATTTAAACAATGAACTTGACAAAAAATCAATTCATCTTGTAATTCAATTGAAAAACTAATATTCATTTTCTATAAGCATGTTTATTCTACTTTGCTTTCTATTAGCTCTTGCATTAGATGTCATATTTTTTTGATGCAATCGCAAAATAAAGATTGGAAACAAATGTTGTAAGAATGAAACATAGTGTTGATGTGAAAAGAACGTCAATACATAGCTTGCAACATAAATAACATGAAGTTGTAAAAACGTGAAGACAACATGACATGAGAAAAGCCCCAAGTGTCAAAGTTTCAATGTAAGAGACACATAAAAAACTAAAATCTTGGTAGCACCAAAAAACCATGTAAGAATAGAAACAAAAAAATGATCAACATGGAGCTATGTGCAATCATGAAAATAGTGCAAGATGAAACAAGGCCACTTGTTGTGAAGCTACAATGGAAGAAACACACAATCGTAGAGACCATTGGAGTTATGTGAGGGAGATCAATGACGACAACGTGATAGGAAAGATAAGTGGTGAAGGAATTTTTTCTATTGTCATGACATGACATTTAACTTTCAATTGCGCATCATGAATGGAGTTGTTGTACTCACAATGAACATACCTATAAATTAAAAATGGAAAAGGTATGAATGGTGATAGGTCAAAAAAGTTACATGTACCTAAATTGTTAAAATCATGATTACCTCACCTTGTCATTAACCTAAAGCTTATCGCCACCCTTTCATTGCCATTTTATCAGCATGCATTATCTTAGGTCTAAACAAACCTTGATATATTTGTTTTAAGATGCCAACAAGAAGAGCTAGGCTAGGGAGGGGCTTAATTGCCCTTCTCAAAGAGCTAATAAATGAAACAAGACACTAAACACCCCACATTTAACTATATAAGAAAAAATTACATTATACAAATTACAAATGTTTTTACAAACTTGGGTGCTTGAAGTTGAAATTTGAAATGCATCTACAATGAACTCTTTTGTGATAAGGTTCATGGCATGCCCATGACCAAACATTTGAACAAACCCAACCTTACAAGTAGCCCCAATGTTCATTTTTCTTATTTTGTAATTGTGGCTATGGTGTCTTTTTCATATCTATATTTTGCTTCAAAATCCATATGTAAAACTTGTCCCTTTTGGCCAATTTTTTGCCTAAATAAACCAATGCGCATTACAATTGTAGCCCATGTTTATTTCAAGCTTATAAGAAATTCATTCAAATTTCCATTGAACTTCTTTTGTAATAAATCATTTTAAGCATTTAAAAGCGCATTAGTTCCTTAGTTTAATGACAAAATCCAATTTTAGTTCTTTTCACATATCCTTTTTTATAGAATACAATGTCAATTCCATCACAAATCCAAAATTTCAGTTTTGCAAGCTTCCATTGACCTTTCTTGTAACAAATCATTTCCAACGTTTAAGGTCACATAAGTTCCTTGCCTTGTTAATCATAATCCAATGTAGAATTTAGTCTTGCTTCTTAAATCCTTACCTACATAATAAGTTCCAATGTTAGTTCCATTTCCAACCTAGGATTTTTGTTTTTCTTGATTTTTCATTTTTAAATCTCATTATATTTGTGTTGTCATTTATAATAGGACTGCAAAAGAATTGGTGACTTGACCTCAATAATGGCACAAAACACTTAGCTTTTCAAATTATGGGATAATCCCACATGGTCCATTTTATTGATCCTTTAATTAACACATTTTCCAATTACTTGTGATGTCTTTGAAATAGTTATCACAATTGTGGAAATTGAATGCACTATTGCATGTGATTTGTTAGTCATCGAGTTGGAATGTAATTTTCAATATCATGAGTTGATGAATGATTATTGGTCACAACAAAATTGTGAATCCACTTTTGTAACTTGTTTGGACTTGATCAAACAACATTATTGTATACCCAAAAAACTTGTTACATCTTGTGCATGGGTTTTTAAGTCATTGTAAGGGGATATTTTGGATCTATAAACATTTCTTTTCAAGTTGACCATGAAAACTCAAATTCATAAGCCATGAAAAAACCTAACTCATGAAAATCCAATTAATAAACTATCGTTCACATCAACTTGCCATAAACAATTTATTGATTGTTCATTTTTTTGAATTCATGAAATTTGCTCAAATGGCCATTGTCCAAGTTGTTAGCAATGTGGAAGATGAAACAACCTTTTTCACCTTGACTTTTATGAAATGAAAGCTTTAGAATCGATTGGCAATGCATTTGAACATTGTTTTACGAATGTTTGTTCAAGACTTTTTCACTAAGGGCACTTTCCTTTTCTGAACTCCTATTTCACATTTTCCAAGGATGGAAACAAGGTCATAGTACAAGTGGATGCATGATTGTTGAAAATTGATGTAACTATAATTATTATTTTTTACACATTGTGGGTTGTAAATTATAGTCTTTTGTTATGTCATACCTTGTGCAAGTTTGTGCTTTAAATTTTCTTATGACATATGTAAACTTTCCAATGTATTTTGCACATGGCAAAGTATGTTTTTACAAGCTACAATTTTTGTTTTCATAATATCACATGTGTATTAGGTTGCATTTTGATATATGGGTTTGTCAACTAGTTGTTTTATTTCTATAATTTCATCAAGAATGGTTAATGGGTGTGCGTTAACTATTAGATATAAGGAATTGTGATACAAATTTTTTTGTGTTTGTTAAAAGTTTTAACCTTTTATGCACATTTAAGTTGTAGGTAAAACTACGAATAAGTTATTGTTTTAAATTGGTCTAAAACCAATTCTAGTGTGAATGAGGTTTTAAACATTTCAATTGTTGAGGGGATAAGCCCATGAATGGGGTGTTTCAAATCAATTTTTGATGCACCATTTATGAGTGTTTATTGTTATTTAGTTTGTGATTGTGAACATCAATAGGTGTGGTTGCCAACATGCAATTACGTGACATGGGCTAAAATCATGTTTTGAAGTAAGGTGTGTTAAGATATTAACTATATTGGGTGTTGCATGTACCTTGTGTTACAATGGATAGAGTCCTATTGATTGGGATTCAAATTTCTCACAAAGTGCTCCAAATGAGTAGTTACATGAAAATTATATCTTACTTGCAAATGTCACATGTTGTTTGATTACACAACAAATTTTTATGGGGTTTGTATGTTAAAAAGTTTAACACTTGAACGCCTCTACATGCTTGGAACTTGCTTTTGTCCATTAAAATGTGTAAGGAGGAGCCACATGTTCGCTTTAAATAATTCAAAACTTTTTGCCAAATTTTCAGTTATGTTGTTGCGATTTAGGCACAAAAATATTGTTTTTGGGGTGTAAGTAGTTGTATGGTCATTACTTTCCTGCTTGCCTTTACTACTTGTGTTACAAGTTAAAATTGTAAAAAATAAACCTTGGGTTAAATCCTTTATGACATTGTTTGATTTTTATATTTGTAAAAATGGTGATGAAATAAAAAATAAGAATCTATAGAACACATAGACCAAATTACAAAATATAATGCTTTCCCAATTATAGTTGTTTATCTATGATGGAAACTTTTTCCCCCCAAGTTGGATATAAAAAAACCACCAAGTTTTTACAAAATTTAACACAATCACACTTTGTCTCCATGTTGTTCCACACTACTAGTGATGATCAATTGACATAAGATAAGAATATTAATATTTTTAAAAACAAATTATGATCATATAAAATTTCCATTAAATCATATCCAATTCAATTAATTCTAAAACATGAATTCAGTATTCAATTGTTGAAAACATTAAAAAAATGTGTGTATTGATTACATCAAATAATTCATGAAGCCATATCAATTTGAAAGAGATTATTTAAAGAGGATTAACATTTAATATGTGGTGTGACCTTTTGAATTCAAATATGTTTTTGATGTCACTTGAGAGGACAAAAAACATTTAATTTTGACATATGACAATTGAAAGGTGATGATATTAAAAGGCAAATATGAAAGGTAACATGTGTGGAATTGTCAAGTTGGAAAACATATGATACATTATGCAAAAACTCCATTATACCAATTTCAATATGTTGTCATTTAATAGCTCGTTAAAATTTTATAAATGTATACAATTGAAGTAGAAAACCATCATTCATTCGCAACAATGCAAATGTGCATGCTTGTTCCACGAGCCAATTTTACGTTATGACAAATTAATATAAGTTTGGCATTTGCATGTAGATGGTAGGCTATTCACCAACTTGACATATCACTTCAATGACAAGGTGCAAGTTAATGTGTGTATATATATGGTTGCATTTTGATTCAACAAATGCCATTCCTTAGCTCACTTTGGGAATGTTTAAAGTGACAAAAAAACATGTCTACATATTAGAAAAATACCTCCAACCTTGACAACAAATATATATTACCAACCTCAAACCAATTTAAGCTAAATCTATATTTAAATTTAAGGAAATTTGTACAAAAACCATATTTGATATTAGACCAAAAAACATTTTTGACACCATTGGCTTGGGATAGATCAAGATATATTTAATATGGATTCAATCAATATTAAATTATTGTTACAACCCATAGAAAAAAGGTTTATGTTTGGTGTTAAACTTAATTGAATTAATACTACACCACCTTGGCTTCATTAATTTTTAAATTGAGTGAATATGATGCCATTGTAAGTAAATTACAGAGTCCTTTCGAAGGTTGTCACACTAGTTTGATGTCAAATTTGACATTAAATTGATCAAGCCTATGTTAAACATGTGTGAACCTTATGAACTGTGAACCCATACAAAAATTAAATAAAGAAAACATAAGTATATATTTGTAGTGAATTTTTATTTTAAAAAAATAATCAAAGGGATGAAGGATAATAATTTCATATTCATAAGGTATACATATCTAGAACTATTATAATAAGCATATGAGTAAATTAGACTTCAATTTTTTTTACATTAATTTTTTTCTTAAAGACAATCACAAATTAAAATTCAACCCAATAAGAAGTTTTTTTTTTTTGAACAATTAGTTATGAATTTTTGAAAAACTATCCTAAAGCTTCCTAAATGTGAATAGGCTCTCTTTTGAATGGTGGGTGTAATACTTCAAAACCTTCAAATGCAGGTTTTAATGTGGTTCAACAAAGATCTTAATACCCTAATTTATTTATTTTTAATATGGTCAAACAAGGATATTAAAGTCAAGGTCACATTTGTTCACATTAAGATTTTAAAGGAATTGGATTTGAACAACATTTGGGTGGAGGGGAAAAACCAACCTTTAAAAAATGGCATATTTCTAAATTGTTTATCAAGGCACCCTAAACAAAGAAATTGTCATCATATACTAAACTTTATGCCATATTAAGTAGATCCTATTTTTTTAAAATCACAACTTTAGCCATATTGTGACTTAAGAAAAAACCTTAAACTACCATTATTACAATATTGCATTTTCAAAAAAATTGAATATTTTAAGATTTGTTTTTTGTTTCCCACTATGTCAAATTCCCAATGAGATTTCCAAATGTTCACCAATCCTCAATGCATGTCCAATCCCAATAACACTTAATTTTATCCCATATCATTTGTTTTAGAGTTTTACCCTTGTAATTTATATATCAGCCAAAAAGGAGGAGACTACAATATTTTTATTTTGGGATTGTCTCTAAAACTTGATTAATTATTTTTGTGATAGACCAAACAAAGATGCTCATCACAAAAGAAACAAAATTGAATTTTGGGGTCCCTACAACTAATTAATATTAGTGTGGCATGTCTATTTTTATGTCATTGGCCCAAGTATGAAAAAATCATTCAAAAAAATAAATTATTTTCCAAGAAAAAAATATTCAAAATTTAATATTTCTCATAATTTAAGCATAAAAGTTATTAAATCACCTCCATTTAATCCTACTTATTGGGGGCTTTTCAACAATACCAATAACATGGCCCAATTTCCAAAACAATTGAATTTGATTTTATTGTAATTTCTTTGAAAAAATATTCAATAACTTTCACATAAGAAGTTTTAACATTACAAAACAACATGTCAATACACCGGGTCACCATGGTTTTGGCGATTTGAACATGACAAACAAAACAAACAAATTCCCTTTTTTAGTAGATAAATAAATGAGTCGCATTATGCACATTTGTATTCCTTTACAATCATACGCATAAACTTATCCTTTCCCCTTGTAAACCTATTTACATGCTTGCTAGTTCATCCTTTTGATTTGGTGTGGGTTTATAATTAATTGTTTATTTTTTAAACCATTTTAAATTTTATAATCAGGGTTATTATTATTATTATTATTATTTTAATTTTATGGTTTCAAAATTTTGGCAAATTTTCCAAAAACATTAGAAATTTTCTAAATATAAAATAAAATAAAATAAAATTCACTAAGTCACAAACTTTGTAAAAGAAAATCACTATTTGTAACGAGCAGACAATTTTTCCCCCTTCTAATCTCCTTCTTTTGGAATGGGTGGACAATGTTTTTTTTTTTGTCTCTCCAACTCTTTCCTTTAGAATGGGTGAACAAATTATTTTCATTTTTTTTTCGTGCAATTTCCTTTTCCTTTGTTGTAGGTAAGCAATTCTTTCCCCTTCCTCCAACCTCTTTTTTGTTTGAAACAAGTGGAAGAATTTTTTTCTTCAACCTTTTTCTCCAATTTCAAATGAGTGAACATTTGTTTTTCCAATGACGATTGGTATGGAACAGGTGGACAATTAAAATTTTTGCCTTGAAGTTGCCTTTGGAACCACATTTTGGGCCCAAATTTCCTAGGGAACATTTGGTTCTCACAACTTTGCGGGCACTACAAGAGAATGCGTCCCTTGTTCCTTACGTGATTTCATTTGATTTTGATTAAATTCATTGGATTTGATTGAATGGGGACAATGGATTCACTACTCCATTTGATGGGGAGCAATGCACTGCACCCACATTTTGTAATAGTGTATGCTGATATGAACTTCGATTGAAAAGCTTCCAATTACAAAATTTTACTATTAAATGAAATATTTTCAATGCCATATCACAAGTTTCTATCAAAAGTTGTTTGATTATTGTTTTTTAGGTTTTAATGGTTGTGAATCAAATTATCAAATTTATTATTTTTTAATTCTTATTATGGCCATAATTTATAATTTCATGTGAAAATTAGAATTCATTTTCAAGATCTATGATTTGAGAGCTTTTCAATAATAAAAATATTTTTTGATTTGGACAAAGTTTAATCCTTGCACCTTTGGCCCAAAAATACGGAACACTAAAAAAACATTTTTTTCACATGACAATTTAATTTGTTTCTCCTTGGGGAACTTGGTTGGGGTCACCATTTATTCCCTTCTTCTCCTTGTGCAACTTGGCTAGGCAACCACTTATTCCCTTTCTCTTCAAGGAAGTAGCTCTTCAAGGGCAACTAACTTGGAAAAAATGTTCATGGGGCTATATATATATTTCTTCATTCATTTCATTTGTAGGAGAAAAAAAATAAAATAGGAAATGATTGAACCTTAAGGGAGGGGGGCAAAGGGGGGAGAATATTAACCATTGCATTACATTTGTTTTTGAAAATGTTGTTGTGCAAAAAGGATAGTTAAAAATGTTAATCATAGTTCAAATATAGTAAAAAAAATTCAATTTTTTTTCACCTACAAAGCCATTGTCCTACAACTATGTGGAATCGAGTGTTGCATTTTAATTCATTACACTTCTCTAATGTTTGCCTCATAGGGAGAGAGGTTGATTGAATGCGATTGAAAGACATAAGAATGCAGGCAAGGCATTGTTGATATGCCTATTCTCAAGCTCCATTGCAAGTCGTGTAGATTGGAGCTATGGATGTGTGTGTCCACAACCAAGACCTTGGGCAAATTCCTCATTTGGAGCTAAGGGGAAACCCTTGAATTCCCCTTATCAAATTTCAAATCTTGGTTTCAAAACTTGTCAAAGGGCTTTAATGTGTGTAAATAATTGGTAAGGAACCTTATGAAATGTAAGAACACTACTCAAAACATAAGATGAAACTTTGTTTCCTCTTCTTTGAGAGGACATGATCTTTGCATGTTGAGAACACGGGTTTGAAAGCTGGCACGTTTATCATTCTTCTTTTGTCGAGGACTCCAAAGGTTTTCTTAAAATTGAACCCAATTTTAAGCACAATTCAATTCAATGACAATAAGTGGGTGACAATCCAATCCAATTAGATCAAGTGCAACTATTATATGTCTCAAGCTTCCATTGTTAAATTGTGTGTGTATCTAGCATGGAATTTGATTTTTGGAATTGATTCCAAACATGAAATTGGGAATTAATGTTTTTTTTAAAGGACGAGACCCTGAAGTGGATTCCAAGTTCCATTTATATGTGGAATCTGAATTGGAACTAAGATTTTTGAAAAAGAAAAATTTAAAAACAAACCTAAAACAGGGCTTAACTGGAGGTTAACTAGCAGTTAACCATGAGGTCTGGTCCAGGTGATTTTCAAAACCCTAACTCGTAGAAACCAGATGGTTTTTTTTTTTTGTGGAAGACTGGGATCCAGAGCTGGATTTCAGATTCCATATTTTATTTTGGAACCAAAACCAGAATTGCTCTATTTGTTGGGCCTTGCCTACCAAGGCAAGGATATTGTGTTTAGATTCATTATAGAGTATATAGTAGCTTCAGGGATTTTGGCCTGTAGGTGCAAGGTCCTCATTTTGATATGAGGATTTTTGAAAGATGGACATTTTGGCTTGTGTTGAAACTTGAGATTAGTTATAGAGTTATGGTATCTTGAAGGAATTTGGTTTTCTTTCGAGGATTTTTTTTTGAAGACTATAATTTTTGTCATGGTGAAATATTTTGAATTCCCATAATTCTTCCTTTTGCCTTAAGATGATACCCCTTTTTAATGTAAATGGCAAGTCCCATAATTCTTTCTTTTGCCTTAAGATGATACCCTTTTTAATGTAAATGGCAAGGCCACAGCCCCCTTGTTTTTTAGAACCAGAACTAGAGGTTCTTAGAACTGCCCAACACTCTTCTATAGGACGTATCCTCTTACAGAGATCTGTTTACCAAGGTGAAGTTCGACATCAACTGAACCAAGTCATCCATAACTGGCTTTCTTTCTTTCTGATAGATGATGCGTAGACGGCAGCTGGTTTGCTACTTAGTACTTGGTGTTTTCAAATTATTTTTCATATTGAGCATCCCAAGGAAGATTTAGCATTGATTGCCAACAAGTTTCTCAAAGACTATCCAATTAGTAAAAAAAAAAATTGGCCCAAAAAAAAAAACCCATTGTCCCCAAACTAAAATCTCAATATTTTAAATGTGACGAATGAAGATTTTCTTGAAAACAAATTCTACGAAAGTTGATGAAATTATTTTCCACGAAAACATGAAATTTTTGATTGTAGAATGTTCCCCGTCTTACTTTTTGCAGTAAACCCTAAACAAGATATGTGTGAATAAGGTGCCTTGAGGACAAGTATGGTGTTCCCCCTTTTGTTTGTAAGGGAAGTTCCCATATGAGCGTGTTCTCCTGAGGGAGTGGCACTTGAAAGCGTGAGCCTGAGGGTGTTCCCAAACCTCAAGAGAACGTACGAGTACAAGAACCTCCCCTTACGTAAAAGGGCTCTCTTTTGATTTCCTTGCTTCTTTCCCATTTCATAGAGAAGAAATATTTCCATGGGAACGTGAGAACATATAAGATTGGGGAGTTCCCTGAGCATAACACAATAAGGTTCTTTAGCTAGGGGAGATCCCTCAAAGTACACATAGAAATAAAAAGGGAGGCATTTTGTACTACTAGGGGAGGGAGGGAGGACCTGTTCCACCTAGAAACACGGTGAGCTGGTTGGGGACAAAATAGGGTTCTGTAAACTGGCAATTGGTACAACACTGGGGGTGGCCTTGGTCGCAGATTGTAACCAGTGTCTCCACCATTTATTTACAATACTTGTAATCAAGTGCTGTAGACGAGAACCCTAATCTCAATTATAACAACCCTTATGGTATGACACTTAATAATTTGGTCTTCTGGTTTTGGTTAGGGTTTAGGGGTAGTGAAACCATAAGATCACCACCACTACTAATCTTGACTACCCAAGGGAAAAGAAAAGCTTACAAAGGGATACCAATAAGAACCTCAAAACCTAGTATGGCATCATGAGGGATGATGATGCATCGAACTTTGGACATTGAGAGCCAAATTAAAAAAATGCCTTGTCCAAACAAAACGAGGGATTATGTATGTGACCTGACCCCCACCGTTGCACCATTTCCTTGGAAACCCAGTATGACTCAGTTTTCGATGAACCCGTATCACTTAGTCACCAAGGTTTGAAACTATCTTGTTAGCCCCTTGTACTTCTTCTCCCTCACACTACCAAGGTAAACTAGGTATAGGGATTGTAAGTGGTTATTATTTAAGTAGGTAAGGCCACTCACTTGGTGGCTACTTGGTGGGTAAATACATGTTGATGATTAATACATAGTTAACCATGGTGGTTACTAGGTGGGTAAATACATGTGGATGATTAATACATAGTTAATCATGGTTACTAGGTGGGTAAATACATGTGGATGATTAATACATAGTTAACCATGTATTAATCATACATTCAGCCTGCATGGTGCACTTGTGGATGCTGGTTCACTCTCCTCCTCATGAAATGACATGATGGTGGAACTCAAGACTTACACATGATGCCTTGCCCATGATGCATGTGGAGCTTGAGTTTCAGGACAGGGCCCTTTCTCTAAGTCCCGAGGGCAAAAAAATGCCTTGCCTTGCCTACCCTTTGATAGGGAGGGCCCTTGCAATAATTTTCTATCTGCTGACCGATCTGCCCAGTTTTCACCAAGACTTACAGCCACATTAAGCGTAGGGTAAGGATTCAGAACCTTACAAGGCCGTTCATTAGAGTGTGTTATCAGGAGTGGGTCACCCTTTCCCTCATTAAAAAACTTGTTAGATTTTGCTTAGTGTATATTGAGGACATGTTATTATAACAATGTAAAGAGCATTTCAAAAATTTCCTTTGTAATTTCAGTCACCTCCCCTAACACAATTTCCCTTTAAAGCATAAAAAGGATCTTCTCACCAGTGTTTTTTTTTCCCCTTCAAAATCCATTAGTTGCCAAACTGGCTTCTTTTGTGATGACAATGGGGTTTGTTTTGTGATAATCATTTTTTTATGGACTAATTATTTGGATATACAAGATTTTTTTTATGGCATCAAGGTTATTGTATTTTCTAGAGATAGCATATTTGGCTATGGATTTTAAAAGGGTAGGAAAATTGGCTTTAGATGTTTGGGAATGGTGGCAAATGTATCTGCTCAATGTGTGCCCATGTCTAGATATTTGGGACAAATGAGAATACAAGCTTCAAGGTTGGCTACACATCAAATTATTGAAGCTAAAGTAGAAACACAAATGCAGAAACATGTCCTCCAAGGCAATTGAATCCTCACCTTTGAAAGGTCTTGCCCATATAGTAGAGGAATCCTACATTGACATAAACATCACCAAAAAAATCCCAACTTCAAACATCCAACCCGACACCCACACAACTTGGAAAGTGGACAACCCTCAAGCCTAAATCTACAACTTTTACCTACATCCACACAATGCATACAAAATCATACTTAGATTTTTGGAAAAAATGTACAAATATTTCAAAAGAAGCATTTGCTTTTGCAACTTACAAGATGCAAGTGGTTGCATCATACAAAAAATTAGTGACATTGTAAAAAAATTGAGTGAACATGCGCACACACAAGTTGAAATATGTGGTCAAATGGTTATGTAACTTACTCTTCATGAAAGTTGAATTGTTGAAGGTCCTTCGATTCTCATCTAAACCCAAAACTTACACCATAGTTATTTCAACAACCTTCATGTATTCACATAGCTTAAGAACTAGAAGTGGAGAAAATTGGATTTTAAACCACATTTGAATGATTAGGTTCAAAATCTGATAATGCCCGCAGCATTGGTTCAACATTTTGACTCATGGTGTATTTGAATAAATGCTTACACATTTATTTGCATTGAATCCAAAAGCATAGGAACCACAACACCCCCCTTGATCTTCCTACCAACATAAAATGCAACTTTAATATGATCCAAATGTGGGAGGAAGTTTTTAGTAGCATTTTCTTTACACAACCAATATTGTAAATACACCACGCCAAGAGAGCTAAAATGATTTTCGCATAAGGGAACCTACGAAACAATTCAATACACAAGGATGTAGTAGCCTTTGAGCATGTAGTCTTCACTGTTTCAATCATGGTAGATTGGTTAATTATATTCACATGAAAATAAACACCATGAAAACTTCTATGGTGATGAAACCCATAGTTATGCCAGCAATGTTGACATAGTGTGGCAACAAGTAAAAATCAACATCAGAATCTTGTGAAACCCAAGTGAGGGGCAATTGTTCATTATAATGTTCATAAACAACAATGAATTCATTGAAAGTAAGATCATCATACTTACAAAAAGGATCAACATAAAGTTAATGTAGTTCAACCTCTATTGATTTCATTGCATCAATGAATTCACAAATAAAAACATTTCACCTTTGAACATATTTAATCAATGTGTGCACACATTTCCAAGATTGGAAAAATGCACAACAAACTTACAACCAACTCTAAATCACACAATAGTTTTAGATTCTCGTAAACAAGCTTACTTTTTTATGCATCTATGTGCATTTTCACAATATGTGATTTATATTTTCCTAGCATTTATTTCAAAGGGCTTAACATTGATATCCAATAGGTCTGATATACTTCACAACAACTTCAAGTCCTTTATTTTTTAGGGTTTTGACAAGGTTCACAAATTCTAACACCTTATTTGAATTGTGTGAAAAAAAAATACAAAGATAATAACATACCTTGATTCCACACAACCAAATATAATTTGTTCAAAACCAAGGTAATTATATTGGTTCAATGTGCCACATAGTGCACAATAATGAAATAAGGGGCAATCTATTCCCTTGTTTGTGTAATCACCTTAGACTAAATGCCTTAAAACACAAAATCAACATCACATTTAAAACAAATCCATTTGGAAGCCATGTTAGAATTGATGAGGCTGAACCATATGTGCCCATAACATCCAAGATGACACCTTTAATGTTGTCAAAGTTTGCATCCACTTCAACCTTTTTAAATGTCAACAAAAATGAAACATGTTTCCAATTTTACATCACATATATGTGGATATTGATGCACTATTACACATCAATAGTGGTCACTTCATTTGCACTGACAATAACATAATTAATTTTTAAAATAATAGGCATTGCTTTAGAAAGAACCACATCATGCATGGCCTTTATAATCATTATTTTCCAACCAATGTTTTAGTGGGGTGTTATTGACCTTCAGCAACAAAAACAACTCCTTTAATGATTTATATTCCAACATGCACCTTCCATGCATGAGAATGTTCAAAACAATAACAAATTAAATGAACTTCTTTCGAGCACCTAAATGAATCTTGAACTCCACTAAGGTCATGACAAATTCCAAATTCCACCCAACAAAAGCCTTCTCATTTTTGTAATGTGTAGTGTTCTTCTAGTAGTAGTAATCTCCAACAACAACACATGAACCCTATATTGTTTTTTGACAATCAACATATTTTTGAAAAATTTCAAGTTTAGGAACTAATAGCTTGGCTTTTCTTTCAATTTTACAACAACCAAACCATCATCCCCAATGACTAATTTTGCCCATGAAAATTGACAAGCCCATGTATATTGAAACACACACGATTTTTCATAAAATTTCATAGGTTTTTTATCAAAAGGCTTAAAGGCTCAACATGTTCCTTTCCATTTCTCCTATTATCAAAATTATTATTAGAATCAAGGCTTAAGGGGCTACTAAAAGTTCATGAACACTAGATCCAACATGTGGCAAGGAGTTTTAGGTCAAATTGGGTTCACTAAGAAAAAAAAAATTGAACTTAAAATTTTTAGGCACCTATAGTGGAGTTGTGGAACCATTGCTCTGCACATCTTAGAATGCACACACCAACACAACACAAATGCAACACATAAACACAAAGAAAAAGAATGAAAGGGAGAGAAGAAAGATGAAAGCTTGATACATTGTGTGATTTGATTTAAGCATACTTTTGGTCATTTTGTGCACACCTACAATTTATGACAAACACAACATCAACTTTCTCTTCTCAAATAGATTGATTGCATATTTGCCCATTGTGAATTCCCATGGCATTCAAGTTGCCACCGTGAACACAACCATTTCAACCTTAAACCAACACTATCAAGAAGACAAAAGAAGAATATATGCACATAAAACACAATTCAAACTGAATCTGTGCATTAAACCTTTGCCAACAAGAATTTTGATTACTAAACTTTGAAAGGGGGGGATAGATCATAGAATATGTAGCTCACAAACCATCACATCCAATGATGCAAGGTTAGGACCTAGTGATCACAACTTTATTCAACGACATGGATTGGCAATCTAAATTCTATTCAAAGGTATGGTGAATAGAAATATATTCAACAATGGGATTGATGAATGAAGGTTTATGAGGTGGTGGGATCGGCGCATCTAATGATGTAAGTGTAATGATAAAGGAGACATACTTCAAACCTTTGTGCATTGGTAAAAAGTATTGCCTCATTGTTTGCAGGCAAGGAGGGATAATCAATTTTGCAAAAGCTTTTAACAAAAGGCGAGGAACAAATTTTCTGCTTGTCCTAACTTTTCAGGCCCAGCCTTGGGCTATTGCCCTCAGCTGGCTGGGCCCTCAAACCGAAGAAGAGCCCAAAACTGTTCCTTACCTTATACATAAGGTCTCTCGTCCAGGCTGTTGGGGGCCTTACATACTTTTATGCAAGGTCCCAGCCAGGGTTGTCATCCATATCTGACAAGTTTTGAAGGAGGAGGAGGAGGAGAAGAAGGGGCCAATCTTTTGAACCTTCCAAGATTTTCCATAACCTTTTTACTCATCCTACCTGCCATGTGAGGACAGGTACCTCAAAATCCCAAAAGATTTTCATCTTCTTCTCTTACACTATCTGCACATTTAGGGTTTACAACTTGCCTACTGCCCCCCCCCCCCCCCCCCCCCCCCCCAAAAAAAAACACCATTTTTTTTTTTCTTTTTTTTTTTCTCCCACTTCAACCAAAACAAAAACTTTTTCTTTTTACTCCCTTATCCCACGACTT